>Ga0081478_148088_pt1 | contig 26676 bp, 25 predicted proteins | sample OctSprmetagenome_FD_70983 | JGI IMG/M metagenome (GOLD analysis project Ga0081478, IMG submission 70983) | Hot spring and microbial mat streamer communities from Octopus Spring Streamers, Yellowstone National Park, USA - T=80-84 v2 (version 2) | ecosystem: Environmental > Aquatic > Thermal... | reverse complement strand
AAATAAATACGCAAAAAGAATACCAAGCAAAACTTTGATAAAACCCAAAAAAGTTGAAAGCAACAACATAAAGTAAAAGTCCCAAAAATACTGCTGAAATTTTTCTACTACTGATATTATTATTGTTAATCACTTCTTCTCCGATTTTTATATCATCATTTATGAAAAACTTCATTATGAACTTTATAAGTGGTATTTGCAAAATTATGACGAAAAATCCGTTTTGGGTGAAGAAAAAACCTATTTGACGATTTGAAAAATTTTGATCTTTGGCTATTACAGGCAACGAGTTCAAAAACTGAGATATAATAACTCCACCAAAAAATACAAATAATAGAAGAATTAAAAATTGAGCATCAAGAATGGGCGAAAAAACATCCTTGAACGAAACTTTTTTACCAAGATTTCGTGATTTTGCAATCTCTCCATCTATCTTATTTTTTATTTTTATTACAAAAATCAAAAGCACAAAAGATAAAAACCCTGATATCAAGAACAAAAGAGGAAATGAAAATTCAGAAATAAAACCACCAATAAGCGGTCCAACTGAAAAACCTATGTTTATTCCAACTCTTACGATACTTAGAGCACGAGTTAAATCAAGCTCACGGAAGTATAAACTTATTATTGAATTAGAAGATGTAATGAGGAATGAAAAGGCAGCGGAATTGAGCAAAAGCAAAGGGAAAAACCAAATCAAATCAAAATCATAATACATAAAAACTGCAATCATAACCAAGGCAAATCCTCTCAAAAAAATACCAGAAATGAGAACCCGTGATGGTCCCAAAATATCAGAAAGTAAACCGGAAGGAATCCTCATAGCAGAACCTACTATTGTTGATATACCTGTAATCAAGCCTACATAAGCCATACTATATCCTCTTTCAAAAAAGTAAATGTTGAGAAAAGACAAGGATATGGCAAATATAGCGGCTGAAACTCCCCTTATGATTGCGATATCTTTCGCGACAATCACTTTAAACCACAATTTTTCTTCTCAACTCTCATCATCCTCAAAAATTTCAAAATCAATTTTCTTTTCCTCTTCTGATATTATGTTCATTACATCTTTTAAAACTTCAAGGCGAATCTTATCTTCTTTTGTTATTTTGCTCTTAGATTCTATTTCATCTATAATTTTAGCTATTCTCAATTTTATTCTTGCAGTTGTACTTCTTTCACTTGCTCTCACAAAATCTATAAACTTCTTCACAGCTTTTTCAAGCATATTCGGGTTGAAACCTATATTTTGTAGAATATTAGATAAAAATTTCCAAAGCTTTTCTATATCAGATACAGAAAGACGCATACGAACCTTTTTACTTTTAAAAATTTTTATCTTCTGTTGTGAATTTGCAAAACAAAGCTAAAATAGAAAAAGAAATAAGGAGAAAAAATAAAAACATAAACGGACTCACTAAACTTTGATTTTCAAATTATAAAATGAAAAATTAAATATGGGAAAAGAGAATGAAACAGGAAAGTTCTTGGTAACTGGTTGTGCAGGATTTATAGGTTGTTTCACAGCCAAAAAACTTTTAGAACAAAATTTTGAAGTGATAGGAATTGATGACCTTAACGACTACTACGATATCAAACTCAAAAAATTCAGACTTGATATACTCAAAAGTTTCAGGAAATTTACATTTTTGAAATTAGACATTTCAAAAAAAGATGAAGTCTTTTCTTTGAAAGGAGAGAAATTAGATTGCATATTCAATCTCGGAGCAAGAGCAGGAGTAAGAGCAAGCATAAAAAATCCTCAAATTTATGTAGATGCAAATATAACGGGAACTCTAAATCTACTATCTTTATGCGTTGAAAATTCAATAGAAAAATTTGTTCTCGCATCAACATCAAGCATATATGCTGGAGTAAAAGCCCCCTTCAGAGAAAGCGCAAAAGCAGATTCTCCTTTATCTCCTTATGCTGCAACGAAAAAGGCAGCAGAGCTTTTAGCATACACATTCCACAAACTCTATAAAATAGATATAACTATCCCAAGATATTTTACTGTATATGGACCTGCTGGAAGACCTGATATGAGCATATTCCGTTTTATAAAAAATATAATGGAAGACAAACCTATTATAATCTACGGCGACGGAAAACAAAAAAGAGATTTTACATATATAGATGACATAGTAGAAGGAACAATAAAAGGAACAAAAAAATTAGGATATAAAATAATAAATCTGGGAAATTCAAGAGCCGTAGAACTTATGTATGTCGTAAAACTCATAGAAGAAAATTTAGGTAAAAAGGCTAAAATAATTTTTGACAAACCAAATCCTGCGGATCTCCCTGAAACCTGCGCCGATATAACCAGAGCAAAAAAAATATTAAACTGGGAACCAAAAACCCCAATAGAAGAAGGAATTAAAAAAACATGTGAGTGGTTCATAGAAAATAAAGAATTCATAAAAACAATAAGCACAGAAGAAAAAGTATAAATGAAAAATAACAAGAGGGTAAAAAATAAAACAGAGTAGAAAAAAGCAATTGAGAAAAGAACAAAACAATGGGGAAAATAAGAGTTAGTGGTGGTGAGCTCAAAGGAAGAACTTTAAAATTCAAAGGCGACGCAAGACCACTTACATCACTCATAAAGAAAGCTATCTTTGATTCAATAGATGTTTCAGGGAAAACAGTACTTGACCTTTTTGCAGGTTCCGGCTCGTTCGGAATAGAAGCTATATCACGTGGAGCTGAATTCGTGCTTTTTGTTGAGTCAAATCCAAAAACAGTAGAAAATCTGAAAAAAAATATTTACGAACTTGGAATTGAAAAAAAATCAAAAGTTGTATGCCAAGATGTAATAAAATTCCTGAAAAGAAATAATCAAAAGTTTGACATTATTTTCGCAGATCCACCTTTCTCCTACAAAGTATCAGAAGAACTCATAAAACTTATGAAAGAAAGTTCAAACTATCTCGTCATTCTGAGAAGGTTCAAAAAAACTGACGATGAAAAAATATTCTCTTTTTTCTTTGAAAAATATGAAAAAAGAAAATATTCAGACTCGGTCCTATTTTTTGGATTTCTAATTTAATAAATTTGCAATGCAAAAACTACACATAAAATATCAGTAATTTACGATTGCAATAACCACTGAGAGCGAGGTCTTGTTTCAAATATTTTCGTAAATGATATACGAGAAACTCTGTAAATTTCTTCAGGATGAAATAAATTCACCTTCATTGCTGGAATATTGAATCCTTTCGTCTTCCAGAAATCCTCTACTTTCTTTTTGAGATCAAGAGAATCTGATTTACTTACCCAACCAATACCGAGTATCCCTTGACCCAAAGGAATATCAAAAATCAAAATTGATGTGGGACATGGTTTTTCAATATTTATCTGAGTCTTGTGACGAGTTGAATCACCAAACACCCACGCATCACGAGTTATCTCAACAATCCACCTTGGAGTTATGTTAGGAATACCGGTTAGTGGATCTATTGTTGAGACTACGGAATATATACCTTGTGAATGAGCTTTATCTCTTATTGATACAACTTCATTCAGTATGTTTTGCGGTAGGGAAAAATTATAACTTGCAAACTTAAAATTTTTAGAGAACTTGGTTTGAGCCCAAATAATCTTTTTCCTATAAATTGGTATGTTCAAATCAATTCCTGCTTTTGGAATAACATCATATATTTCGTATATTTCAAGCTTGAACTTCCCTTCTTCTTTTTTAGCTAATCCCTTCACTTGAAGCCCCGTAGGATTTGTCCATTTTATTACTGAATCCATATCAACAAGAGAAAGGGAAACTTCTGGGAACTTTTCAATAAGTTCATAAGCTGGATTTTGCCTTGTAGTGTCAAAAATAATAAAATCATCTTTTAGCTCACAATATGTAAGGTGAAAAGGAATAGGAACTCCATCTTGGTCCTTTACACAACCAAAATGTATTTTAAAAGAAGAATTTATTGCCCTTATTAATGCATCTTTCAGATCCTGCCTTATTTCCATAAATAAATTAGGATTATTTATTATTATTTACAGATATGTATGAAAAACAGAAAAAAACAGATCTTTTCATAAATCAGCTCCCTTGTAATATAATCAAAGGTATGCCGGAGAAAATTAAAAATAAAGAAAAAGAAACTGAGAAAGTAGAAAAATTCGCTATAAGTAGTGTTAGTTTTTTTATTCTTTAAATCTTCTAACAGAATCTTAAGGCAGATACTTTTAATCACTTCAATCTCGCTAATTCCTCTCTCTGTTTCAGTGAAAGCTCAAGAGTTAGAAGGGTATATGTACCTATACGGAGAAGTAGGAGCAGATTACATATCAGATGTTGAAATTCCAAGTCTCAATAAAAGAGGGGGGAAATATTGCGTTCAATCTTGGCACATTTGATATTCTCGCAAAGCTATCTTACGGTAAAGCAGAGGGTCTCATTGAAATTCCTATGATTTCTACTGTAGAACTTCCTATTTGGAATACTCTTTTGTTTGAAAGATATTATGTAGGATATAATTTCCACGAATTGTTCTCTCTGAAAATCGGTGGGACTTACGGAGCTATGGGCTACCTTACAAGGAACTGGCACAGAGGCTTTTACCTTATGCCTACTATAAGAAGACCAATAATAACAAATTCAGAAGACGAAGGTGGTATTCTACCTTTATATGCTACCGGGATAGAAGCAAGCGGTGAAGCTTCAATAGGAGAATTTAGACCAGGATACATCTTCCAAGTTATAAACGGAAACTACCATTTCGGTTCGGATGACCTTATTGACTACGATAGAGAAAGAACTTTTTTAGGGAAAATCTATATAAGAAGATATTTAGAGGAGATAGGAATCTCTCTGGGTTATGACCCTTTCAGGATAAGTACCAAAGATAGTGGGAAAGATAGTGCCAAAGATAATGGGAAAGATAGTGGGAGTATATATGTGCAGAACTTTATAGCTGGATTGAATTTATCTTATGTAAAATTAGATGGACTTATTGGTCTTGCCGAAGGATTTATCATAAGAGACCTTCAATCAAAAACACAAGGTGGTGGAGGATTTTTAATTTTATCTTACCGCATACTCGACATAGGAGATTTTGACTTCAGACCTTTCCTGCAATTTGGATTTATGGATTGGCAAGATGGAAATCCTTTCTTTGAAGAACTAAACAAAGGAGCTGAGGAGGTAAGAAAAAGGTATGTTAATATGGGTCCCGGAACCGTCAAACATTTAGAATATGCAGGCGGCATAAGAATAGGTATTACGCCTTATTTTGCTTTTAAAATAGGATTTAATTATTACGACATAAAAAATGAAAAAGACTTATATTATATAAGTGTAAGGGCAGGTTGGGGAATTCCGGTCTTTGAAAGATAAAAGAAGAAGTTATAAAGATGGAGACAAAAAAATTTGTCAGATGGGACAAAAGTCATTTCTATATTATAGTATTTTTCCAAAATTTTACAAAAAAACGCTATAAAATTTAGTACTCCGTAGGAGAAGTCTGTAAATTTTCTTCTGAAAAATTTGGAAATTCACTATAAATTTGCTATGGAGAAAGAGAGAGTATTATATCTATGATGGAATCAAACAGGACTATATTTCAAATTTTCAAGAGAGCAAATTTGAACATTGCACGAGCTGATGGCTAATTTGTAACCGCACGGTATAATAAAAGAAAGAAAAAAGAAAAAAATAATGATATAATTTTTTGTTATATGGCGGTTGGGATTTTGGGAGCTGGTAGCTGGGGATGGACCTTGGCGCATATAATTATACGGGGGGAAAGATCTAACAACGATAAAGTTTTTATTTGGACTCGGGATGAGAAAGTTTCTAAAAGCATAAATGAGCATGGAGTAAATCCTAAAAGGTTTCCAGATTTCCCAATTTATAATGGCAGAGTATATGCTACGACAAGTTTAGAGGAGGTTTTCTCAAATTGTGAGATTATACTTGTAGCTGTTTCTGTTTCCTCTGTTAGAGAAGTTATGAGGGCTGCTTCAAGATTTATAGAGGGGAACCATATAATTGTTAGTACATCAAAGGGGTTCGAAAAAAACACGGGCAAACGCGTGAGCGAAATAATAAAAGAAGAAAGTTGTTGCAGAAAAATTGGCGTTCTCTCTGGACCAAATCTGGCAAGAGAAATTTTAGAAGGTTCTCCCTCTGCTGCTGTTGTTGCTTCAAATATAAGAGAAGTTCAAGAAAAGGTTTATTCCGCTATACATTCTCCTCTTTTTAGAATATATACATCTTATGATGTTATTGGAGTTGAGTTAGGAGGAGCGCTCAAAAATATATATGCAATAGCTGCTGGTATTGCTGATGGACTTGGATTCAAGGTGAATTCTCTTGCGTTTTTGCTCTCTCGTGCTGCAAGTGAAATGATGAAGCTCGGCGTTATGTTTGGAGCAAAAAGAGAAACTTTCTTTGGTATTTCTGGAATAGGAGATCTTTTTGCTACTGCTTCGTCTGATCTTTCAAGAAATAGAAGATTTGGAAAACTTCTTGTAGCAGGTAAAAAACCGGATGAAGCTCTAAAAGAAATAGGAGAAGTCGTTGAAGGTTATTGGACAACTCATGTGGCTTTTAACATGTCGGTTGAACTCGGAATAAAACTCAATATAGTCTCTGCTCTATACAAGATAATCTTTTTAGGATATGATATACCAACTGCACTAAGGGAACTTCTTCGCGCGGAGGTAAAAGAAGAATTTTGATTCATTTTTCATTTTTCAATTTTTACACCGCTACCTACAATTTGTTGGAGTGTTTTTCCTTGTTTTTTTAGTTCATTTTCAAGTTCTTCTGCAAGTTTTTGTGATTTCTGAGGATCAATAAAATTTCCGGTTCCTACTTGAACTGCTGTTGCTCCTGCGGTTATGTAATCTAAAACATCTTCTAATGAATACACACCACCCGATGCTACTATTTTTACTTCTGGAAATCTCTCAAATGCATCTATTACGCATCTTAAAGCTATTGGTTTTAGTGGGTAACCGGATAGCCCTCCCTTGAAGAAACCTAATTTTTGATCCCTTATTGCTGATGGGATTGTATTTGTTAGAGTAAAGGCATCTGCTCCCTCATTTTTGGCTATACTGATAAGTCCTGGTAGAATTTCGGAGAAAGGAGAGAATTTTACTATAATTGGTCTTTTTGTAGATTTTCTTGACTGTTTTACTATTTTTTCTACTGATTTTGGATTTACTCCAAATTCTATACCACCCTTTTTTGTGTTAGGGCAAGATAGATTAAGTTCGTATGCGTCGGGTGGGTTTTCTGATTCTTCAAATACTTCAATTACTTTTTTATATTCTTCTTCTTTTTCTCCAAATACATTTGCTATTATTTTAGTTGGAAGTTTTTTGAGTTTTGGCATTATTGATTTAGTGAATTCATGAACTCCTGGGTTTTGCAGTCCGATTGAATTTAGAAGACCTACCGCTAACCCTCTTATTGTAAATTCTGCTATGCGTGGAGTCGGGTTACCTTCACGAGGGTTTAGAGAAACTCCCTTAGTTATTACGGCTCCTATCTTTTTGAAATCTACTATGTTTGCAAGTTCGTAGCCGTATCCTGCTGTTCCTGACGCAAGGAAAATCGGAGATGAAAATTTTAAGTCCGCTATTGAAAAAGCAAGGATATTTTCGTTATTTCCATTTTTGTCATTATCATTAATCATTTTTCAATAAGCTCCTCTCCATCTTCTTGATTCAAGTGATGATATAGTTAAAAACAACATACCAGCTGTAAATGAGATGTAGTAGATTATGTCTCGTGTATCTATCATGCCAGTTAAAAAATTCTGGAAGTGGTCTGTAAAAGATAGATAGGCTATAATATCTTTTAGCGAGCCTTCTAATGTCCCTCTTACCCATCCTAATACCCAAAAAAGAAGCAATATTCCAAATGATACTATTACAGATATAACTTGATTTTCTGTTATTGAAGATGCAAATATTCCCGCTGAAATAAAGGCTGTTGTCATAAGCAAAAGCCCAATATATGCTGTTAAAATAACACCTTTGTCTGGCTGCCCAAATTTGAAGATCGGTAACATAAAAAGTGCTGAAACTGCAAGGATAAAAACTACAAAAGATGATATGCCTAAAAATTTACCAAGGACTATTTCCCATGTTCTCAGGGGTGAAGTATAAATTAGCTCAAAAGTTCCTAATTTCTTCTCCTCTGCGAATGCTCTCATAGTTATTATTGGAACAATAAATAAAAGGAGAACGCTCATGTTTGCAAACAGAGGTCTTATTACTAAGTCTTGAATATTTATTCTTTCTGCTATGAATGGTACTCTCAAAGCTTGAACGCTCAAAATTGTGTATAGAGCTATTACACTCAGAAAAAAGTACGCAAAGATGAAAGTAAATATTCCTGTTATCACATAAGCTATTGGAGATAAAAAAAGTGATCTGATTTCCCTTCCTGCTATTGTAAACATAATCAAAAAGGTAAAATAATTAAAAAAAGTTGTTAAAAATCTCAAAAGTTTTCCTTCAATTCGGAAAATTCTATTTGATTTTGAAATTATCTTCTTTATAGATTGAAACCTCATTTAATATATTATGGGAAAGACATCAGATAGAGCCGAAATATTTATAACAGGTGTTTCAGGATACATAGGAAAAAGTATTTTGAGAGTTATAAAAGAAGAAAAGAAAAAATTCAACATAAGAGGGATTGATGTTGTTGAACCACCAGCAGAGTTCAGAGACAGCATATCTTTTGAAAAGTTAGATGTTCGTTCTCCCGATATAGAAAAATCTATGAAAGGTGCAGATGTTGTGATTCATCTTGCTTTTATTTTGAACCCACCCAAAGATAGAGAGGTCGCAAGGTCAATAAATTTAGATGGAACAAGGAATGTCCTTTCAGCTGCGAAAAAAAATAAAGTCAAAAAAGTTATTGTTTTGACATCTGCAACTGTCTATGGTGCTCATCCTGATAATCCTCTTTTTATGAAGGAAGATCAACCAATAAGAGGGGATTTGAATTACGGTTTCTGGTATTCGGAAGATAAGGCGGTTCAAGATAGAATAACTCAGGCTTTTGCAAAGGAAAATCCAGATATATCTGTGTTTATAGTAAGACCTGTTATAGTTTTTGGGGAAAATGTAGATAACTACATAGCGCAGGGATTTTTCAATCCTCCAACAGTCAGTATTCTTACTAAAAATATACCATTTCAATTTATTCATGAGCTTGATGTTGCCCGTGCAATAGTTCTTATGGCAGAAAGTGATTTGCAAGGTCCTTTCAATCTATCAGGAGACGGAGTCGTCACTTTGAAAAGAGCTGCTGAAATTATGAAGAAACCTTGTTTTAAGATCCCAGGTCCTCTCCAAGTCCCTATGGTTAATCTTATGAAGAGGTTTGGAATATTAGATAGGAACCTGCCTAATGCAGTTTTAGATTTTTTCAGGTATCCATGGGTTCTTGACACAACCAGAGCAAGAGAAGAACTTAATTTTTCTGCTCATCTTTCATCAGAAGAAACTTTCAGGAGAGCATGGGAATCTTACAAAGCAAAAAGACAGAAAAATGGATTTAAAAAATGAAAAAAGATAAAAGTAAAAATAGCTAAAGGGGGTTGTTTATGAAGAAAAGATTATATCTTATATATCCAAGTCATCTTGTTAATAAACCTGTAATATGGGAATTCATAAAGAATTTTGGGGTTGTCGTGAATATAAAGAGTGCATCAATGAAAGGAGAAGTAGGGCTCGTAACTCTTGAATTGGAAGGGGATAAGGATGAAATAGAGCAGGGTATAAACTGGTTTCAAAGCAAAGGAATAAAAGTAGAAAGGATAGAACAAGATATAATAGAACCTTAATATAATATAATATAATCTCTCAGAAAGTTATAGTTATATAAATGGTAATATAGTATATCTCTTCCAGTCAATTATCCTGACATAACAAGGTCAGCTTTATCTTGAAGGAAGATTTCAAAGGTTTTGGTGAAAATTCTTTCCTCTTCTGGTCTCAAATCTCCAAATACAACTTTTCTTGCTATCTCTCTTGCAAGAGATATGAGTTTCGTATCTTTTAGAGCTTCTACTTTTAAATCGGAAAATCCGTGCTGACGAGTTCCAAGTATATCTCCGGGACCTCTTATTTCAAGATCGTACTCAGCTATTTTGAAACCATCAGATTCCTTTTCAAGAATTCTTATTCTATTTTCTGAATTTTCTGATAGGTTATCTGGAATAACAAGGATGCATTTTCCCTCCTTTTCCCTTCTCCCGACCCTGCCTCTGAGTTGATGTATTTGTGATAAACCAAACCTTTCTGCTCTTTCTATAACTATCAGAGTTGCGTCCGGGACATCTATACCTACCTCAATTACAGTTGTGGATACAAGGAGATTTATTTTTCCTTCTGTGAAGTCTTTTATTATTTCTGCCTTTTTTTCTCCACTCATTTTGCCATGTATTAGTCCAACGCCCCAATTTGAAAATTTTTCAGATAATGTTTTATACATGCCCTCCGCAGAAGGTAAATCTAATTTTTCAGAATCTTTTAAAAGCGGATATACTACATATACTTTGCCATTTTCTCTAAGTTCTTTCTCTATTTCCTTGAACAAAAAAAATCTCTCAGACTCTCGTATTACTTTTGTCTTCACTGGTTTTTTCCCTGGGGGGAATTCATCAATTATAGATATATCAAGGTCTCCCCACACTGTTAACGATACTGTTCTTGGTATTGGTGTTGCTGTCATAGCGAGAATATGAGGTGAGTTTTTTTCCGCTTTATTTATAAGTTCTATTCTTTGAAGGACACCAAATCTGTGCTGCTCATCTATTATGACCAGTCCTAATTTTTCAAATTTTAAATCTTCATCATATATTAGTGCGTGAGTTCCGACTAAAATATTTATTTTCCCGCGTTTTAGACCTTCTGATATCTCTTTCCTTTCAGATTTTTTTGTACTGCCTGTTACAAGTTGGACATTTAAATCAAAAGGAGTTCCAAATCTTTTGAAATTTTCATATAGCTGCTTTGATAGAATTTCTGTTGGAGACATAACTGCTGTTTGGTATCCATTTACTGCTGAAATGAGTGCTGCTGCGAATGCAACAAGAGTTTTTCCTGAACCAACATCTCCCTGCAATAACCTATACATAGGATGTATCCCTTCCATATCTTTTCTTATTTCCTCTATTGCTCTCACTTGTGCATTTGTTGGTCTGAAAGGTAGATTTGAATAAAAAAAGTTCATAAGTGAATCGCTTACTATCATTTGGGGAGCAGATCTATGTTTTACTTTCTTTCTTCTCATAAATAAAGAAACTTGTGTTCTAAATATTTCCTCAAATATTATTCTTTTTTTTGCTTGTTCTATTTCTTCTATACTCTTTGCATATTTTTCCGGTATATGAACTTTCAAGAGGGCTTCTTTTAGGGGAAGCAAATTGTATTCTTTCTCTTTTGATTTCGGGACCAAAGATACTATGTAATCTTTACAGTTTTCTAAAACCGATCTTACTACTCTTGCTATTTGTGATGATTCGTAATGGTCAGAAATAACATATAATGGTATGATTTTTCCTACTTTGAGTTGAGATAACTTTTCTTTCTTTACTATTTTCGGGTGATAAATTTGTAATGTCCCTCTGAAAGATTTGACTTCTCCAAATACTGCAACTTCATCACCTTCGTTAAATATCTCTGTGTAATTTGAGTTTGAAAACCATACACATTCAAGATACCCTGATCCATCATAAATTATAATTTTTTTTATATTTTTCCCAGTCGGTAGAGTTAAGTTTTCTTTTCGTACTATTTGACCTATTATTACTGCTTTCTCTCCTTCTTGAATTTCTGAAATCTTTTTTATGTTTGCTCTGTTTTCATAAGATTTTGGTAGCGTGAAAAGAGCATCTTCTACTGTAAATATTCCCTTTTTGTATAAGTTCTGGGCTGCTATCGGTCCTACTCCTTTCACATACCTTATATCCATAGATAAAAGACTTTTAGCTTTGAGTAAATTATCCGAAAGATCAACTTCTGAAAAATCTTGTGCTCTATCTTTTTCTTTGTTTTCGCTGTTAAACATCTGGTATTTATATTCCCATTTTTTGCTTTTTGAACTATTTTATTTTATGGTAAAACTTAATTACTATTTTTTAGTTTAAAAAAAAGGAGGTATAAAATGATGAGAATTAATTTTTTTGGTTTTGTTGTAAAAAGTAATTTTGGAGGGCTTTATGCGAGTTCTTTTTTACTCTTGGCTATTGGTAGTTCCGTGTTTTTTTCTTGCGCACCCTCTATAAAGTTCCAACAGCTCAAACCGGCTAAATTTGATATAGGAAAAGAACCAAGCTTTGTTTTAGGACAGGTTAAAATATATCCTCAGCTTGATTTGGTGAAGCCAGAAAGAGGTGGTATTTTAGGGGAGATTGTAGGAATGACTGCGGAGATGGTTCAGGCATATTTTGGTTCCGAAGAGCTTCGTAGAAAACTTGAAGCAACTATACAGAGTGAAATCGCTAACAATAAATTCGGCTCATACAAATTTCAGGGAGCAAAGTACAGAATTGATTTTTCAGGTAACTTTTATGTCCAAGACCGAACTGAAAGACGAGAAGAAGAGATAAGGGAAGGGAACAATGTTAGGAAAGAAGTTTATTATGAGGTGGTGCGAACATACGAGATGGAATTGATTTACACCCTGGTCAGGCAAGATGACGGTGTAGTTATAGGGTCAAGCTCTCACAGAAAAAAGAAGGGAGAAGTTCAGAGAGGCTCTTCTCCTATGGACGCAGCAAGGAAATTTGAAAACTGGACAAAAGTTGGAGATAAAATGATTGTTAGCCTTGTGCAAAATGTTATGCGTGAAATATTACCGTACTATGAAACCGTAAAAAGGAAGTTACGCAAAGGGGATTCAAAAGAATTGAAGGAAGCCGTAAAGCTGGCGGAAAAAGGAGATTTAGAATCAGCAGCTCAAATATGGAAGATAGTATTGGAGAATCCAGAAAAGTACTCCCGCGAAGATCGCACAGCTGCTCTATACAATCTCGGAGTTTATTATGAGGTAAAAGATGACATCAGCTCTGCACTTCAATCTTACGAAAGCTGCGAAAAAGAATTTGGTGATAAATGGTGTAAAGAAGGAGTAAAGAGAGTGAAAGATAGGGAACAAGAGCTCAAACGCCTACAACAACAAACACTATGATACTTATCATATAATGTGATATCATACACTTTTGCTCACACCGTTTTTGAAAATGCACATCTGATTTCGGAAATTCTTATTCTTTTTTTGATATGTTCAAATCACAAGAAGAAATTGATGGCATGTTTGTTCAATTTGTTTGCATCCAAACCCCGCGAAAATATACGGAAGAAGAGAAAAAAGAATTTATATCTTTGCTAATATCAGAAGAATTTTTTACGACTACATACTCAACTGACGGATTGAGAAAAGATTGTAATATTCTGATTTTTCATATGCACAGAGACCTTGATAAACTTGCAAAAAGAACCTCATCTATTATGAGAACATCACTGGGTATTAGAAGTTCAATTTCAGATATTTTCACCGGTATGATAAGGAAATCTCAATATAGTTCAAGAATACCAGTTGAAGATTATGCTATTATAGGTAATTCAACGAAGGCAAAGTATCTGGTTGTCTATCCATTTGTCAAAACTACGGATTGGTACCTCACTGAATTTGAAAAAAGAAAAGAAATGATGATGGAGCATGTGAGAGTAGGGCACAAGTACAAAGAAGTTAAACAGCTTCTTGCTTACTCTTTCGGAATAGATGACCAAGAATTTATAGTCGCTTATGAAACAGATAACCTCAAAATTTTTCAGGACCTTGTTATGGAGTTGAGAGGAACTCTCGCAAGAAAATACACACTCCGAGATACTCCTATAATTACAGCAATATATACAGAACCTGAAAATCTTCTATGATGTCATCAAAAAACCGGTTTAGATATCTTATCAAATTTTTAGATTGCAAAATTTTCATTTTTTTATTTGTTGAAACTACACTAATTTTGGTTATTCTTTGAATTAAAATTTTATTTACTGCCTATGAATATCACAAATGAAGAAAGGATGGAAGAAAGTGTAGGAGTTATACTTGGAACGAAGCCGGCAAGTCCATCTGAGTTTTTCATAGCCGTAAAAAGGGATTTTCCGTTGCAGCTTGACGATACTGTTTGGACAGAGACTCAAATAAAGTTATCAGATGGAATTTCAGAGAATCAAACTATAAGGTTCTATGGAATTGTAGATTCAGTTGAGAGAAGCTATGAAGGTCTTGAATATGACTCCGATATGTATTACATAAGCAATATACCCGTTGAAGAGAGATATGTAGCTCGCGTTAAGATAACAAAGATAGAACCAGAAATTTTGGTTCCACCAAGACCTAATGCTCATGTTTTTCTTGCAAGAGGAGAAGACTTCCGCAAAGCAATAGGAGCAGATACTATGAAAAGGAAAATCCCGGCTGGTCTTTCTCTTGCACAGGATGAGGTAGTTTATATAGATCTTGATTTTGTGGATGGGGAAAAAGGAGCTCACATTTCTATATCAGGAATTTCCGGAGTTGCGACAAAAACATCCTATGGTATGTTCTTACTTCACGAGATAATGAGAGAAAGTAAAAGAAGCGAGAGGACAAGCTCAAAATACGCAGCAATAATATTCAATGTAAAAGGTGAAGATCTCCTTTTTATAGACAAACCTAACAAAAAATTCTATAACCAAAATTCAGATGAGGAAAGAAAAAAATGGAGGAAAATATCGGAGCAAATATATAAGGATTTTATAGAGACGAGAAGGGGATTTTCTGTTTTTGATGTAAAATTTTTCGCTCCGCCAAAAAAGAATTCTGCTACTTTACGACCGGATGTTTCTCAGAAGCCAGAGCCAGAAGTTGAAACCTTTGCACTCACATTTTTTGACTTTGCCAAGTACAACCTCATAAAATATTGTTTAAGCGAAGATGATAGCGATAATTTGAAAGCTCTTGTTGAAACAGTTGCGGAATACCTTTCACGAAAAGTAGAAGATTTAGAAAATAAAATAAAAAATGGTAGTATAAAATCCGAAGAATTTGATGGTTCAATATATATTTCTGGCAGTAAAATAGAGGACCTATATGGTTTCCTTCAATATCTTGAAAGAGTATGGGATAATCCAAAAGATGAACTTTTCCAGAAAATAAGGTATTATAATCATCCGACTTTTAATGCTTTTATCAGGCGGGTAAAAAATTTTTCAACATATGTAGGACACATAATAACTCCTCGCGCTGCCCTATATAATTCAGGTAAAGAAGGAGTATTCCGTAAGATAATAAATATAAAACCCGGCAACATATATGTGATACACATAGGAAATCTTCAAGAACCAGCGCAGAGATTTTTGGTTGGTTCAATTCTCTCGAGAATATTTGAGGAGCAGGAAAGAGGTTCTGAAAGAAAAGTTATCGTATTTCTTGATGAATTATCAAAGTATGCTCCTCGTGAAGGAACCTCTCCTATAAAATCTATACTTGAAGATATAGCAGAAAGAGGTAGAAGTTTAGGGATAATTCTTATAGGTGCCCAACAAAGTGCAAGAACAGTTAGCAAAAAAATAATAATGAACTCATCTGTTAAAGTGGTTGGAAGAATGTCTCCGGAGGAGGTTCATTCACCAGAATATGATTTCCTATCAGATGAAATGAAAAAGCGCCTTACTGTTTTTCAACCCGGAAGACTTATTTTGTATCAGCCATCTGTTTTCGCTCCTATACCTATCAAATTCCCTTTACCGTTTTGGGCAACAAGATTTTCAGAAGTCGCAGAAGATATAGCAAAATTTGAAAATGTGGAGGAAAAAATTATAATAAAAGAAAAAGAGGAGGATATTTTCTGATGATAAAAGTAGGGGATAAATTACCTGATTTTGAGGGAGTTTTAACATCAGGGGAAAAACTAAATTCAAAAAATCTTTTAGGAAAGTGGGTTGTTCTTTTCTTTTTTCCAAAAGCTTTTACTCCGGGTTGTACAAATGAGGTTTGCAGCATAAACAATAATATTGAAAATCTGAAAAAACTTGGAGTTGAAATCTTCGGTATAAGTAAAGATAAGCTCTCTACGCAAAGGCGATTCAAAGAAAAATACAATCTAAAATATGAACTTATTGCAGATGAATCGGGAGATATAATAAGGAGCTTTGGAATAAGTAAAAAGACAGGCTCTGCTGAGAGAAAAACTTTTATAATAAACCCTGATGGTAAGATAGCTCATATATTTGAAAAAGTTGATGTAAAAAATCATGGTAAAGAAATTGAAGATGTTTTGCGCTCACTTTATGGTGTCAACAGAACAAGCTGATAAGAATATCTTGGAAATTCCAAAACAAGTTGAATTCGCTCAGTTGAAAGATATAGATGAACTCTTGTATAAACTTTGAATTTTAGTTTCCAGAGTAGTTCTTTATGATATCCATTACTTTTTGAGATATAATTTCAGACACACTTTTTGGTATAACAAATTTTGAAAATTTTGTTTTATCTGCTATCTCGTATGCCAAATTAAGGAAATCTTTTGTGCCTCTTTCAAACCATTTTATAACATCTATTCCAATCGCTTCGGCACTTCTTTTTAGCCTTGTGATTGATGCTGTTATGTGAAATGTCCAAATCATTTGTTTTATCAATATTCTTATCTGTTCAAGATGAGATATTCTGTTTATAACTTCGGGCAAATATTTTCTTGCAAATCCTACATGTTTTGCTTCATCTTTTGCTATGTATTCAAGGAGTTCCTTTAATATTGGTTCATGAAAGGACTCTTTCAAGGCAGTAAAAAGGTAGTATGCCACAGTTTCGGTGAGAAGGTGAAGACCGACCATTTTGAGTGCAATTGAGTTTGTTCTGAGTACATCGTCAAGAACACATCTTGAATTAGGGTCTATTTCTGGGATTGGTCCCAAAAGCCCCAGATACTTCTGGTAAGCTGTCACATGTTTTGCCTCTTCTATTACTTGTGCAGATAAAACTTTTTTTGCGTCCATATCCTCAACCATATTAAGGAGTTGTCCTGCAACCAGCATTGCAACGATTTCTCCATAATATATTATTGAAAGGATTTTGAGTAAAGCTTCTTTTTCTTCCTTTGTGAGTTTTGGTTCCCCATATTTTTTTAGGAGTTCGTTGAAAACTTTTGTATCGTCCCAAAAGTGCTGTTTTGATAGCTCGTATGATTTATCTAAAAGAGGGTATTTTATTTTTACATTCTCATAAGAGTAAGGATCAAAGTTTATTTTTGGTATGAACTTTGAAATTTTTATTTTTGCCTTTGCTATGCGGTATCCGCCTTTTTCTATTACTTCTCCTACTATTTTCTCTAATTCAACCATACATTAATATTTTAATAATTTTACTGACTGGAAGGTAGTTTTAAAAAAACTTTTCGTTGAATAAATTTGAAAAAAATTTGAAATCCTTTCTGATAAAGTTTATATATTAAGAAAAAGCTTATATATCGTGGAGATGTATAGTTTTTCGTGAATGTTAGATTGGATTTATTTATAAAAAAATATATAAAAAATAGAAAATATGGGGGGATGGAGGAAAATCAGTATTTTTCTCGTTTTGTTTGTTGCTTTTATCTTTTCATTTTTCAGACTTCTCTTTTTTCTCTTTTATCTCAAAAATGCTCCTCTTTTTGCTTTTTTAGATGGGCTCAGGTTTGATTTTTTTGTTATTTTGCCTTTTTGGATTTTACCTTTATTTATTTTGAACTTCCCTTTTGAGCTTCCAAAATTATTTTATTTATTTTCTCTTTGGTGGATCTACATTACAATTTTAGTTTTTGTTGCTGTCCTGATTTTTGATTTCGTTTTTTTCGGACAAACTCAAAAGCATGTTTCAGTGGAAATCCTTACAATTTCATCAGATTGGGACTTTATTTTCAAAAGCATATTGTCTGAATGGAAATACCTTTTAGTGTTCCTTATTTTTGGTGTAATTTTAGGATATTTTTGGTATAAATTGACGAAGATAAATTTCAGAAAACCAACTTGGAATTTACCTTTTCGTATTATTTATTTCGTTATAGTTGTCGCTTTGATTCTGCTTGGTTTGAGAGGAACATTATCTTCAAAACCTTTACATATAGTAGATGCTTTCACAAGAGGTATGCAGTACGGAAACCTTGTTTTGAACGGTGTATTTTCAATTTATAGGACTTTTTACTCAAACAAGAATCTAAGAAATCGTGAGTTAGAAACAAACTTTTTTGGATATGATGAAGATATTTCTATTTTAGAAATTGAACCTAAATTTCGCTCATACCCGTTCAAAAAAATCTCAAATTGTGAAAAGAATAATAAGGAGATAGGCGGTAGTAAGCAGATTATGGAAAATCAGGAGTATGATATTCAGAAGTATAATATCGTTCTTTTTATACTTGAAAGTTGGACACCAAAATATATAGATAGCCTTTCTCATGAAAACTGGGGGGTTACTCCTAACTTTGATAAAATAGTTAAAAAAGGAATAACCTATGAAAAATTTTATTCTGCGGGGGTAAGAAGTATATTTGGAATTCAAGCTATATTAACCGGTATTCCATCTTTACCTAATCTCCCATACGTGGGGCACGGACTTGATGGTATAGCTTTCAGAGGAATAGGGGATATCGTGAAAAAATATGGGTATAAAACAATATTTGTTCAGAGTTCAAAAAGAAGGTCATATAGATTAGATTCTGTTGCAAAAGCAAGTGGATTTGACTATGTTTTTGGTATGGAAGATATAAGAAAGGAAGTTGGACTTTTACTTGATTACCCACCCGGTCCCCCTCCACACTTTGGGTGGGATTATGAAACTTTGGTTTTCCTTTTCAGGAAAATTCAGAGTTTTGGGGAACCTTTTTTGGCAGTTGTTTTCACAGGTACAACTCATGCTCGCTTTGCAGATTTACCGAAAGATTTCAAAAAATATGAACATTCCGAAATGGGATTAGGAGGTTACCTTAATACCCTGTTTTACTCGGACTGGGCTTTGGGAGAGTTTATGAAAATGGCGGAAAAAACTCGGTGGTTTGAAAGAACAATTTTTATTTTTACAGCCGACCATCCTGCTTTCACATCTGGCGACTTTCTTGAAAGATTTCATATACCTTTTGTAATTTTTGCTCCTTCTATTTTTTCTCCTGAAAGAATCAAAGATGTTGTTGGGTCTCAATATGATATTATTCCTACGATAGCGGATTTGTTGTGCTTGGATACTGAATTTTCCTCTATTGGTAAATCTATTTTCAAAAAAACAAAAGATGATTTTGTTTTTGTTTCAGATGGCGACATTATCGGAGCTATTACAAACTATGGATTTATTTCTCACTCAACTTTTGGTGTGGTTGAAACTAATATTTCTGGGAGTGATTTGCAAAATCTTGAAAGAAGGCTTTTAGCTCTATTTGAATTGAGCTATTATGCTATAATGAACAACAGGTGGTTCTGATGAAAAAATAACCAAAAATCCTTCTTGGAAAACAAAAAAAATAAAAGCTGATTAATTTTAAAGGTATGAAGAAAACAAATAAGGGTACATTAATTTATGATAAAGGTGAGACTATTATAAGAGAAGGTGAAAAAGATAAATCCATTTTCTTCCTTATATCGGGTAAGATTGGAGTCTATAAAGGAGATAAATTAGTTGCTTGTATATCTCAACCTAATTCTCCGATAGGGGAAATAAGTGCAATATTGGATACTCCCAGGACTGCGACTTGTATAGCGTTGGAAGAATCAGAATTGGTAGTATATAAAGGTGGTATAGATGAAATAATAACGAAATTTCCTAAAACTGCAAAGGCCATTATAAAAAACCTTGCGGAGCGACTTGCGAAATCTACTTCTTCATATATCGAGGGAGGAGATTCTCATCATATCGCTCATACCATAAAACAGGGATCAGTACCATCTTCTGATAGTTCAGAAGCTTATTCATCAAAATCTATGTTTGAGTTATTGCAAGGTGTTCCAGACGAATTATTTCTCAAAATTATAAGTAATCTCAACGAAAAGGAGTTGGCTCTGACTTTTCATTTATCACCGCAAAATGTAAAGGCTCGGTTTCAGAGATTTTTGCCATCCCGCAAGCTTGAAACTCTGAAAGACATTATAGGTTATTATAATAAATTTGGATATTCAGAAGTTGAAATAAAAACCCTTGAGGAGAAAGTTGTGGAGTTAGCCCAGGTTATTCAGCAGAGCAATCAGCAGGTACAAAAAGAAGTCGGAAAATAAAAAATATACTGGTAAAATAATCAGGTGAGGTAAAAAAAATAATATAAAGCGTAAAATAAATACAATAGCTAATAATGTAAATTATTAATGTAATTATATAACAGAGGAGCTAAAAATTCATGATTTTTTCTTTAAATTTTGCACTATTTATATTGAATTTGGAGGTTGGATGGGAGATATCAAAGTTACAAGGGCAGGATATCTATGTTACTATTGAAAATAAAACTTTCAGATTATCATCCTCCGAAGCTATACCTTCTCAGATCTCTGATTTTTATGTAAAAACAGGAAGAAAATCAAGGGTTTTTCTTCAAAAGCAAAGTAAGTTCAAACCCACTTCATATAGAAGACTGATATTAGATGAAGAGAGTTCAGCTTTTTTCTCTGTTTCTCTAACTTTTTTTTATGGAAAGCTTTTAGTTGATTTTTCTGAACTTGAAGATACAAAACAAGAAAAACAATTCATTGAATTTTATGATGAGATTCCTTACTATGCTGAATTGTCAGGGGGAAAACTAATTATTATTTCGTTAGACAAAGGGTATCTTCTTTATTGTATAAAATGTGAAGGAAACATTTGGAGATTAGAGGAGAAAAAGAATAAGGAAAAAAATAAAGAAGAAAAGTATGAAAATGCTCCCGGAAAAAGTCAAAGTTTGGGTAATTCAGCGGTTAAGAGAGAAAGGGCATTTGTGGAAAGGGAGTTTGTTTCAAGGAAAATATTTCTTATATCAAAAGATAAAATTGAAGATGCATTTGTAGATGATGAGCTTTTTTCTTTATTTGAAGACCTTGAAAAAAGGATGAAGCGTGGAAAATTTGCAAAAGATATAATATACTCAGAATCTTACGAGGTTCCTGAACCTATATCTCCAAAAAGTAAAAAGCTTAAAGAATTTTCAAAGGAGGATACAGATATTCATCAGTTTAGACATTTCATAATGATAGAGCTTCGCTGTTTGGAGCTAAAAAAACGGGGTAGGGAGTGTAAGTTAAAGTAATCCATTTAGGTGAAATAGGTGGTTTAGATTAAAAAAATCAGCTTTGCAATTTCGCACTAAATTGAAGAATTCTTTTACATACTTTTCATTCTTTTGGAATTTTTTCTTGAATTTTTTTATTTTATTGAAGTTTTGATTTTTTTGAAAAAATTTTTTTAGAGATTATTTCTGGAAATATGGCAGAGAAAGAATTGAAGGAAACGGATTTTTTGCAGGATTGGAAGAAGCCCTTGAAAATTCTTTCTTTATCTTTTATTTTGAGTTTGTACTTATTTTTTTTCTTTTGGGCATTAGTTTCCCCTTTTACTGGTGGTGTAAAGATTTCACAAGATATGATAAGGTTTTCCGTTGCTTTGTCTTTTTCATTTTCTCTTATTTTTGTTTCACTAATTTATTTGAAGTATTCTGCTGGGATTTGTCCAAACTGTGGTAAAAAGCTTTTCTTTACAAAAGATAAAGAGGGTATAAGATGCTTCCGTTGTGGAAGATTTTTGAAGATAGATTTTGCGAGAAAGAAGCTTGTATTGTAAAGGTAAAGAAGGTTTTACTGAAAAAAAGGTCGTATTTAAATATTTATTTTTATTTCTTTTTCTGCTTTTTTACCGAGTTTCATAAGAGAGGAAAAAAATTCTTCACAATCTTTCTGCGATAAGAAAATGAAAGTGATTATATTTTCTAATGTTTCCTCATCTACTATTTCTGCCTTTACAACTTCTCCAACTTTTGATGAAGCAAATTTTTCAATATCATCCAAGTCTTTTCTTGTTATATTTTCCTTCTTCTTATAAAATTCTAATGAAGGGGAATCTAAAAATAAATAAACTCTCCATTTGTTGCCGACATTCTTTACTATGTGCTGTATCCCTTTATCGTTTAGTCTTGCTGATACAAATACTGCATCGTGCGATGAGACGAAATCTCCTATATAAAGCATTATTTTTCTTTCTTTCTTTGTTAAAAACTCTATTTTCGCCTCCTTTATTCCTTTTTTTGAGGATATTGTGGATATATCTTGATCAAAAGGTACTTTTATTGTGCATATATTTTGTGGTTTAGATTCTTGGGAAGTTACGCTTGGTTCTGTGGCTACTTTTTTTTCTTCTGTTTTCCTCTTTTCCGCTTCTTTTTTTATCTTCTTTGTTTGTGAAACTATAAAATCTTTTAAACCGTTGATATGTATCCACCCCACTTTATATATTGATAAACTTATTACTATTACTGCTGCTGATACAATAAATATTTTTGTTATTGTTTTTATTGGGTTTTTTTTCTTTTTTTGATTTTCAAAGACTTCCTTCAAAAATTTCTTTTGTATCTCCTCAATTTGTTCATATGGGCTTTTGTCTTTTCTCCACATATTTTTTTATATATTAACAGTCTATTGTTAAAAATTTTTGAAAATTAACAAAATTATTTCTATAATTATAGGGATAGAATGATGATAATTATTTATTATTCCTTTCCTCGCGCCCTCTGAAAGGGCGACCAAAAATAAAAGAGGAAAGGAAGGAGAGAAGATAAAAAAGAAAAAAATAGATAGAAAGAAAAAAGAAAAAGAGAAGAGAACAAGCGAAAAATAAAAAAGGAAAAAGGGAAAGAAAAAAGAAGAAGAAAAGTAAAGGTAAAAGAGAGAGTAAAGGTAGCCCGGTAAAACGGGTAGATGCGGTGGCAGGCGCTTGGGGAAGTAAGGTTTGCATGAGCCAAAAGCTCATAGCAGATAAACCTTCCCCGAACCCATTGTTTTTTAGCAATGGGCTGTTATGTCTCTTTCTTTATCATTATGAACTTTTTGCTCTTTTGGTTAGTTATTTCAAGATTTCTCATCTATCATCTGTAATATTTGCTCCGGGGTATGGGAATCAGTAGCGTATGATGATAATGAAAGTTTAAGTTCTATTTCTGGTAGGGAAGGTATTTCAGGAGCAGACTGTATTTGAGATTTTATTCTTTCCTCAACCACTTTTACATTTTGAGATTCTGTATTTGGTAGCAGAAGAGCAAATTTATCGTTTCCAATCCTTGCTGGAACATCATAAACCCTTACTGATTTTCTCATTATTATTGCTATTGCTTTTACTATATCTTCCCATACTATGTACCCAAACCTTTCTATTATTTCCCTTGAATTTTCAATTTCAATAAAAATAACGGCAAAATTTCTTGAAAACCTTTTCATAATAGATGCTTCCCTTTTGATGCTTGACTTGAAAAATTGTGAATTGAAAAGACCTGTTGATGAATCAATAGATTGCATAAGCTGTAATTTGAGAACATAATCGCTTCTTTGACATGCAGATGATACATAACTTAAAAGTGAATTGAAAAATTCTTTTTCTTCTGTTATGAATTCTTTATCTCTTTCTGCTACAAATTTTCCATAAACTATTTTTTCTGTTTCTTTTTGAACTGATATATCGTAGCTCAATATGTATTTGCCGTTTTTGTTTATTACTTCTCCATCTTGTAAAGCTTCTATATCTTTTTTAGAAACATCAGGAGCCTCTGAAAATTTAACTTTTTCATCATAAAATACTGCACATTTTGAGTTGGTTTTAATCCCTGCGATATCTACACATATTTGAAATATCTTTTCTTTATCGTATTCTGTTAGGATGGCTCTTCCTACCTCCCTTATTGCTCCTAAAAGTTCGTTTCTATATTTTATTTGAGCATCCCTTCTACGGAGTCCTCGTATCATATTGTTGAATGTTCTTATTAGTTTTCCTATATCTCCTTTGGCTTCATATTTTATTTCATATTCAAAATTTCCCTTTTCTACCTCGCTTGAACCTTGGATGAGAGATAGTAGAGGTCTTCTTATATATGCTATTGTTATTATCGCAAAGAAAAATAGTGCAAATATCGTAGTTAAAAACAATCCAGATGATGTCCCCTTTACAAGTGTTTTCACAAGTGAGATTATGTTTTCATCTTGTGGGAAAAGTAGTATTTTGAAATCTCCAACATCAATTTCTGCATAACCTTTTGCATTTTGAATTCTTTTTTCTTCTTCATTAGATTTTTCAGAAATCTCGATCTTTTTCCTTATTGATACATCTTTTGCAGAAAGCATGTCAAGGAGTGCTGGTAGAATTCTTAATTCCACATTCTCACCAGCAACAACTAATTTTTCTTTCCCCTGAGAGAATTTATAAGTCATAAGATATATTCCTTCGGATGTTTCTATGAATTTGCTTTCAGATTCATCTTTTTGTGGCACAGGGATTTTTTCTATTATTTTTCTGTTGGATTTCTCTATTTGACCGGATTTATCTGCAACTCCCAGAAAATCAAAGACAGTTTTTGCGAATTTATCTTCAAGAATATCCTCTGGTTTTTCTGTAAATTTTTCTATTATGCTTCTTTGATTACTTTTTCTCTTTTCAATTATGACGAAAGCCCCTTCCTTTAACCTGCTTATTTCATACATCTGCCATTTTTTAATGAAATCTTTGAGCGTTAGTGTTCCTATCCATATGGCTGAAATAAAAATAACAGCTGTGAATAGTGCAAAACCTATGGTTGTTTTTAGTACAACCGGAGAATACTTAAATACTGCCCAGCTTATTATTACAACCAATATAGTTGAAACTATACCAGATACCACTATAAGATTTGTGTCTATACTTATTATCCGCTCTAACATCTGATATAATTTAAATACTTCGGAAAAAATTTGATATAAAATATAAACAGTGGGAATTTCTTTCTAAATTTATTTGAGCTATGGTTTTCAGGGAAGATGTATTTTCAGGTAAAGTTGTGCTTATAACAGGAGGCGGAACTGGTATAGGCAAAGCTACCGCAACTGAATTTGCAAGGTGCGGAGCAGATGTGATTATAGCTTCAAGAAAATTAGAGAACCTCCAAAAAGCAGCTGATGAAATAAATAAGTTAACTGGGAAAAAAATTACTTACTATCAAGTTAATGTTAGGCAGGAGGATTCTGTAAAACAACTTTTTGATAATATAAAGAAGGATAAAGGAAAGCTTGATATACTCGTGAATAATTCTGGGGCAAACTTTCTTTCTCTTTCAGAAGAGCTATCTCTGAAGGGATGGAATGCGATAGTAGAAACTATACTTACTGGAAGCTTTCTCTGTTCTAAATATGCTTGCCATATTATGAAAGATAATCCAGATGGAGGAGTTATAATAAATATAGGAGCTACCACAGGTATATTTGGTTCCCCTTTTGCTCTGCCTTCCGCTACCTCAAAAGCTGGTCTTGAAGCTTTTACAAAGACATTAGCAGCAGAGTGGGGAAGGTACAAAATAAGAGTAAATCTTGTTGCACCTGGGGTCGTTTGGACAGAAGGCTTTGTGAAAAATGTAGGAGTTAGCGAAGATTTGCTCGAGAGGATAAAGAGAGATACTCCGCAAGGTAGAGTTGCTGAACCAGAAGACATAGCGTGGGCTATCCTTTTTCTCGCTTCACCGGCTGCAAGATGTATAAATGGTGTTACATTGATAGTAGATGGAGGACACTATTTTGCAAAGGGATTCGGAATAAATTTCTCTCAGTAAATTTTTAACTGGGCATCTACAAGAAATTAACCAAAATTCGGGTTTATAGATAAATAAAATCAGGTTTTTGGGAAAATACCTCCCTGGTAAGAAAAATAAATTTTATGGGAAAATTCAAAGAGGCTGAGCTGGCAGGTATAGGAAAGAAATATATATTTTCTTTGAGTAGCGGAGATGAAATTGTAGTTGTAGTTCATGCAACAGGTAGGCGAGAAATTCACATAATGGATAAAGTAAAGGATGAGCCGGCTTTTACTGTTGTTCTTACAGATGAAGAAGCAAAAAAGATGGCTTTTGTAATAGGTGGAGTTGATTTCCAGCCAGTTCCGACAGAAAAAATAGATTTTATTGCAAAAGGTGTTGCTCTTGAGTGGATAAGAGTAAAATCTGGCTCACCAATTGTAGGAAAGACAATCGGAGAAAATCAAATAAGAAAAAAGACAGGAGTTACAGTTGTAGCTATTTTGAGAGGTGAAAATCTTATAGCTTCTCCCGGACCCGAAGAAATTATACTTGAAAACGATAGCTTACTTTTGGTTGGTAAAATTGAAAGTATAAAAAATTTCCTCGATTATTGTAAGGAGTACTCCTTGAAATGATTCATCAAGTCTCTTACGAGTTTTTCTTTGCGGGATTAACTTTTGTTCTCTTATTTGCTATCGGATATACTTTAAAAAATTTCAGAGTCCCTTATGTCCTCTCTTTTATGCTCGGAGGAATTTTGTTATCTTTGATATTGACTCCACAAAAAGATATTCCTGTTATGTTCAAAATTCTTGAACACATAGCTATTCCTTTACTTTTTTTCTTTATCGGACTTGATTATTCCTTTGAAAAGTTAAAGGGAGCAGTAAAGATATTTGTTCCGGGGATAATT
>Ga0081478_139266_pt1 | contig 26840 bp, 24 predicted proteins | sample OctSprmetagenome_FD_70983 | JGI IMG/M metagenome (GOLD analysis project Ga0081478, IMG submission 70983) | Hot spring and microbial mat streamer communities from Octopus Spring Streamers, Yellowstone National Park, USA - T=80-84 v2 (version 2) | ecosystem: Environmental > Aquatic > Thermal... | reverse complement strand
ATTATTTTAGAGAAAATTGGCTTAAAAGAAGAAGATATTATGAAGCTATTTGATGAAATAAAAGAAAAATAAAATAAAGAAAAATAAAATAAAAAAACTTGAAACTACATGAAACCACAAATAACAGTTGGAATGCCTGTTTATAATGAGAGAAAATACATAACCGAAACCCTTGACTCTCTCTTATCTCAAACGTATGAAAACTTTGAAGTTGTAATTTCAGATAATAACTCACAAGATGGGACATATGAGATTTTGCAGCAATATGCCAAAAAAGACAAAAGAATAAAGCTTTTCAGACAACCAAAAAATATAGGAGGTCTAAAAAATTTCAAATTTGTGTTAGAACAAGCCCAAACCCCATATTTTATATGGCTCGCAGGACACGACATCTGGCATCCGCAACTCCTCGAAAAACTCCTTAAAGCATTTGATGATTCAAAATGCGAGAATATAATTTTAACTTTCCCAAAATTCCAAATAAATAGTAAAAAAATCTACCCTACTCTTTTTTTTGCTTATACTTTTCAACTAATTCAAGAACTTTTTCTGCTTGTCTTTTTCTGGTAAATTTCTCTAAAAATTTTATATTTTTCTCAACATACTCTTTTTTACCGCTGACCAGAAGTTTCACAAGATAATCTTTTATTTTCTGAACATCTTTACCAAGGTTAATCCCATGACCGCTTTCTTTTATCAATTTTCCCGGTCCTATGTTATCTACTGTACCTATTCCTAAAATTTTAGTTCCAGAAAAGAGATATTCAAATAATTTCCCTGTAAGTATTCCATCAACTTCCGCAGACTCCAAAAAAATCAGCGCGTGAGCATCTCTCTGCATTCTGAGTGCGTCTTCACGAGGTAAATTCCCTCCATACTTTACCCATTCTTCCACACCATATTTTTGTATCAGATTATGTAAATTTCCTGTGTTCATACCAACAAATATAACTTCAAGTTTATCAAGAAGATTTTTTTGGGGTGAATTCGCTATCTCTCTGATTGCCTCAAAAAGTGGAGAAGGATTCCTTTTACCCGGATATATACTTCCAGTATAAACTAATCTGACTTTCTCATCTTTCCAATATGGTTCAGGAGATATATTCTCTAAATCTTCCGTATCAAATCCATGTTCAACAACTTCTATATTATCAATATTATATTTTGCCTTTATTTCATTAGCTAATGGTTCGCTTACGGTTATTATCAAATCTGCTGTATTATTTACCTTTCTTTCAAGATACTCCTCTATTAGATTGAAAGGGAAAAAAGATTTCATATAATGGTCTTGCGTCCACAAATCTCTGTAATCTGCGATCCAAAATATATCAGGATTTTGCTGCTTAATTTTCAATCCAAGCAAATGCGGAGCGCAAGGTCCATATGACGACACCAAAATATCATATCTATTTTGTTTGACTTTGCGAAAAGATTCATTTATCCATCCAATATCAAGCAAGTTTATAGTTCTTATTCCATATTTTATGGCTCTATTATAAAATAGATTTCTTATTTCAAATAGCACTCTGTTTTTTATTTTTAAAGATTTCTTTTCAAGTTCAATTTTTCTGTTATCGGTTTGATTTTTTAGCTGAATTTTTTTTAGAAGCTTATCAAATCTTATAGCAAGTTTTTCTAATTTAGTTCTTATATTATCTATCTCTATTACTTCAAAGAAGCTGCAATCAAGTTTTAAATCATTTTCTTTTCTTATCTTTGTTCGTGTGATAACCGTCACATCATGACCCATTTTAGACCAATACTTTGCCCAACTATATGGACGAAGAGAACCTGATGCATTTTGAGGTGGGAAATAATGTGTTGCAATTAAAATCTTCAGTCTCTCGTTTCTCATAACTAAATTCAAAGTATATATTTTAAAAGTATATATTTTAAAAAACGCTTTACTCTACCTAAAATTAGCAAAACAATTGAGAACTTTTCTCTTAAATATCTTTTTAGGTACTTGCGTACCGTTGGGTTTTTTCCTAATAACCTCACGAAAATTTTGTTTCATTTATGATTTTTGCTATAAACCGCTATTAACCATCTCGGTCTTTTAGGTAAAATTTTTGATATAAATTTAGTTAAATGGCTTAACTTTTGCCCAGCATTTCCACTATATATCTTAACATCCTTATCATTTATTCTTTTAGGAAGTTCGCTATATCCACACGATGGACAAATATACCATATATTTATTTTAATTTTCAAAGCCTGTGCTAACCTAACTAATAAGTTTTGGTAAACGTATACGGTTCCGACTTTCTCAACTTCATCTAACTTAAAATTTGGAAAAAGGTTTTCTATGTTTTCATCATTAAAGGTTCTAAGATGATAGTTTGGGTTAAATTTAGTTTTACAATATGGACAAGTTATGAAAATTCTCTGTTCATCATATGGAACACTTATTATTATATACTTATCTGCTACTCTATCTATTTCTTTCAATGCTTTCTCATAGACACCATAAGGTAAATGTTCAAGAACCTCCAGCACTGTAACCACATCAAATGACCTATCACCAAATTTTAGGTCACACGCATTCCCCAGTACTGCATTGACTTTAAGATATGTTCTCGCATAATCCACTTTTTTCTCAGAAATTTCTATCCCCACACCTTTTATATTCCGTTCTTTTTCCAAAAGATATAAAAAACTCCCTCCCCACAACCAACATCTAAAACTGATTTTGTGTCAGGTGGGATAAGATTTATAATCCTTCGGAACCTCTCCATTTCAACTGGGTTCCCAAAGAACACCTCATTTACAAACTCTTCAACAGAGTATTCTCCGTAATAATAACTGTACCACTTTTCTGGAAAATTCATATCTTGTCAGTATATTTTTTTAATCTAATATTAATAGCATGGATATTTATAATATATAAAACAAAATATGCAAAACTCATTACCAAACTGTAAGAGAAAATAGTAAAATCTGGTGACAAATCTAATTTGTGCGCTATACAAAAGCATAGAACGATAAAAACTGTGCGGAATATATCCCATACAATCTGCCAATGTTGTAGTTCGTGAACGGCAAGGTTCGAAATTGAACCAGAGATGAGTTGCGAAATACTCGCCGGAACTAAGTATAAAACATAATTTCCCACCTTTTCCCACTCCTTTGATCCTAAAAAACTAACCAACACAAATGGACTAATGATACCTAAAAATAGTATTGCAGTACTATATAGAGCTAATTTTTTAGAGAATCTGAAAAATAGTCTTTTGAGTTCAATTGGATTTTCTTTTGCAAGCTGTGCTGCCTCTGCCCAAAATACTTGTGAAACTGATTGACCTATCAGCATAGTAGGCAAAGCTATAATTCTTTGAGCTAAATAATAATAACCGACAACTTTTTGATCAAAATAAAAGGCTAACAAAAAAACCACTATTTGTAAACTAATAGTATTGACTACGCCCGATAAAGTTGAAGAGATAGCAAATTTAAAATAATATCTAAACCAATATTTTACTTTCCTCATTTCAAATCCTTCAAATATGTTTTTTTTGTTGCTCCACAATAATTTAGCAAGAGTATTAAACCCAGATGTTTGAAAAACAACATTTCCTACTATAAGACCTAATGGTCCTAAACTAATAAGACCAAGAAAAATATTAGTTAACGCACCTAATATACCCTGAATTATTCTTGTTTTAGCAATATGAATGAAGCTTTTTTCCCGTATAGCCCATAAATATAAACTTTGATATACTCCCCAGAAAAATATATAAAACGGAACTATCCAAAAATATGGACTAATAGTCTGAACTGCTGATATATTAAAAGATTTCCATATTAATATAAGAACAGGAATAGATATAGCACTTGCAAATATTGATATTATCAAACAAATAATTAACAAGTATATAACATCAGAATCTTTTTCTAAATTCGGGATTGCCCATTCGTAGCGAAGCGTTGCAAATATTAAAAAAAAAGAAGAAACAAATGTGAAAATTGCTAAAACTCCAAAATCTGCCGGATTATAAAGGCGAGTCAATATAGGCGTAATAAGAACAAAAACTCCATGAGAGAAAATCATACTCCCAGCTAAAACAGTGATATTTTGCCCTAATTGTTCCCTTGGTAGTAAGTTAAATATTCTTTTTATTGACATCCTGAATGTTCCCAATAAGTAAATTAACTATAATCTCAACCATCTTATTAGCTGAAAATTCATTACTAAAATCTACATTATCTCCCGGTCTCAAATTTCTCACAGCAGATAAAATTTTCTCAACATCAGTTCCAACTAATCTGTTCCATCCTAACTCCACGGTCTCAACCCATTCTGTTTCATCTCTCAAAGTAATACAGGGAACTTTCAACCAAAAAGCCTCTTTCTGAACTCCACCTGAATCGGTCAGGATTGCTCTTGCGTTCTTTTCCAATTTTATCATATCAAGATAACCCACTGGCTCTATAACTAAAATTTTATCCATAAAATGGCTTAATTCAAAAACATCAATCATCTTTTTAGTTCTTGGATGAACTGGAAATACAACGGGTCTGTCAGATATAGAAATTTCTGAAAGCGCTGTAAGAATATTTTTTAACCTTTCGTAATTATCAGTGTTTTCTGCTCTGTGTACTGTGGCAAGATAATATTCTCCGGGATTTATGTTAAGTTTCTCTAAAATTTTACTTTTTATATCGCTTATCTTTGAGAAATGCATAAGCGCATCAAACATAATATCTCCAACCAAATAAACTCCTCTTGTTATTCCCTCTCTTTTTAAGTTTTCAACCGCTGTTTGAGTTGGACAGAAAAGAATATCTGAAATATGGTCCGTTAAAATTCTATTTATCTCCTCCGGCATATTTTTGTTAAAACTCCTCAAGCCTGCTTCAACATGTGCTACTGGGATGTGAAGTTTTGCTGCTGCTAATGCGCCAGCAAGTGTTGAATTTGTATCACCATAAACAATAACCAAATTGGGTTTTTCATTCAAAAGAACTTTTTCTATTTCTATGAGCATTCTCCCCGTTTGCTCTCCGTGAGTTCCAGAGCCTACTCCTAAATTATAGTCTGGCTCCGGTATTTCAAGTTCCTCAAAAAACACTGCATCCATGTTCTCATCATAGTGCTGACCTGTATGAACTATTACCTCGTTTATGTTTTTTCTTAAAACTTTTGATAAGGGAGCGAGCTTTATAAATTGTGGTCTTGCTCCAACGATACTCACAACTTTCTTCAACATCCCTTTAAAGCTTCAATTACTAATTTTATTTTCCTTTCATTAAAAAGAGGTTCTATTGGCAGACTTAAAACATTTTCCGACGCTATCTCAGCGTTTCCAAGCTCCTCAAATACAACCATTCTATCTGAAAAAACTTTCATTTTATGCAAGGGATAAGGATAATAAACCATCGTAGATATACCTTTCTGTTTTAACTTCTCCTGTACTTCTTTGCGATTTTTACCCATCAGTAATACAGTGTACTGATGATAAACATGGTATGCTTTTTCTCTTTCAGTAGGGAGTTTTAACCAGGCAACATCTTTCAATCCTTCATTATAAATTTGAGCAATTTTTCTTCTCATATTATTGAGTTTATCTATATATTTAAATTTAGCGAGCAAAATCGCCGCTTGAATAGTATCAAGTCTTGCGTTATATCCTATATGTTCGGCATTGTATTTATCTTTTCCTCCATGTTTTATAAGCATTCTTACAATTTCTGCGAGTTCATCGTTGTTAGTTGATACCATACCTCCGTCTCCGAAACCTCCAAGATTCTTTGATGGGAAAAAGCTAAAACAACCTAAATCTCCGAAACTTCCGGTCTTTTTATTATTCCAAGATGCCCCAAAACTTTGAGCGCAATCTTCCACTACAAATAAATCATTTTCTTTGGAAATTGTTAGCAACTCGTCCATATCGCACGGATGCCCATAAAGATGAACTGGAATAATTCCTTTAACTCTTCTCCCATATTTTTTAATAGCCTTTTTTACAAGAGGAGGGGAAAGATTATAAGTGTCTAATTCTATATCTACGAAAAGCGGTGTTGCACCCGATCTTAATATTGAGTCACCTGTTGCAACGAATGTAAATGGAGTAGTAATAATTAGGTCATCTTTATCCCAGTATTCTCTTTTTTTGATTTTTATGGCAAGCGCTCTCAAAGATAAGGTAAGGGCATCAGTTCCTGATGAGCAAGCTATACAGTGTTTTACATCAAGATACTCTGCAACCTTCTTTTCTAACTCATCTACTTCCGGACCAAGAATGTATTTTGCTTCTGCTACACTTTTAAGTATTGCATAATCTATTTCCTCAATAGCATAATGATACTCCTTTTTTAAGTCTAAAATGGGTATGGGTTCATAATAATCTTTTCCAAAAATTTCTGGACTTTCTAATGCTTCCTCTGGGGTTAAGATTTTAAGACCTTCAGCCTCAAATTCTTTATAATTTTTATCAGATGTTATAACGATACCATCTCCAACCGCTCTTTTAAAAGAAAAAAATGCTAATGCTTCTTCTGAATCTTCGTAGTCAAGGGATAGAATTCCTTCATATCCTGTTGTGCTTATTATTTTAAACCTTCTGAAAAAAATTTCTTTGAACTTCTTTTTATCTGCGCCATACTTGGTCAGAAAATAATTAAGAGCCGGAATTATGGATGATGTGATAAATAAATCGTGGTCTGATTCAGCTAATTTATCTACAAGTTTTTTTGAAGTTTCTTTTCTCCCTAAAAAAGCATCAAGTAAGACATCAAGAGTTAATAAAATTTTAGCCATCGTATTTTTCCTCCAAATGTTTTTGCCACTCCTTTTTCCAATCTACAATTTCAGCCGGTAGCTTTGAGAAAAGAGATGATATTAACTCACAAAAAGAGGTTTTATCTTCTTTGATTTCCCCTTTAATTTCTAATGTTATCTTTTCCTTATCTTCTAATCCCTGAATCGATGGAATTAAAAATCCTTCTTTTGCTCTTTTAGCTTTTTCCTTCATAGCTTACCAACCTATAATTTCTCATCTATCGGATAAAATTTGTCGCCATCGTAAAAATATAAGCTATCACAGTTTCTACAAGAAATTTTATTATTCCCTTTCATCTCACCTTTAACCTTCCCGCCACTGACAAGAACTATTCCGCATTTACAAACCCAGCCAACATGTCTTGCAGGATTTCCATAAAAAAGTGCGTAATCTGGAACATCCCGAGTCACCACAGCCCCTGCTCCAATAAGGGAGTATCTGCCAATAGTTATACCACATAATATCGTAGCATTAGCTCCAATAGTAGCTCCTCTTTTGACAATAGTTTGTTTGAATTCGTGTTTTCTCTCAATAAACGCTCTTGGAGTGAGAACATTTGTAAAAACACACGACGGACCACAGAAAACATCATCCTCCAATATAACCCCTTTGTATAATGATACATTATTTTGTATCTTACATCTGTTACCTACTATAACATCCGGTCCTATCATAACATTTTGTCCGATAATGCAATTCTCTCCTATCTTTGAACCTTTTAGTATGTGAGTAAAATGCCAAATTTTTGTTCCCTTACCAATTTCTACTCCATCGTCAATTACTGCGGTTTCATGCACAAAATAATCTCTGCTTTCTTCCTTAATCCATTGCTTTTGATTTACTATGTTTTTTTCAACATAATTTCTTTTCAAAGATTTCTCTGCTAATTCAAGGAATTTAAGAACTTTTAGTCCTTCGTATCCATCTGTTTTTGGTCTTTTGCGATTTTTAACGCAATCAACAAAATGTAATAATTCAAGTTTTAAAGGTTCTGCTTCTTCCACCGGAATAACTTGATAATCTGCTTTTTGAGCAACCGGAATTTTTCCGTATTTCCATTCTATCGTGTGAGGATAAAGGAAAAGCTTCTGTTTACTTAAATCATCAAAGACTGCCATAGCTTTTGAGCCAACTACAACCAATTTCTGCTCTTTGAAGGGATGTAGCCAGCTTACAAAAATGTGTCCTCTTATCCCGTTTTTGAACTCAAAATATGTCAAAGTAACATCATATATACCGTCAGATATATAGGCTCCGCCGGAACAAGAAATCCAAATTGGTTCCTCGCCGACTAAATCTAAAATTACAGATATATCGTGAGGAGCAAAACTCCACAGGATATTTTCCTCTACTCTCAACTTACCTATATTTAGACGATTAGAATATATGTATTGGAGCTTCCCAAGCGAGCCATTTGAGATAAGTTCTTTTAGCTTTACAACTGCTGGATGATATTGAAGGATATGCCCCACCATCAGTATTCTTCCCTGAGTTTCTGCTATCTCTACGAGTTCCTCTCCTTCCTTCAAAGTCAGAGCTAACGGTTTTTCAACAAAAACATCCTTGCCTGCAAGAAGAAATTTTTTAGCTAACTCATAATGAGTTGAAGCAGGAGTAGCAATAACAACGGCTTTTATATCCTTGTCAGATATTATATCACCTAAATCTTTTGTGTATTTTATATCAGGGAATTGCTTTTTCCTTTCATTAATAACATCTTCGTTAATATCACAAGCAATTTTTACAAAACCTAATTCATATAGATTTCTCAAAATGTTTTTCCCCCAGTATCCCAATCCCACACAAGCTATGCCGAAATTTTCTTCCCCTACCACTTCTTTTGCTTTTTCGGTTTTCACCTCCATAATTTCGCTTCTTATTGTTTATACTTTTATTTTATATTTTAAATATTGTCGAATCTACAAACCAATCATAAAATACTTTCTACAAACTCCAAAAATTGATGAGACACAACATCCCATGTTTTATCTTTTGCAAAAGCTCTGCCTAAAACTCCAAGCTCTCGCCTCAAATCTTTATTAGAAAATAGAAAAATCATTTTTTGTAAAAGGTCATCCGGTGAATTTTTTTTGAAAGTCAAACAAAAATGTTTTGCCCAAGAAAAAACAGGAATATCACTTATCAGTGTTGTCTTACCAAAAGATGCAGCTTCAAGAATAGAAAGTCCAAAACCTTCATAACGAGATGGCAAAACAGAAAAAAGACAACTTGAATAAAATTTCGCAAGCTCTTCTTTTGATGAAACCCATCCGAAAAATTTCACAGGCAAATTATTCTCACGAGAAAACTTCTCAAGATCTGCTCTATCAGGACCATCACCCACAACAGCAAAATAAATATTGTTCTCCTCAAAAAATTTTTTCCCTTTTTTTATAGCTTGAAATAAAACATCAAGACCTTTCATGTATGAAGATAGTCTTCCGCAATATAAAATAAAATTCTCTTCTTTCCCTCTGTAATCAAAATTTTCTTTTTCAACTCCGCTATAAATTACAACTTTACTTTTTGAGTTAAATTTATCCCATCCAAACGCTTTCACAAGATATTCGCTCATGAAAACTCCAAGATTGAAAATTCTGTGGTAGTACAGCTCATTTAAATAAAAAAATAAGTTAAAAGGGAAAGGAAATCTTTTGAAATTCTCTCTCCCAACATAGACTTGGAACTGAATAACTGACTTTTTGTGAAAAAAGGGAGAAAATGAAGCGAAAAAAGGGGATTGATCTTCAACTATTAAATCAAACTTATTTGAGTTTTTAGAAATAAAATAAGGCAAAAGAAAAGAAAAAGAGAGCAAAGATATATAAGGTGAATCTTTTCTACCAAGAAATATTGTTTTGTAGTTAGATTTTACATTTTCAGACCCCGGAAAGTTTCCTGCAAGGTAAAAGACATCATAACCATTTTTTGCAAGGTATTCAGCAAATTTGTGAACTCTTAAAGCTCCGCCACCAGGCAAAAACTTACTCTCAAGATGACCATAAGATATAAAAAGAATTTTCTTTTTTTTATTATTATTCATTTTTTATCTTTTTTCATAGAAAAAGTTGTTTTCGGCAAGTCTCAAAGGAGGTAAAGATGCGTCTTTTGGTGAAACTATTGGATTTTTCTCTGGCCAAGGTATAGAAAGCTCCGGATCAGACCACAAAATACCTCTATCATGTTGGGGTGAGTATTCAGCTGTAACCTTGTATATAATTTCTGAATCTTCAAGAGCTAAAAACCCATGAGCAAAACCCGGGGGTATCCAAATCATAAGTTTATTTTCTTCTGAAAGTTCTACCGCAACAAATTTCCCATACCATGGAGAGCCTTTTCTTATATCAACAACAACATCAAAAATTTTACCTTTTATACACCTTACAAGTTTGCCTTGCTCAAAAGGTCTGAGTTGGTAGTGAAGCCCTCGCAGAACTCCCTTTTTTGATTTTGAGTAATTATCTTGAACAAAGTTTGAAGGCAATCCGGCTTTTTGAAATTCAGATGATTTGAAAAACTCCATAAAAAAACCTCTGTGATCCTCAAAAAAGTTAGGTTTTATCAAAACAACATCTGGAATCTCTGTTCTTATGAACTCCATAGCTCAAATAATGTTATAATAGTTCAAAATTTTTTATTTATTACATTCTACTTTACATTTTGTCTGCAAAAATCAATTTTGGGAATTATTTTCATATAAATTGTTTTCAGAATTTACAAATTTCAAAAACAAAAATCCCACAAGCTCGGGAGTTAGTTCTTTCATGCATGAAAAATGTCTTTTTGGGCAAACCTGCGGTCCGTGAGGAGAACATGGTTTGCATTCAAGTTCCGAAACCTCAATAACCTGAAATTTTTTTGACAGAGGGAAAAATCCAAATTCAGGAATAGTCGGACCGAAAATAACAAAAGATGGTTTATCAAATGATGAAGCAATATGAGATAGTCCATTATCAACTCCAAAAAATATATCCGATAACTTTATTATTGCAACAACATCTTTTAATGAAGTTTTTCCTGAAAGGTTGATAACATTATGAGGAAAATTTCCTGTTTCTTTCTTTTGACCAAGCAAAATGAAAATAAAATCCTTCATTTTGTTTGTTTGTAAAAATTCTTTATAGTAGACCCAAGTTTTTGTTCCCCAATTTGAAAAGGGAGCAAATGCAACCAATTTTATTTTTTCTTTGTCTGCGTTTCTCTTAACTCCATAATTTTTCTTTACTTCATAAAAGAATTTTTCCCATTTTGAAAGGTAGCTCTGATCAACAAAAACCTCAGGTTTTAATTCTTCACCTTTCATATATAATCCTGCTGGTATAAGTATTTTTGAAATTCTTTCTACTTCGTGCTCAAATTTTCCACCATACTTTTTTATTTTGTGAGTGAAAAGAAATGAAAGAGGGTTCTCTTCAAAACCAATTCTTACTGGTATTCGTGAAGAGAAAGCAAGCAAAGAAGAAGTAGCTGAAAGATGAGGTACAAAAGCTATTTGAGGTTTTATGCTGATAATTTTTTTTAAGACATTCAAGAACTCAAAAATTTTCTTACTTTTTTTATCTTTATCAAAAGATATGATTTTGCTGTTTGAAATTTCTGAGGCAAATGGTCTTGCAACAACAAATAATTTATCATCTCCGTAAAAATGCGATAACTTTTTTATAACTGGTGTGGTCAGAATAAAATCTCCTAAAAAAGCAGTTTGTATAAGTAAAACCTTTTCTTTTTTAGCTCCAATCTTCAATTTTTATCAATATTCAATCAGTTATGTTATGATTTAGGTCTTTTGCAGGTAGAAATGCCAAATGGTTTGTAGATTGGGCACCATCCGATAAAACTCGTAAGTAAGAAAGCCACAGCAACTATGCCCAAAATTACAGCAACAGTACCGCTAATCTTTCCGGTAAAGTAAAGAATAGCTATCAAGACTGCTATGGATGCCCGAATAACCCTATCAATTGTTCCCATATTTTTCTCCATCTTTCAATCACCTCCAAAAAATAAAAATATAATCATCATATAAGAGCAAGCTTAATTTTCTCAAAGCAAGATATTAAAACTAACTACGAGTTGAACTGAAATTGAACTAACCTGCATAAATTTTCTGCAAAACAAAAAGCAAACAGAAATTCAAAAGATATGATTTCTGAGAAAGGGATCTGGTAGAATGCAAATGTAAATTTTATATAAAATGTCAATACCCCAGCAGAAAATTTGGATAGTTGATTACGGAATGGGGAACTTAAAAAGCGTAGCAGGTGCATTTGAAAAATTTGGAGTAAAAGTAGTAGTTAGCTCAGATCCAAAAGAAGGTAAAAAAGCTGATAAAATTGTTATCCCAGGAGTTGGTGCGTTCGGGAAAGCCGTTGATAATCTAAAAAATCTCGGTCTTTTTTATGAAATAAAAGATCAGATACAAAAAGGAAAAGTTATTTTGGGAATATGTCTTGGAATGCAAATACTTTTTGAAACATCAGAAGAATCAGAAGGATATGAAGGATTCTCTGTAATTCAAGGCAAAGTTTTATCTCTCAAAAGATTATCTGAAAACATAAGAATACCAAATATGGGATGGGCAAAAACCAAACTTAAAAAAAATCTAATTTTTGACGGTCTCAGAGAAGAAGAATTTTTCTACTATCTTCACTCATACTATGTTGAACCAAAAGATAAAGAAAGTGTAGCAATAGGAGAATTTGTTGGAACTGATGATGGAAATAATGAAAACATAAGATTTGTGTCGGCAATTCATCAAGAAAACATATTTGCAGTTCAGTTCCATCCTGAAAAAAGCGGTCAGTCCGGACTCAAAATCATAGAGAATTTCCTTAAAATATAGCTATGTGTGGAATAGACGAAAATGGTCTTGGACCATACCTTGGACCACTTATAATAACCTCCGTTGAAACACAAGAAAATAAAAACGATCGCAAAGAAGAAAATATCAGAGAAAAAAGTTTTATAAACGGGGAAAATTTCACAAAAAATATAAAAGATACAGAAAATAGGGGAAAAATAAAAGACAGCAAAGCTATTTTTTCAAGAAGAAAAGAAGATTATGAGAAAATAGAAAAAATATTCTTCTCTATCTTTGGCAAAAGTGGGGAGATAAATTCTGATGAAATTACACCAAACACGATATTTGAAGTTTTTGCAAAATCTGAATTCAGTAAAGAGATAATTGAAATGTGTCCCATCTCACCTGAAAAAATATGCTTTACTAAAATAAACATTCCTGTATGGATGAAAAGTGAGGGCACACAAAACGAAAGTAAAAAAGAAGAAAGAAAAAGTAATCAAGAAGGAAATGAAATAATGCAAGAGGAAGGTGAAGAAATAACTTCAAAAAAATTGAATGTAAGGTATGCTATTTTGTGTCCCGGATTGCTTTCAAAGTATATAAAAATTATGGGTAGCAAATTTTCTGTCAACTCTTATTTTATGGTAAAGATGGCACTTTTGAGTTCATCGGAAAAAGTAATTTGTGGAAAATCAGGATTTAAAAAATCTTACAAAAACGAGATTGAGAAAGCTCTGCAAGACCTCAAAATAAATTACAGAAAAATAAAAACAGAAAAGGAAGAGAACGAAGAAAGTATATACGAAATATTAGAAGAAAGAGAAGGAAAAGAGAGAACACTGAAAAAAATATACTTTATAAAAGATGCCGACGAGAAATTTCATGAGGTCGCATTAGCATCTCAAATAGGAAAATACATAAGAGAAATTTGTATGCTATCTTTGACAAAATTTTTAGATGAAAAATCTACTTTCCCAATATCAGGATACGGCAAAAAAGAAAATCTGAAAAAAATTGCAGAATCCATAATTCAGAAAGCTTACAATCAAGGAATAAAAATACCGCAAGAATGCATAGAAAGAAACTACTGAAAAATAATAACAGTAATAATTTTTCCTCACACCAAAAACAAAAAAGTAATAATTAAAATTAAAAAGTAATAAGGGAAGGAACTTTAAAGAGAGATAAGAGAAAGATAAATGAAATCAAAATGAAAGGAAGCAGTAAAAAACTCTTGAGGAAATTATCAAAAACTTTACACAAAGCATTAAAAATATCGCCTTTCACTTTGCTTATAATAACCATTTTTCTCTACCAAAAAACTTATGGGGGATTATTCATTCTGGAACTTCAAGGAATAAATGATGATTTAAACCAACCCTCAATTCGTGGAAAATACAGAAATTTGAACTACTATTCGGAAATAGTTGTGAGATCAATACAGGAGTCAGTATTTTTTGACGGCAAATACTCGTTCTTAGGTAAATACTGTATTTTTGGTCCTTGTTCAGGTTACATATTCCACAACCGTAGCTTTTCTTCAAACGCAAGAACTATAATTTCATTCAGCGCACTGAAAGAAGCAATAGAATACTATGGAGGTAATATGAAAAGTCTTGAAATCCCAACCTACATAATAACAGAGTTTTTCCCTGAAGCTATCACAGCACTTGGAGATAAAATAAAAGAAAAAGCAGTAGTAGATGTACTAATGCAGGGAGTATCAATAATAAAAGAAAGCGGTACAGATGAAAAATGTAAATTCAACTATATAGCGAAAGCAGATATAACCTTACTTATAGGGATATGGATGGGGAAAACTTTCTATACACAAGTAAATTTCCAAATCCCCATAACAATTGATATTTTAAGCTGGATACCTCCAGTAAGAGTGCCAGGAGGAGAAAGAACTTTACATACCGGAACACTAGTTCTCAACTTTGGAGTATGCGATACTTATATTGAAAATAAGATTTTATCTTCCGATATGCTCCAATACTCAAAAGTTTCCCAAGAGAAATTCTTTGAAAGAATAAAAAAAATAACCTCTTACATTATTTATAAGTATCTTGGAAGAATAGATTATCAACCCTTGACTTTCCTAATCTTACAAGATTTTTCAGTTTATATATCTAAAAGCTACTTTACGACTTTAATCACAACATCAGGAGAAGAAGATGCGATAGCTTTGGAGTTCTCAGAAAAAGTGGGAGATGTAAGGGAATCTCAGCTACAAATTATACAATCACCATACAAAATAATAAATGCAGATAAAATAAGAATAAGGTTAAGAAGCAGTAATAACACAAAAGCTATTTCATATAGATTAGATGGAGGAGCTTGGAGCATGTGGATATCACCCACGGGGAACCAAGGCGATCAGCCAGAATTTGAATTTCAAGTTGCAAACCTTCTACAAGATTCACATAGGATAGAAATAATAGGTTTAACCTACACAGGTAATATAAATGAAGTACCACAAGTTATTGATTTTTTTGTAGATAGAAGCCCACCAGAAGGAGAAATTTTTGTAAAAAAATATGCTAAGAATTTGAATATCAAATCTCAAGCCAAAGATAACTCCGGTGATGAGATATTTTTGAAGATAAAGGTTAAGGACGAGGCAAGGCAAATCTACGAAGCGGAAAGGAAATTCAAAGATAAAATAGATTTTCAAGAAGATAAATTTGATGAGGGGAAATATAAAGTTTCTGTATGGCTTGAAGACAAAGCAGGGAACACAACAGAAATAAAAGAAACCGAGATAATAATAGATAAAACGCCACCACAGGTTAGACCAACCTTTCTTCCACCAGAAAAAACAAAATACGAAAGATTAAAAATAGTCGTTAGTATGAAAGACAATATCTTCTCATACGGTAAGCTAATTTACTTTATTGAAGAAATTGTAACGATAGGAAGAAAAACATGCTTTTCACAATGGGGAAATACATATTCCCTTGAGATAAAAGAACCGTTCGGAGAAGTAGAAATAAAAGGAGTAGAAAATGAAAAAAGATATCACCTTTGCTTCAAAGTTATAGATCCGGCAGAGAATGAAAGCGAAATTTTCGAAACAGAATTTATAGTAGATATTACTCCCCCCCAGCTCCAAATATTAGAATTCCCTCAACGTATAACATTTGAAAAAAACGGTAAATTAATAATTTCAACAAGCGACAATATAACACCAGCAGAAAAAATTAAAATATTTTGGGATTTTAATCCAAAAGATGCAATAAAAAGTGCAATTCAGCAAGGAAATACCCTAACTATCTTCTATGAAAACGCAAGAGATGGAAATTACAGATTTATAGCTTATGCTATCGATGAAGCAGGGAACCAAAGTCAGACAATAGATGCAGAATTTATAATAGATACAACATTACTGAAATTAGGAGGTGGAAGCGGGAAGGTACTAAAATGTAGTAGCTTCGATATAAGATATCCATTAATTTTTGTAGCCTTATACACTTTTTTTATTCGCATTATTCTTTCTCATAAGAATAAAAAAAAGAAAAATAAAAGATGAAACTAAAAAAATAACCGGAATAATATAAAATAATTTTGTTTTCGGTTGAAGTAAAATTTCATCTCCGTACCTTTGAACAAAGTAGTTTATTATTTGATCTTCTCTCCAACCCTCCGCAAGTTTTTGTATTATAAGTTTCTTCATATTTTCTGCAATTTGAGAATGCGATTCCTTTAAAGGTATATTCTGGCAGGTGGGGCACCTCAAAATTTCAAATATATAATCTGCTCTCCTCTTTATATCAGAAGTTATTTCTCCATAATAATATTCATACTGACCAGATGAACGGATTTCTTTATTTTTCAAATCATCAGCATTCAAAATCTCAAAAAAAAGACAAAAAATCAAAGTAAAAATGGAGATAAATTTAACGAGGAAGAAAATCATCAGATACACCAGATGAGCTATTATTTTGGTGGAGATGGGGGGATTCGAACCCCCGTCCGACACCGGGCGGAGTAGAGCTTTTACACCGCATAGCGGAGGTTGTTTTTTTCAGGGAAGCTATCCCCTCCGCTAGATAGCATTCCCATAGCCCACATCAATTTTCAGGTGCTACCCTGTGGGCGAAGGTAGCACCCTCAGCTCCCTTGATCATGCCCTCAGGGAGCGGGAGCAACTCTCCTGAGGACATCCCCGCACATTAGGCGGGGAGAACATTAGCAGCTGCGGCAACTTTTTCTCCCTTTTCAGGCGGGAGCCACCCGCACCGACATAAAGTCGGCACTTCGGTGAAACCCTACCCGCCCTCAGGTGCCGTCAAACCCTAATTCATCCCCAATCCTTTTATTTTATATTTTAATGAAAAATCGTATAAATAAAGGAATTTACAAGACTTTCTTTTTGAAATTTTCAAATTCATTCCAAAGTTCTTCGTTATATTTCTTCACAGGATACAAAAGCTTCTCCCTTCTTAAAACAAAGTTTTTATGGTCTGGATTTTTGCCCTCGGCTTCTAAAATTTTCTGAACTTTTCTCATACATAGTATCCCATTACAAAAGCCATCGCATGCCCACGTTCTTCTTGATATATCATCAATAGTCTCTGCAAACTCTCTTTTTATAGCCCATCTTACTTCCCCCTCAAAGACTTTTGAACAGTAGCATATAAGCTCCCCTAGACCAAAAGTTTTCAGAAGTTCACGAGCTCTAATTCCATATTTTTTCGTAAGCAGATGAGCAATTTGGTCATCTAAACCAAATTCATCTTTTATTTTTTTCTTTATATTTTCGGAGTACGCTTCAAAATCTCCATCAAATCTCTCATCAATATCATCTGCTCCTGGCAAAGGCAAAATATGAGTTTTACATTGAGTTTTGATTCCTAACTTTTGTGATACGAAATCTGAGACTATCTCAGAAAGTAGTCTGAAACTTGCAAGCTTCCCCCCAAGAACATGTATGATACCATCTTCATCTTCTATCTCAAACTCACGAGTTATTTTGTCCTCATTTACACCATAGACATACGGGGTAGGTCGAAGTCCAACCTTCGTTGAGTATGGCTTAAAGCTCCTTATGTTCTTTATAAATTTTTCTGCTGAATGCAAAAGATATTCAACTTCATCTCTCAATATCTCAATATCATCAGGATCGCCGAAGAAATCATCATCTGTTGTTCCCAAAATTGTTCTGTCTTCAAGAGGGACAAAAAGCAAATATCTTCCATCTATTGCTTGAAAACTTATAACAGAATTTAAGATTTTCCCCGGAAAAACTATATGTATTCCCTTTGTCGGTCTTAATCTTTTTTTCTGCTCCTCTCCTACAATCGAATTAGCAGTCACCTTATCTATCCACGGACCGGAGGCATTTATAACAAGCTTTGACTCAACTTTTATTTCAGAGTTATAAAGTAGATTTTTTGCCGATATCAAAAAACTTCCATCTTTTCTCTCTACTCTTATAACCTCTGTATGGTTAAGAACTTTTGCACCGAACTCCTGGGCAGATATAGCATTTACAAGAGCAAGCCTTTGAGGATCTACTGTGTATTCTTCTGTAAGGACTCCTCCACCTTTTGCGAGAACTTCTCCGGCTGTCATGTAAGAGACTTCATCCGGAGTTAATCTCATATGTCTTACTGCACCGCGCATTCGGGAAAATAAATCATATACGCCCATATATATATCAAATAAAGTCGCCATAAATTTTGAGCGCGTAACCACTATGAAAGGTCTTCTTGATAGCATATACGGTACTATTTTTGTGAGTATCCCTGCATCACGAGATGATTTGTAAGTTACACCAATATCATGTATTATATATCTTGCTCCTCCATGAACCATGCAAGAAGATGCCCAAGTTGTTGCCCATCCAAAATCTTCTTTTTCAAACAAAATAACTTTAAAACCTCTTATTGAAAGGTCTCTTGCGATCCCAACTCCGTTTATACCTCCTCCTATTATAGCGACATCGTACCTTGACACTTTTTCACCCCCTTTTTATTTTTAATCCAAAAAGTTTAAATTTTTTATTAAAAAATTGAAAATTAACAACTTTGATTTAAAATTACGCATAAAATGAAAGATATGAAAATAAGATAACGATGAGAAAATATTTTGAAATTATAGTATTAGAAAATGCAGGGAATTAAAATAAGTAAAGTTGTATGGAGTGGGCCCATAGCTCAATGGTAGAGCAGCCGGCTCATAACCGGCAGGTTGGGGGTTCGAGTCCCTCTGGGCCCACTCAGAAAAATTGACATCACTTCAAGAAATTCTTGAAGAGCTCGATAAAATAGAAGAAGAGACACTACGAAAGTCATTGAAGCTCGAAGAAATAAAATCCAGGCTGAAGCAGAAAAAGAAAATCCTTCAAGAAAAACAAAACGAACTCAAAAAAAAGCAGGATGAAAAATTGAATTTAGAACTTCAAATAAGGGAAATAGAATTAAAGATAAAAGAAGAGGAAGAGAAAATTAAAAAATGGGAAAGACAATTGAAAGAAACAAAAAATTATAGAGAGCAAATCATTCTAATGAATGAAATAAGTGAAGCAAAAAAAGTAAAAAATCAGTTAGAGGAAGAGGAACTGAAATTTATCATCAAAAAAGATGAAGTAGAAAAAGCTCTATCAAATATGGTAAATGAAATGGAAGAATATATTGAGAGAGAATCAAAAGAAATAGATGAAATGGAAAAAGAGGTAGATAAGATAGAAGAAGAGATAAAAATACTTCAAAAGAGGAAGGAAGAAGTTTTTTGGAAAATAAGGGAACTATATCCTGATGTTTTTAAGAAATATGAAGAGATGAGAGGAGGATCCGGTAGTAAGATTGTGGCAAAAATTGATGATGGAGTATGTTCTGCGTGCAATATCGTAATTTTTCCCGATATATTAGCAAGGCTTTATGCAAATCCAGATGGATTTGAGACATGCCCGAATTGCGGGGCAATTTTATATGTAGATCACAGTGGAGATGGAACTGAGGGCGCGTAGCTCAGTGGGAGAGCGCCGTCTTGACGAGGCGGAGGTCGGCGGTTCGATCCCGCCCGCGCCCACCACAAAGAAAAAAACAAAAATTTTCATACCCACAAAAATACAAAAAATTCCGCAAAAACAAAAAAAATAAAAAGCAAAAACTAAAAACAAAAACATATGATCGGCGTAGAAAAAGTCAATATAAAAGTTCCAAAAAATGAAGTTCCACAAAGAGGAGCAAGAAAAAGAGCAGTAGCGAAAGTATGGATATGGGAAAAAAAAGAAGCAAACCCTAACCCAGAAATATATGTAAATAGAATTCCTTACGACAAATACTTCCCAGACAAGATTTTGCAAATAATAGTAAGGCGTCCCCTTGAAGTAACAAATAGAGTTGAAAAATATATTGTTTTCGCACAGATAAGGGGAAGTGGTCCATCTGCTCAGGCACAAGCTATAGCGCACGGCATATCACGGGCATTAGAAAAAAAAGAACCCGAACTGAGAAAAATCTTGAAACCCTTAGGCTTACTTACAAGAGACCCAAGAGAAGTTGAAAGGAAAAAATATGGAAGAAGAAAAGCGAGAAAAACACAACAGTGGAAAAAGAGATAATAAAATCAACTGAGAAAAAAAATATTTTCCTTTTTTCTGGTATAAACTGTGGAATAAAGAAAAATTCTAAAAAAGATTTCGGAATAATAGTTTTGCCTCAAAACAGCCAAACCATAGGTTTCTTTACCACCAATAAAGTAAAAAGCGAAGCAATAGAGAGGGCAGAAAAAATCCTAAAAAAAAATATAAACCCCAAAATAATAGCTGTAATATCAGGAAACGCTTTATGTAGATATGAAGGCGTAGAAAAAGATATAAAGGAAATAGTATCATCAATAAAAGATGAAGTAAACAAAAGAAAAATCTTCGAAAAAAAAATAAAAGATGACGATATTGTTCTTCTTGCAACAGGGAAAATAGGAACAAAACTAAATGTAGAAAAAGTAATAAGCTCCATTCCAAAAGCATTAGATAACCTTGAAGAAGAAGAAAAAAATTTCGCAGAAGCTATACTTACAACAGATAAAGAAACAAAAATTTCAAGGTACAAAGATGGTAAAATTTCTATCGTAGGTATAGCCAAGGGAGCAGGAATGATCTTTCCTGAATTCTCTCATGCAACAACATTATCTTTTATTCTTACAAACGCACAAGTGCCGAAAGAAGCGAGAAAGAAAATTTATTTTCTGCTTTCAAAAACAATAGGAGCAGTAAATATAGACTTTTCCCGAAGCACAAATGATTCATCTTTATTTATATTTGGGAACAAAGAAAATGTAGATGAGAGAAAATTATTGAAAGGAATAGAAAAGGTTTTATCTGAACTTGCAGTAAAAATAGCAGAAGATGGAGAAGGTGTAAATCATGTTGTGAAAGTTGTGGTAATGGGAGCAGAAAATGAAAGATCAGCAAGAAAAATTTGCGAAATTGTGTCATCGTCCTTTCTTTTCAAGTCATCCATTGCGGGAGAAAACCCAGATTTCGGGAGGGTACTCGCAGCTGTTGGATCATCAGGAGAAAAAATAGGGAAAATAAATGTGTTTATTGAAGACGATTTTTACTTTTTTGACGAAAAAACAAAAAAAGGGAAGAATACAGAATCAAAAAAAACAGAAAAAGTTCAAGTAATAAGAAACACAAAAATAATCTCAGAAAATCTTGATTTAGCAAGAAAAATAATGAAAAAAGATAAGTATACAATCTACATAGATATAGGAGTAGGCAAAGGTATCTCCCAAATTCTTATGACAGATCTTACGGAAGAATATGTGAAAATAAATAAAGTTTAGATATGAAATTAAAAGCCAGTTTTCAAAATTTTTTCTCGTATTCACCTTGTAATCTCATAGCTACCTTTGAGTTCATGTAATATTCTATTATTTTTTTTGCGACTGGAGCCGCACATTTTGCACCCCCACCACAGTGTTCCACAACCACAGATACAACTATTTCGGGTTTTTCATAAGGAGCAAAGGCTGTAAACCACGCGTGATCCCTGAACTCTTTTGGAATTTCATCAAAACTTATTCTCTCCCAAGGTTTCCCCAAAATTTTCTCTATAGCACGAATTGATGCAACCTGAGATGTTCCCGTTTTTCCTCCATACTTTACTGTCTGTAATTTGCTTGCAGCCGCTGTTCCCCACTCTACAACATAAAGCATAGCTTCCTTTATGATATCAAGAGTTTTATCAGAAACATCAATTTTTGTTTTGGGAAAATCAAGAACCTTATCTCCTACCTTCTTCACAACATGAGGAGTCACAAGATAGCCGCCATTTACTATGGCTGATGTGAGTCTTGCAATCTGTACAGCTGTAACGGTAGTATAACCTTGCCCAATTGCAACTGAAATTGTTTCACCTTCATACCACTTATCTTTCAAGACTCGCCTTTTCCACTCCCTACCGGGTATAAGTCCCGGTTGCTCAAAAGTAAGATCAATACCTGTTTTTTGTCCAAGTCCGAACTTTTTCGCCCACTTTTCTATTCTATCTATACCTACTTTTAGCCCAAGAGTATAAAAATAAACATCGCAAGATTTCGCAATAGCTCCTATAAGGTCCAAAGAACCATGTCCCTCCTTTTTCCAACATCTGAATTCGTTTTTCCCAAAGAAAAATTTGCCGGGGCAACTTACTCTGAAATCCTTTGATATTATCCCCTCTTCAAGTGCAGCTATTGCAACAACTAATTTGAAGACCGAGCCAGGGTGATATTCAGCAGATATAGCTCTGTTTATAAGGGGTTTTCGCGGATCTGATATATATTCAGACCATCTCTCTTTTTCTACTTTTCTGCTAAAAGAATTTGGATCAAAAGGTGGAGATGAAACCAAAGCTAAAATTTCCCCATTATGTGGATTCATCACGACTATTGCTCCTTCATAGTCTTTTATTAAATCCTCTGCAATAGCCTGAATTTGGGAATCTATTGTAAGCCATAGAGTTTCTCCTCTTTTTCCTTCCTCACTTTTTACAAGCTCTATTTCTCTTCCGAGAGCGTCTATTTCAACGATTTTTTTTGAAGGCTCACCCCTTATATATTCATCGTACACGGCTTCAACGCCATATATTCCACGATATTCATATGGTCTCTCAGTTTTCACATATCCCAAAATGTGGGAGGCAAATGTTCTGAGTGGATAAACTCTTTTAAAAACAAGTTCAAAGTAAATAAAAGGAAGATTAGGAATAAGGGGTAAAATTTCAGCAAGCTCATTGTATTCAACATCTGTTTTTATTGGGACTGGGTAATATATAGTTTTTTTCAATATTTCATCAATATACTCTTTATTTTCTACTATATCATAAAGCTCCTCCGGTACTTTTCTTCTGACCTCTATCGGAACAATAAGCATATCAATAGATATACCATTTCCCGCAACGAGGACACCGTCTGATGTGTATATTTCTCCTCTTTTTGGAGGCAAAAGTTTTACTCGTGTTCTTATAGATTGAGCCCTTTCCAATATTTCAGGTCTATGAGATATTTGCAGGTAAAAAAATCTTCCCAAAGAAATAAATATTCCTAAGGTCACACAAAACATCAAAAATAAGATCCTTCTTTTTATGTTCATCTTGAACTATAATCTTTATAATAAAAAATTAGCAAAACATCAAATGAGAAAAAAATTTTACTCCATTACTTGAAATTGTCTATTTTATCCTGTTTTTCCTAAAAGAATATAGAGAAAAATAAGAAATGTGAAGAGAAAAATTTTATCTACTCATAAAATAAATAGTTGAAAAATTCAACAAATTTTCCGTTTTTTCAACCATTTTGCAATCCAAAACTAAAATAAACTATGAAAAACAAAACCAAAAAAGGAGGTGAAAAATAACATGGCAAAAACAAAAATAAAAACAATAAATTAAAATAGGTACAATATCATTCGGAACATCACTGTTGACAGCATCGCTATATCTTCTAACCGATGCGCAAAAGACATACTTTCCAGATGGCTACCGAAATTGGTTCCATGTTAAATCTATGATAATAGAAGAAGGACATCCACTATTTAATGCATTCGGCGGAATACATCATATATATGCGAACGAAAAAGCTGTAAAGGGGTATAAAACAGGAAAGTTCGAAGATGGCTCTGTAATAGTCTTTGACCTACTTGATACAATAAAATCAGATAACACAATACAGGAGGGAAAAAGAAAAGTATTAGCTTACATGAGAAAAAACTCAAAAATGAAGGAAACAGGAGGATGGGAATGGGTAGCATTCGCAGGGGGTGATAGAACCAAACAAGTTGTAAAAGATCCAAAATCAGAATGTTTTTCCTGCCACGAACAACAGAAAGATAATGACTATGTTTTCTCAAAAATAAGAGAGTAAAAATAAAACGGGGGAACCGAAAAATATGAAAAATCTTTAAGGTTCTCCCCTTCACCAAAATTTTATTTATAAAAAAAAACAAAAATAACAATTCAAAATAATGACTTCAAAAAGAGAAAATGAAATAGAAGAGAAAATAGTGATGGGGTTAGAGAGGGTCAGCGAATTGTTTTTTACGGTTCTTTCTAAATCTGCCAAGAAACATAATCTGAACAGACAGCAAATACAAATCATACTGAATTTGAAGAATAAACCCGAAAATTTAAAAACTTTGCAAGAAAAAACAAATCAAGATAAATCAACATTATCTAAATCTCTCAAAGAACTCAAATCAAAGAAAATGATTTTTTACAAGGAAGGAAAAGATAAAAGAGAAAAGTTGATTTTCTTCACAGAAAAAGTAAATAGAATAGATATAATGAAAGATTTTTTGTTTGTAAAAGAGGCTCTAAAAAAGCTTCCAAGCAAAGAAAAAGAAACAATTTACAAATTCATTCTTGGAATTATTGATGAAGCTTTGAGATTTGGATTAATAAAATATCAGAACATGTGCTATACCTGTATTTTCTTCAAGAGAAAAAAAGATAAAATGTTTTGTGCATATCTTGAAAAAGAACTCAAATTAAAAGATGTTATGATAGATTGCAAAGATTATATGAAAAAAATTTATTTTGAAACCTGATCTTCAAAAATCACCTCATAATCTTTAAATCTAAAAACATAAATTTCATTCTGATTAAGAATATAGAGGAACTTATTATCTTGAAAGGTAGCGCTACAAAGAGGTGAAATTCTTGGAAAAACGAATTCTTTCCTGAACTTTGCTTTTGGTTTAAGTTTTGTAAAAACAACTCTGCCATCTTGATAGATATACACACCAACCATCCCCGAAAAGTTTTCTTGCCCAGTGAAATCTCCTACAATAACTACTCTCCTTACAACCTCCTCCCCCTTAAGAATAACTTTTTCCCCATTCCATAGAAAAACTGTTCCCTGAGGCGGAATATTTTTATCAAGATCAACTCCCTCATCAATCTCCCCATATTCGGTCTGTTTTACTTTTAAAATTCTCACTATGCTTTCTGCCTCGCAAGAATTTTTAACTCCATAAATCATACTGATGGAATAAGGTAAAAAAGGATTCCAAGAATACTTACCATCTTGATTTTTTGATAGTGCATACATAGACTTCTCCGGTGCAATATCAAGATCAGAAGTAATCCCACCCCACATCAGGACCGATTTTTCATCAATTGCAAATACTGAAGGTCTGATGCGAGCTGTTGGGAGTGTTAAACTATAAGGAGAGATTTCGTCCCAGATGATAGAACTGCCTTCCACTTTGAATGAAATCAACCTTTCTAATCCAACTCTACTGAACCTACCAATTTCCCTTGCGTAACTCAAACTTTTTATATTGAACTTTGTTCCACCCAAAATTACGAAATTTCCATCAATTTTTGATACCTTATGTCCTAAAAGACCAAAGGCAAAAAAACCATTTTCACCGAAAGGTATAATTTTTCCTCTGTTTTCTAATATGATGACTCTACCATCTGGGAAAATTCCCAAAGGTGAATCAACGAGTTCATCTCCTACCACTCCACCTACCGATACAAATTTTTCTCCATCCCAGATAATTTGAGCTCCTGATATAGGTGGAACTCCATCTGAAATTGGTTCAAGTTTGTATTCTACCGAATCTACTTTTATTTTATAAATACCAGGGAACATAAGATATGCGTCTTTGCCATCAGAAGCGACGGCAAAGAAATTTCCTTGCAAATCAATTTTCCCAATGAATTCACCGGAAGTTCCCGGAACATCTTTGGTTTGGAACTCTACGACATTTGAATAAGAGAAATTTCCAGCATCATCCCATACTCTTACTGCAACAAAGTATTTTGTATTAGGTTCAAGATTTTTAAGAAAGATTTTAACTTTCCCTCCGGCAGGTGGTGGAGATGATGCTTCGGGGAACTCAATACCTTTAACAAAATTTTCTTGAAGATTTGTTTTAAAACTTTCATCTTGCGAATATCTCAATTCAATTTTGCTTGCAGTTCCTCTCATAAGATCATCCCCGGGAGCTGTGAATTCAATTTGAGCACAGTAGTAATCAATATAAGATACGCGCAAGTCAATAACGGCAGAAGGTGGGATCAGGTCTTTTACTTCACTACCCCGAGAGCAGTAAATAAATGAAAACAAAACATATAAGGCGATATAAATAAATCCTCTCAAAAATTTGCCCACATAATTAAGTATAAGAACAAAAGATATAGAAAGTCAAAAAATTAGATATTGGATACACAGGAGAGATTTTAGATCAGTCTAAATTATTGTATCTTTTTTGAAATCTATGTCGTTCTTGAAAGGATAATCTATGTTAAAATGCGTTCCTCTTGATTCTTTTCTTGACATTGCAGAAGTAATTATAAGCTCTGCGACAATTGCTATGTTTCTGAGTTCTATAAGGTCAGGTGAAATATAATACTTCCAGTAATCCTCCATTACATCTCGTTTTATAATTGAAAGTCTCTCATAAGCTCTCTTCAATCTTTTATCAGACCTCACAACACCTACATAGTTCCACATAAGCCTCCTTATTTCGTCCCAAGTATGAGAAATGAGTATTTTCTCGTCTTGCGGAATCGTTTTTTCTGATCTCCAGGGTGGTATATCTTCCTTGGGGATTTGAATTTTTTTTGGATATTCAAGACATTTCTTCAAAGCTCTTTTTGACATAACGACGCATTCCAAAAGCGAATTGGATGCAAGCCTATTTGCTCCGTGAAATCCTGTGTAAGCAACCTCTCCTATTGCAAACAATCTTGAAATTGTAGTTTCACCATAAGAATCTGTTAGAACTCCCCCGCACATAAAATGAGCTCCGGGAG
>Ga0081478_164347_pt1 | contig 27907 bp, 22 predicted proteins | sample OctSprmetagenome_FD_70983 | JGI IMG/M metagenome (GOLD analysis project Ga0081478, IMG submission 70983) | Hot spring and microbial mat streamer communities from Octopus Spring Streamers, Yellowstone National Park, USA - T=80-84 v2 (version 2) | ecosystem: Environmental > Aquatic > Thermal... | reverse complement strand
AAAGGGGAGTTCCTGTCCCATGCTTGCAAAAACTGGAAAATGCGCATAGTCATCAGCGAGTCTGAGCCCTGAGCATCTCGCAAGCCGTAGACCATGAGGGTGTTGGAAGGAGTCCAGTGTTTGATGGCATCAGTGCCGACGGCGATGAAGCGTTGAGTGCCCAAATTTTGCTTTAGCCAGCGGATGGATGGCGTCTCAAAAAACGCCATTCCCTTCTCTGCTTCTGGGTGCTGTCCCCATGCGAACCAGAGCAAATCAATGGCAACAAGGAGCGGAAGGGAGAGAAGCGCGTAAGCGTGCAGGCGCGCAAGCATGTGATCTCGAGTGCGAAAAAGTTGGGGGAGACGAATGGTGATGAAAATCGCGATAGTGCCCAAAGTTGTCAATGCCAGCCAGCGGTAAATTTGGGTCATCGTGAAGTCGTGCAGGAGCGGGTGAAATGCCGTCTCAGCATGGGCATTGACACCCAAACTGACGCAAATCGCCATGAGCAACAATGCCAAAACCAACACAACGATGGGCAGGCGAGAGACACGATTTGATTGAGCAAACGATTGTGCTAACGCTTCCATTCCGCAGGCACAAAGGATAGCAATGCCGAAATTAAACAAAAAGAGTGCCCGTGAGACGCCGACAAACGCCTGTGTTCCGGGTAACCCCAACGCCATGAAACGATGAACGATTGGCATGGATGCTGCCAACAACCCAACAGTTGCAAAAACTGAACCTGCAACGAACGGGACGGGGGACGAGGGACGGGGGACGGGAAGGAAGGGGGCGAGGGACGAGGGGCGAGGGACAGGTGTGTCAGGTTGAGTTGAATTTGCTCGTATGCCTGCACTCTTGCACACTTGCACCAACACCGAAACTCCACCTACGAACGCCAGCAGAAAAGCGATGACACTTGGGTAACCCGTTCGCTCCACGAAATTGAAGCGAGCGAAATCCCAAACGAGGTGAGTGCCGCTGCGCCAATCGCCGAAAAAGGAAGGCACGAAGAGACGGACGAATTGGTCAAAGGGTAAACGATTGGCTGCCGCCAATGCCCAACTTTCCGCGCCACTGCGGAAACTTACGCTTGCCATCTCAAGCAAAGGCAACAACTGAGCCGCTCCAAACATAACTCCCCCAACCAATGAAAATGCGCTCCATAGCAGGAGATGGAAGTTTCTTGCCGCGAAAGTTCTCAGCAACACATAAACGCCGAATGCCCAGAGGACATAGAAACCAACTTGAGGATGTCCCGCCAACAATGACATGCCCAAACTCAGTGACGCAAGTGTGTATGCGTGCAAGCGTGCAAGGGCGTAAGCGTTGGAGTATGAACGGCAGCCAGATTCGTATGCCCATAAGGCTGCGGGAAGCCAAACAGCGGTGCAAAGCAAGGGCAAGTAAGCCAACCAAGCAACGAAAAAGCCGCAAAGTTGAAAAGCAATTGCTCCAGTCAAGGCTGAAAGGGGTGAAACGAATTGGCGCAAGAAGCCGAACATGAAAATGCCTGCCAAGACGAGGTGCAACCAAGCCACCCAACCGAATGCGGTTTCAACGGGCATTACAACGAACAGCAAGTTGAGCGGGTAGAAAATTGCCGACATACCGTTGCCGACGAAACTCGTGCCGCAAAACATGAAGGGATTCCAAAGTGGCAACTTTCCTTCCTTCAAACTCTCAGCGTAAAACTTCCGCCACGGGAAGTATTGCTGGACGACATCCAAAAGAGGCGCTTTAACGGCGTGAAATTCAGGAAACCGTTCGGCAGCGAAATGCCGCCACGGCGACATGACCAAAAGCAAGTCAACGGGCGCTAAAGTTTTTCCGCCAAAAGTGACCGACCAGAGAAGAAGGGTTGGCAGAAAAATGAGAGCAAGAACGCAAGCGGAATCGTTCCGAAGCAAGTATCGGGTTGATGCAGTTTCTTGCAGCAAGCGCTTTTGCATCCGTTCCCTTCTCATCGCTCATCCCCGCAAAAATTTTAAGCGTTCGTCACCAATCCAACCGAAGGACAGCATCTTCACCCACTTGAAAAACGCCCCTCCCGTATCGGCTGAGGTTGAAGCGCTCCGGGACGAAAGGACAATCTTCAGATTCGTGTTTCGGCTTGGTGGCGTGGCGCTCGTAGATTGTCACAACGGCGTAGCGAAGGCGATGTTGTCGGAAAAGTCGCTTGGCTTCGTCGATGGGCAATTCGCCTTGCCAAATTTTTCGGGCAATTCGCAGTTTCTCTTTTGCTCTTACCGTCCCACCCCAATGACCAATGAAGACACGACGCCCTGTCAGGATTGGGATGTAGTTTCCGAGTTGGTAGTTGCACAAAATCGCTTCATCAGGTCGGACATGTTCCGCCAGCCAGTCAATCAACTTCAAATGTCGCTCGCTCAAGTAAAAAGGCACGCCACCGTAGTGCAAGGCAATTTCGTCATTTTGGGTGAAGTTGCGGACTTGTGAGAGCCAAAATGTCAGCGGTGCGGCTGCACCGATCAAAATCAAAACGGCTGTGGGATGACGGCGGATGACGACTGTTCTCGGCAAAACAAGTTGATGCCAAGCCCACGCAGCCAAAACGCACATCGGCAGGTGAACCCCTTCAATCAACTTGCGAGGTTGTGCTGTCGGCGTCAAGTAAACGGCGAGGAAAGCACCGACGAGCCAAGCAATGAGAAGGGACTGGCGACTGGCGATTGGCGACTGGCGAAGGAAGTGGAAACTTGCAAGCAAAGCAAGCAGAAGGAAAACGCCGTAATTGAGGACGAACTGCCAAAGAGGCGGGGTTTGCAGCGGGAATAGAAACTCGGCTCGGTAAACTGGGTCGCTCAAAATTGCCCACCCTTGCCAACCAGCAACCAAAAAAGCGGGCAACGCTACCAGTGATGCTTTAACTGCCTTTTTGCCTGCGACTTCACACCGCAAAATGAAGTGGCCGATCAGCCATAGCGCCAATCCGTAACCGACTGGCGCAAGCGCATACGGGTGGATGTTGCCCAAAACAGCACCTGCCACAATTCCAACCAAAATCGCTTGCACTTTTGCACGCTCGCACTCCTGCATTCCTAACCTCAAAACGCTGCCCATCAAAAGCGCAGCCAACGCTTTGCCCCAAACGAACCAAGACATTGTAGCCAGTGCCATGAAAGTGTTGGCTTCGGGCATGGCGAGCCAGATAAAACCGCCGAGGAAGCAAAGCATGAGCAAGTAGGTTCGTTGTTGCTCTTCGTTCAAAACGGGAAGCGCCAGCCACCAAGCAGCAAAGACGAAAACGATGACACCCAAAGTATGGATAAGGCGCATACTCAAGTGCAAGGACAACCCAAGCCACTTCGCCAGTTTACCCACGAACCAGTCATGAAAGTTGAAAGTTTTCGGCTCATGTTCTTCGGTCGTGAACAGGTTGACAAATCGGGTTTTCCCTTCCCACGCCTGACGAGCCCAACGGAGGTGGGCGTTGTAGTCGGAAACATCAAAGGTGACCCAGAAGTAGCGATGTCCCGAAGGCGTCAGCCACCATCCGACGAGATACAAACTCCACGACCAAACCAAAGCAGCCAAAACGAAAAGCCACAACCATCGGGGCACGTTTAGCGACTTCATTTCCGCCGTCCCTTCTCTTTGAGCAAGGTGTCAATCCAACTCATCACTTCTGGCGAAAAACTCGGCGGTGGCGGTTCTTGGCTGTAATCAATCACATCGTCGTAAGCGCCAGCCTCATAACACCTGTCAATCACCGCCTGCAGGTCCAAGACCGCAACCTTAGGGTCATCAGGTGCTAACGGGATGAAGATGCGGGGCAACCTTTGTTGGACTGTCACGGCGTAAAGGTAGAAGCGATGGGGTTCGGTAGCTCGGTGAATGCTGATGAGATAGTGCCACTCTTTGCCGACAGCAATTTTCACCAACTCTAAAGGCGGCGCGAGGACATAAGCCCCGTCACGGAGCAAGTCAATCTCAACCAAATTCACACCTGCTGCAAGCACTTGCCTTTGCTTTTGCTCATACTGCCACCTCGCATCCGTCCCAAGGGTTTTGTTTGCGTGGCTCAGCAACTTAATGACCGTCACAACTTTCCCACCACGGGCGAGGTCAACGATTTCCAAGTAACCTTCCGGGATCGGTCCAGTCGTTTCCAAAATCGCCGTCGGTTCGTCATAAGTTACCTCAACAGCGGTAGCAGTTGCAACAGCGACACCGACGCCGCCTGCTTGCGCCTGTTCGGTGCTTTGTCGTGGTCGTTCAATGACGGAGATGTCTGGGAAGATGGGGCGCTCAATAGGCTCAACATAAAGTCGCTCCTCAATTCGGACATGGTAGCGGGGGCGCAAAAGTGGTTGAAGGACTTCAGCGGCATAGGCGATAAAACGCCAGTGCACATCCCGCCACAAACTTTTCGCTTCCAAGTAAGGGTTCATGCCGGGAAACGGATTGGGCATTGCCCTCACCACCCTGCTTTAAAGGGCTTTCACTTTTCGCCGAGACTCACTTCGCCCAATGCGAAACCTTTTTCACTTTGCCGAGCGAACGAAAACGGGGTTGGTCATTGCTAAAGGCATTGGGTCGTCCTTGCGAAAGACTTGCGCTAACAGCCAACCGTCACTAACGGGCATAGAAACTTTGGTTTCCACCTCAGTCTTGCCGTCGGCGGTGATGGTTTGGACGACTTTGCCGTTGTGGACGATTTCGATTCTGTCAATGGGGTGAACGCTTTGAGCCCAAACTTTGACGGTCACGGGAGAGCCGATTACTGTGCTGCCGGGGAGTGAACCGTTGACGGTGAAGAGCAAAAGCGCTCCCCTGCTGATGAAACTTCTCCCTTCCCTGAGGGCTCGAACAATGTTGGCTGCCGTCAAAGGTTCGTTGCCCAGATAGACATAAGTTCGGCGATGCCCGAGGCGTGAGGTTTTTCGGTTGTGGCTATCAGTGCCAGTTGCAGCGAAAACTTTCAAACCCTTGTTCAACAACTCCCACCAAAGTTCCGTTGTTTGCGGTTCTGGGCTGTTCCATAGTTCAATCAGCGGCAACCGCTCCAACTGGCGAGCCAACTCAGGTGCTTTGGCAGTGCCAGACCAATGTGGGTGGTTGAGTTTGATGGTCATAGGTCGCTCTTCGGTGTCAGCCTTCAAAACTGCGTCAATGACTTGTTGCAGGGGAGCGGTCGGCAATTCCAAGACTGTCCCGTTGATGACATTTGCGTGGTAATTGGGTGTCGTAAACTCTTCACCCGGGATGACAACGAACTTGCCAGGCTCTGAGAAAGGCAACGCCTCCTGATGAGCCGTCAAAACATGCTGAATGACTGGACCAACGCCGTGATCGGTCAAAACGAACCAATCAAGCCCTTCTCCTCTGGCAGCCTCAACCATTTGTGCGGGCGTGTCGTTGCCATCGGAGTAGACCGTGTGGGTGTGAGTGTCGCCGCAATACCAACCTTCGGGGCGCTTCAAAACCAATTTCACCGGGGCGCTAAAGGCTTTCGCGTCGGCAGTAACAAAAATCGTTTGTGGCTCATACTCAAAGCCTCGCGAAGCAGTGATGCGGTAGGTTATGCCCGGCAACAAGAACAATGCCCCAAACCCATTTCGGTCGGTGTAAGCGACATAAGTCTCGTTGGCTGTTTGAGGCGATGTGATGTCAAGTCTGGCTGGGACGAGGGAATTTTTCTCGGCGATAAAAGTAGCAACTTGGACGGTCAGCGGCATCGGCATCAGCGGCTTGTCGGTGAAAAAGACGCGCAACTCTTGCTCGATGCCCAAAGCATAAACGCCTTTGACTTCGCTAATTGTCAATTGCCATAGCCCACGCAAATTTGCTCCCGTGACCTCAAGGAACTCCAACGCACCACGAGGCAACCCGCCCCATCGCTGTTCCGCAATTACTCCGTCTAGAGGTTGGAGTTTCACATTGACAGTTTGCTCTTCGCGAGGTCGGACGAAATTGAACCGAACCCTTGTGAGTTCCGGAACTTGGACGAACAAATTGTGGACTGGTTGACCGCCAAATTTTGGTTCAGCCAACCGCAACCCGCGGACAAGGACAACAGGTTCAGGCTTGACGAACAAATCGACATCTCCAACTGTCCGAACGAGGAAATGATTGCGAACGGTTTGCCTCTGCCCTTGAGGCGGTTGCGGTCCTGTGACCGTCAATCTCCAAATGCCCCAACGCCCGTTAACTGCGACACGATACTCCGACCAAGCGTTGCGCTGAGAGTTCGTCAATTTCATCGCTTCAGCCCCATCGGGAGCAAAAAGGACAAAAGATGATGGCTGACCGACTTGTTCATCATCGGCTTGGTCAAAAATGGCAATGGTGAACTCAGAAGTGCTGGGCGGCACATAAACGAAGAGGTGTAATGTCCTTGCTGAGCCGGTGCTGTCGACATAAAGGCTGTCAGGCGATTGACAAATCCTTTGTGCCCATCCGAACGAGACGACCAGCGCCACCAAAATCAAAGTTCCCCACGACCTCATCTTTTTGCCCTCCTTTCCAAAATTGAGCCGCCAATAAGTGTAGCGCCTTCAGCCCGAATTCTCTCTAATCAGCCACAGGACTGACGGCAAGCATTTGGAACAAGTTGATGCCAAAATGGATGTCGAGCCTTGCGGACTTTGATTGGGAGGTGAAGGACGATGGCGGTGACAATTGAAGGCGTGGAAATCACTTGGCTCAAACATGACGCCTTCCTGCTGAAAGGCGATGGCATTGTCGTGGCAATTGACCCTTACGAACTCCGCTCCGTCCCCGAGAAGGCTGATTTGGTTCTCGTCACCCACGACCACTTTGATCACTGCGACCCGAACTCCGTGCGGTTAGTGGCGAAACCCGATGCAGTCGTCGTTGCTCCTCAGAACGCTGCGTCCAAACTGGGCAAAAATGTGCGGGTGGTTAAGGCTGGTGATGTGTTGACGGAGAAGGGCGTCACAATCAAAGTTGTGCCCGCCTACAATGTCCGTCCTGAACGGCAGAGGTTTCACCCCAAAAACTATGGTGGCGTCGGATATCTCATCACCTTAGCGGGTAAAACGATTTACCATCCCGGCGACACCGACCTTATCCCCGAAATGGACAATTTGGGGCAAGTGGACATTGCATTGCTTCCTGTCAGTGGGACTTATGTCATGGACGCGCAGGAAGCAGCCGAAGCCGTCAAGCGCATTAAACCGACCCATGTCATCCCAATGCACTACGGTAGCATCGTTGGGAGCAAGGCTGACGCCGAAAAGTTCGCTCAACTCGTCGCTGGACAGACAACAGTTCACATCCTTGAACCCGTCGGTTGATGTGGGCAGTCAATCATTTCTCCTCGCCCTTCGCTTGCGAAACTTTTGTCAATTGCTGTTGTGTTTTGAAACTGCCCTGCATGGACATGTTGAAACTTTGACCTGTCGGTGCGGAAATTGTCAGGTTCATCGTCACCTCGGTGGTTTCGTCCCTCTTCACGACCAAGCCATTGGCAATGTCAAACCAGACTTTGCCGCTGCTTTGCCCTTCAACTCTCGCATTGATGCTGCCTTCTCCCTTCGGGATCGGAACTGCCTCAAAGAACTCGCCGAAGTCGGGGATTTCAACGGTTGTCTCAATGACGGCACATTCTCGCCCTTCAACTTTTTCAAAGCCCACCAATCGCGCTCGTCCTTTGATTTCCAACTTGACAGTCTTATCGCCGAAGTTTACCGTTTGCTCGGTCGTGATGTCCCAAGAGTCGCCGGGTCGGACAGGTTTTTCAGGCAGCAGGAATCCTTGCCAGCCCATGCCTTGCATTTGCGGCATTGTGAAGTTCGGACCGAAAGGCAACGGCATTTTAGTTTTCGGCTGTTCATCAATTTTCTCAACCTTCACTTCCTTCACCTTGCCAAGCGGGTCAACTTTGAGACGAACGATGACTTCTGGGACTTCTTGCTGTTGCGGGAATTCAGCGCCGACAGGAAGCCCGGTAACTTCGGTCTTCATGCGCCCTTTCGTCGTCGCGACAATCGTTGCCACACCTTCTTTGTCAACATCTTCGACGCGTTCAGTTTGCGTCATCGTGCCCTGAAGTGAAATCATTGCGGGGGCTTCCTGTCCCAAGATTTGCACCGTCATAGCCATTTCGCCCGTAAGGCGGATGCTGTAGGTTCGCGTTTCTTTGGTGGGAAATTTGTAACGGAGGGTGACCTCTTGCTCTTGACTCACCAACCAACTGCTCCATAGAGCGACTGACAGCACGAGCACAAATGTTCCCAGCAAACCCCATCGCTTCATGGGGAGTCACCTCCCTGCTCCAGAATACGGCGACTCGCCATCCGCACTGCCAATTCAACGGCAGCGCGCATGCTGGTCGCCTGAGCCTTATTTTGCCATGCGATGTCAAAAGCGACACCGTGGTCGGGGGAAGTCCTTATGATGGGCAATCCGACAGTTACATTTACGCCTCGGTCAAAAGCCAAAACCTTGACGGGGATGTGCCCTTGGTCGTGATAGAGTGCCACCACCAAATCAAACTCGCCTTGCCGAGCCTTCCAAAAAACGCTGTCGGCAGGGATTGGACCGAAAACCTCGTGCCCCTCATTTCGCAATTTTTCAACGGCAGGGCAAACAATTCGCTCGTCCTCGTCGCCAAACATTCCGCCTTCACCTGCGTGGGGGTTGAGGGCTGCAATTGCGATGCGTGGTTTCTCATAGCCTAACAAGCGCATCGTCGGCAAACTCAATTCCACCGTCCTGACAATTCGTTCGGTCGTTAAATTGTCAATGGCTTTGCGAAGGGACATGTGACCTGTGGCGTGAACGACTTTCAGTTCGTCGCAAACGAGCATAAGCCTTGTTTCGGTCACACCGCACAAAGCTGCTAAAAATTCGGTGTGCCCGGCGTATGGGATGCCAGCCATTTGAAGGGCTTGCTTGCTGATCGGGGCAGTAACCATTGCGTCAGCCTCTCCGTTGAGGACCATTTTCGTTGCGATTTCAATGGCTTGAGCCGCTGCCTTGCCACCTTCGGGACTGGGTTTGCCCCAGATTAGGCTTCTTGGAACTGGCGCTGCATCCATAATGTTTAGGGCATCAGGGCGAAATGCGGGGTCATCAAAACCTGTGACCGACTCGTAGTTTAGAGGTGGCACTTTTACTGTCCTACTTGCCAACTCGCATGCTCGGATGAACAGCCCATGATCGCCCACGATGATGAAGCGGGCTGATTGGTTCAATTGCTCATCGCTAAGTGCCTTGACAATCACTTCAGGACCGATTCCTGCCGGGTCTCCCATCGTGATGACGATTCGCGGCAATCGTTTCATGTCCCTTCACTCTCAGCCTTCCGCAAGCCCTTCTCGCGCAGCAATTTTTCAAGCCAAGCCTTTTCCTCATCGGTCAAGGGCACAGGAGGTGGCTGGCTGTAGTCAATATCCAAGCTGTATCTGCCCAAATCGTAGCAGCGGTTGAAAACCCACTGGATGTCCAAAACGACATCTTTGTCCTCTTTGTCCTCCGGCAGCAGTGGGACGGCGATGCGGGGCAACCTTTCCTGCAACCGAACGGGATAGACTTCAAAGCGGTGCCGAATGTAGAAGCGCCAGACGCTAACGATACCGTAAAAGGGTTTGATTCGTTCCAAAGCGTATTCGGGCACAGCCACCGTGTGTTTCCCTTGACGCAAAAGGTCAATTTCCACCAAGTTGACACCGCCTCCCAAGTATGAAAACTGCTTCTGCAGGTAAGCCGTTCGCCATTCGCCAGTCCGCTTGTTGGAAGGGCTGAGCAACTCAATGACCGTCACCAATCGCTCGTTGGTGCGGTCAAAGATTTTGATGAAGGACTGCCTTCGTTCCGTTTCAGCCAAAAACTCAACGATGACGGGTTCATCGGCAGCAACTTCGGTCTCTACTTCAATGGCAGTCGCAGTGGCTGTCGCCGTTCCCGCCGGCTGCGGCGCTTTACGGGAAATAGCGATGTCGGGGTAAATGACCCGTTCAAATCGCTGCGAGGGTTCAGGTGGCTCAGTCATTACGAGGGCTCTTTCCTCAATTCGGATGCGGTAGCGGGGCGGCAACTGATGGTTCAAAAATTCACGCACTACCACGATGAAAGTCTGATGAAAATCATGCCAAAACCTTTCGTCCTCAAGGTAAGGGTCAAAGCCAGGGAACGGGCTGGGCATAAGGTTCACCTCCGAAGCGGGACGGCGAAAAAGTGCCCTATTGAGCGACCCAGTTTTGCTGCACTTGCAACAAAGACACCCATTTGGCGCTGCCGTCGGCGAACAAGTAATTGGCGCCGCCTGTGTGGCGTCGCCCAGCAGGATGTAGGACGGGTTGATTTGTCCAGCAGTCAATGGGATTATCTACGGGCAGGGCTTGAAGCCAGCAACCCATCGTCGTCGGGTCTCTCGTTGGGTCATAAAGTCGCCAACCGTTGGGTGGTGTGAGGGTCGGATTATTTTCCGTCGGCGCTTCCATCAAAGCCAAACGGTTTTCAGGCTGCGGGATGCGGACACGGGAGATGCCGGCAAAGCCGACCAAACGCAGACACTCAGGCGGAGGTTGGTATGGCGGGTTTTGTCGGCAATCAATAATGCTGCAATCAAGCCTGATTACCGCATCGTTGTTGGCGTTGATAGCGTAACTGACTTGGATGTTCGGGACGCCTGCATTCGGATTGCCGAAGGTCGGCACTGTCGGATGCGAACCGCAGGCGTAAACGATGGTGGAGCGGGTATAGGGTAAAAGCAGGTGGGCGAAAAGGACAGGTGCACCAACACGCCAAGAGAGCCCACAATCATGCGACAGGACATTCACATCGTCGTAGTCTTGGGCATAAGCCGTTAGGGCTGTTCCGACTTGCTTTAAGTTCGTCAAGCAGGCGTTTTGTCGGGCTTTCTCGCGGGAAGTAGAGAAGACGGGAAACAGAAGCGCCATCAGTATCGCCATTATGGCGATGACGGTCAGCATCTCTGTTAGCGTGAAACCGCGCCTCATTTCAAGTTCGCCTCCTTTTGCCGGTCGTCACTTTCCATTATGCCCGAAAGTTTGACCGATGTGCTATGAGGTCGTTGGTCTGTCGTTGAGGACGGGCATGACATATGGACCGTCAGGAACAACGACGATTTTCGCATTTGGTCCGTGCTTTTTCAGGGCTTGGTCTATGCCCTCCTGCAGTGAGGTTAGTGGCTTGACTTTCGCCAACTCAAGTTCCTCTGGTGGCACGCCGTCACTGTAAACCCAGATGTCCGCCACTTCGGCAACTTTCATTTGCTCCTGCACCATCCATTGGTCTTCGCGGAAGTAATCGGGCGAGAAAATGAGGCGCTTGAATTCGTCCCAAGTTTGGAACTCGGTGTAAATTTCGCGGAAACGAGGCAACCCCAATCCTTCGCTCAATGACGCAGCCAAAATCACGGTGCTGCCGGGTTTGAGAATCGGCAACACGCCCACCAAGCCCTTGATGGCTTGGTAGAAAGTTGTGTCAAGGGGATAACCTGCGCTGGAAGTGATAACGATGTCGGCAGGTTCGGGGACCGAAACTTTCGCCACTTTGTCAACCAACCTGACTCCAGCAAAGAAAGTTTCGTGGACATCGCCCGCAAAAACTCCGGTGATGCGCCGTTGCTCGTCCAAAGTGACATGAACGGCGAAATCGCAACCTGCTTTGTCGGCGACTTCCTTTGCCGTCAAGTGGACGGGATTACCGTCTAAAACGCCGGTGACTGCCTTTGGGTGACCCATGAATTCAGCGCCGTGAAAGACACGCATGCAAGGCATGGCGATGATGCCAGGACAAAGGATTTTCCGACCGCCCGAGTAGCCAGCCATCAAGTGAGGTTCAATGAGTCCGACGACGATTTTCAGGTCAGCCTCAAGGTAACGCTTGTCAAGCAGGATGGGCATCCCGGTGCTCGTCCAACCGAGATCGGCGTGGCTTTCTATGTCGGTAGCGATGTGGTTTTCGATGCGGTAGTTTTCCACGACGAATTCTCCGAGCATTTCAACCAACTCGTCACCCAAATTGGGGCGGTGCGTCCCTGTGGCTATCAGGATGGTGATGCGACTGCGGTCAATCCCAGCCTCTTCGAGCCGACGAAGAAGTGGAGGCAAGATGAGCGGATTGGGAACGGGACGAGTTTTGTCACAGACGACAATGCATGCGCTTTCTTTACCCTTCGCCAGTTCTCGGATGGGTGGCGTGCCAGCAGGATTGTCCAGAGCCTCTTCAATCGCCCCTTGCGGGTCAGCAAGTGGCGGGACAGGATGTAGGTGACATACTGCCATCAAATTCTCGTCAGGCACTTCAACCTCTATGTGCGTCCGACCATATCGCACAGGCACCTTCACTTTCGCTCACCTCGCCAAAGAAAGTTGAGCCTCACGAAGGACCTGCAAGGCTCGTTCTATGCCTTGTTCTTGTGTCAAACCTTTTCTCTCCACCATTTCATACAGCCTCTCCATCAACTCTTTGTTCTCTTGATCCAACTGTGGGTCATCGCCTCTCAAGGATGCGATTTCTATGTCTTTTTGAGCATCAACAATGGTGAGCATCGGGATGAGGGCTTCTACCCTTAAGAAAACCGCATAAGGCAGATAAAGTTCTGGGTTGAAACGAACGCGATTTGAGACTGCCTTAGCGGTGGTTGGAACGAGGGTAAGGATAAACCTTAACTCACCACTTTGACCAACCACTTTTGCTTCATAGGCTACGGGTGAAATTTTTTCCCACAACAAATTGCCCTCCTCCGTTTGCTGCAAGAGGGTTTGAAGCAACTGCTTAACTTTGTTCATCTTTTCTCCCCTCCGATGAGGCTGTCCAACATTTGTTCTAAATTGCCGATAAGCCTGTTGAGAATTATGGCACAATCAACAATGCGTTTTTGAGCATCCAAAACATCTTGCTTTGTTCCTCTCTCCAAGAATAGCCTGACTTCCTCGGCAAGAGATATTAACCTCTCCCATTCATCGAAGTTCAATCCTGTGTCGCCAAAACGACAGCGGTAGCGATGAAACCCGAAGAGCAGGTTATAGAGTGAAGACAGGGCTTGTTTCCTCCTTTGAAGTGAACAGTTCAATTGGACTTTCAACGCGCTCTCATAGAGCCTATAGGCGTCTCGCAGTGAGTTTAAGATTTGCGCTGTTTTGTTAATCCGTTTTGTCTGCCAGTAGCCTATAGCCGTCAGGAATGTGCCCAATGCTGTCAATGCGAGACCAAGGAGAGTCAGCCAGTTTTCGCTAAGCCACTTAAGCCAAAGAGAAACCCGTTCAACCACACCTTTGCACCTTCCCCACATTGCTGAAAGCCATGAAATGTCGCTTTACAGTTTATGATGCCCTTCTGGAATGCGACATAATGAGCCTTGCTGAGAAATGCTGAAATTGCGGGGTGAACACGAAAATGCCTCAGAAGCAGCGCAAGCAAGGGAATGAACGGGTTCAGTTGCTTTGGGGCGGTAGATTCAAAAAGCCGCTCGCTGAGGAAGCGCTCAGGTTCTCGTCAAGTTTCAGCGTTGACAAGCACTTGTGGAGGCAGGACATCTTGGGCTCAATTGCTCACGCTGTCATGCTGGGCGAGACAGGGATAATCAGCGCCTCCGAGGCAAAAGCGCTTGTCAAGGGTTTGCTTGCCCTGATGCGGGACATTGAGACGGGCAAAGTTGAACTTGAAGGTCCCGATGAAGACATCCACAGTTTCGTTGAGCGGAAATTGCGCGAATATGTTGGTGAAGTTGCCGGCAAGTTGCATACAGCGAGGAGCAGAAATGACCAAGTTGTGACGGATTTTCGGCTTTGGTGCCGCGATGCCGTTAAGCAGTTGGCTGAGGCGATTTTGAAAGTGCAGCAAGCGTTAGTTGAGCAGGCGGAACAGCACATTGACACCCTTTTGCCCGGGATGACTCACTTGCAACACGCACAACCTGTCAGGCTCGCTCACCATCTGCTCGCCCACTTCTGGGCTTTGCAGCGCGATTTGGAGCGACTGAAGGATTTGCTTCCCAGGCTCAACACTTCGCCCCTCGGTGCAGCAGCCTTAGCGGGCTCGGGGTTGCCGATTGACCCTGAACTGACAGCGAGGCTTTTGGGCTTTGAGAAAACCGCTCAGAACAGCATGGACGCTGTTAGCGACCGAGATTTCGCTTGCGAACTCGTTTTCGTTTGCGCCTTGACAATGGTTCACCTTTCGCGATTGGCGGAAGAAATCGTCCTTTGGAGCACGCCTGAATTTGGTTTCGTCACTTTGGACGACGCGTGGTGCACTGGCTCTTCCATCATGCCCCAAAAGCGCAACCCGGACATAGCCGAACTGGTCAGAGGGAAGGCGGCATTAGTTATCGGGGCATTGACGCAGTTGTTAACTCTGCTCAAAGGATTGCCGCTCACTTACAACCGAGACTTTCAGGAGGACAAGGGAATCGTGTTCAACGCTGTTGACACAACCCTTGCTTGTCTGTCCGCCATGAGCCAGTTGGTCGCAACAGCGACTTTTAACGCCGACCGAATGAGACAAGCGTTGGCTCGTGACTTCTCCACCGCTACAGACCTTGCCGACTACCTTGTGAGAAAGGGGGTGCCGTTTCGTGAGGCACACCGCATCGTCGGGCAACTGGTCTTGCATTTGAGCGAACTGGGGAAAGGTCTTGAAGACGCTACCTTAGACGATTTGCGGTTGTTTAGCGACAAATTTGACGGGGACGCCCTTGCTGTCCTTCAACCTGAGCAAAGCGTTGAGCGCCGCAAAGAGTTGGCTGGCACAGCGAAGTCGTCGGTAGTGAAGCAATTGCGCCGAGCCAAAGCGGAGATGAAGCGAACCGTCATATGGCTTCAAAGGTTCCCCACAATATCGACTGACCTTAAGTGAATTTGCCCTTAGCCCTTGCGCTGCATAAGTGTTACGAAGCCATTGCGTCCAGCCTTGCTTGCTTGAGCAAGGGGTGTTGCCTCAGTCGCTTGAGTGCCACATCGGCAATTTGTTTGACCCGCTGCCTTGACAGACCGAGGCGTCTGCCGATTTCCTCGTAGGTATGGGTTTGACCGTCTTCAAGACCGTAGCGGAGTTTGATAACCGTTCGGTAGTTTTCTGGCAGTTCGTTCAAGGCTCGGTCAATATGCTCACGCAAAGTCCGCTGCAGCATCTCTTCTTCAGGGTTGAGGGTGGAAGTGTCCTCAATGGCGTCCAACAGGGTCACCTTCTCCTCACTGTCAACGGGCTCATCCAGCGAGGAAACTTGGTGTGGGTAACCGAGGAGTTCCTCGACTTGGGCTTTCGGCATCTTCATGAACCGAGCCAATTCCTGAGCGGTCGGTTCGCGACCTAACTCTTGGGTCAAGATTTCACGAGCCCTGTTGAGTTTGTGCAGTTGCTCGCTGATGCGAGTGGGCAACTTAACCAACTGGCTTTGAGCCTGAATAGCCCTGATGACCGCTTGCCTGATCCACAAGGTCGCACATGTGCTGAACCTCGTTCCCTTGCGCCAGTCGAACCTGTCAACCGCCTGAATCAGCCCAATATTGCCCTCTTGGATGAGGTCGTTCAAGGGGACGCCGTAACCACGATACTTACGGGCGATGGAGACAACAAGCCTCAAGTTGGACTCAATCATGATTTGGCGGGCTTCCTCGCCGTCCTTTATGATTTCCATCTCCTCAGGGGTTGCGATTTGCAAATAGCGCTGGCTTATGACTTCAACCAGGTAGCCCGGACGCCGCTCTGCGCTCATCCGCTTCCATTCGTTCTCAGGGACACCCAATTGACGCGCTATTTCCTCCAGCCTTTCTGGTGGCAACTTTTTGAGGGCATTTTTGAGCACCAAGAGGTAGTCATCGAAGGTCTCGTTTTCCTTCCACTTCCTCAACTTGATGCCGAACTCCTTCTCCACATACCGGCGAAGCAGGTTCTGACGAACGCGGGTAGCCCTCTCCATCCGCTTTGCCAGTTGTTGCTCCTGTTCTTTGTCCAACAGCGGGCGGCGACGCAATTCCCGAGCCCACGCAGCCATCGCGTCTTCTACGGCTGCGTGTTCTTCCTCTTCTGCCAACTCCTCAGGCGTAACGGCAAGGTCCTCAGGGAGTTCGGGCAACTCTTCCTCCCTTTCAAACCAGTATTCGTCCCATTCCTCCGGGAGCGGCTCCAAGCCTTCTTCTTCAGCAAGCGGCTCCTCCAAACCAAATTCCTCTTCGTGTTCTGGCATCAAGAGCGATTCCTCCAAAGAGAGTGGCTCGACCAAATCAACCTCCTCAAGCCACTCTTCGGTTTTTCGGGAACGGCGCCTTCTCGCCTTTTTTCGCTGCGTTACAGCCATAAGACACAATCACCTCTGCCACTTCGTGGCACGGCTTGGGGCTTTTTAGGTTTGAGGCTGCAAGTATCCGCTTATATCTTATCCCATTTCGCCGCGAAAAGCAACCCAACTCCGCACGGGACCATCCAAAATCGGGAAATTATCCGACAAATCCTGCCAAAATAGGCAGCCTTTCCGCAGAACTTCTGACAACGAAGCAATCCCTAACTTCATCCGCTATTGCATTGTCAATTGGCTTGTTGCTTTGTAGAATTGCCAGAGTTTCCCCGCTTTCAACGGGCTCACCGACCTTCTTCATGACGATGATGCCCGCACTTGGGTCTATCTGCTCGGCACCCATCCGAGTGGCACCAAGTTGACCCGAGATGAGTCCTAACTTTCTGGTAGCGATTTTGGCTATTACCCCCGATTGCTCGGCTTGGACTTCAACCCGATAAGACGGTTGCGGCAACTTTGTTGGGTCTTCCACGATGCTGGCGTCTCCGCCTTGGGCTGAAATCAACTGCCTGAATTTTTCCAACGCAGCACCGCTTTGCAAAAGTTCCATTGCTTTAGAGCGCCCTTCCTCAGGGTTTGTTACTGCTCCACCCAGCCATAACATTTGAGCGGCAACGGCGAGACAAAGTTCCCGAACATCGTCGGGACCGTTGCCTTTCAGGACATCGATTGCTTCCGCAACCTCGACAGCGTTGCCGATTGCTCGACCGAGCGGTTGTTCCATGCTTGATAGGACGGCTACTGCTTTCTTGCCAGCCAATTTCGCTATGCGCACCAGCGCTTCAGCCAAAGTTTTGGCGTCTTCGAACTGTCTCATGAAAGCACCGTCTCCAAATTTGACATCGAAGACAAACGCATCCGCACCGCCTGCAAGTTTCTTGCTCAAGATGCTACTGACGATGAGAGGAATAGAAGCGATAGTTGCCGTTTTGTCCCTGAGGGCGTAAATCTTTTTGTCGGCAGGAGCGATATCTTCGGTTGCGACGGCGATGGCGCAACCGATGCGTTTAACCTGAGCGATGAACTCTTCCTCGCTCAAGTTGAGCCTCATGCTAGGAATGCTTTCAAGTTTGTCAGCGGTCCCGCCCGTGTGACCGAGGGCTCGCCCCGTCAGTTTAGCCACGGGGACTCCCGCAGCAGCGACCAAAGGGACGACAACGATACTAACCTTGTCCCCAACCCCTCCTGTGCTGTGCTTGTCCACTTTGACGCCGTCAATTGATGACAAATCAATGGTTCGTCCGCTTTGTGCCATCGTTTCGGTCAGCCACCAAGTTTCCTCGTCACTCAGCCCACGAATGTAGATGGCTGCCAGCCATGCAGCCATTTGTTCTGGGGCAACTTCCCCACGCACGAACCCCATCACAAGTTGCCTGATTTCCTCCGCCGAGTTTTTCTCGCCGTCAAGTTTCTTGCGGATGATTTCGTAGACGAGCATTTCCATCGCCCCTTTCAGCAAACTTATCGGCAATTCCCACAGAACTTATTTGACCAACCTCACCGAGGTCGCCAACTTCTTCCGCAAACGAGCGAAGTTTTTCCACCAGCAAGTAAACTGCGATCCCAAAGGCGACAGCGACATTGAGCGACTCTTTTTCGCCGAACTGGGGAATCTCAAGGACCATGTCGGCTGCAGCCAAAACACGGTCGTCAACGCCTGTGACCTCGTTCCCGATAACTAAAGCCAGCGGGAAATGGCTTCGCTTGACACTTTGGATGGGAATGCTCTCATCGGTGATTTCCAGCGCCGCTATCGTCCAACCTTCGGCTTTCAGGACTTGAACAGCCTCCATCGTGTCCGAGAAGTAGCGCCAAGGGACCAGTTGGGTTGTGCCCAAAGCAGTTTTCTCAACTTTTCGGTGTGGCGGACGAGCAGTGATTCCGCAAAGAACTAACTCAGCGATGTAGGCGCATTCAGCCGTCCGAAACATTGAGCCGACATTGTAGGCGCTTCGTATGTTGTCCAAAATGGCTGCTATCGGAAACCGCTTTTGAGGTCTGTATCGCCTCCACCGTTCAATTCGTTCTTCGGCGACAAGTTTCCTCATCCTGCCTCACCTGCTCGACTCCTTCAGGCATTGAGGCAAAAGTTTGCAACTATTCTCCCTCCGTTGGGCGCCAAACATCCGTGACTGGGTCGCGCAAGAGGGAGAGGCGAGCCATTTTCGCCCGCAAAGCGACGGGCAAAGGCAACTCTTCCAACTGCCTCAAAACTTCAGCCGCTTGCAGGATGAGCCTTTGCAAATCTCCCTCATCGCTTCCGCTTCGCTCAACGAGCATGTTCCAATCCCACTTGCCCTCAGCCCACCTGAACACTGCTGCAGCCCTTCTGTTTGCATCGCTGAAGTGCTCGCCTTCAAATTCGTCGGAGAACCGCGATGGCTCAAGTTTGTGCTTTTCCTCAAGTTCCTCCAACTCATAAACGAGCCACCATAGTGGCTCAAGGTTGACGCGCGCTACAGGGTAGCGAGGTGAGCGCTCGGTAGTGAAGGCTGCAGCCCAGCCAGCCAACTCCTCAGGCGAAAGCGTGTCCATCAGACCTTGCCGAACCGCTTCAACGATGAAGAGCGACCTCTCATGCCTGATGAGCAACCCCCACTCGCCGATAATCGTTGGGTGCCAATTTTCGTCAAGGTAGCCCAATTCTTGCAGCAAACTTGCCCTCCTCTTGAATTCCGTCCGCAACTCTTGCCGAGCAGTTCTTGCCCTCCTGTGGCTTCGCTTCGCCATCTGGTAGACGGCGAAACTTTTGTCCAAAACGGTCAATGCGTCCTCGTAGCCCATCGTTGCCAAGAGGTTGAGGACTTGGTAATACTGGACGCGAAAAGCGGAGCGCAAATCCTCAGGCTTACTTTCAGCCAATTCTTTCGCCCGCTCAAAATCTCTCAGATGTCGCGGGATTATGAGGACGAAACCGACTTTATCCTTGCCTCGTCTCCCCGCACGACCTGTCATTTGGTGGAACTCAAGGGCTGTTAAGGTTCGTTCACCCTTCTCGTCCCGAACCCTCAATGTGGGCAAGACAACCGTTCTCGCAGGGACATCAAGCCCCGCTGCTAAGGTTGTGGTGGCGAAAACAGCACGAACTAAACCTGCCCTCAACATCCTCTCAACAGCGATTTTCCACGCTGTCAAGTGACCTGCGTGGTGTGGCGCGACACCCGATTCAATCAAGTAGCGGGCAAGTGGATGTTCCCAAAGTCGCGGGAACTGTTGAGCCAACTGAGCGAACATTGCTTCTCGCTCCTCGCGCCCCTCCTCCATCCGATACCTGCGGAACATGCGGACCGCCTCGTCACAATCGCGCCTTCTCGGCAGGAAAATGATAGCCGGCAGCAAATTTCGCTCCCTCAGTCGGTGAACCAAGTCAACAGGGTTGATGCTGTGCCAAATCAGTCGCTTCAGCGCTTTTTGCGGTAGCAGGTCAACAATTTTGAGGGGGAGAGGGCGACCAAACTTGTCAAGGAAGCCATATCTCAACGGGACAGGTCTCTCCTTGCTGTCAACCCAGATGAGGGCAGGTTCTTGCCCGCGAACTTCCTTCATCCAACCTGCAAGTTCATCGGCGTTGGCAATGGTGGCGGAAAGCAAAAGGAAGCGGCTTTCTGGCGGTGCGAGAATTATGACCTCTTCCCAAGTCACTCCCCTCTCCGGGTCGGCAAGGTAGTGGGCTTCGTCGAGGACTATGAAGTCGGCAGCGACCTCGCCAGAGGCGGCATAAAGCAAGTTGCGCAAAACTTCCGTCGTAGCGACAATTATCGGCGCTTGAGAGTTCTCTCGCCGTTCGCCTGTCAAGAGCCCGACATTTTCCTCCCCGAACAACTCCCTGAAGGCGTCATATTTTTGGTTGCTCAAGGCTTTCAATGGCGTCGTATACCAACTCCGCCGCCCCTCAGCGAGGAAGTGAGCGATTGCTTGCTCGGCAATCCAAGTCTTGCCGCTGCCTGTTGGTGCGACGACGATGGTGTCTCGCTCAAGAACGGCGTTTAAAGCGGCGATTTGAAAGTCGGACGGCGTGAAAGGTTGCGGTTCGGGCTCGCCCATCCCCTCAAGGAACTCCCGCACCCATTGGCGAACATCACGACCCGCCAACAACCTTGGAACCGAAACGGTTGGGTTGAACCGATGAAAACTTCGTCGCCCCATGAGGTCCTGTCACCCTTGCCCAAAAGTTGAGCGTTTATGGGTTGCGAATTCAACTTGACTGAACCGACCCTTCAAGTATAGTGCACTTCTCCACCGCTTTGCGTCAATCACGACAGGGAGTTCAATTGAACCTCAAGCCGAAAACGGCAGCGAGTAGCGAATAGCGAATGGCGAATAGTAAACGGCTTTAACCACCCACCCGAGGTGGTGGGCGATGGGAAGGTCAAGGTTCTGTCCAACATTTGCACCCACGCAAGTTGCGCTGTCCGGTGGGAGAGGAGCAAGCAAGCCTTCTTCTGCCCTTGCCACGATGGCTATTTCGCCATTGACGGCTCGGTCAAATCCGGACCGCCACCTCGCCCCCTTGACGAGTTCCAGCACAAGATTGAAGGGGGCGAAATCTTCGTTCGGCTGCGAACTTAATGGCAAACTGAAAGGGGGTTGTGGGCTGAGGGTTCAGCGTTAAGCGTTTGAAGGGGCAAAGCCTATAGGCAGGTGCGCTGTCGCCGAGTTGAGATTGGCTGTAAGTTAGTGCTTGCGTTGAACATTCGTTTCGGGCGGACTGCTTAGATTGAAAGTCAACGAAAGGAGTGGCGCTATGTTGCGTCGCTTTCTGGATTGGCTTGAAAGAGAGACAGGCTTGGTCAGCGCTTGGAACCGATTTTAGTCTCAACCTTTGCCCGCCACCGTCGGTTGGGGACATATCTTCGGCGCCCTGTTGCTTTTGTGTTTGGTGATTTTGTTCGTCACGGGCGGGGCAATGATGTTCTACTACAGCCCGACGCCCGACCAAGCCTACCCTTCCGTCCAATACATTGAGCACTACTTGCCCTTCGGCAAGTTCATCCGAGCGCTCCACTACTGGGCGGCTCGGATAATCGTGCTTTTGCTCATCGTTCACCTCGTTCGCGTCTTTTTGTGGGGCGCATACAAAAAGCCGAGGCAGATGATTTGGGTGAGTGGAGTTTTGCTCCTTTTGTGCGTCATTGGCTTCGGCTTGACAGGTTACGCTTTGCCTTGGGACCAAAAAGCCTACTGGGGCACTGCCGTCAGGTTGAAAATTGCTGAGGGTATTCCGCTCATCGGTCACGCTGTCGCTAACTTCCTTCGCGGCGGCGAGCAACTCGGCGCAGTTACGCTGATGCGGTTCTATGTGCTGCATGTCTTCCTATTGCCCATTTTGGTTTTCCTGCTCGTCGCTTGGCACATAAGGCAAGTCCATGTCTTGGGCGTCACACCCGCATGGGTCAAAGTCGGGCACGAAGGTGAAGTCCCCAAAACCCAAAGGCTACATCCCGACCACACAGCCCGCATCGCTGTCGGTGCGATTTTGCTGCTGGCGCTGTTGTTTTGGCTTTCAGCCAAGTTCCCCGCACCCCTTGAGCCACGAGCCAATCCCCTTGACACTGCTTACAAGCCCCATCCTGACTTCTATGTCCTTTGGCTTCACGAGTTGCTGAAACTTTTCCCGCCGCACTTGGAATTTGTCGGCTCGTTCATTTTGCCGAGCCTTCTCGTCATCCTTTTGCTCATCGTCCCCTTCATTGAGCGAAACCCCGAACGACATCCCCTTCGCCGACTGCCGGCAGTCACGACAGGCTTGGTCATCTTTTTTGCCATCATCGCTTTGAACATCAAAGGCATGGAGGCATTGCCTGAACCTGAGAGACTTTCCCCTCTGGCAAAGCGGGGGCAGGAACTGTTTGTTGAACTCCGTTGCTACACATGTCACGGCATCAATGGCGGAGGCGGACCTGTAGGTCCTGACTTGGGTTTGGGTGGGAAGCGAGACCCAAAGAAGGTTGAAGCGATTTTGCGAAACCCTGGCGCTTTCAACGCCCACACCGTCATGCCATCTTACGATTTGCCGCCAGAGGAAATGAAAGCGTTGGTCGCTTACATCGTCAGCATCGGTCCAAACTCTAAGATGCCGCCAATCCCGCCCGTTGAACCTGAGAAGCCACCGTCACACTTTGAGGAGAACTGGTTTGCCAACCACAAGTTTGAAGTCCGAAAGGACCCGGCAAGTTGCGGCGACTGTCACAAACCCTTCTTCTGTCAAGCCTGCCACCAGAACCGAAGACCTTCTTCCCACGACGAGCAATGGCTCAAATTCCACTTCGGCAACGCCGCCGAGCAACCGGCAATGTGCAACGCCTGCCACACGCCCGATTACTGCGAAGAGTGCCACAAACTCATGCGGCACGACACGAAATGGCTCAAAGGTCACGGCAATCAGTTGGTCAAATTCGGCGAGTTGAAAAAATGGTCTGGCTTGACAATGCACCAACTCTGCTACCACTGCCACACGAAACAGTCTTGCGATGAATGCCACAAGGGCGCTTTGCCCGAGAGCCACAAGGCACCTGACTTCCTGCAAAGGCACGGCGAATAGGCGTGCGCTTGGGCTCAAGGGGCGAAGACGAATCAATTGGCTCAAAACACTGCTGTTCGCAAAACGAGCCATCAAGCGTGCGTAACTTGCCACACCAAGCAGTTTTGCGATAACTGCCACATCGGCGCCAAGCCCAAGTCCCACGAACAGCCAGATTTCGTTTTGGGGCGAGGGACGAGGGACAGGGGACGAGTTAAAAGTGGGCACGCAAGAGAGGCGCTCAGGAAAGGGTTGCTAAGTTGCCAGACATGCCACAAGCAAGAGTTTTGCTCCAACTGTCATGGCACGGAAATGCCTCACTCGCAAAACTTCGTCAGCATCCATGTCCGTGAAGCCAGAAAGGACATGGCGCTTTGCCAACGATGCCACACTTGGAACGAACCTGAGTGTCGCCAGTGTCACAGCAAACGCCCGCCTTCCCACACGCCCGATTTCCGTCAAACTCACCCTCAGCGAATTAGCGATGGAGGCATCAGTTGTCAAGTCTGCCACGGTCGCAATGCTTGCATGGACTGCCACAAGTTGCCGATGCCTCACCCTCGTAATTTCGTCAAGACTCACAGCGAGTTGGCGAAGCAAAAGGGCATCAAGGGCAAAGACAGCGTCCAGCAACTTCAGCGACAATTGTGTTCAACTTGCCATGCCGACAGATACTGCCGACTTTGCCACCTACCAGCCACTTCGCAAAGATAGGCTTGTTGGAGGTGCAGGGTTTCGGTTATGCGTCAAATGAACTTGACGAGCGCTTTGCTGGTTTTTTGGATTCTGGCAGTCGTTTGGGGGCAAGGAGTCAGGGTGACCCGCCCTCAAATCAAGTTGACGGCTGAGCAGGAAATCAGGGCTTGTCAAAAGTGTCACGGCAACCCCGACATTTACGGTTTTGATGTTCGCGGGCGCAAGAGAAGCGTTTATGTTGACGAGAAAGCCTTTCGCAACTCCGTTCACGGGAAGTTGCGTTGCACCGATTGCCACAACGACATTGACCCAACCCAGTTGCCCCACCCGAGACACACTCAAAAGGTTGAATGCGGGCGATGCCATTTGGAACGGGAGTTGCCTCAGGCTCCCGGCTTCAAAGTGACGATTTTCAAGTCCTACGCCGACAGCGTTCACGGCGAAGCGGTCGCTCGCGGTGACCCCGATGCGCCGAGGTGCGCCGACTGTCACGGTCACCACAACATCTTGCCTGCCAAAGACCCTAACTCTCAAGTCAACCGACGCAACATACCTCAAACTTGTTCCCGCTGTCACAGTGACGCCCAGTTAGTTGAATGGCATCAGATTCCGAAAGGCGAGACGCTTTTTTACTACGAACGGAGCGTTCACGGTCAGTTGCTCCGCAAAGGCGTGGTCAAAGGCAGCAAGTCTGCTCCCAACAAGCCGCCAGCCGTTTGCACCGATTGTCACGGAATTCACGGAATCAGACCTGCAACCGACCCGCACTCAAAAGTTGCCAGACCCCAACTTCCTGAAACTTGCGGTCAATGTCACGAGCAAATTTACAAGGAATGGCGCAGGAGCATTCACGGACAGGCGTGGGCGAAAGGCATCAAGGAAGCGCCCGTTTGCACCGATTGCCACGGCGAGCATGTCATCCGAAGCCCTCAAGACCCGACCTCTCTCGTCCACCCACAACACATAGTCGCCACTTGCTCCAAATGCCACGAAAACGAAGTTCTGCAACGAAGGTTGGGGCTTCCAACTTTGAGGTTGGCGACTTACCGGACGAGTTATCACGGCATCATGAACCGATACGGCGTGACAGAAGTTGCCCACTGCGCGTCCTGCCACGGCGCCCATGACATCTTGCCCTCGACTGACCCACGCTCACCCATTCACCCAAACAACTTGCCCAAAACTTGTGGCAGTTGTCATCCCGGCATCGGGGAGAAAGTTGCGTTCGGGAAAGTCCACTTTGCTGGCACTCGCGCTGAAAGCCCCATTTACTGGCTCATCAAGGTGCTTTACCAGTTGCTCATCGCAGGTCTCATTGGCTTCTTCTCGGTTTACATCGTCCTTGACATCCGCAATTACTTGAAGGGTCGCCCAAGCCACGCCGTCTCGCCCCATCGTCCTGATGACCCGCTTTCGCACGAGTATGTTGAGCGCTTCACCCTCAATGAGCGGCTTCAACATTTGGTGCTGGTGATTTCCTTCACGCTGTTGGTCATTTCTGGTTTGCCGCTAAGTTACGCCGAGGCAGGTTGGGCAAAATGGTTCTACACCTTCCCGGGCAGTGCCCAACTTCGGGGCATCATTCACCGAATTGGCGCTGTCATGTTGATGGCTCTTGCTGTTTGGCATGTGATTTACTTGCTGACGCCGAGAGGGCGCGAACAATTGAAACATTTGCGGTGGACGAGAAAAGATTTCGCCGACATCTGGCAGATGCTCAAGTGCTATTTGGGGCTCAGCGACGAGAAGCCCAAGTTCGGCAGGTTCAACTGGATTGAGAAGTTGGAGTATTACGCCGTTGTTTGGGGCACAACGGTCATGGTCTTGACAGGTTTGGCTCTTTGGTTTGAGGCTCAGGCTCTGACTTACCTTCCCCTTTGGGTCTGGCACATTTGCCGATTGATTCACAGTTACGAGGCACTCCTCGCTTTCCTGACCATCATCATCTGGCACCTTTACCATGTCCACTTCAAGCCCGGCGTCTTCCCGATGAGTTGGGTTTGGCTTACGGACAAAATTTCTCTCCGCCACCTGCAGGAAGAACATCCCCTTGAGTTTGAGCAGTTGCAGCAGCAAGCAGAACAGACAGCGCAGCAAAAGCCATAAAGCATCTCCGCCATCACGCTTTACGCTTCAAGCATTACGCTTTACGAATCACGCTTCACGCTCAATGAGTCATCGCCCAAATTGCGGCTGCTGCTGGTGCGAGGAAGAGCGCTGGGTCGTCCTCGTATTTTCGCCCCATGCTTTCAAGCGGAATTCCCAACTCTCGCAGTAAGTTGATGGCTTTGCGCCCGTCCCACCAAACGACATCGTGCTTTTCCGCAATCATTGAGAACTTCACTTGCTCGCTCAGAATCATTGCGCACTTCTCGTCGCTCAAGAAGGGGAAAACGACGGTGGCTTTGGTGTGGCAAAGTCGGGTCAGGACGGTGATTGTGTGATGGCTGATACCGCGATGCCGCATTCTTGGGTCAGCGAAACTTATCCTCGGCGCAAAAATTGCCCTGCCACCTAAATCGTTCACGGCATCAATCAACCAGCCCATCTCAACACCCGAGAAGCCCAAAGGCGAAGCTGTTCCCAAATGCCCTGGTCCAGAAGCGACAATTACGGCGTCTGCTTCAATGGCTTTCGCGCACAAAAGGGCAGTGTAAGCGTTGACGCACTCAATGTCGCCACCGAAGGCTTGACCGCAGGTGATGGTCACATCAATCAATTCGGCAGACTTGAGCAGCGGGACGAGTTTGCTGAAAGCCAAAGGCAAAGCAGCACCGTCGGTCATGACATAGACCACTTTCGCTTTCGGCTTGACAACTTTCACGCCGGCTGAAGCGGGTGCGATGAAACTGTGGAGCGGGCAAAGAATCACTGGCAACTTTCCCAAGTTGGCGGTTTGTATGATTAAGTCGCGCAGGGGACTTCCTTCTTCTTCTGCGGCGGAGACATTCAACTGCAAAGGCGTGTATCGGAGTTTCATGATGTGCCCCGTTTGAGTTGCCTCGCACTCAGGTCGGGTCAAGTTCGCCACGACAAAGTGGTAGCCACCTGTCCCCAAACCGAGTTCAACTGCCACGACATTCAAGACGACTGTATCGCCCTCGCGGACGGAACCCGTTAGGTCGGGATAGCAAATCGCTTTCGCCACTTCTCCCTCTTCCGTCGCCACCTCAATTTCCTGAACCTGAGGCGTGTCCCTCAAGACCTTTTTAACGAAACCCGTTACGAACCGTCGCATTTCCTTGAGCCCTCCAAACTTTGAACACTTTTCCACCTTTTCGGCACTTAAAGTTTAACGCGCCTTTGCCCTCGCCCTTCAAGCCGATTAGAGCCTAAACGGTGACTTTTTAGGCACAAGTGTGACCTTCATTTCGCCGCCTTCCTCTATGAGCGCCGGTGATGTGCGATGAAGAAAGTGGCTTTCGGGTTGATCGGATTTTGACAGCGGTAAACTTCAGCGACCTTTTTTCTCTGGCGCTCAAATACGCCGCTGTTGGCGCATTTCAATTCAACGCGGAGTTAATCGTCATGCACGCTGAAAGGGTTGAGGTCCCACCTTATGTGCTGGCAGATGATTACGAGCGTCTGCTGAGTGAGTTGAGGAAGATGCGTCAAAGTGCGGAAGAATTCCTCGCCGATTATGTCTACTCCCATCCCCACGCTCATTGTCCCAGCACAAACAAGTAACTTGTAAGCAGACCGAAACTTATGAGTCCACGCTCAAGGTTGAGTTTCCAGCGGGTAGTAGTAGGGTTGAACGAAGGGTTGAGGTGCAGGCTTCGGGAGACCGAACCCGCGCCTTTCTTCTGGAACACGCCACTCAAAGGGAATTTGCCATTCAAAGCGTGGTGGCGAGATGATGATTTTTGGCTGCGCACTCAATTGCTTGACTTGGTTGCTCAGTTCGGCGACCTTACTTTTCAACTCGGCAATTTTCTTTTCAGCCTCAGCAAGCCGCTTTTCAAGGTCCATCAATTTTGTCGCCTCTTCACTTTGGTTTCGCTGGGCAGCAGTCCACCCAATCAGAAGGAACGCCAGCGCTGCAATGAAAATGACAAGCCAACGCATCGCCGCTCACCTCCTTGCAACAAATTGAGCCCTCGCAACTGATTTTGCCACATGGCAGTCACGAGCGTCGCTGAGTCAAAATGTTTTTCTGTGACGGCTGTGCAAAACTTAGTGGAAGCGCAACTTTAACTTGCTTGCGACAAGGAGGGCGTCTCAGATGCAGGAACTGGAGCGATACAACCCGCAGGAGATTGAACCGAAATGGCAGAAACGATGGAATGACCGCCAACTCTTTAAGGTCACCGAAGACCCATCGCAGCCGAAGTTTTACTACCTTGACATGTTCCCCTACCCATCGGGCGAACTGCACATGGGTCACATGCGCAACTACATCATCGGCGATGTCATCAGCCGCTTCAAACGCATGCAAGGGTTCAATGTCC
>Ga0081478_145480_pt1 | contig 27933 bp, 27 predicted proteins | sample OctSprmetagenome_FD_70983 | JGI IMG/M metagenome (GOLD analysis project Ga0081478, IMG submission 70983) | Hot spring and microbial mat streamer communities from Octopus Spring Streamers, Yellowstone National Park, USA - T=80-84 v2 (version 2) | ecosystem: Environmental > Aquatic > Thermal... | reverse complement strand
AATCAACCTGAATATGAAAAATTCGCTTCAAGACCTGATACAGAAGCATTCAGAGATAGATTATATATTGTAAAAGTTCCTTATAACTTAGATTATAAAGCAGAAATAAAAATTTTAAGAAAGCTTGTTTATCCTTCAATACCGACAGATCCTCTTGTTTATAAAGCACTTGCTTACTATACTGTTGCCACAAGACTTGCTAAATATTCAGAAGATTTAAATACACTTAAAAAACTCATTGATTTAATGGATCAGGAAAACAAATCTGAGGAAGCTTTAAAAATTAGAAAAAAAGCTATTCAAGAAGAGTGGGGATTTTCTGGTTTATCGCCAAGAAAAAGTGCAGAATTACTATCAACATTAATGGTAAAATACTCAGAGGGGCTTTCCGTTGTTGATGTTCTTGAAGGAATAAAATCTGAATTTGTAGATGCTCCAAAATATAAAAACAATCCTGAAAATAAGCAGGCTTACGATGCAGTTGTTAGTTATATAGATGAGGAATTATCAAATTATGTTATGGAGGCTTTCCTTGGAACCTCAATTGAAGAGGAGGTTAAAAGCTACTTTCAGAATTATTTAAAAAATCTTGAAGCTTATGTAAAGAAAGTTAAAATTATAGACCCTGCAACAGGTGAAGAAAGAGACCCTGATGAAAATGTATTACAAACAGTTGATTCAGCATTAAATCAAATATCTACATTTGAAAGAAGAAAGGAGCTTTATGAAAGAATAGCAAGTGTAATAGCAAGTTCCGTTATAAGAGGTAAAACATTTGAATTGAAAGATGAGCTTCCTGAATTATATGAAGCAATTAAAAGAGTTTTCTTTAAGGAGAAAATTAAACTTGTTGGTGGCTCAATTGATGTAGATATGCCCCTTCCTGAAACAAAAGGCATTGTTAGAGATATGATTGAGAATCTTAAAAAAGCAGGATTTCCTGAAAGATCTGCTAAACTTGTTATTAAGAGGCTTGAGCATATGTTTAGAAAAGAAAGAAAATGAAAAAACTAATTTTATTTTTTGTTCTTTTTGGATGTTATGAAAAATATAAAGAGTTTAAAACATTGGAGAAAGATAACATTAAAATTACTATCTTAACTCAAACAGGAAATTTTAAAATTGGTGATAACCAAGTGAAAATTATTATAAAACCAAAAGAAAATCTTATAAAAGAGCTATTTCTATATATGCCTCCAACAGGGAAAAATGACGAGAAAAGAATTTATGCTAAATTAAAGAGTTTAAGTGATGGAATATATGAAGGTAATTTAGAAATTAAGGAAAAGGGAATATGGGATTTAGTGATTATATTAAGTGATGGCTCTGCTATATCTGAAAGAATTCCTATTGGAGATTATGATAAGTTTGGTTTTTAGTTTAATAATTGAAGTTGATAATGTTTTTGGTGAAAATAAAAAATTTTACTTTCTGATTGAAAAGAATGATGAAATTGTTAGTTTTTTTATAAATAATTTGACAAAAAATTACAAAAGACCTTCAATACCTACAATTTTAGAAATTCGTGATTCATTAAATGCTTTAAATTCAAAATTAAATAATTTTTCAAAAATTTCTGATACAATTAAAATTGAGGAGTTAATAAATCAAATTGGAAGGTTTAAACTTTATGACTTTCAAATTATTTACATTCTCTCATATTTAAGCTATAATTTCAATTTAAATTTTGATATTTACTGCGCAGTAAAATATAGTAAAAATTTTAAGGATTTTTCTCTATTTGATATGGGTTTAATTTATGGAATTTCAAAGTATGCTTGCTATCCAATTTTAGTTATTGATGATTATTATATAATTGGACCGAGGAAGATGTACATCTTAAATAGAGTTTCAGATTTTGAAAGATTTCCTGATGAATTGTTTTCAATTGAGGTACCAGAATTAAGAAATCAAATTAAAGGTTATAAAATAAAGTTATTAAAAATAAGAAAATAAAAGCATATGGAATTTGCTTTGTCTAATAAATAGTGTTAAATAATTGATAATCACTAACTTGTGAAAATTTTAGGAAATTATAGATTTTTGGGGGGTTTAATGGGGGGCGAAGTTTATAAGCCGAAGGCTTATTTTTAGGGTGGGTGGGAAAAATAAGAAATAATCTACATTTTAGAATTATTAAACAAAGCATATGGAATTTGCTTTAAAATTTTAACCTATATGTACACTCCAATTAAAAGAAAAAAAACAAGAGAAGTTAAAATAGGTAAAATTGGTGTTGGTGGTAATAATCCAATTAGAGTTCAATCTATGACTAACACAAAAACAGAAGATGTGGAAGCCACTGTTAATCAGATATTGGAGTTGTATAATGCGGGATGTGAAATCGTAAGATTAGCGGTTCCTTCACGAAATCATGTTCAATATATTAAAATGATAATGGAAAGAGTAAAAGGAATCGTTCCTATTGTAGCAGATGTTCATTTTGATTGGAAGATTGCCATAATGGTCGCTGATGTTGGAGTTGATAAAATTAGAATAAATCCTGGAAATATAGGTGGTTTTCAGAAAGTTAGAGAAGTTATATCCGCTTGTAAAGCAAATAACATTCCCATCAGAATAGGTGTTAATAGTGGCTCACTTGAAAAGGACCTAATTGATAAATATAATGGTGTTACCGCTGATGCTCTTGTTGAAAGTGCTTTGAGATGGCTTGATTTCTTTGATAAAGAAGGATATTTAAATGTTGTAGTTTCAGTTAAGAGTGCTATTGTTCCGCAAATGATAGAAGCTTATAGAAAGTTATCAGAAAAGACGGATGTTCCATTACATCTTGGTGTTACAGAAGCAGGAACACCAAAAAGTGGAATTATAAAATCTGCTATTGGCATAGGCTCATTATTGTACGATGGTATTGGTGATACTTTTAGAGTTTCTTTAACTGCTGACCCATTAGAAGAAGTAAGGGTTGCTTGGGAAATACTAAAAGCTCTTGGAATTAGAAGTAGGGGGGTAGATATTATTGCTTGTCCTACATGTGGTAGAACGAAAATTGATTTAATAAGTTTAGCTGAAAAAGTTGAGAAAGCTCTTGAAAATGAAAAGGCTCCTATAAAGGTGGCAGTTATGGGTTGTGAGGTAAATGGTCCTGGTGAGGCAAGCATGGCAGATGTTGGAATAGCAGCAGGAAAAGGGCAAGGAGTTATATTTAGGAAAGGAGTTCCTATAAAAAGATTAAAAGAAGAAGAATTATTAAATGGACTTCTTGAAGAAATAGAAAAAATTAAAGAAGAAATGGGATATAAATGAAAATTCTCGTAATAGGCTCAGGTGGTAGAGAAAATGCTATATTATATAAACTAAAAAGTGAAAATTGTGATTTGTATATAACTCCTGGAAATGGTGGAAGCATAAATTATGCCAAAAGAATAAAATTAAATAATTTTGATGAAATAAAAAATTTTTGTCTTGAAAATAAAATAGATTTTGTTTTTGTTGGTCCTGAAAATCCAATAGCGGAAGGAATAACTGATTATCTTGAAAGTTATAATATATTTACTATTGCTCCAAATTTAAAATATGCTTATCTTGAAGCAAGTAAAGGAAAGGCAAAAGAATTTATGAAAAAAAATAATATACCTATTCCAAATTTTGGATATTTTGACGATTATAATTTAGCGTTTGATTTTTTAAAGTCCTTAAATCCTCCTTATGTTATAAAGGCAGATGGTTTAGCAAGTGGGAAAGGTGTTAGCATTTGTTATGATTTGAAGGAAGCAGAAAAGACATTAAGAGAATACTTTGAGGGTAAGTTTGGTCAAGCGAGTAAAAAAGTTGTTATTGAAGAATTTATAGATGGTTTTGAAATTTCTGCGTTTATTTGTATGGATGGAAAGAATTATAAATTTTTAGGTTATGCGAAAGACTATAAGAAACTATTAGATAATGATAAAGGACCAAATACGGGAGGAATGGGTTCATATACCCCTGTTGAAATAGATGAAAATTTACATAATAAAATTATTAAAGAAATCATTGAAAGAACTGTTGAGAAAATAGAAGGATATAAAGGTTTTCTATTTTTTGGTCTTATAATAAAAGAGAAACAACCTTATGTTCTTGAATATAATATAAGACTTGGTGATCCAGAGACGCAAGTTCTTTCTCTATATTGGGATTTTAAACTTTCAGAATTGTTTTTAGCTATTAAGGAAAGAAAATTAGAAAATTTTAAAATTAACTTTAAGAATGAGCATTTTTTAAATGTTGTTTTAGCTTCAAAAGGTTATCCTTTTGAATTTATTAAAGGTTATGAGATTAAAAACCTTGATAAAATAGATGAAAATGAAGTTATTGTTTTTCATGCGGGAACAGAATTTAAAGATAATAAATTTATTACAAATGGTGGTAGGGTTTTAAATATAGTTGGTTTTGGTGAGAATAGAGAATTAGCAAGAAAGAGAGCTTATAAATATGCACAAATAATTGATTTTGAAGGAAAGTTTTATAGAAATGATATTGGATTTTAAAAAAACATTATATTTCAAATCCTATCATATTCACCCCAAACTTCCCTCAAAGCATCCGATATTTCACCAAGTGTAGCCTTATTTTCAATTGCATTTAATATATAAGGCATTAAATTCTCATTAGTTTCTGCTTTATTTTTTAATTCATTAAGTGCTTTTACATAACTTTTATCTCTTGAATTTTTATATTCCTTTAATCTATTTAAAATTTTTTCAATTGCTTCTTCTGAAAGCCTAAATATCTCTATTTTTTGATTTTCCTCTGTTCTGAAAACATTAACACCTATTATATATCTTTCTTTATTTTCAATTTCCATTTGATATTTATATGAGCTTTCTGCTATTTCATTTTGAAAATATCCATTTTTTATACATTCAATAGCACCTCCCATTTTTTCAATTTTTTCAAGATACTCAAAAACCTTTTCTTCTATTTCATCAGTTAGTTTTTCAATAAAATAACTTCCCGCAAGCGGATCAACGGTATCTGCAACGCCTGATTCATAAGCTATAATTTGTTGTGTTCTTAAAGCAATTTTGGCGGATTTTTCGGTTGGTAAAGCAAGTGCTTCATCATAAGCATTAGTGTGAAGACTTTGCGTCCCACCAAGAACAGCAGCTAATGCTTCAATTGTTGTTCTTATAATGTTATTTTCTGGCTCTTGTGCTGTTAGTGAAGAACCAGCAGTTTGAGTATGAAATCTAAGTTTCATAGAATTTTCATTTTTTGCTTTGAATTTATATTTCATAATTTTAGCCCATATCCTTCTTGCTGCCCTAAATTTAGCAATTTCTTCAAAGAAGTTTATATGTGCATTGAAAAAAAATGATAGTCTTGGGGCAAATTCATCAACATCAATACCTCTTTTTATTACTTCATTAATATAAGCAATAGCATCAGCAAAAGTAAATGCTAACTCCTGAACTGCATTCGCCCCTGCTTCTCTATAATGATAACCAGAAATTGATATTGGATTCCATTTTGGCATATATTTGGAGCAAAATTCTATAATGTCTCCTACAAGTCTAACAGACTGCTCAACTGGATAAATGTAATTTCCTCTTGCAGCAAATTCTTTTAATATATCATTTTGTATCGTTCCTGATAAGTTTTTAATATCTAAATTTCTTTTTTTTGCTATAAATATATAAAATCCAAGAATTATGCCTGCTGTTGCATTTATTGTAAATGATGTAGATACTTTATCAAGTTCAATGCCATTAAAAAGAATATCCATATCTAATGGATTTGATACAGAAACACCCGCTTTTCCTATTTCTCCTTCACTAAATGGATTATCAGGATCATAACCAAGTTGTGTAGGTAAGTCAAATGCTGTTGAAAGTCCAGTTTGTCCCTCGCTTATTAAAAATTTAAATCTTTCATTTGTTTCTTCAGCACTACCATAGCCTGCATATTGTCTCATAGTCCATAATTTTCCCCTATACATATTAGAATATATTCCCCTTGTAAATGGAAATTCTCCTGGCTTTCCAAGCTTTTCATCCTCCCTAAAGTCTTTTAAATCTTCTTTCGTATATAGCTCCTTAATTTCAATACCTGATGTTGTTATAAATTTTCTTTTCATACTGATTTAAATTTTAAAGTGAAGTTTAACCATTTACTGCCTTGTCTAGTAATTCTAAAATATAGGATTATTTCTTATTTTTCCTACCCACCTTGAAATCAAGCCTTCGGCTTTAAAAAACCCTATTTTTTGACTTGGGGGCTTCGCCCCCTATATTCACCCGTAAAATAAATAATTTCCTAAAATTTTGATAAGTTATTGATTATCAAGAACTTAACATCATTTACTAGACAAAGCAACTATTTACTGCCTTGTCCAATAATTCTAAAATTACCATTATTACTTTATTTTCCTACTTACCCTATAAATAAGCCTACGGCTTATGAACTTTGCCCCCTAATAGTCCTCCCATGAAATCAATAGTTTTAGAAAATCTTTCATAACTTATTGATTATCAACCACTTAACGCCATTTATTGGACAAAGTACTATTTACCATCCATCTTTAAAACTCTTCACTTTAAAATTTTCATTATGGAAAAAGAAGTTAAAAAAATTTTGGATTTTTACAAAAATAATGTAATTTCATTATATCTTTATGGAAGTTATGCTGTTGGTGACCAAATTGAAGGAATTTCAGATTACAATTTCTTTTTAGTTCTTCAAAAGTACAATTTTAGTAAAGAATTGTTTTTAAAATTTCCTCCATTTATATTTACAAAAGATGAGCTTATTTCATCAACAGATACTTTTCCTATTGAATTGCTTGATATTAAAGAAAGGGGGTTATTATTGTTTGGAAATGATATTTTAAGTGAAATTGAAATTAAAGAAAATGATTTAAGAAATCAAATTGAAAGGGAGCTAAAAGAAAAGCTTGTCAATTTCAGAAGAATTTTAAATGCCAATGACAGGCATATACCAATTTTTCTTTTTAGAATTTACAAATCCTTAACACCCATTTTAAGAGCAATTTTATATCTTAATAAGTTAAATAGACCTAAGAAACGAATTTATATTTATTATGAAATTTCAAAATTTTTTGATTTTGACTATCACTTGTTTTTAAAAATTGAGGAAACAATAAGAAATAACTCAATTGAAAATTTAAATGAGTTTGTTTTTCAATTTTACGAATTTTTAGAAAAAATTTCCAAAAAGTATTGGTAATACAAATTTCCATTCTTTTCATAATCAAAATAATTATTTGAAAACTCAAAAGCTCTTTTTGAATAATCAAAAAATAAATTTTCATTTTCAAATAACAAAATAATTTTCTCAATCATTTCATTTAAATTTTTAACCTTAAACCCAACTTTATATCTTTCAAGAATTGAATAATCATCGTTTAAACAAATAGGAACATTTCCTCTCATCATAGCTTGAATAATAACATTTGGCATTCCTTCACCTTCACTCGTATTTAAAATAATCCAAGTTTTTTCAAGAATTTTATTTATTTCTTCATTTTTAAGTTTTCCGAGGAATTTGAAATTTTCAATTTTTTCATATCCTTCAATTAAATTTAAATCACCATATCCAATCATTAAAAATTTATAATTTTTTAGCCTTTGGGCTATTTCAATAAAAAGTTGTGGATTTTTCCATTTTGTAATTTGACCAATCCAAACGACAATTTTTTCGCTTTTTTTTGGATAATTTTCTACCCTAAATTGAAGATTTGGAATAATAATAGCATCTCTTTTCCATATTTTTTTCGCTTCATTTCTTTGAAATTCGTTTTGAACAATAATTAAATGTGAATTTTTTATTCCAATTTGAACAAGGAAATCTAATATCAGAAATGGAAAAAATAACAACATTTTTTTAAGAAAATTCCTTTTGCTATAAAAAAGTTTTGATATATGTTTAAATTTTCTTAAACCCTCTTGAGCATTTGAATTGAAAATGTAAGGTTTTTTTGTTAAAAGTGCTAAAAACAATAAATAACTCCTACCTCTTGTATAAACTAAATCAAATTCTAAATTTTTAATAAAGTTCAAAACTTGAAAAAAATTTAAAAAAACATTATTCCTTTCTTTAAGCAAATAGACCTCAAAATTATCATTTTCTTTAAAATTCCTTGGCTCTTTACTTAAAGAAACATAAATAATTTTAAATCCTTTTTGAGATAAAAATTTTGCAATCAAATAGCTTTGATAAATTGAGCCTGTTATATTAGCATATTCATCGTTATAGTAATTTTCAGAAAGAAATAATACCTTCATGTCTTAAAAGGATTTTTTTTATTTCAATTGAAGGCGTATAGCCTCCAATTCCTGATTTTGAAATTACTCTATGACAAGGAACAAAAATTGGAATTTCATTTAAGCTTAAAATTCTACCGACATATCTTGGAAACTTTGAAAAATCAGAATAATATAAAAATTTTCCAAATGGAATTTTTAGTGTTTTTTTTAGAATTGGATTTAATGAATTGTAATCTATAAATTCAAAAGGATACCAAATTTTTTTCTCAAAATAATCAATTAAAAATTTTTCAGCTTTTTCAAGAACTTCACATTTGCTTTCAATAAAGTGAAAATTTACATTTTCATAACTTAAAAAAACTAATCTCTTTAAATAATTTCCATTTGATAAAATTAAAACATTTCCAATTGGTAAATTATAAACAACTTTTCCTTTTATAAAACTCACTTAACTTTTCTTCGCTTACATTTAGTTTTTGAATCAATTCAAAGTCAGACGGCTCAATTAAATAAGAGCCATCTTCAAAGAATACAATAGGTATTTTGTACTTTTTGGCTAATTTAACAACTAATTCTCTTGCTTTTTCATCCTTACCGCTATCAACCCACTCGTAATCAATTTTTAAAAATTCTAATAATTTTAAAACCCTTACAGTATCAGGACACCAAAGTTCCCCAAATATCCATATTTTACTCAAAGATTTTGTAGTCATCCTTAATAATAGTTCCAATTTTTCTAACCTTACTTAAAAAATCATCTGCTTTTTTACTTCTCTTTTTAAATTCATCATATGTCCATCCAATTACTTCTATATGTGGAAATAGTGAGCTTACTGAAAAGATATAAGCTTGTCTTTTTTCCATATTTGTTGAAAATTCCTCTGAGATTATAAGTAAATTAGCTTCTTCATCATCTATACCACTTTTGTATAAAACAGCTGTATATTTTTTTAATCTCAAAAGTTCCAAAAGTTTCTTCGCATCTTGTAAAGTTTCTTCAAAGGTAATTTTAATCATAGTGAAAATTTTAAAGCATAAATTATATTCGTTTTTTGCCTTGTCTAATAATTCTGAAACTATTTATTTTTCTATATTTTGCCCATCCACCCTTAAACTAAGGCTTCGCCTTATAAATACCCCATTTTTCGGCAGGGGGCTTTCGCCCCCTTCAATAAACCCCCGATAAATTCGGTAATTTCTTAAAATTTTTATAAGTTATTGATAGTCAATCATTTAACGCTATTTATTGAACAAAGCAATTCGTTTTTACCTTGTCCAATAATTCTGAAATATAGATTATTTCTTCATTTTCCCACCCACCCTAAAAATAAGCCTTCGGCTTATAAACTTCGCCCCCCTTAAATTCTCCCCAAAAATAATAATTTCCTGAAATTTTTAAAAGTTCTTGATTATCAATCGCTTAACATTATTTATTGGACAAAGCAATTCGTTTTTTACCTTGTCTAATAATTCTATAACCATTTATAATTAAGACTTTGGCTTAAAAATGCCTATTTGAATTTATTTAGATTCTCAATTATATAATTTAATTTTTCCTCAATTGTTAATTCTTCATTTTGTGCAATTTGTTTAACAGAGCCTGCAAGTGAATTATATATGAATTTTAAATCTCCTTTTAAAATGTTTTTGTTTATACAAGCTTCTATTAGCGAATAGTAAATTTCATTTTCCTGATTTATCAATTTTCTTATTTCTTTGTTATTAAACGCTTTCGTGAATTTAGAAATAAACTTAAATAATTTTGGATTTTCTTTTGTAAATTCTAAATGAGTTTTTATAACTTCAATCAAACTCTCATAAGGTTTATCATAATCTAAATTAATAGTTTTTATTTTTGAAATCATTTTTTTCCAACCACTAACTAAAATTTCCTTTATTATGTCTTCTTTTGATTTAAAGTAATAATATATTGATGAACTTCCAAAACCTGATTTTTTAGCGATTTCTTCAATAGAAACATCAACAATACCTTTTTCTAAGCATAAATCTATAACTGCGTTTATAATTTCATTTTTTTTCCATTCCCTTTGTTTTTCCTTAATGCTTTTCATAGTTTAAATTGCCCCCAAAGGGGGCTAAAATTATTGCTGAAATTCAATAGCTAATATAATTCCACTATAATCTCCTTGAATTTCACCATCAATTGAGCAATAATTTCCAAAATTATAATCAATGCTTGCCTTTTTAATTTGATCAGTTCTATTAGTAAGAACAACTGCTCTTCTATTCTTTTGGCAAGGACTTGCTTTGCTTAAATCTTGATCTCTATTCCAATTGAACCAATATATTGGAGAATTATCGGAAGTATTTTCCCAAATTGATTTATTCTTTATAGAGCATTCTTTATCCTCTGGTTGTCTTTCACCAAAAGCAAATGTTCTTAAATACTTTTTATCTATTCCGCATATCTGAACAAGATAATTATATACACTTTTAGCTCTTCTGTCGGAAAGTGCTAAGTTATAAGCATCACTTCCTCTTTGATCTGCATGTCCTTCAATTCTCACAGAAAACTTATTTGTTTGACTTTGTACCTCCTTAATTAAATCACAAGCAATTCTTAATGTTGCATCTGCATCACTTCTAATATCTGATTTGTCAAAATCAAAATAAACCTTAAATATACCACTTCTTGCTATTGATAAATCTAAACTTGTATCACCAGGTTGAAGTTGAACAACTTTCGCATTTGGGACATATCCTTCTGAACCTGCCTTTATTGTATATGTTCCAGAAGGAACACTAATTTTAGCATTCCCATTTTCATCAGTTGTTGTTTTATATTCATTTCCTTTGTTATCTTTAAAGCTTACAATAGCATTTTTTACAGGTTTACCCTTATCATCTGTAATTTTAATTGTAGCATTTGTTATTGCGTAATTTAATGAAATAGTTAGTGTTTCAGTTTTTGTTAATTGAATATCTTGTTTGTATTCTTCATAATCTTGCGCAGAAACTTTTATTGAGTACTTACCACTTCTTAAATTGTCAAATTGAACAATTTCACCACTTTTCGTTTCTTTTTTATTATCAGGATAAGTTAGTTCAACATCCGCAGAAACAGGATTATTAGTTCTACCATCTATGGTTCTAATAATGAGACTTTTTATAGGCTCAAGGGCAAGTGTAATTTGCTTATTTTGGGGGCTTAATCTTGTAGAGTCAACAAAGTAATTTTGGCTTTCACCAACAAGAGTAAATTCACCTCTTGATAAACCTATTTTAGCTTGACCACCTTTGGCATCTTGTTTCTTTACAACTTTATCTTGTTTCTTTACAGTGAGAGTTGCATCAATAGGTTGATTTGTTGCCTGATCAACTACTCTAACATTATAGGTCACACCACATCCAACGAGGGCAAGTGTTAAAATTAGCTTTCTCATGTCTTAACCTCCTTTTTTAATTTATGAAATTCCCGTTATGGTTTCACCTCCATCTACATTTATAACATTTCCAGTCATCCAATATAAATCCTCTGAACTCAATATTGCTATTGCTTTTGCTACATCCTCTGGTGTTGTTAGTCTTTTAGATGGATTTCTATTTAAAGTTAATTCTATCATTTTATCACTTCCAGGAATTTTTCTTAATGCGGGTGTATCAGTAACACCAGCTCTAATAGCATTTACAGTTATTCCATAAGGAGCTAATTCTAATGCCAATTGTCTAACATGACTTTCAAGGACAGCTTTTGCTGCTGATACTGCTCCATAAAATTTTGTAACTCTTAAACTTCCTTCACTTGTCATAGCAAATATTCTAGCACCTGGCATTTTAAAAAGTTTTCTAAAAAATATATCTTGTGTCCAATAAACAAGGGTATTTCCCATTAAATGTAAAGTCATCTCTAATTGTTTTTGATTTATTGAATCCTCAATACTTTCACTAATAAATGGTTTTAATGTTCCAAATGCTATGGAATGAACAAAAACTTTAATTTTTTCATTTGGATAATTTTTTTCAAATTCATCAAGAACTAATTTTCTATTCTTTTCATCACCAGCATTAACATTAAAAAACAAAGCAATAGAGCCATTTTTTTCTATCTCTTCCTTTACCTTATAAGCATTTTCAATTGTGCTTTTTGTATCAAAATGAACACCAATTATATTATAACCTCTTCTTGAAAGTTCTATACTTATTGCTGCTCCAAATCCACTTGAAGAGCCAAGGATTAACGCCCAATTTTTCATATTGAAAATTTTAAAGGATAAAAAAAATAATTTTTTGCCTTGTCAAATAATTCTAAAACTATTTATTTTTCTATATTTTCCCTACCCACCCTGAAATTAAGCCTTCGGCTTATAACTTTCGCCCCCTAACAAACCCCCTGATAAATTCAGTAATTTCTTAAAATTTTTATAAGTTATTGATAGTCAATTATTTAGCACTATTTATTAGACAAAGCAATAATTTTTTTCATTGTCCAATAATTCTGAAATATAGATTATTTCTTATTTTGCTCGCCCACCCTGAAATCAAGCCTTCGGCTTTAAAAAACCCCATTTTTTGCCTTGGAGGGCTTCGCCCTCCTTAAATTTCCCCGTAAAATAAATAATTTCCTAAAATTTTGATAAGTTGCTGATTATCAATCACTTAACACTATTTATTGGACAAAGCAATAATTTTTTGCCTTTAATTCCAAAACTATTTATTTTTCTTTTAATTTCCCTACCCACCCTGATAATAAGGCTTCGCCTTAAATCTTTCGCCCCCCTAAATGAACCCCCGATAAAATCAATAATTTCCTGAAATTTTTATAAGTTATTGATAATCAATCACTTAACATTATTTATTGGACAAAGCATAAGCTTTAAAATTTTGAGACTTGGAAAAGTTCTCATATGCTTATGGAATAAACCATTTTGAGTATGATGAAAATTTAGATAAAATCTTGAAATTATTTTGGAGAGATTATGAAAAATACAAAGAAAAAATAAAATTATTTGGAGATTATGTTTCAAGAGATGTTTATGAAATTACAGAATACATAGATAGAGTTTCAAGACCAATTTTAAGATATTATTCACCTATTGGAGAAAGAATTGATTATGTGTGGGTAAATCCATTTTTGAAAATTGTTCTTGAAAAATTGAATGAATTTGAAATAAATTCAAGAACTTTTTTAGATGAAAGCTTATTTTATCATTATGTTCTTGGATATTTATTGGCAGATGCGGGATTATATTGTATTATAACTTTAACTCATCAAACTGCTATTATGCTTTATAAGTATTCTAATTTTGAAAGAATATATAAAAGAATGTTTGGAATAGAAAAGCCTTATGTTTATGGAGGAACTTGGCTAACTGAAATAAAAAGTGGAAGTGATTTAAGTTTAAATGAAACAATTGCCAAAAATAAGGGTGATATTTGGTTATTAAATGGTTTTAAGTACTTTACAAGTAATGTTGGAATTGCAGATTATGTATTAGTTAGTGCTAAATACGATGAAAGTAAAGGTGTTAAGGGTTTAGCTTTGTTTTTAGTCCCAAGGTATAATAGTGAAGGTAAATTAAATTATAAAATTGTAAGATTAAAAGAAAAAAGTGCTACAAATAGTGTTCCAACAGGGGAGGTTGAGCTTAATAATAGTGAAGCTTACTTAATTGGAGATTTAGAAAATGGTATATATTATATCCTTGAAATGCTTATGTATTCAAGACTTGACAATAGTATTGGAGCAATAGGATTAGCACTTAAAAGTTATATTGAAGCATGTGAATTTTCAAAAAGAAGAAAAGTTTTTAACGATTATTTAATAAACTTTCCCTTAATAAAAAGAGATTTGGAAGAAATTAGAAATAATATAAAGAAGGGATTAATTTTAACATTTAAAGCTATTTATGAGTTTGAAAAGGTTTGGAAAGAGAAGCCAAAATTTTCAAGAAATTATGATTACGCAAGATTTTTAACTCATATAGCAAAAAATAGAACAGCAGAGCTTTCAATAAAATCCACATTATTAGCAAGGGAGATATTTGGTGGTTTTGGTTTTTTAAATGAAAGTCCTATTGAAAGATTACATAGGGAAGCGCTTGTAACACCCATTTGGGAAGGTTCAAGTAATATTCAGGCTCTTGATATGCTTGAAGTTTTATTAAAGAAAAATATATTTGATTTATTTATGGAAGACTTTTCCAAAATTTCCAATCCTCAAAGGCTAAATGAGATTGAAAATTATTATAAAAACTTTTTAAAACTTAGTGATTATGAAAAACAATATTATGCCAAAGAGCTTTTAAATAAGTTTTCGGAATTTATTGAAAATGCTTATGAAAACAATTTACAAATATAATTTTTTCATAAATTGACCTTGCTTTATGCTCACTTATATCTTTTTCTTTAATAAGGGCTTTTCCATCTTTAAATAAAATAATTGAAGTTGAATTACATTTTATGTTAAGCATAATGGGATTTAAATTTAATTGGCAATTTTTAAAACTTTCCATAATTTTTTTAAAGTCTAATTCTATTGGATTTTTTATATAAACTTGTGCAGTATCATTTCCACATAAAATTTCAATTCTATAATCAATTTCAAAATTTTGAAAATCACTTGAAGGATTCATTTTAAAAATTTCACCATTTTTAATATATGTTCCAACTTCTAATTTTTCAATTATATCTTCTGAAATTTCAATTTCATCGTTAATTTCTATGTTTTTGTAAAGCTCAATTAGCTCATTTAGGATTGAAAATAAGCTATAATTTTTTGAAAATTTTCCTAATAAATAATTCTTTCCATTTACAAAAAGGAAAATTCCAACATCATCACTATTTTTTATTTTTTCAAAATCTTTAAATTTGCTAAAAATATCAAAATTTAAATTTTTTATCATTTTGGTTTTAATTGTGGGAAAGGAATAATATCTCTAATTGAGCTTTTATTTAATAAAATCATACATATTCTATCAATTCCAAAACCAATTCCACCTGTTGGAGGCATACCATATTCAAGAGCATTTAAAAAATCTTCATCTATTTCTTCTGGTAGCTCTTTATCATCAGATAAGTTTCTTAATTTTATTTGCTCTTCAAATCGTTTTCTTTGCTCTATTGGGTCATTTAATTCGCTAAAAGCATTAGCAATTTCAAATCCTGCTAAATAAATTTCAAATCTTTCAACTCTATCTTTAAAGTTTCTATGAATTTTGGCAAGAGGTGAAATTTCAATTGGATGGTCTATTACAATTGTTGGCTCAATTAAATTTTTACCAATTATTTCATCAAATAACTTATCTATGATTTTCCATTTGTGTAATTTTTCAGTATTTTCAATAAATTTTTTTGCCTTTTCTCTTAAAAATTCTAAGTCTTCTTCAATAGGATTAAATCCAAGGGCATTTTTCAATTCTTCAATATATGAAATTCTCTTAAATGGTAGTTTAAATGAAATTTTTTTATCTCCATAAGTAATTTCATCACTATTGAATAAATTATGAACTAAAAAATGTAAATAATTTTCTGCCAATTCCATCATATCATAATAGTCCCAATATGCTGCATAAGCTTCCATAGCGATAAATTCAGGGTAATGAGTTCTATCTATTCCTTCATTTCTAAAATTCTTTGTGATTTCATAAACCTTTTCAAATCCCCCTACAATTAATCTTTTTAAATATAATTCATTAGCTATTCTTAAATATAGTTTTGTTTCAAGAGCATTTGAATATGTTTCAAATGGATTAGCATTAGCACCTCCATATATTGGCTGTAATGTTGGAGTATCAATTTCAATAAATCCATTATCTTCAAAAAATTTCCTTGTCAATTTAATAATTTGTGATTTTTTCTTAAATGTTTCAATAGCATTTCTATCTACAATTAAATGTAAATATCTTTCACGATATTGTGTTTCTATATCTTTCAATCCATGCCACTTGTCAGCAAGGGGTAATAAGCACTTTGATAACATCTTAAATTTTTTAACAAAAATTGTAATTTCTCCTGTCTGTGTCTTAAATAAATGACCTTCAACACCTACAATATCTCCAATATCAAAAAATTTGTCAAAAGCCTTTGCGGTATTTTCTATATTAAAAGGATTCTCCGTTTCACCTGTTTTTATATAAATTTGAATATCATCAGTTTCATCTCTCAAATTAGCAAATAATGATTTACCCATTATTCTAACACTCATTAATCTTCCTGCAAATTTTATCGTTTTATCTTTTAGCTCCTCAAACTTTTCTTTTAGCTCTTTGGCACTATATTCTTTTTGAAATTTATATTCATATGGCTCTATGCCTATGCTTCTCAATTCTTCAACTTTTTTAAGTCTAATGTGAAATTCTTCGGGTTTGTTGAACATAAGTTATGAAAATTTTAAAGTTTTATTTAAATATAGTTTAAAATTTCAAGCTTTTGGAAGCACTTATTAGAATTTTTGTAATTATTTTCATAGTTCTTGGATTATTTATAATTTTAAGGTTAATTTTCTTATCTGCTTTTAGAAGCTCATTTTACATTGATATTTTAAGAAAAATTTTTGGATTTGGAAGTATATTAGCGATAACTTCTTTTTTAACATATTTGTTTTTTCATTTTTCTCAATTTAAATATGGTTTAATTCTTGAAAAGTTAAATGCTTCAATTTTTGTTCTTTCATTAGCATCAGTTATATCAAATTTAACTATTGGATTTTTGAAAGTTTATATTAAGTCAAGAAATATCATTTTGCCTCCTTCTGAATTTGTTTTTGATATTATGAAATTGATTTTTTATATTTTGGGATTTATAACAGTTTTAAACATTTGGAATGTCCCAATTATACATTTTATTACGACATTTGGAATTGGAACACTTGCTATCTCTCTTGCTTTACAGGGAACACTTTCAAATTTCTTTGCAGGTTTAAACATTATTGTTTCAAAAAATTTGGAAATAGGTGATTGTGTAAAGTTGGAAAATGGCGAAGAAGGTATAATAAAAGACATAAGTTGGTTAAATACAATTATTGAGAGACCTGATGGAACATATATAATAATTCCAAATTTAAGGCTTTTTAATTCCATTCTTATAAACTACAAGAATTTAAAGGATTTAAAAGTTCTATCAATTCCTGTTAAAATCAGCTTTCTTAATGATATAAAAAAGGTTGAAAAAATTACAAATGAAGTTTTAGAGGAAATTTATAACAATACAAGTTATGTTGATAAGAATTTCAAACCATTTTTTAGATTTGTTGAGTTTTCTGAAAGCTATATTCGTTTTAATGTTTATTTAAAGGTTTCAAATTATCGAAGTAGGGAAATTTTAATTGACCAATTTTTGAAAAAATTAAAAGAAAGATACGATAAGGAAAATATAATTCAATTTTAAAAATTTTCAAGTTTCATAAGGAGATTTTCAATATCCATCGGTAAAGGAACTTCAAAAGTCATTTCTTCATTTCTTGTAGGATGAATAAAAGACAATTTATAAGCATGAAGTGCTTGTCTGTTTATTGTATTTAAAATTTCATTTACAATTTCTTTATAAATTGATGGAACTATTCTAAAAATTTTTCTTGTATCTCTTCCACTATAAACTTCATCTCCAATTATAGGATTTCCTATATATTCCATATGAACTCTTATTTGGTGTGTTCTACCTGTATCAAGTTTAAGCTCTAATAAAGAAGCAATTTCTGAAAATTTTTTCAAAACTCTATAATGTGTAATAGCCATTTTTGAATTTATTGGTGTTATTGCCATTCTTTTTCTATCAACAGGATGCCTACCAATTGGTGCTATAATTGTTCCCTTATCTTTTATATTAGTTCCCCAAACAATAGCTTTATAATATCTTCTCATAATTCTTTTTTGGATTTGCTCTGCTAAATTTTTAACAGCATTTTGTGTTTTAGCAATAACCATTAATCCACTTGTATCTTTATCAAGTCTATGAACAATTCCAGGTCTTGTCCTATCAGTTTGAAATTCTAATAATTTTTTTAAAACAGCATTTACTATTGTTCCTCTAAAATGACCTTTGGCAGGATGAACAACAATACCAGCTGGTTTATTTATAACAATAATTTCATCATCTTCATAAACTATTGGAATTTCAATATCTTCTGGAATTATTTCTCTTTCTTCTTCAACTTCATACTGAACAAAAATATAATCACCCGCTTTAACTTTATATGATGGTTTATCAATTACTTTATCATTTACTTTAACTTTACCTTCCTTTATAAGCTCATTAACTTTACTTCTTGAAAGACCAATACCACTAATTGTTAAGTAAATATCAAGTCTTTTACCTTCACTATCTTTTTGAACTTTTCTTTCAAATGTTTTAAACATAGTTTTAAATTTTAAAGATTAAGTAGTTTTAAAGTTTCAAAAAATTTGTCAATTGTTTTTACTTTATCACTCTCCTCAATTTCTCTATTGGTTATTATAAAAGTTCCATCCGTATCAATTTCAGCTATTGCTCTTCCTTTTTTGGCTGGATTTCTTACAGCAAGATCACCATCTTCATCAAGTGTTATAAAAAACACTCTTATGTTCCTCGTAGTCTGGCTCCCTTTAATTTTCAAATACCAATATCCTACCTGTGCTACTCTTTCTCTCAAAGTCGCTTTTGATGAGATTATAGCTACTGCTTTACAATTTTTTGGATCATAAATAACAATATCAGCATCTGGTAAATGCATACCATATTCTCCAAAATCAACTACTAAACTTCTCTTAACAAGGGCAAGGCAATTATCTAAGTTTCTATCCTCCCTTTCAAGTTCACTACCCTTTATTACCTTCAATCCATTCTTTTCAACTTCCTCATATATTTCATTCATTATAATTTCTTCAAGTAATTTTCCTTTAAAGGCTCTCCAAGACTGTTCAGGGTCAGAAACAAAATCCTTTATTCCTTCTAAGTACTTCTGCCTTATCTCATCCAAAACATCTGAAATATTTTTAATTCCTCTTTCCCTTACCAAGCTCTTTACCTCATTTTTGATCTTTTCAATAAATTCTTGTTTATTCTCTTTCATAGTAATTCCATTTTATTTTGATATTTCTTTTTCTCTTTTCCTCACCATTATCTTTTTTAACAATTATGAGGTACTTGAAACCTCTTAAATAGAAATTATGTTGAATTGCTTTACTATGCCAAAAAGGAGTATTTGAAGACTGGTTTCTTCTTACAACACAAATAATATCCACTGGTTCAAAGTATTTAACTAATCGCTCATAAACCTTAAATCCAACGGGAATAAAAATACCTTTTGCCCACTGATCACCAATAAGCCAAGCAAGAACTTTTCCATTTTTTAAAACTCTTCTACATTCTATCATAACTTTTTCCAGTTCATCATAAAACTTTTCATCGCTTGCCGGAATATTTCCTATGTTTTTTGGGTGGTCGTTATACTTTACATTATCACCATAAGGAGAATCAATGAAAATCATATCAACAGAATTATCTTTTAGTGGTAGTTTTCTGGCGTCTGCTTGAATTATATCAGGTCTTGTTGGAACTATATCAAATGCAATAACTCTTCTGCTTTCCTCTTTACAGACATCAATTGTAGTTCCAGAACCTGCCATAGGGTCGCAAACAATATCACCAGGTTTGGTATATCTATGAATTAGGTTGTAGATTATAAAAGCAGGTGTTACGCCTGGATATTTATTATTTCCCTTTGGTTTATCTCCATAACTTTGTTTAGGATAATCCCATAAAGTTGTTGAGAAAATAGGAGGACGATAGTTTTCATCAACAATTTTAATTTTCCCATTCAGGCTAATATCAATTGTATTTTTTTCAATGATATAGGAAAGCAATTTTGCTCCTTGCTCAGTCAGAATATCTTTCCATGAAATACCCATTTTCTTAAAAAATTTACTTGCTTTTTCAAGCTTTTTTATTCTTCCTATTGGCTCAACAATAATATAATAAGGATATTTTCCACCAAAAATTTTTAAATTTTCATCATATTTTCCAGAAGTTTTTGCTTTAAAAGTTCCCCAAAGAATATCGGTATCAAGATTATATAAAAAAACTATATCATCTTCCTTTACTCCAAAAACTTTATAGGAATAAATACGATTTGTTGCAAACACTAAATTTTCTAACATCTCAATTTCACTTTTATTAGTGCAAGCAAATATAAATCCATGTCTTGTCATATTAAGCTAAATTTTAAAGCAAAACAAGATGATTAACTTTTACTATAAAATTTTAGTTGTGGAGTTTTTACCTCAAACTTTAAATTATATAAAGGAAACAAGGTTGGAATATAGAAAGAAACTTGGACAATTTTTTACACCAATTAGAATTCATCAAAGATATTAAGGCAAGGCGTTTTAATACCCTGAAATACATTTTTCCAATGGAAAACAATTCTTAGTAATTTTCTCCATTTAACATAGTAAGTTTTATAAATATAATTTTACCCCATGCTTTGTATAATACTATCAAAATTTTTAAAACCCTGCCTTATAGCACTTTTTTTATGAAAACCTAGAAGAAGTAAGATGGAAAACTTTTTTATAAATTCTGGATTTTGATTAAGAGTTCTTAAATAATTTATATATTCTAATTTGTTTTCTTTAGCTAATGTGAGTATTTCTCTAACAACTTCACAAGCCCTCCTAATTCTTACATCTTGATTATTTTCTAATCTTTCAATAGCTTCTTCAATGGATTCACCTTTATTTGGTCTTATTATATCTTTTAAATATCTTGCCTTTTTTATCTTTTCATTATTTTCTCTATACGATTGAAGTTTGTTTTCATCATAATGCTCATAGGAGTTTAAAATTCTTAAAACTTCATTATCAAAATTATTTTCCTTTCTAAAACTACTCCAAGATTTAATGTTTTTACCTGAAAACAAATTAAAATTCGTTAAAGCGTTTTGACTTAAATTTGCTCTTGTTCCTTTTCCAATTCTTAAAAGCTTTAATTCAAGATAAGCAATTCTATTATTATTTAAATTTAGTTTTATATTACAAGGCTCATTATAATTTCTACCAATAAATTTAGCGTTTATAATTTGATTTTGGAAATCTTCTCCAATTCTATTTGCTAATTTACAACACCTCCAAACAAACTAATTAAACTTGCTTCAATTGAAGCATATCTTTTAATTAAATCTTCAATTTCAAGTGAATGTTTAAGAATTTTATAGTAAATTTCATTTGAACTTTCAATATATTTTTTCTTATAGAAAAATCTGAAAACTCTAAGAAAATTCATAAAATCCTTTGAATCTTGAATAGTTTTGAAAATTTCTAAAACATTCTTAACACTTTTCACTTCATTTAACATATTAAGCCAATCATTTATAGGATATTCATTCAATTGCTTTGCTATACCGATTGAGCCTTCTGAAATTTCATAAATAAGTTTTATATCATAATTCCAATTGTATTCATAACTTGAAAATTCTTCAAAACTTAAACTTTTAAATGAAATTTTTAATGTTCTTGAAAGGATTGTAGGAAGAATTTTTAAATAATTTGAGGTTATTAAAATAAATGTTGTTTTATTTTGATGTTCTTCAAGAATTTTTAAGAGTGAATTTTGAGCTTCAATTGTTAGCATATCAGCATCCATTATTATTACAATCCTTCTTTTGGCATATATTGGTGGCTTTTGTAATTCAATTTTCAAATTTCTAATTTGCTCAATTGATATATTTTTTAAATTGTCAAAGTTATCAGGTCTTGGACCATAAGGTTTTAATTCACCAACACTAATAAAAATAATATCAGGATGATTTAATTTATAAATTTTTTCTTCACTTTTAGGATTACATAAAGAGCAAAAGTAAAGAGCTGTTGTAGATTTGCCAATTCCAAATTGACCATAAAATAGCAAAGGTGGAATATCCTTAAATTTTGAAATAGAAATTAAATTTTTTATAATATCCTTATGACCAATAATATTCATTTCTCAATTCCAAACCATCCAGGAATACCAATTATAAGAAAAAATATATTTGGTATCCAAGCTGAAAGAATTGGATTTATTTTACCAACAATGCCAAGTGTTCTAAAAGCTTCTGAAAGTCCCCAATATATAAAAACGAAAATCACAGCTATACCAAATCCCCAAGCTCTACCTCTACCTTTTATTGCTACTGCAATTGGAAGTGATAATATCATTGTTATTAAATTCATAAATGGAAATGCTATTCTTATATGAAATTCTGTAAGCTCCGCATTTGTTTCAAAACCTGCCTTTTTAAGCTTTTCAATTCTACTTGTTAATTCTTTTAAATTCATTTGCTGTAATTCTTTAACTTCTGTTAAAAATTCAAATGGACTTTCTTCAATTTCAAGATATTCTTTACTTTTAATTCTATTTAAAACGAAATTATCACTATTGAAAATTCGCTCTTCAATATCATATAAAATCCACTTGTTATTTTCATATTTTCCACTATTGGCATCAATTCTCCTTTTTATTTTCCCTTCTCTTTCAAGCTCAATAATAACAATACCATTAGCTGAGCTTGTTAAGGCACTTATGCTATTAAAAAAATAAACCTTATTGCCACTTACAAAAGTTAAATTCATAGCAAATGTTCTTTCTTTTGGAATTTTTTTCCCTTCAATTTCAACAGCTTTTACCCATTCTGCTTTTTTCATCCAAGAGCCAACAATATCAAGATATAAAAAAAGTGAAATTATCGTCATTAAAATTGAAAAAATATAAATTGTTAAAAATGCTCTTTTCATACTTACTCCTATGGATTTTATTGCCATAATTTCAAATCTTCTTGATAAATCTCCTATTGAAAAAAACAAAGATAGCATTATGGCAACAGGCAACATTAAAACAAATAAATATGGAATTTGATAAAAGTAGTATTTTATTGTTGAAAATATCTTAAAGCCTCTTTGAGGATTTATAAAGGTGTCTATGTTTTCAAAGAAATTTACGATTATATATAAAGCAATAACACCTGCTATAATAACGAAAAAAACTTTAATAAATTCCGTTAGGATGTAAATATCAATTTTCTTCATATTTATTTCTTTCTTCCATTATGAGTTTTAGAATAAAATCAACAGCTGAATTTATTTCAACTTCATATTTTTGAGCATTATCTCTTCTTTGAATTTCAATTTTATTTTCTTTTAGTTTTTTCCCAATTATGATTTTAAATGGAATTCCAATTAAATCAGCATCGTTAAATTTAACACCAGGTGAAACATCTTCTCTATCATCAATTAAAACATCAATTTTGTTTTTTAATTCATCATATAATTTTTGGGCAAATCCATTTTTTATAATATCAATTATTACTGCTTCAAATGGAGCTATCGTTATAGGCCAAATAATTCCTTTTTCATCATGGTATAACTCAATAGCACCTGCCATAATTCTTCCAAGTCCAATTCCATAACTACCCATTATAATAGGTTTTAATGAGCCATCTTTATCCTGAAAATAAGCACCCATCACTTGAGAATATCTGGTACCAAGTTTAAATATATGACCAATTTCAATAGCTTTTTTAACTTTCAGTTTATTTTCACAATTTGCACATAAATCCCCATCTTTTACTTTCCTTATATCATAATAATTACTAAATTCTAAATTCCCTTTCCATCCTACATAATGGTAATCAACTTCATTTGCTCCAATAATTCCATCATCCATATATTTAATTGATTCATCAGCAATAATTTCAACATTTTTCAATCCATAAGGACCAATAAAACCAGGATAAGAGCCAATTTTAATAAAATCTTCATCATTAGCATAAAGAAAATTACCAATAATTTTTCTTAATTTTTCTTCATTTACTTCATAATCACCCCTTATTAAAACTAAATATGGTTTATCATCTACAAAGTAAAGAATGCTTTTTATTATATTTTCCTTATCAACTTTTAAGAAATTAGCTAATTCTTCAACGGATTTTATATTTGGTGTAAAAACTTTTTGGAATTTATCATATTTTGATACTGAATAATTTGGAACTTTTGAAATGGCAACTTCTAAATTAGCACTATAACCACAATTTTCACAAATAGCAATTTCATCCTCACCAGCATCTGAAATAATAGCAAATTCCTCAGATTGACTTCCACCCATTAATCCACTTGATGCTTTAATATGAACAAATTTTAATCCACATCTTTTAAAAATCCTTATATAAGCAATTCTGTGTAATTCATAACTTTTATCAAGCCCTTCCCAAGAACTATCAAGAGAATAAGAATCTTTCATTAAAAACTCTCTTACTCTTAAAAGACCTCCTCTTGGTCTTGGCTCATCTCTAAATTTTGTTTGAACTTGATACCAAATTTGAGGCAAATCTCTATATGAGTGAATATGTTTTCTTGCTAATTCAGTAATGATTTCTTCATGTGTAGGTGATAAAGCATATTCTCTATTTTTTCTATCTTTCACTCTAAACATATCATCACCATAAGTATCCCATCTTCCACTTTCTTTCCATAAACTTGAAGGTGTTAAGGCAGATAAAAATAATTCTTGTGCTCCAATCCTATCCATTTCTTCTGTGATGATTTTATAAATTTTTTTAATAACTCTCCAACCAAGTGGCAAAAATACAAATATACCTGATGATAATTGTCTAATAAATCCCCCTCTAATTAATAATTTATGACTTATATTTTCCGCATCTTGTGGCTCTTCTCTTAATGTTGGAATAAAAATTTCGCTAAATTTCATAATTGTTGAAAATTTTAAACCCTTTCATAAGAGTTTCCAATTTGTCTAATTAATCCTTTCAATTCTAAGGATGTTAAAGCGGTTATTAATTCAGAATAGTTTGGAAAAAATTCTAAAAGCTCATCAATACTAATTCTACCTATAATTTTTTCATAAACCTTCTTTTCAAATTCACTTAATTCAATATCTTTTATATTTTTAATGCTTCCAAGACCAAAATTTGATAATATATCATCAGGACTTTCAACAATTTGAGCAATATGCTCTTTAATTAGTTTAATTGGTCCTTTTGCTTGTGGAATATCTATTCTATTTGGAATTGTAAAAACATCTTTATTTAATTCAAAGGCATATTTAGCAGTTATTAAAGCACCTGAATCTTCACTTCCTTCAACTAATAAAACACCGATACTTAAAGCAGAAATTGTTAAATTTCTTATTGGAAATGTTTCTTTTGATGGTTTTGTTCCTATTGGAAATTGAGAAATTATTAAACCACCTTCATTATAAATTTTTTTAAATAATTTTTCGTTGCTTTTTGGATGTAAAATATCTATACCACTTCCAAGAACAACAATTGTATTAGGAAATGCTCCAAGGTGAGCATAAGTATCTATTCCAATAGCACCCCCTGAAACAATAACCAATTTTTGAGATAAAACATTTGAAAATTTATAAGCGATATTTTTTCCATATTCACTTGGTTTCCTTGTTCCAACAATAGCAAATTTTAATTTTTTAAGAATTTCTAAATTACCCCAAGCATATAAAATTGGTGTTGTAAAATCATAATTTTTTAATTCCTCTGGAAAGTCTTCATCTTCAAGTAATAAAATTTTTACATTAAGTGCTTTTGCCCTTTTAACTTCTTCCTCTGCTCTTTTAAAATCTAAATTTCTTATTGAAGGAATTAAATTTTTTGGAATAACTTCTAATAAATCTTCCGTTTTGGCTTTTAATATATTTTCAATAGTTTTAAATTTTTGAATTAACTTTCTATATCTAACAGGTCCAATCCCATCAGTTAATATAAGTGCGAGTTTTTCAATCAATTTTTAAATTATCCTCCCTAAGAATTTAAGACTTAAACTAACTATTTTATTTTCTTTTGGAATAACATTTAAATTTGTATTTTCACTATAAGTTGTTGTAATTTTTGATACAGGAAAAAGCATATTTAAATTACTTCCATTTGAGCTTCCGTATGTAAAACCATAATAATCCCATTTTGTATTTAAAGAGCCAGAATGAAGTTTAACTTCAAATCCTATTGCTGTTGGTTTTGTCGAAGAAACTGACCTCTTATAAGAAGAATCAAATCCTAAAAGAAACATAACTAAAATTTTAAAGCTCCTTTTAAAAATACTTTTTTTGGATTTTAAACGATTAACTTAATTTTAGGGTGATTATTATCCCTTAAAATTTTAAAACTATGGAAAATGAAATTAGTGATGAGCTTCTTGAAATTTTAGCCTGTCCTGTTTGTAAAGGTGATTTAGAATATAATAAGGAGGAAAATAAACTTATATGTCATAAATGTAGATTGAAATATCCTATAAGGGAAGGTATTCCAATAATGTTGGAGGAAGAAGCGGAAAAGTTTTAAATGTCTATGCTAATTTTACTTACATTTTATGAGATTTTAAGAAATGATGATAAACTTTTTGAGTTTTTATTTGAAATTCCAAAAGCTTACAATCCTTCAATTTACACTTATAAAATTGCAATTCCTTATAATGGTTATTTTGAGATAAGTTATGAAGTTTTAGAATTTTCAAAATTAAACTCAAATGATATTTTAAATGTTGCAAGTGAGAAAGTATTTGAAATTGAAAGAAAAGCATCTATTGATGTTGATTATATTGAATTGAAAATAAATCCATACTATAAAATTAATAATGAGCTTTATGTTAGAAACAAAATAAAGTTTAGAATAAGTTTTTCTTATAATGATATTCAAGCAGACCAAAATTACAATCCAAACCATAGAGAATTCATAAATTTTCCATTTCCTAAAATTTGGATAAAGAAGAAAGTTTTTTCAAATCCTATTAATTTCTTTTCAAATGCTCAAATTTGGGTAAAAATCAAAATTAAAGATAGGGGTATTTATAAAATTAGTGCTAATGATTTATTAAATTTAGGAATTCCTCAAAACCTATTAAAGATAAATCAATTATCATTATTTGCTAAAATAGATACATTAAGAAGTCCAATTATTTATGCGGACAGCTTAATTAAAAATGTTGCTATATATGTTTATGATGAAAATGGCGATGGAATTTTAAATAATAATGATTATATTTTATTCTTTGGAGAAGGTGTTGAGGGATTTAGAAATATAAATGGCGCTATTAAATTTTATAGAAATCCTTATGATAATTATAACTATTACATTTTAGCTATTGGTTCAAATTTCCAACCCAAATTTATGATTGAAAAAAATTTATCTTATAATCAAATTATTTATTCAACAGGTATTTTTAGGCATGATAGTGATATTGTAAATACAGGTAAAAAGGGTAGAATATGGCTTGGTGAAGAGATAAATTATAATAATAGTTTTAGTTATAACTTTTCACTTGATGGAATTGTTTCAAACAGTGGTTATGTTGAAATTTCATTAGTGGGTGCTGAGCCACTTTCTCCAAATGAATGCGGTGATGCAACAATAAAAATTATTTTAAATGGACAAGTAATTGATAATAATTTTTTAGCTAATTCCATTCTAAGAAGAACTAAATCTTATAATGTATCTAATTTACAATCAAATAATAATTTATCAATTAGTATTATAAGTGCTTCATGCTCAAATCCAAAAGTGTATTTAGATTATTTTGAAATTAGATGGACAAAAACAATAAGTGATGGCTCAGTTTATTTTCAAACGACTGCTTCTGCTAAATTAACGAATAATGCTTTAATGGTTTTAAATATAACCAATCCTTATGAGCCTATAATTTTGAGAAATTTTTCAGATGATGTTTATCCAAATAGTATATATTTCATAGCAAATGAATTTAAAACACCTATTTCA
>Ga0081478_137667_pt1 | contig 28065 bp, 29 predicted proteins | sample OctSprmetagenome_FD_70983 | JGI IMG/M metagenome (GOLD analysis project Ga0081478, IMG submission 70983) | Hot spring and microbial mat streamer communities from Octopus Spring Streamers, Yellowstone National Park, USA - T=80-84 v2 (version 2) | ecosystem: Environmental > Aquatic > Thermal... | reverse complement strand
CCCACTCCCCCAGGCGAGATGACGCCCTCTGTGGCGTCCATCGCGGCCACCCCTCCGATCGGGAAGCCGTATCCCTCGTGGGCATCGGGGAGAACGGCCACGTGCTTCTGGACCCCTGGGAGCGTAGCGACGTTGACGCCCTGTATCAGCGTCCTGTCGGTCGTCATCTTCTCCAGCAGCTTCTCGGAGGCGAAGACGTAAACAGGCACCCTCATTTCGGGCCGGTAGCCCTTCGGGACCATCCAGACGTTCGGCCCCACCTTCTGGAGCGGAACCCTCGCGCTCAAACCAACGATATCTCCGAGTCCTTCGGTTTAACCCTTAACGACCTTCTCAGCTAAACTGAGATCACGCCGAGCGACGGATATCTCCGCAGGAAGTCAACCACGAGGACCTTGTATGTGTAATGGTAGCCTTCGGGCGTCTTCGGGAGGTCGGATAGGCCCATGAGCTTGGAGAAGGCAACGGCCTCTGCCTTGCTCCGTATGATCACTACGCCCTTCCCCAGTTCGTCGCCGGAGGAGAAAGTTATCGGGAATATGGGCACGGACCAGAGCTCTTTCGGAACGACCTCGGCCGCCTTCTCGAGCGATCTCCTCGAGAACCGGTGGTAACCTCCACCGACTGTAGGCACCTTCGGGTCGTCGCTCCCCAGCAGCTCCTGGATGGAGCCCTTCCTCGCCGGAAGCAGGTCCCTCAGGCTCCTGAGCTGGTGCTCCACGAAGTCCTCCTCCCTCGTCCTCCGCCCCTCGTCCGACAAGCCGATCTCCCCATTCGCTCACTAGTCGTTTCTCTTTAAATCAGAGCAGGACCCGGCTCTCACGGATCATGGGAGCCTCCAGAAGGGAGCCGAGGCTGAGGTCGATCCGCTGGGACCCGTCGATGGAGCTGGAGGTGATGAGGTGGTGGGAGGAGGAGCGGATCTACGAGCTCAACTTCAAAGCCGAGCGCCTCTTCACCATCGACACGCCGCCTCCTTACCCCTCGGGTAGGCCCTGGCACATCGGTGCAGCTGCGCAGTACGCCCAGATCGATATGATAGCGAGGACCGCGAGGATGCTCGGGCACGAGGTCTACTTCCCGATAGGAATAGACAGGAACGGCATACCGGTAGAGAAGTACGTCGAGCGGACCAGGAACGTCAGGATCTTCGAGGTCGAGAGGGAGGAGTTCGTCCGGATGTGCGCTGAGGCGCTGGACGAGCTGGAGGCCTACATGCTCTCCGTGATGAAGAGGCTCGGCCTCTCAGGCGACTTCAAGAGGTACTACAGGACCGACTCGCAAGAGTACAGGGCCCTGACGCAGGCGACCTTCATCGAGCTCTACAGGAGAGGCCTGATCTATAGGGCGCTGAGGCCCAACAACTACTGCTGGGAGTGCGGGACGACGATCGCCGACGCCGAAATAGACACGAGGGAAGAGGAGACTGATCTGGTCTACATCGACTTCCCGCTGGTAGGCGGAGGAAAAGTGACGATAGCCACTACTAGGCCTGAGCTGATCGGCGCATGTGCGGCCCTGATCTACAACCCCAGCGACGACAGATACAGGCACCTGAAGGGGAGGAAGGCTGTGGTGCCACTTTACGGGCACGAGGTCGAGATCCACGAGCACCCTTACGCGAAGCCCGACTTCGGCACAGGAGTGCTCATGGTCTGCAGCTACGGCGACCAGATGGACGTTCAGCTGTTCAGGGAGCTGGGGCTGAAGGAGAGGATACTCATCAGGACCGACGGAAGGATGAACGCGAACGCTGGGAAGCTGGCTGGACTCAGGGTGATGGAGGCCCGCGAGAAGGTAAAGGAGCTGCTGAGGGAGGCCGGATATCTGGTGAAGGTCGAGAGGATAGTCCACGAGGTGCCAATCTGCGAGAGGTCTGGGACTCCAATTGAGATCGTACCGATGGAGGAATACTACCTGAAGCAGCTCCACATGAGGGACGAGCTCCTGAGGCTGGCGAGGGAGCTGAAGTTCCTTCCCGAATTCCACAGGCAGCTCCTGATCGACTGGATCAACTCGCTGAAGATCGACTGGCCCATCTCGAGGAGGAGGTACTACGCCACCGAGATACCGGTTTGGTACTGCAAGGCCTGCGGCGAGCCCCACCTCCCAGAGCCAGGGAGGTACTGGAGGCCGTGGAAAGAGAGGGCGCCCTTCGAGAGGTGCGTCAGGTGCGGCGGGACCGAGTTCTTCGGGGAGGAGAGGACCTTCGACACCTGGATGGACTCGAGCATATCACCGCTATACATCACCGGTTACCTCAGGGACGAGGACCTCTTCAGGAGGGCCTACCCGGCAGCCGTGAGGCCGCAGGGTAAGGACATAGTGAGGACCTGGCTTTACTACACGATACTGAGGTGCTACCAGCTGACAGGGAAACTGCCCTTCGAGTACGCCTGGATCGGCGGCATGGGGCTCGACGAGAAGGGCGAGAAGATGAGCAAGAGCAAGGGAAACATAATCGATCCGGCCCCTATATTGGAGAAGTACGGTGCGGACTTCTTCAGGTTCTGGTCAGCTCAGGAGGCCAGCCTCGGCTACGACTTCAGGATCTCCGAGAAGAGGATCAGAGATGCGGGGAGGTTCCTGACGAAGCTCTGGAACGTGGCCCGATACGTCTCCTCCTTCCCGTTCCCCGAGAGCGCAGAGCTGAGGCCCTCTGACCGCTGGATCCTGTCGGAGTTCTGGAGGACGGCCGCTGAAGCGATGGAGGGATACAGGCGGTTCAACTTCTTCATACCTGCCACGAGGATCAGGGACTTCGTCTGGAACCTCTTCGCGAGCCACTACATCGAGATGACCAAGCCGAGGGCCCTCTCGGAGGACTCCGACCCAGAAGGCGCTAGGGCTGCGTGGCACACGCTCCACAAGGTGATGAAGAACGTCCTCCTGCTGCTGGCACCGATCATACCGTTCATGACCGAGGTGATCTGGAGGACCTGCTATTCGAGCAGGAGCATCCACCTCGAGAGGTTCCCGGAGCTCGAGGACCCTGGCGAGATGTGGCGGTACACCGAGAGGATCGTGGAGTTCAACAGCTCAGTCTGGAGGGCGAAGAAGGAGAGGGGCCTCTCTTTGAGGGACCCGATAGAAGTGGCCGTGCCCGAGGACCTGAAGCCCTTCGAGGACGATCTGATCCGGATGCACAACATCGTCGTCGCTAGGGTTTAGAGGGTCTAGGTGACCAGGAGCGCCCGCGCACCCCTCACGACGTACTCCACGCCTATCGCTGTCATGAAGACCGCCATGACCCGCGCCACCGCATCCGCTCCGTCCTTCCCGAGCATCCTCGAGAAGAAGACCGCGTGCTCGAGCACCAGCCACGTCAGAAGCATCACCACCGCAACCGGTATCACCGAGAGCGGGATGCCTAGCGAGTGTATCGAGATCATCGTCGTGGTGATCGCTCCGGGCCCCACTAGGAGTGGAAAGGCGAGGGGGATCACGCCAGTCGATTGCGTTCCGTCCCACCCCTGACCTCCGTGGAGGATGATCCTGATAGCCAGCAGGACCAGCAGCAACCCTCCTCCTACTAGGAAGCTTTGTATGGTGATCCCGAAGAGCTCGAGGATCAGGTTGCCGGCCACGGCGAACAGCAGCAGCAACGCCGTCCCCGCGAGCACAACCTTCCTCACCACCCTCACCTTCTCCTCCTTCCCCATCCCTGACGTCATCAGCTCGAAGAACGGAACCGTACCCACCGGGTCGACGATGATGAAGAGGGCGACCGTCGATCTCGCCAGCTCCCAGAAGACCTCCTGAAATCCGGGTGCCACCATGTCTTTGCGAGTCATCCGGAACCTCAGCGATATCAATTATAATCCCATGCGTGATGGCGGGAGACCGATGGAGCGCAGGGTTGTGGTCCTGAACGTGAGCGACTTCGTCCCCGAGGAGGCCTACGCCGAACTCTTCAATCATGCGGAGGTGGCCTTCTACGGAAGGGCATCGCCCGAGGAGCTGAGGAGGGCCGAGGTCCTGGTCACCTTCAGGCTGACCGGTGAGGACCTGCAGATGATGCCGAACCTCAAAGTCGTCCAGATACTCTCGGCAGGCGTCGACCATCTGGACTGGTCGTCGATACCGGAGGAGTTGATCGTCTGCAGCAACGCCGGATCCAACGCGATACCGGTTGCAGAGCACGCGCTGGCCCTCCTCCTCGCGGCGGCCAAGAGGGTAACCTACTACGATGCCCGGTGCAAGTCCGGCGACTTCACGCGTGACAGGACGACCAAGATCCTCCACGGGTCCGAGATAGCCGTCCTGGGGCTCGGGCCGATAGGGATGAGGGTCGCAGAGCTGGCAAAGGCGCTCGGGATGAGGGTGAGGGGCTTCGCCAGGAGGCCGAGGGAAGAGCCCTTCATCGACGAGTTCTTCGCGTATCCTGACGTCAAGGGCGCCCTCAGCGGAGCCGAATTCGCCGTTCTGGCCCTGCCTTTGAACAAGCACACGAAGGGACTGATAGGTTACGGGGAGCTCAGCGCGATGAAGAGGGACGGCGTTATGGTCAACGTCGGCAGGGGAGGCGTCGTCTCCAAGCCCGACCTCATCAGGTTCCTGAGGGAGAGCCCGGAGTTCACGTATGTGACCGACGTCTTCTGGAGTCCCGAGATCGCGCAGGACTCCGACGTCGCCGCGCTTCCTAACGTGATAGCGACGCCGTGGATCGCAGGGGCCTTCGGACATCCCAGGGTCTACGTGGACATGGTTAGGCACGCGGTCTCCAACGTCATCAGCTACCTCCGAGGAAAGGGGCTGAGGAACGTGGTCGACCGGTTGGATTACGTCTGAAGCGCTTCTGAGTTATCGCGTTGGGCGCTGGGGTCTCCAAACGGTTTCGATGCCCTCCGGCGGCCGGATCTGCGGCCTGCAGCGAGCGAACGGCAGATGGAAACGCTTTTCTCCGACCGATGCTTGAGGTGGGCAGATGGCTGCGGAGAAGGGGACCAGGGTCATCAGGATCACGATCCTCGACGTGTACCCGACGCAACTCGGGCACTGTCCGCACTACAATCTGATCTCGTCGCAGATGATGACCGCAGGTTCCGAGTTCTGCGAGCTCTCCTCCCAGGCCCTCGAGTACCCCGACGAGGTCCTCTCCAGCCACAGCAGGGCCATCAAGATCCTCGAGGCCGTAAGGAGGGAGGTGCAGGGCTTGCCGGCGAGGGTCGAGGTCGAGATGGTCGAGCTGCTGTCGCCCAAGGGCTTCATCTCATCGCTCAGGCACCGCATCAGGTCTAACTTCGCCGTCCTCGTCAACGGCAAGAAGGTTTACGAGGGGAAGCCGGATGACGGACAGGTCGAGAAGACGGTTGCTAGTTACGTGAAGGAGCTGCTCAACAGCCAGCCGCGCTGAAGTCCCCGAGCCCAGGTGATTCGCCACCGGCCTATCAGGTGTCCCTTCTCTCGACGCTCATGCCTTCCTTTTCGCCCCGGCTTCCTTCAGCGCCGAGATCACTCTCCCGAGCGAACCGACGTCCCTCTCGGCGAGCGTCCCGGTCACTACCAGATCGGCCCCTGCTTCGACCGCCCTCCTCGCGTGCTCCTCGGTCCTGATGCCACCGCCGACTATCAGGGGAACGTCGAGCACCGACCTCACCGTCCTTATCAGCCTCGGCGAGAGGGGCTCTGCTGCACCGGATCCTCCCTCCAAATAGACGAACCTCATCCCGAGGTACTGCGCTGCGAGGGCGTAGGCCGCTGCGATGTTCGGCCTCTCCTCAGGGATCGGGTAGACCCTCCCCACCGCGGCGACCGAGGTACCCGAACCGAAGACGATGTAACCCATGGGTATCGCCTCGAGTCCGTACTCCTTCACGAGGAAAGAGCCGTGGATCTGCGCCCCCAGCAGGAACCACCACTCAAGAGAGTTTAGCAGAGACATGAAGAAGATCGCGTCGGCGTACCTGCTGACGGCGTTGACGTTGTTCGGGAAAACGATCACCGGCTTCGACGCGTTCTCCTTAATCGTCTGTACGGCGACGTCGTAGGACTCGTGCGACCAGATCGTCGACCCGCCCACCATGAAGGCGTCGGTCCCCTGCTCCTCTGCGATCCTCACAATCCGGGCGCTCCCTAATGCGGAGAGGTTTGCTCAAGCTCGTAGGCCTGGGACTCGGCTCACCCGATTACTTCACGAAGGCGGCGCTGAGGGAGCTCGAGAGGTCCGACGTCGTCTACCTCGACACCTACACGGGGTTCCTAGAAGAACGTGCAATATCGGAGCTGAGGGCACTCCTCGGAGAGAGGCTCGTTCTGGCTCAGCGGAGGGACCTCGAGGAGGGTTCGAGGAGGCTCGTCGAACTTGCCGGGAAGGAGGAGGTCTCGGTGGCTGTTCCGGGCGATCCGTTGATAGCGACGACGCACTCTTCGTTGATCGTCGAGGCCGTCAAGCGCGGCGTGAAGTGGAGGGTCGTCCACGGCGTCTCTGTGCTCTCGGCGGCGATCTCGAGGTCAGGCCTCTCGGCTTACCGCTTCGGCAGGACGGTGACCGTTCCCAAGAAGGCAGGGCGGGAGGAGTACGAGGCGATCTACAATACCATAGCCTCGAACGTCGAGCTCGGACTCCACACGCTGGTCCTCTTAGACACAGCAGACGGAGGGCTGAGGGCACAGGAGGCCTTGAGGTCGCTGCTTGACGTCGAGTCCTCAAAGGGCTCGAACCTCCTCGAGACTTCGTCCGTGCTGGCGATGGCGAGAATAGGCCTCGAAGACGAGGCGGTCTTCTGCGGGAGGGCCGGTGACGTCCTCAGCTCCGACCTCCCACCTCCCCCTCACGTCCTGATAGTTCCGGGGAAGTTGCACTTCGCGGAGAGGGAGTTCCTTGAGGGAGCGATCGGATGCGTCCCATTAACTCACAGAGAGGTCCTCGGCCCGACGGCGGCGAGGGCGAAGTCCTACGTCTCGAAGTTGAGGGAGGTCCTCAGGAGGCTTGAGGTTACAGCCGACGGAGAGAGGGCGAGGAAGGTGGTGGAGCTTGCGGAGTCCTACGTCGAAGACGCGGAGGAGTTCCTGAGGTCTGGGAGGGCAGAAGACGCTCTCGTCGCCTCTAGCTATGCGGAAGGTTTGTTGGATGGTCTCAGGCTGATCGGGATGGTGAGGTTCGAGTGGCCGCGAGGAAGCCGAGGGTCGTCCTCACTACAGGGGCCTTCGAGGTGATCCATCCTGGACACGTCTACCTGCTGAAGCAGGCCAGGAGGCTCGCGGGCAAAAGGGGGAAGGTGATCGTCGTCCTAGCGACCGACGAGACGATCAGGCAGAGGAAGAGAAGGGAACCGGTGATGGGTGAGAGGGAGAGGCTCCAGGTGATGTCCAGCATCAGGTACGTCGACAAGGTCGTGATAGGTTACAGGCCCCTGAGCTTCGAGAAGGTCCTCAGGCGCTTCAGACCCGACGTGGTCCTCTTCGGATACGACCAAATCGAGGTCGAGAGGGCCTTCAGGGAGTTCGTAGCTTCCAAGGGCATCAAGGTCAAGATCGTCAGGGCAAAGCCCCTTCCGGGGACCGAGAAGATGAGCACTACGGTCATCCTGAACAGGGCCGTCAGCAACGTGATGTCCCATAGGACGGGTTGAGCGACTCCGGCGAGAAGATCCGCTCATCCTTAAATCAAAACCTCCGGGCAGGAGGGAGGGATGTCCCAGAAGCCCAACGTTCCGAGGCTCGTGCTCTCGGACCCCAGCACCGGGACTGCAAAGACCATCCAGCTGACGCCGCAGCAGTTCGCCGTCTTCAGGGGGAAGAAGATAGGCGACGTGATCGACGGAGGACCCCTCGGACTCGGCGACTTCAAGATCAAGATCACAGGAGGAAGCGACTTCGCAGGTTTCCCGATGAGGCCCGACGTGAGCGGCACCAGGTTGGCACAGGTCCTGCTGACGAAGGGGATCGGCTTCAAGGCCAGGAGGAAGCCGCCGTCTAAGGCCAAGAAGCGTAGGAACAGGAGGACCGTGAAGGGACTCAGGAAGAGGGTCTCTGTCAGAGGGAACACGATAAGCGATGCGATAGTCCAGATCAACGCGGTCATCGTGAGGTGATGGCCTTGTCCCTCCCGGAGGTCAGGGTCATCGAGCGGAGGAGGAACGAGCTCCTGAAGAGGGTAGAGTACCTGCTGGAGGTGGCCAACCAGAGCGGCACTCCGGGCAGGGCGGAGCTCAGGAAGCTCCTCTCGACGGTGCTCGACGCGAAGGAGGACAACCTGGTGCTGGTGAAGGTCCTGACGCCTGCGGGCAGGAACTGGACGAGGGTCATCGCGAGGGTCTACGACTCGAGGGATCAGCTGATGAGGATCGAGCCGAAGTACCTGCTGATCAGGGAGGGTTTCCTCGAGAAGCCGAAGAAGGGCTGAGGCTCACGCCCTTATCACCTCCCCGCCGCTCGCCTTCCTGAGCCTGTTCATTATCGCGAGGCCGAGTCCCCGCTCCTCTACGCCCTCTGCTACGATGACGTCGACCCCCCGCTCGTCCAGATCCCTGATCGCTGTGAAGAGGGACTTGGCGACCCTCCTAAGGTCCGACCTCGGGCCCAAGTCGACGACCTCGGCACCAGGGTAATCCGCTCCGTCCAGCGCCAGCACACCGACCCTCTTCCCCTGAGTCCTCAGAACCGTGACCAGCTCGGCCACCTTCCTCCTGACCGATGCAGGATCGCCCTCGACCAGAATCAGCCTGCACCTAGGAGCGTAGTGCCTGTACTTCATCCCGGGAGACCTCGGCTTACCCGTGAAGGCTGCCAGGCCCCTGGCCAATTCAGGAACCCTCACATGCCCTATCACACCCTCGATCTCCTCCAGAGGCAACCCTCCAGGCCTCAGCAGCTCCGGAGGGTCAACGGTCATGTCGATCACCGTCGACTCGACGCCTATCTCCGCCGGCCCTCCGTCCAGCACCATCTCGATCTTCCCTCTTAGGTCCCGCAGGACGTGTTCAGCGCTCGTGGGGCTAGGAGAGCCGGAGACGTTGGCGCTCGGCGCCGCTATTGGAACCCCCGCCTCCTTGATCAGCTCCAGGGCGACCTGATGGGCCGGCATCCTCACCGCAACCGTCTCCAGTCCTCCGCATGTAACGGCAGGCACCAGCTCCGTCCTCTTCAGGACCAGCGTCAGCGGCCCTGGCCAGAACCTCGAGATGAGCTCCTCGGCCGCTCGAGGGACCTCAGAGGCCAGGAGGTAGACGCTGTCCCTGTCTGCCACGTGGACGATGATCGGGTTGTCGGGAGGTCTGCCCTTGACCTCGAAGATCCTCCTGACAGCCGCCTCGTTCAGCGCGTCAGCTCCCAGCCCGTAGACTGTCTCGGTGGGGAACGCCACTAGGCCGCCGGACCTTATGACGGCCGCAGCCTCAGCTACCACTTCCTTCTCTGGCTCCGTCGGGTTGACCCTGAGGACCCTCGTCTCCGGCATCCCGAGCTTGCTGTGGCGGCTTAAATCAAAACGCTTCCCGGGCTCTTCAGGGGACCAGGAGCACCGGAACCCTCGACCTTTTGGCGACCTCCTGCGCCAACCTTCCGAAGGCCCCTCCGACTTCGTCACCCCTTCCCATCACTATCATCGCACACCCTTCCTCGGCCTCTGCGAGGATGCCTGACAGAACGTCGCCAGCTTTCTTGATCGGTTTGTAGAAGGCCCTTACGCCGGCCTCCCTCGCCTTCAGAAGCACCTGCTCAGCGAGCTCGTGGACCCTAAGCACCTCCCTCGCCTCCGCACCGGATGGCAGCGGCACAGGCGCTGCGAGCCCCCGCTCGGCGGTCGAGGGCCTCACCAGTTGGTCGAGAGGTCCGACGAGGACGTGAGGCGAAGTTACGGCCGTTATCCTCAGCTCCAAACCCAGCGACTCGGCCAGCCAGAGGGCCACCTCGCCCGCTCTCCTCGATGTTTCGCCCGCCGTGACGATCAGTAGCAGGTACCGCTTCGCATCTGAACCGCTCCGTCCCTCATCCAGTCCCGTCGTCCGCTTCTCCGCCTCTGCCAACGTTGCGGCTCACCAATTTTCTCATTTCCTGAACAGATATAAAACTTGGATGTCCGCCGGAAACAGACTACCTGCAGGACGGTCAATTCGGTAGACCGAAGATCTCATGGACTGCGAGTGGTCGGAAGCGGTTGCACGCTGCAGTGATAACCCGAAAGATGGCCGTAGGACATTCCCGCAACGGCTGATGTCTGCACCCGCGCGCTCACTCTCATACAGCCAACCTTTCCTCGATCTCCCTTCCGAACACCAGCCGTATTCCGCGCTCGGTCGCCAGCCTCCTCAGCTCCTCATGGGCCTCTGGGGTTGCGGTCGATACCACCAAAACCGCCAGCATCACCCTCCTTCCGTATCTCTCCTCCACCAGTCTCATCCTGCTCAGGAGCTTCTCGATCTCGGCCCTCACACCGTCCCTCGTCGCCACGTGCGTCGTGACCTCGCCTACCACCAGCGGCCTCTCGCAGAAGATGTTAATCTCCACCACCTCTCCGTCGGAGACCAGGTACTTTTTGTCGACCCTCGCATCAGGATAGCCGAGCTCCTCCAGCAGAACCTCCAGGAACGACGCCGCGTGGGCCTCGAAGGTGATGCCCAGGACCCTTCCCAACTCCCTGAAGCCGGCCTTGACGTAATCCCTTAAGCGCCTGTATTCTTCCCACAACTTGTTCTGCCCTTCCCAAAGCTTCCTCTGCTCCTCCCTGAGCGCCCTGACCTCCTCCCAGAGCCTCTTTTGGTCCTCCTCCAACCTGTCCAGTCGCTTCAAGATCTCGAGTATGTGGGACTCGTGCCTGTCCAAACGTTTCAGGATCTCGGACAGCCCGAGGTAGCCGGCTACCGTGTACCTGAACTCGACGTCTCTCTCCAGCAACTCTATGAACTCCTTCCTCAGCTTCTCGGCCGAGGGACGCGCTCAACGAAATCATTGTCCGACCATATTTATCAATGATCGGCCCTTGCCCTCAGCCTCGATCCGATGTAGCAGAACGGCGCGCACGCTTGAGCTGGTAACGACGGCTCGACGGCCTCAATTGCCAGGGCTCTGCGATCGGAAACGGATAAAGCCGGTCGTCACCGGAGGACCGGTGATGGAAAGTCTGCAGATCCCCAAGCGGCTGATGCAGACGCTGCGGAGGAGGGCAGAGGAGCTCGGAGTCACACCAGAGGAGCTCTTGATTGAGTTGATGGTCGATGCAGTTGATCCCGGGGAGCGGCCGCAGGCCTACATCGATGCGGCACGAGAAATGTTGGAGCAAGCAAAAAAGGAGCTCGAATCAAGAGACCTTAGACGGGCTTCAGAGAAGATATGGGGAGCGGCGGCTCTCGCAGTAAAGGCCCATGCGTATGCCCGGGAGCGACGACGTCTAGCGTCCCACGCAGAGCTCTTGCAGCACAAGAGCATGATCGCGGAGGAGCTGGGGGATTGGGTTGACGATGCGTGGAACGCAGCTAGCGCGATGCACATCAACTTCTACGAGGGATGGGCGGATGAGCGATTCGTCAAGCGGGCCTTAGGGTTGGTCGAGAGGTTCGTCGAGACGGTTCAATACGCGATCGGCGAGCAGGAGCAACATTGACGTGCTCGAGCGCATCGGCGAACGCTTCTGTATTGTCATCTGACGTACTTCGCCAGCCTGAAGTGCAGAAGGCCGAAGGCGAGTCTCCCTGCAGCTGAGAGGAGATAAACCGGTATCATGGCGGATGCGACGTCCTCGGAGCCTCCGGAGAGCGCGTCGACCAGAAGGCCGCCGATCATCGAGCCTGCGAAGCTCGATAGTCCCTGGAGGACGTTGGCCACCGCGATGTACGTCGCCCTCCCCTCGACCGGAACCACTGCCAGCAAATAGACTGTCCTAGCGGTGTTCACCAGCGGGTTGATGAGACCTGTCATGACGTTGATCGCGACCAGCACCGGAACGTTGGGCACTAGGCCGTATGCGAGCGGAACGGCCGTGAAGGCGACCCTCGACAGCGCCTGAAGCTCAACGAACCTCACTAGGCCCAGCTGAGCCCTAGAGACGGCGTACATCGCAGCCATCGAGGCCAGGTCGCTGACGACGTTGAGGGCGGCAATAACAGCAAGGTCGAGCTTCGCAACCCTGGTCACCGTGATCGTGAAGAGCGGCCAGGCGATCGACATGAAGAGGATGTAGAGCGTGTTCAGGAGGAGGAACTGGAAATAAGGAGCGTTGGCGGTTATCTCGTTGACCATCGAGAGGGACGGCCATCTCTTGGCCACCCTCTGCTCCCTGAAGCCCAGCAGCACCAGCGCCGACGCGAGCTCCGCGACCATCGCCACAGCAAAGCCGACGAGGTACCCGTTCAGCCCCATCGAGTGGACCGCAGCGACCAACGAGGTGGCAAGAGCAGCTCCCACTACGCTCCAAGTGTTGATCCTTACCGTCTCCCTCGTTCTCTCATCGGGTTCCGTCACGTCTGCTATCAGGGCCGTGAAGGTCGGAAGCGTCATCGAGTAGAAGGCGAACTTGACGGTCATCAGCAGCACGAACGTGCCCGGTGAAGCTGTCATGAGGGCAAAGGGCCACAAGGCCGCAGAAAGGAGACTACCGATTACGAGGAAAGGCACTCTCCTACCGACCGCGTCGGAGAAGGACCCCCATATGAGCTGGGCAGCGTTCGTCGTGAGGTTCATAGTGGCGTGGAGGAAACCGATCTCCGTCGGCGTCGCACCCAGTTGAGCCGCGTAGACCGCTATGAATGGCTGCGATGAGCCCATCGCCATCGAAGACGCGAGGGAGTTGGCGTAGAGGGCCTTCGTCCTTTTCAACCCGCCCTGCTCCTCATGGACCTTCTCAAAACCCCAAACCGCTCATAACCTACATTATCACGGCACACCGCTTCTTCACCGGATGTCGGGTCTCGGAGCTGACTGGGGAAGGGTCGAGGAGGCGCTCGCGGAGATCAGCGGATCCTATGACCGGATCAACCGGTTCGTCTCGCTCGGCTTCGACCTGAGGCTTCGGGAGAGGGCGCTCAGTCTCGTCGGTTGCGACGTCAACGGTAGGGCCCTCGATGCGGGGAGCGGTCCCGGCACCTTCTCGCACCTCGCGCTCAGGAGGTGGCGGAGGATCGACGTGATCGCCATGGAACCTCTGGACGTGATGGCCTCGCTCTCTAAGCGGAGGATCAAATCGGAGAGGTTCGACGTCGTCAGGGGAGTCTTCGAGCGCATGCCCTTCAGATCTGGCACGTTCGACCTAGTCTTGACCGGTTTCTCGATAAGGGATGCCATCGATTTCAGGGCCGCGCTCTCCGAGATCAGGAGGGTGATCAGGCAGGGCGGGAGATACGTGATCTGCGACATCGCGAAGCCCGATCGTCCTCCTCTCAGGTTTATCGTCTCGGCGTACTGGTTCCTGATCGCTCCCATCCTCGGCTTCCTTGCTGCAGGTCGGAGAGGACTGAGGGTCTGGGACATCTACAGGACTTACAGGAGGTGGCCCGTGAAACGGAAGCTCATAGGGATGCTGCTCGAGTTCTTCGCGGTCGAGCGGAGCGAGGTGGCGATGCTGGGTGGTGCGTTGATCGCATCGTTCAGGAGATGACTTTCGTTCCTAGAACCGAAGACACCGGGTGAACTTTAGGTTCATGGAGACCGAGCAAGAAAGGTGAGGGATAAAGGGTCATGGGCATCTTTAGAACGAGAGTCAGCTTGAAGGTAATGAGAGGTTCTAAAGATTGCATCGCATTAATTGGCACGGGAGTCGCCATGACCGTCATTGATAGGATTTTTGGCGGGGAATGTCGGTGTGATGTGTACCGGTAGGAGGAGGTCTCTGGTCAGCGCAACGGGCATAAGCTGGAGGGCGAGGTTGCTATAGTTAGGGAGCTGGCAGTAGAGGACGAGGTATTAGATACAAGAAGGTAATGATGGTCGAGCTGATCGGTGGTTTGAGGAAAGTCTTGAGGGAATTAGGTGTAGAATAATTGGGCTCACGACGGCCGAACTAGCAGGTCTGATGCCTGATACCGCTACCGGAAGGTTAAAGAGGGTGTAGACGTTCATGTTTTAGTCCTAGCGCAAGGAAGCTGGTAAATTGCGAATAGGGACGGGTAATAGTGGTTATATACGGCGATTGTTCTCGATGTGTAACGGCTAGAATGAGTTGAACGTCTAATTGCAGTTAAGCGTCAAAATAACCTAAGGTAGAATTATAGCGGGGAGTTCCTGAACTGGCCACTATAGAGTGGATACGATTTGCGGAATCTTCTTAGCTGTATACGTGATCTTGTGTGAAGAGGTATTTTAGCTGACGAAATCGAATCACGACGATATGCGGGTAATGGTTACGGGTGGAGCTGGGTTTATTGGATCACATGTATCGGAGCACTTCGCGTCTAAGGGCGCTAATGTGGTGATTTTCGATAATTTTGCTCGTGAGCAATTATTAGGTATAGGATCTGAATGGTCAAGATACAATTTAAACTACCTTAAATCCAGGTTCCCTAAATATATTACTATATTTGAGGCTGATGTGAGAGAGATCGAAAAGGTAATGGGGGCAGCTAAAGGTTGTGATCTCATCGTTCACGCGGCAGCCCAAGTCGCGGTAACTACTTCTCTCAGAGATCCTATGACCGACTTCACTATCAATGCGCAGGGAACGCTCAATATATTAGAGGCAGCTCGGCAAAATGATGCTGCTGTAATTTTTCTATCAACAAACAAAGTATATGGGGATGCCGTAAATAAAATCCCTCTAAAGGATCTCGGGACCAGATACTATTACGATCACTTGGAATATCAATATGGAATACCTGAGAGTTTCCCGGTTGATGGTTGCGCTCACACACCCTATGGATGCTCGAAACTCTCCGCAGATATTTATGTTCAGGATTATGGTAAGGTATATGGTCTCAGCACAGTTGTATTCAGGATGAGCTGCATTTATGGTGAGAGGCAATTCGGTGTCGAGGACCAGGGCTGGTTAGCTTACTTCACGAGGTGCATACTATCAGGGAAGCCAATAACCATCTATGGTGACGGAAAACAAGTAAGAGACGTCCTCCACGTAGACGATCTTGTGAGAGCAATCGATATAGCCTACGTTAACGCATCGGAACAAAGAGGTGAGGTGCTGAATATAGGGGGTGGGCCAGAGAACGCCATTTCCCTCCTCGAGGCTCTTGATTACCTTTCGGCGTTGAGCGGACGTAGTCCGATTCTGAGATTTGACCATTGGCGACCGGCTGACCAGAAGGTCTATGTCAGCGACATAAGAAAGGCTAAACGATTGTTGGGTTGGTCACCCAGTATTGGTTGGCGTGAAGGTATCCGAAGGTTGTACGAATGGATGAAACATGTCATGAGACAGTGAAGACAAGGACCTATGATCGAGGTTGATTTCTTCCCATCCCGACATCCGCTCTGGCAGACGTATTTAGAGTCGCCTCCTAAGGAAGTAAAGTACCTTATAAGAAGCGGAACTTTTGGAACCATGTATTTGGCGCTAAGCAGCATTTTAAGAACTGAACGCCTTGCCCATTTCTGCAATGGCGTTAAGCTTGCACCGTGGAGGAAATGGGTGGCTGACATGGAGTCTGTCAAAGTGTTTTTCAAAAGTTATGACGAACTAGAGGATGAAAAGAAGATACAAAGTGCCATCGAGAGAGTCATGACTGGCCAGTGCGTGGCCCTATTACCACTCACATGGGCAGCGAAGAGGACTATTGACAGGTACCTCAGCATAAGAGATGTTGACATTAAAGTGATCTACCCCACATTCTACAGCAAATATGAAAGCCGTTACTTTGAAAAGAGAGACATCATATTATTCGTCGGAGGCTCTTGGAGGGATCTCTCCTTTGAAGCTAAAGGAGGAAGGGAGGTCTGCGAGGCTTGGCTTAGAATACATAAAGATTTTCCTGACTATCAGTTTGTCGTACTCTCAGAGCCTGCACCTCGCTATGTAGCACGACTAAAGGAAGTCAAGGCGTTTATTGGTTCCCTCCCAAGGAAGACACTATTAACCGAGATATTTCCGCGAGCGAAAGTAATCGTTTTGCCTTCCATGATGGATACGGTCGGCTACAGCGTCATCGAGGCCATGAACTACGGCGTCGTTCCTGTTGTCAGCAACCACTTCGCTATGCCTGAACTGGTTGGTGATGCTGGTATAATACTCAAGGCGCCGACTGGACTCTGGAGAAGTGATGGAAGTCATAACCCACGATTTCACGAGGAGCTTTCTGAAGGCCCGTTCCAGGAACTGGCTGAACGGATAGCAGATTCTCTTCACATACTACTCTCTGACGATTCCCTTTGGCAGAACCTCTCGAACAAGGCCATTAAGAGAATGAGGTCTCCACCATTCAGTGTGGAGAGTCGAAACCAAAGTATACTCGAGGTGTATCAGAAGGCATTATAATAAATCAGCGGCGCTATCTCAATCCCATCCTCTTCTCTATCACTCCAATCAACCCCCTAAACTCCCTGTCTGTCAAGTAAAGGGTAACAAAATAGGTAAGTATACCTGCGACCGTAGAGGGGAAAATTTGAAGTATAGCGTGAGACACATCTAGTGGTGTAGAGAGAGGCCTAAGAATGTAGACCACCACGCCCATCACTACTGAGGAGAAAAGATACCTTAAGAACGGAGACGCAATATTTCGTAAAGCATTGATTTGTCCCGAAAGCTTAATCTTATATATCAAAAACGGAATTTGCAGAAGCAACTGTGTTGCAAACCAAGCAGCTACAATGTGAGTGACCTCGAACCACGAAAAGTAGAATAGAACAGGAATTAGTATTGTTATATATATTACTGACTGTATAATGTTTATTGTCGGAGTTAGGAACAACCTACTCCTAACCAGTTTCTTAAAGTCTGCCGAGTCATCGAAATCGGCCCTTTCCTGCCCCGTCAGCGCAACATCTATTATATTGTTGACGAGGTAGACTAATGCACCAGGTAGAGCTATCAAAAGTATCGGTGCAACCGCCTTGTACTCGGGTCTGAGGATGTTGAGGATGTGTTCAGAAAGTACGAAGGCTCCCACCGAAGTCGGAATTGCCATCAAAAGGACCATCTTTAATGAGGTTTCAACTGCTCCTGGGCTCTGGGACTGGAGGAGCTTGGGGTAAAGGCCGGCCGAGAGGTTTCCCGATACTGCTACGATAGAGCCTATGAGTAAGACGGCGGAGGCATAACCGAGGACTTCGGCGGTTCCAACAATCAAGACCACCACTATGAACTGGAGTTCAGCTATGTAGTTCTGAAGCCCTGAGTATAGCGGCAGCCAAGCACGGCTGAGTATCCTAATGGCAGTACTCCACTCCACCCTTCCTAGACCAATCCCTCTTGCGAACAGAAATGAGGCGATTACTCTGGCTGCGTAGCCTGCAATGGCAGCGAGTATCGCGCCCAAAAGTCCAAGCTTTAGGAGTAAGACCACGACCACTGCTGTGGGGAGCTTCACAGACTCCTGGATCATCATAGCATAGTAGACCCGTTCTGGTCTGTAAGCAGTGAGGGCAGCTTCCAAGACCATGCAGGCAGAGATTAGGGGGATTTCTATTGCGACTATGACGAAGACGATGTAAGGTGTGTTGACCTGCTTGCTGAGATCTTCTGCGAGGGCTATGAAGAAGGTGGTGGTTGCCAGCGCTGAGAGTGAGGATATGGATAGGGAGGTTGCAAGAACCCGCTTACCTTGTGCCGTCATCCTCGTTGTCCAATAACTTACTATTCCCGGAGGTATCACAAAATATGCTACCAGACTCCCTATGTAGCGCCATACTCCTAGCTCCTCAGGTAGAAGTCGCCTAGTTATCAAAAGCGTGAAGAGAAGCCCTGTCAGCGTGGTGAGGAGCGATGAGGCATAGGCCGTTATGCCCGTGTAACGGAGCCTGATCTGTGACATATATGCTCGGATCCTTTACCCTCAGTATTGCGGTTCATTTAAGGATGTTATTGAACTAAGAGGCTGTCCCCACTCTTCATGAGTTGCTTGATTTGATCGGCATACTGCGGAACTAACCATTGCCAATCGTACTTTAGTTCCACCAACCTCCTAGCGTAAGCTGCTCGGGCAGATGCTTCGTCCCCGTCCGTTAATGCCTCTACAATAGCGGCTGCGAAGTCAGAAGGCTCTCTCTTCCACGCAATGTAGGCGCCTTTTTCATCTATTACGCTCAACCTAGCCGGTGTCGCGACCATCGCCAAGGGCCTCGACGCTGCCATATACTCGAAGAGCTTTTGTTGAGGTGAGTAATATGTTCCCAAAACGTCACCTATTGGTAGCAGAAGAACATCTGCCGTTTTCAACATGCTCATTCTAAGCGGCGCATAGGGCTCCATAGGCGGCAACAGCACTACATGTCCCTCCATTCCTAGTCGTCTAATCCAAGCCTTGATCCACGCGTAGATCCTCGAGCCTGGTTTTGCTGCTCCCTGAACGACCAACAGCGCATTAGGGATCTCGTTAACGACCAGTTTAGCGGAACGAAGTAGAAGCTCGATTCCTTGTCCTTCTCGGTTCTTCCAGAGATAGGCTGCCCCAGTATACACCATGAGAAGCTTGTCCGTCGCGGAGATATGGGATCTGAAGAGCTTCGGATCGGCCGGTATGTAATGCCTATCAAAAGTTGCGAGGTCTATGCCGAAGGGTATGTACGCTGTCCTTTTCAACAGTTTTGGGTAACGACTCTCGACCAGCTTCCTTATCGATTCGCTTGTAAATATTACTAAATCGGGTGTAGATGCTTTGAACATCTGCTCATCATAGAAGGGTATTGTATGGTCGTCTTGAATTGTGAAGTCCTGCAAGTCGAGGACAAGTGGTTTATCCCTAGCAGCCATTCTCATACCCACCGCTCCTACAACGTTTAGGTTGAAGCAAAGCGAAGGTGATACGCTCGAAGTGGTTTTGAAGGTTCCGAGTTCGTACGCAATATCCCTTGAGATCCAATTCAGCGGACTCGGAAAAGATCGCGAAATGGAGGCAATGAGTCTTGCGGGTTTGAAAGCTTCAACCACCCGCCAGCCTTCGACAATTATTGGGCGGATTCCGAGGAGATTCAGTGCACGTGCAGCCATTATCGGACGTCTATAGGACTTTGTCGGGAAGGAAGTGACGTAAAGCGCCCTAATCTTCTTTCTTGGAGAGGTCTCGCTTAATCCACTCGTACTCATTTCTCAGACCCTCGTCCAGCATCGTTTCGGGCCTCCATCCCAAGACCTTTGAGGCCTTCTCGTAGGAGCCTACGAACCGTTGGATGTCACCTTTTCTGGGCGGATAATACTCTACGCCTGCTTTGCTTCCTGTAATCTCCAGTATCTTCTTGGCGAGCTGGTTCAGACTCGTGCCGACTCCGGTGGGGAGGAGGAAGGTCTGGTTCCAGGCATCCGGGTTCTCGATTGCCAGGATGTAGGCCTTAGCGGTGTCGACGACATACGTGTAGTCGCGGATCTGCTCGCCAGTGCCGTAGATTGGGAGCGGTTTACTTTCGATGGCGAGCTGGAACCAGTAGGCTATGAAATTGTACCAGCCGCCTGCCCAGTAGGGTTGTCGTGGGCCGTAGACATTGCTTGGCCTTAGTATGACGTAGTTTATTCCGTATAGCTGGCTGTATATTTTGCAGAGCATTTCCCCGTAGATCTTGTGGACGTTGTAGAAGGTTGAGGGGTTGTAGGGCCAGTTCTCGTCGGCCACGTGGGGGGCTGGGATGTCGCCGTGTACGCTCCTGCTGCTGGTGTAGATGAAGAGGGCCTTCGGGTTATGCTTCCTCAGCGTCTCCAAAACCCTGAAGGTTCCCTCGGCGTTACGTGAAAAGTCTTCCTCAGGATAATCAACAGATTTGAAGGTTGAGACCTGGGCTGCGCAGTGGATCACTACCTCAGCCCCTGCGATGTCATCACTGCTGATAACCCTCACGTCCTTGACGGATAGCTCGACGTCTGGAGGTAAGTTGGACTTCCGTCCGGCTGAAAGATCGTCGATGACCTTCACGGTGTGCCCTTTTTCAAGGAGTTGTTGGACCACGTGGGAACCTATGAACCCAGCTCCACCGGTCACAACGACGTGTCCTTTCAAGCAATACAGCACCCTGGTCCGATGTTACTCCCCACCTTAAGAACCTTAAAATCCACAAAATGACAAACAGCTGAACCGTAAATACTGCATTGGTTTTGCTTCTCCGTGATAGAGGTATCAGTAATAATCACAGCATACAACGAAGTAAGACATATTTCTCGCTGTTTAGATTCACTATTGCGACAAAATTTTGATAACTTTGAAATCATCGTTGTAGATGATGGATCCAGCGATGGTACTTCTGAGCTGGTGAAACGCTATATTCAGAAAAATCCGAAAAAAATTAGGTTAGTGAAACTCCGTATGAATACTGGTCCGGGGAATGCTAGAAACATCGGCGCTCATTTTGCGAAAGGAAATATTGTTGTTTTTCTTGATGCAGACATGGAATTTCCGCCAAACTTTATTGCTAATCTTGTCAAGCCTATTTTAAGCGGCTCATCAAAGTCTTCCTGTCCCGGAGATGAAATAATTGCTAATGTTGAGAATCCTTGGGTTAGGGTACAAGGGCAACGTATAAGAGGTGTAGGGTCCGATGAAAGGACAGTTTACGTAAGGGCCGTCGAGCGGGATCTTTTTATTAGGAGTGAGGGATTTGATGCAAGATTCGGGTTTTACGATGATACCACTTTTTATATGCGGACAGGAATCGCGTCCGTTGTAGTTAAAGATGCATTTTTATATCATTATAATCCCGATACTGCAAAGGAAATTTTGTGGCGTAATTTCTGGATTGGGAAATCGGTTTTAAGGGTACACAAACTCCATGATGTGGCTGTTATGGCATTTAAGCGGACCTTTGATCTATCTCCTCCCATTGTTATAGCTTTGCTCTTGAGTGGTAGTATTTCGTTTACAATTTTAGGAGTCATCTTGTTGTCAGCCTATGCTGTAACGGTTGTGCGTCATAAAGTTATCGAGCCGCCGTCTTTGATTGATCGGCTGAGGGTGAGATTTTTTTATGTGCCTGCTTATAGGTTTCTAAAGGCTCTAGGGTTTTTGACCGGTTTGCTGCATTCAATATTGGGAAATAGTTGGACGAGAATCGGTACGTCAGACACGGAACAGATGAGTGAGGTGATTTTGGAGGTTGTCGAGTGAGAATATTCAAATTTATTACCGAGCTTGTATATTCCGGGTGGATTGTCTCAAAAGCGCGGCGTGTTGAATTTTATAAAACGTCTGCAAAAACCCTCAGTTGCCGACGTGTTGAGGGCGGCTGCGGAGATTAGGCCCTCTGCAATTCCGTTTATTCTGTTCAAGGCCCTGTTCAGGTATCCAATGTACTTGATCGCGTTGCTACTATTTGTTAGGAACATTCGTGATCTCTTTGAGCTGTTCCTATATAGGGGCAGAGTTAAGGAGCTCGAGTTCAGGTTCGGCCTCGGTAGACATAAGCTAGACCTAGATTATGTGTTGGTTTTCGCAGAATTGCTACTACGCCGGATATTCGTCTACAGTGTTGATGGGAAATTGTTGGCGAGGTTTAAAGGCGGCGTAGTATCGCTGCCAGCTGTAGGGTTTGCATCTCTTTTGACAGAGCCGTTTGAGAAAATCTACAGGGTCTTTGATTATAAGGGAAGGGTTTTGGATGTTGGCGGTTATCTCGGCGAGACAGCATACCTATTCAAGAAATGGGGTGCTGAAGAGGTTGTGGTTTATGAACCTGAAAATCAACTGGCCAAACATGTCCGTGAGACGATGCGCTTAAACGGAGTTAAAGGTGTGGTCTACGAGTCTTTCGTGGGATGCAGCACATCCCATAACAGCGTCGGATGGATTGACGTGCTTAATGACGGGTTCGAGGTTGCTAAGGTCGATTGCGAGGGTTGTGAAAAACAATTATTGAGTCTGCCCGACGACCTCATCAGAAAGGTTCCTAAGTGGGTGATAGAATGCCATAGACCGGATACGCTTAGACAGTTGTGTGAGAAGTTTCTGAAGGCCGGATTTAAGGTAACGTTCAAACCCCACAGCTGGAGAGTCGACTATCAATTACCGGGCAGAGGTAAGGTCTTCAATCCCCAAACCAAGCTACTCAGAACGCAGTTGTTTATTATGACTGCACGATTGTCTTAGCGCTTGCTAAGAACGCTTCTCCTTTGATAACGTCTGAAGAGGAGCCATTCAAGGACCCACTTAACCCTCCGAGCAACCTCCAACGGGTTTTTCCTCCATATCAGCTTCCGTAATGGCAGGCACCTGTATTCTAGGTAGGCTCATGTGAGGTGCTTCTGGTTGAGCAGGTAGCGTGGGTTAGGGTGTTCCTTTAGATGGATCAGTTGGATATCGTTTGGTGAGATATGGAATTTGCGTGCAACCCAGTCGAAGTAATCTTAGGCGTAGTTCTATTGTTTCCCCCATGGTTGGTTTATACCTCTCATCATAATCGCCAACCGATATGAAAATGTCTGACCTTACTATGAGAAGATGTGGTGGATCGTGCCATTCGAACCCCTATTCACTCACTAACCCTGTGCAGCAGGTCCAAGAGTTAATGGAAATTCAGTGAGGCGTCGTCATCTATGAAGCAAGATATTCTACCGCGATCAGACGCCGCCCCTGTATTCCTTGTCCTTGAGGCGTTTCTCCATCTCGTATCCTTCGAGACAATCAGCTCGATGCCCAGTCTCTCCAACGCTCCGGCTGTTGGGAGGGACTTTAGTGTGGGAGGATAATCTGAGAGCGTCGGAATTATTATAGAGCAACAAGGAGTCTTTACCACGGGACCTCACCCTTACAGGCAAGCAGATGAAATCTGTTAGAGTTTGGGTCTGGATATAGCGGGACTATCTTGAAACCATGTCTTGCTAATGCCCGCATTATCTCCCAGCTCTCTCGACTTCCATACCTATAATGGACCTCAACCACCATGTTCTCAACCTTGGAAAGGTCTAGGCTTGGGTCGGTCAAAACCTGGTATTCGGCGCCCTCGATATCCATCTTAACCAGATCCGCCTTATCTAGTCTCGATTGTCTAATTAAGGTGTCTGGCCGCACGCTTCTCACCTTTATTACCTTACCCCTCAAATACCCGTCACTCATATGCCAATCAGTTGGTACAACGCTGCCTGCGTCAGCAAACCCATTAAGTGCAACATGACTTTTACCCAAATGGAATTCTACATATTCACGGTCTTTTATAAAAATCGCCTCATCAACAAGCTGTATATTCGTTATATTTCGTGTTACTTTCCACAGCATTTTATAATTGCATGGATCTGGTTCCACCGCAACTATAGTAAACCTACTCTTTTTCCGCAGAATTTTGTAAGCATAAGTGGTGTACCAGCCTTTGAAGGCACCAACATCAATGAAAGACTTTGCGTCTTTCCTTCTTAAAACATTCCTGACTACCCTGTACACGTGAGGCTCATAGCGTGCGAATAGACTACCATCCTAAGCGAATAGTCACGACTATAATGTAGTCCCATGACGTACTGCACCCAGTCTCTCCTATGCTTGCCAATCAGTAAGCGTAGAAGTACACGAAAAACAACGTAAACGACATACCAGATACCAACCCAAGCTTTAACAGCCGCCTCACGCATATTCATCATCGCCCTATGCCACGATTTCTCCCCAGAACAGCGCTATACACGTCCATTAACCTTCTGTAGACACGTTCAGGGCTGAACCTCTCAAGCACCAACTGTCTGCCCATTCTGCCGAATATATCTCCTACCTCCTTATCTAAATATACCCGTCGGATTTTCTCGGCGAGTGTCACCTCGTCATCAACTGGGAACAAAAAGTCAGGCAGCTTTTCTCCGAGGATCTCCCTCGCCCCCCATGTATCACTAGCAATAACTGGCAACCCATACATCAGCGCCTCCAGCAATACGATTCCGAAGCTCTCCTCAACGGATGCGAGGACGAAGCAGTCGGCCGCGGAGTAATACAACCCGATCTGTCGGCCGTGGACCCAGCCATCGAATCTGACAATACCATCCAGACCAAGGTCCTTGACCAGCCCCTCAAGGGCCCCTCTATACGGGCCGTCACCCACAACCACAACCTTGAGCTCGGAAATGTCCCGAAGATGCGATGCAGCCCTGATCAGCGTCTGGACGCCCTTCTCCGGAACGAGCCGGCAGACCGTTAGGACCACGAAATCGGTTGCTCGAAGCTTCAGCGCCATCCGCGCATGTTCCCTGTCCGGAAAGACGTAGTCCTCCGGAACGACGAAGTTAGGGACGATGGCTATCCTGCTACGGTCTAACCGGAACCTACGCATTAGGAAGGATGCCTCGTACCTCGTCAGGGGAGCCAACCTGTCGGCCAATCGGAGCGTGAACAGTTTACGGACGTACATGGTCCCGCCAATTGAGGGGTATATGCCCTGAGCCTGCGCGACCAGAGGAATCCGGAGTAGAAAACAGACAGGAGCGAGGACGTCGTAAATGTTGCTGTAGTAACTGAAACAGTGCACAATATCGTAGTCTCTTAAGACCCTAGCAAGCCGGCCTATGAGCATCACGTGACGTAATATCTTTGGTCCACCCAATGGAACGATTACGATGTCATGACCCCAAACGTGTTTTAGCCGCTTAACCTCCACCAGTCTTCTGGAAAAAATGATCAAGTCGACCTCGTGAGCGTGCTTATTTAATAATTTGGCATACCGGTGTTCATAGCCATAATGCGTGCTGTAGGCTGAGACGTTCATTCCGAATTTCCCTAGGTCCTCTAATACGTGAGGGTGAACCAATGCCACCCGCATTTCTAAACACTAAAATATTTTCGGTTATTAAAGCATAATGAACGGCGATTGCCCACAGTCTCTGTAGTGATCCCGGCATACAACGAGGAGAGGCACATTAAGAGATGCGTAGAATCGCTGCTCGCCCAGAGCTTCGACGACATCGAGGTAATTGTCGTGAACAATGGGTCCCGTGACCGCACGGCACAAGTCGTGGAAGAGTTGGCGAGGGAGCATCCAGGGAAGGTTAGGTTGATCAGGCTTTTCAGGAACTTGGGCCCCGGCGGCGGGAGGAATATAGGTGCCTTGCATGCCGATGGCGAGATACTAGTCTTCGTAGACGCAGACATGTCGTTTCCACCGGACTACATAGGAAAGATGGTGGAACCCATTAGGCGAGGTGAGGCGTTGATGACGACTCACCTGACGGAATACGTTGCTAATTTTGAGAATCCGTGGGTTAAGGTGCAGGGCCAAACCGTGAAAGGGAGTAAAGGAGGTTTCTCAACTATAGTGCGGGCCATAAGAAAAGATTTCTTCCTAAAGAACGGAGGCTTCGATCCGAGTCTCCACTACCATGATGATCGAACCTTCTACTATAAGACCGGTATAACTCCTTTGGCTGTCAAGGACGCTTACTGCTACCATAACAATCCAGATACCATCGTGGAGATATTCAGGAGGAACTACTGGATAGGCAGGACGTTCTTTGCTGTTATGTACCACGAGAACGGGATAAAGGGTGTGATTCGAGCTTCGGCCATAACCCTATCTAGATTACTGGATTTGATCGCGCTGCCTTCTGCCGTAGCATGTATAGCGCACCAACCGCTTCCGCTTATTCTAACGGTGTTGCTTCTGACACCATTGGTGATTTTTACGGCTCTTATGCTTAGAATGAGAATAATAGGAGCCGAAAGCGCACTTGAAAGGTTGAAGCTCCGCCTCATCTATGCTCCAGCGTACAGGATCGTCAGGGGTACAGGTCTAATCGCCGGCGTTTTGGTGTCTTTGCTGCGAGGCCTTAGGGTAAAGCCACAGACACCTCCCAGTCAGGTTCTCCCAGAACAGTGACCTTCTCAGACCTATATCCTCCCTTCAAGACCCAATAAAGCATCGCCGTAGTCAGAGCCACCGACTTGGCTATCGAGAAGGGCACAGATACGGGATAGAGAAGGATTCTCCCTAAACCTCTCGTTCTCAAAGAGTAGGCTAGGAAACCGATGCCAGCCAGAGCAAGGCAGGGCAACGGGCTTACGAAAGAGGCCAGTAAACTGATCAGAAGCGCGTCCCAGTACAACGTACTTCTCAGCGCCCTCAGCGCGATCCCGTTCTTCAGAAAGAGCTTTGCCTCCGATAATGCACCCCTCATGAAGTACTTCTTGAACTCGCGTAGGGAGTATCTCCTCAGGTGCGGCAACACGACCCTGCTGTCGAAGAGGCAAGAATAGCCCTTCCTAGTAGCCCTTCTTCCCCAGTCCAAATCCTCTATAAACCATATGTTCTCATCGAAGAAACCGACCTCAGGAACCCTTCTCAGATCTACGAGACATGCAGAGGTGTTGCATGCCTCTCCCTCAAAGACGCCTCCCTTCACGGATTTGTTCCGCGACTTCAACCATCTTACGCGGAGCTTCTCGAGCCAGTCGAGGTTCTCATAGCCGACATCACACGCCATGCTGACGGAAAATGCCGGCTTCGGCCCGTTATGCTCCTTAACGGTCCTGAGCGTCCTCCTCAGAAAATCCTGGTCCACCAGGATGTCAGAATCTATAAACGCAAAGAATCTGATGCCCAAATCCATGGCTGTGCGCAGTGCGATGTTCCTGAGCCTTGCAGGATTTCCTTTAGCCCTTATGTGTATTATTCCCCGATAGTTCTTTGCTTTATCGAGAAGCCATCCTCTCACCATGTCGTATGCACCGTCGCGTGAGTAATTGTCGATCAAGAGGAGAACGATCTTCTCTTTGGGATAGTCCAGCCGCTCTATAGAATCCAGCACGGTTCTCAACACACCGCCACGAAGGGTGTGATAAATCGTGCATAGACAAACTACAGGCTCCTCATCATCATTCACGTTTATATCGGCAGCGCTAACTCCCTGGGCCAGCATGCCGTGCACACCTAAGGTCCTGCTGGTTATCCTTAATCATAACTCACTCAAAAGCCTTGGGCAGGACTCAATCAAATTTCTGAGGAGCATTCTTTCCACCGATTACCCGGCACTCGAGGTCGTAATCGTGGACAACGCGTCGAGTGATGGCAGTGACATTGTGATAGAGCAGGAGCTCAAAGCAGTCGGTAAAGGCAAGCTTATCAAGTTGAAATCAAACCTAGGATATGCGGGCGGCAATAACTACGGTTTTAGAGCGTTAGGAAAGGACTGCAAATATGTCGCATTCCTCAACAACGACATAGAAGTGGAACCGGATTGGCTCAAAAAAATATTAGAAGTTATGGAAACCGATGATAGCGTAGCTGCTGCACAACCCAAAATCCTTCAACTCCGCGACAGAAATTTGATCGACAGCCTAGGTGGCATGATAGACATCATTGGCAGGGCTTACGACCTGTATCACGGTTTACCCGATACTTTGGAGATCGAAAGACCATTTGACGTCTTCTATGCTAGGGGGGCGGCCCTTGTGGTCAGAAGCGATGTCTTCCGTAACGCAGGAGGCTTTGATGAAGATTACTTCATCTATTACGAAGAGACCGATCTGTGTTGGAGGCTACGATTGATGGGTTATAGGGTCGTAACGGTTCCAACCTCACGAGTATACCATTTGGGAGGCGGGACCATGGGCAAAGTTATGCTACGGGCCGTATATTATCGGAGAAGAAACCAGCTCACAACGCTTCTCAAGAACTATAGCCTCTCCAGAGCACTCTTTTATTCGTCTGTACTCATCATACGATATTCGGGGTTCTCGGTTCTGAGAATCTTGTTTCGGAAGGATTTGGTGGTAGCAAGAGCTGTGCTCTCTGCGCTCGTATGGAATTTCAGAAACATCAGAAGGATCCTGCGGAAAAGGATGGAAGTCCAAGCCAAAAGACGCGCACCGGATTCTCATGTTATGAAGTTTATGATGAGCATGAGAGGATACGAACTAGCCGTAAAACACTTAACAGACTCGTATTAGCGGTTGAGAAGTTCGTATAACATCCCTGCTGTCCTTACGGCCTGTCTGAGCACCTCGATGCCCGGGAGGACTAGTCTCTCCGTGAGACTCAACCCCTGCACCTCTCCGTATCTCCTCACATAATGGAGATAAACGAGCAACTGCAACGGTGGGAAGATCAGGGAGGCCGTCAAGAACGCGTTCTTAAAGGTCAAGAGCG
>Ga0081478_137986_pt2 | contig 28304 bp, 27 predicted proteins | sample OctSprmetagenome_FD_70983 | JGI IMG/M metagenome (GOLD analysis project Ga0081478, IMG submission 70983) | Hot spring and microbial mat streamer communities from Octopus Spring Streamers, Yellowstone National Park, USA - T=80-84 v2 (version 2) | ecosystem: Environmental > Aquatic > Thermal... | reverse complement strand
GCCTCGTGGCATTTAGTGGTCTGATTACACTAGGGCATATGATGGTATGAGAGAAAGATCGATGATGAGGTGATTCTAGCATGGCAGGGCTGGATGTTATTTAATGCTTTAACGTGCTCTGGTCGAAGCATTTGAGGAGCTCCTCGATTGTTAGCAGGCTTACAAGTTTTACACCGTGTTCTCTAAGCCTCTCTCCAGCTCCCTGCATCCTATCTACTATCACAAGAGCTCCTACCACATTGCATAAGCCCTCTAGGCCCCTTATAGCGTTTTCAAGCGAAGACCCTGTTGTGGCAACATCGTCTACCACGATGCAGTTGGAGCCGGGCCTTGGAGCGCCCTCAACAGCCCTGGATGTACCATGTTGTTTAACCTCGCTCCTAACATAAGCCAGCCCTCTGCCGAGCATTAAAGCTAGGCCGGAAGCCCACGGTATACCTGCTGTTGCAACACCAACAACGACGTCGAAGCTCTCAAACTCTTTTAAAACCTTTTCAGCTAGGAGCTCTAAAACCCTCTTATAAGAGCTCCAATCCCCTAGGAGCCTCCTAAGATCTAGGTAGTAGTTGCTCTTCAAACCAGATGATAGCGTGAACTCCCCGAAGAGGAGGGCTTCACGTGAGGCTATTATGCTAGCGAGCTCCCTACAGTAACCCTCCATAAAGCACCCCAATTCTAGGTTTAGCCTAGGCGATCTTAAACTGTTAACCTCCTCTCTCTTTAAGAGCTCTAACATGCTCCCCGTTTATCCAGCTGACAACCTCAACCGGGTTAGAAGCTTCTGTTACAAGCCTTCCAACTATCTCATAGTCAGCCCCAGCCCTAATACCATCACCAAGCCTAGCGCCCTGAGCTCCAACACCTGGAGCCAATATCACAGCCCACGGAGCTCTCCCCCTAGCATAGGAGATTACATGAGGCCTTGTAGCTGGAGCAACAAGACCCCAGGGTTTAAGCCTACCCGCAACCCATAGGAGCCTATCAACATTAACATCGATCACATCAAGGCTGCCCGCGTGGCTCATGGATATAACGAGTATCAACTTAACACCTGCAGAGTCAAGGTAACTCTTCAACCCCTCCAAACCACCCTTAAGCCCTATAAAAGCATGAGCTATAACACCGTCAACGTAGTCAATAACATGGGATGAAGCTGACACCATAACATAGTCTATATCGGCAAGCTTAAAATCAGCTATTAGAAGCCTGTCACAAGAGCTCCTCAAAGCCCTCAAACCACTAACACCATAGCTGAACATGAAGGGGATTCCAACCTTAAACCCGGCGACGAGATCGCACAAGCTCGAAGCTAAGCTAACCCACCTATCCAAGCTAGTACCAGGGCTTGGATCTACGGCTATGATAGCTCTACTCTCCAACCAAATCACCATAGGATTGTATGTAAGTGTATTTAAATAAGTTAGACTCGCTGATTATCGAGGGTGGAGGTTATGCCGTCCAAGGCTATTAAGGTTCCCGAAGAACTCTGGCCTAGAAGGGGTGGGTGGAGGGGTAGGGTTGTCAGTGTTCTTAAGAAACCTGGCGATAGGGTTTCTAGGGGTGAGCCTCTTGTTGAGGTTGAGATTGAGAAGGCTATTCTTGTCATAGAGTCTCCCTATGATGGTGTTGTTAGCGAAGTCCTAGTATCCCAGGGTTCGCCTGTTGAGCTTGGCTCTGAGCTTGTGAGGGTTGATGTCGTTGGAGAAGGTTAGGATTAGGGTTTCTGTTAATGATAGGTACAGGGGTGTTGTTAGCCTAGTTTCAAGGCTTGGTATTGCTACTGTATGTGAGGGGGCTCTATGTCCTAACATCTTCGAATGCTGGGGTGGTGGTGTTGCGACATTCATGATAATGGGTGATGTGTGCACTAGGGGTTGTAGGTTTTGTTATGTGAGGAAGGGTAGACCTCAACCTCTCGATCCGATGGAGCCTTTGAAGGTTGCTGAAGCTGTTAGAGTTTTGGGGTTAGACTATGTTACTATAACATCCGTTGATAGGGACGATCTACCTGATGGTGGTGCTGGGCATTACGCTGAGACTATTAGGGCTGTTAAGAGGCTTAACCCAAATGTTAAGGTTGAGGTTTTAATACCAGACTTCCAGGGTGATGAGGATGCTTTGAGAGTGGTTGTTGAGGCCGGGCCCGATGTTCTAGCTCATAACATTGAGACTGTTAGAAGGTTAACTCCCATGGTTAGGGATTGGAGGGCTGGTTACGATCAAAGCCTTAAGGTTTTAAGGGTTGCTAAGGAGCTTAACTCAAATCTCATAACTAAATCCTCCATACTACTAGGTTTCGGTGAGAGCTTTGAGGAGGTTGTTGAGGCCATGTTTGATTTGAGGAGGGCTGGTGTTGATATACTCGTTCTCTCACAGTACCTTAGACCTAGCCCTAAACATTTACCCCTAGCTAAGATGTACACGTTAGAGGAGTTCAGGAAGCTAGAGGGGGTTGCCTACAAGCTAGGCTTCTCCTACGTGGTAGCACATCCCCTAGCTAGGACTAGCTATAAGGCTAAGGAGGCTTACATTGAGGCTACTAAGAGGTTGAAGGGGTTTGAGTCTTAGAGTCATAGTCGACGGCCCCAGAGACCCCCAGTTTAACATGGCTGTTGACGAGGCTTTAGCTATGCTTAGGAATACAATAGGCTATGATATCCTTAGGCTCTACATGTGGCTTCCAAGCGGTGTTAGTATTGGTAGGAGGCAGGATGCTAGGAGGTCTGTACGCCTAGAGGATGTTGAAGGACTGGGTTTTAAGCTTGTCCGGAGGCCTACTGGTGGAGCAGCATTACTGCACCCCCAGGACGACGAGGTAACCTATAGTGTAGTGCTCTCCAACAATCACCCTCTCTACACACTAGATGTTGCCGGCTCAGCTGCACGGATAGCAGAGGGTGTAGCCTTGGCTATTAGAAAGCTTGGCTTGGAGGCTGGTGTTAGAGGCTTAGGCGAGCCTTGGTCCAGGGATTTCTGCTATGTAAACCCGGGGTCGAGCGATGTAATGATTGGTGGGAGGAAGGTGTCTGGGAGTGCTCAGAGGAGGGATTGGGGTGTCATATTGCAGCATGGAACACTACTACTTAGGTATGATCACAATCTATTCTCCAGAGTCCTGAGAGTAGAGGAGGGTGTAGGGGGTGGGATAGTGGGTGTAATGGAGCTCCTAGATGTTAAGCTGGAGAGAGTCATAGAAGCCCTCATAGAGGGTTTTACCGAAGCACTAGGCTACAGGAACTTTCAGAAGGATAGTTTCTCAAAAGAGGAGCTAAGCCTAGCCCTAGAGCTCTACAGGGAGAAGTACTCAAGGCCCGAGTGGAACCTAGAGGGGGTTGTTGCTGAGAGGTGGAGGTAGTAGAGTACTCCAACCCAAGCCCAGCTGTTAACGTTGCACTAGAGGAGATACTCCTGGAAACAGTGCGTAAGGGGCTTAGAGGTCCTACAGCGAGGATCTGGATAAACCCCCCTTCCATAGTGATAGGCTACACCCTAAAACCATGCGAGGAGGTGGACTGCGTTGAGGCCTTGAAGCTAGGCGTACCGATACTCAGGAGGGTTAGTGGTGGTGGAGCAGTATACCATGACTACGGGAACATTAATGTCACCATAGTAAGGCCCTCCAACACCTATATGATGGTAGACCATGTTTACAAGGAGATAACAGAGGTGATTCTAGGGGCTCTTAGAAGACTAGGCGTTGAAGGGTGGGTTGAGAATCTCAACGATGTAGTTGTTAAAGGCTACAAGGTTTCAGGTTCATCAGCAGCACTAAGACCTGGAGGTTACCTTGCACACGCTACACTACTAGTATCGAGCAACATTGAGGTTCTAAGGAGGGTTCTAAAACCTCGAATTGATAAGGTCATAAGGGGGGAGGTTACCTCGGCTAAGTACAACCCAGCAAACCTAAAAGACATAGCAGGCACCACCTTAAAGGAGGCTCTAGAAGCTATCAAAGGAGCTCTCGACGATCTCTACGGCCCTCTAAACACCTCTCAAGTATCAAATGCTGAGCTTAGGGAGGCGGAGCTCATTTCAAGATCTAAAGTTCTAGTCTCTTTATTACAAGCCTAACTATGCCTACTAGCTCTAAAGCTGATGATCCTAGTATGTAGATTATAGGCTCTATCCCGGGTCCTCCTAGGTCGTTTATAACTCTAGGTTGCTTTACGCACTTATCAAGGTATGATGGTAGCTCCACCCAGTACCTGTTAATGTTGGTGAAGGGGCCTACGCTACATACCTCCATGCCCAGCTTCTCTAGAGCTTCTAGGAGCCCCTTACTCCATCTAAGCGATATCATAGCTCTTACGCCTCCCCACCTCCTCTGTATCTCTAGAAGTAACCTTGCCATGAACTTGCTACCTCCATAGATGGGCTTTCCTACAGCTACCACCTCTCTATCAACTCTAACTATCCTACCCGGGAACCCCACGATATCTAGGTGGCTTGAAGCTCCAGGTTTAGCTGCAACTATGTTAGCTCCAACCTCCGGTATGATATCCGAGATTCCTCTTATCGACTCCAGCTCTTTGAAGGCCCTCTCAACCTCAGCTACAAACGGGTCTCCTAGCTCTAGGTGTACCTTGAGTATTCTACAAGCTTCTGGGAGCTTTGTCTTCTTCGAGTATAGGTTGCATAGAACACCTCTCGTCATTAGGGAGAGTTCTACCATAGCAAGTGTTGCTAGAGCTTCAACCCGATCCTCTAGGAGTCTTAGTGCTACAGTCCTAGCTACAACCTCAACCTCCTCCCTACTCAACCCAGCTTGGGATAGCTTTGATAGCATGTAGAGCTCACCAAGTTTAAGGTACTTAGCAACCATGGGCTGTGATACGCCTAGGAGCTTTGCTATCCTAGGCTGGCTTAAACCCATCTTGTAGAGCTCTAGAGCTATTAAACCTCTAAGATACGGTGTTACATACCTTGATATAAGCTCTGATGGTGTAATCAATGCCTTAACCCGGTTATCCATAAGTATATAACCGGAGCCTATTATAGCGCTATGAGGTGCCGGTTATGGGTGGGGCTGTAAGCTTCACGAAAGCCCTAGACGACGCTAGGTGGAGCTGGGAGCACTAGAAGCTCTTCGCAAAAGTCTCAGCTAACTACGCGCTCGACGGCATAATGTTCTCCATAGCGCCTCTGATGGCCTACATAGTAGCCCCCGATATAGCTATATACGTGCTCGTAGCTAACCTCCTAGCGGAATGGCTTGGAGCTATCATATTCGGTAGGCTTGCAGATATCTATGGGAGGAGACCTGTGTTCACCCTAGTTCTAGCCATAGAGGTTCTAGCACTAGTACTCCTATACTTCACCTACGAGAACCCGCTAGCATTCCTAATCCTAACATCAACTATGACATTCGAGATTGGAGGGGAGTTTGAAGCAGCCTACGCTGCACTAGCAGAGCTTACCCCGAGAGCTCATAGGGGTAAAGCTTTGATGATGTCAACAAACTTCTGGAACATAGGTGCTACTCTCATAGCAGGAGCTGCACTCCTATACGCTTTCATATACGAGGATCCCGTTGTTCAGATAAGGTTACTCCTGCTATCAGCCCTGGGCACGGCTGTGGTTGTTGGGCTAGCTAGGCTAACGTTCCCTGAGAGCGTTTGTCGTTAAGGGTAGGGTTACCGAAGCCGAGTCTATTGTTAGGAGGTTCGCTGGGGTTGGAGGATCTCTTGAGCTCAAGCTACCCCCGGAGTAGTCTATAGGGCTGGGTGAAGCGCTATCAAGATACCCCTTCAGGCTCCTAGTCTTAGCTATGGTTACAGTAGCACAGTATGTAACCTACGGTATGCTAGCCCACTAAGTACCCTACTCAAAAGGTTTCGTTTTTAGAGTTGAGCAAGCCCCCGGGATTGTTTTCATAGCAAACCTAGGTGCGTCCACAGGAGCTTTCCTACTACTACCCCTAATAGATCGTGCTAGAAGGCTCTCAGTACTACTAGCATTCCTAGGCGGCACCCTAACAGCTGTAGTGGTGCTACTATCCCACAACCTAGAGCTACTACTAGCATTCTACACACTACTACTCATAAACATGGTATTCTCAGAGTGGGCCTGGGGTCTATAAGCGTTCTACAAAGCGAGCTATTCCCAACAGGTGTCAGATCATCAATGGTAGGCTTCCTCGTAAGCCTAACGGGAATAGCGGGAGCTCTAACAGTATACTCAGAGGGAATCCTAACAGCCCAAGGCTTCATATCATGGGCTACAATACTCTGGGCCCTAGGCCTAATAGCGTCAATAGCATGGTGCGTGAGAGGTGTTGAAAGCGCTAGGAGAAGCGTAGAAGAGCTATCATAGCCGTTTCTCGGTGGATGACAGTTAACCGTTCTCACCAGGCTCCCCGCCATAGGGAGCTCTACGTCTATTTAGGGGGCGGGCTGCCGGTCACGGAGAGGTGGTGTTCGAAGATCTATTGAGACTGCAACCTATATGTGCACCCCTTAAAGGGCCTCTGGGTGTATGTAGTTGTGGTGGCTCGTATTGAGGGTTATTGTCAGTCTTGCTATGGAGGTTGCACTTGAAGGTTCAGCTAACTATGCTGGGGGCCTCGGGGTTTTGGAGGCTGATAAGTTCTATGCTTCGGGTAGGCTGGGTCTACCCTACATCCTCATAGCCCCGTTTTACCCGTATGGTTATGTGGATTATAATACTGTTGACGGCCCGCGCCTCGTTGAGGTTAGACATAGGCACTCTCCTTCATTCCTAGCTAGGCTTAGCCACGTGGGGGTTTTGGAGGTTAGAGGTAGACATGATAGGCTTGTGGCTGAGGCTGAGTTGTTTGAGTATAAGAGTGGATCTGCTAAGGCTATACTATACAGGGTTGTAAGGCCTAGGAAGCAGGCTTCCCTGTTTAAGTACCTCTACAGGCATCATGATGATGAGTGCTTATACTACATTACATCCGCTGCCATAGCCTCTAGGATAGCTTCGAAGCTCGCGTCCGAAGGGTCTGTTGTCGATGTCCAGGAGGCACACCTAGCTTTAGCTCTATACATGTTACCTAGGGGTGTTAGGAAGAGGTTTATAACGCACACCCCAGGACCATGGGGTCATCCTAGGCTTTGTAAGAGTGAGGCTGAAGACCTCCTGGATGTAAGCCTACCAAGTGTAAGTACCGCTACTGAGGCCGCTATGGAGGAGGCTGATGAGGTATACGCTGTATCACGCAAACATGCTGAGACAACCAGGAAGCTATTCCCCGTGTACGCTGGTAAGATAAACTATGTTACCAACGCTGTAGACTTGGAGAGATGGGTTAGGGTTGGAAATGTGGATAGCCCCAGTGGGCTGTGGGGGGAGCATTTAAGGTTAAGAGAGGAGCTAGAATCCCTCATAGCAGGGCTTACGGGAAAGAGAGCTGGGGGGAGGATGATAGTATCCTGGACTAGGAGAATTGTAAAGTATAAGAGGCCATACTATGTGGAGAGGCTAGCCCAGGAGAAGGATTTAAGAGATAGGGTGTTCCTGGTCGTAGCAGGTAAACCACATGTATGGGACGGGTGGGGTAGAGGGCAGGCCGAGAGGCTTGCAAGACTATCAAGAGAACTTGATAACATAGCCTTCCACCCAGCATACGATGTGGAGATAGCGAAATACAGCCTTACAGGAGCAGATCTACTACTATTCACCCCATTCCCGGGATGGGAGGCTAGCGGTACTAGCCAGATGAAAGCTGGAGTCAACGGGGTCCCATCCCTCACATCGAGGGACGGGGCGAGCTTGGAGCTCGTAGAGGACGGGGTTAACGGGTGGTTCTTCGGATCCCAGCTGGAGGAGCTCATAGACATTGAAGGCGATGAGAGGGCTTTAAAGATAGATGAGCAGGACTACGTGGATTTCGTTAAGAGGCTTGAGAAAATACTAGACATGTATGAGAATAGAAGGGAGGAGTACGTTGAGGTAGCGTTCAACGCTTATAGGAGTATAACACCTAAAGCTGATATAAAAAGACTCCTAAGAGAGTACTATCCAGAGCTCCTGGGAGGCTAGTCTAACTCTAAATGCTTATATTGATCTCTTAGAATCCTCTTCGCAATCTTACCAACACTTGTTAATGGCAAGCTTTCAACCTCTACGACCAGATCTGGGAGCCACCATTTTGGTATGAGACCTCTGGTTACGTAGTTCTCCTCCAGATGTCTTCTAACCTCCTCCAGGGTTATCCTACCCTTCCACTCTGGTTTAGGAACTACTATGGCTGCAGGCCTCTCACCCCACTTTCTGCTCTTAACAGCTATAACAGCGACCTGCGATACGCCTGGATGTGTGCTTATAGCATCCTCAAGCCTAACACTGCTAATCCACTCACCACCACTCTTAATAACATCCTTATTCCTATCCATTATTAGGATAGAGCCGTCCTCGAACCATACGGCAACATCACCGGTATGGAACCAACCACCCCTCCAAGCCTCCTCAGTCTTACTAGGATCCCTATAGTACTCAGCTGTAATCCAGGGAGCTCTGACAACAATCTCACCCATACTCCTACCATCCTTTGGAACAGGATTACCCTCAGGGTCGACAACCTGAAGTTCGACAAGTGGGATAGGCCATCCAGTCCTTATAATGAGATCGCCCAGCTCAGGGGACTCTAGGAGCCTTACTGGAGGGCTGGCAAGCGTTAATACGGGAGCTGTCTCCGTCAACCCATAGCCTACAATAACCCTTACACCCCTCCTCCTAGCAGCTTCAGCTAGACCTCTAGGCAGGGCTGAGCCACCGTTAAGGAATGTTAGGCCTGAGAGGTCGTACTTTTGACTCTCAGGGTCTGCTAAGAGCATGTAGAGGATGGTTGGGACACCAGCTGTATGTGTAACCCTCTCCCTAGTTATGAGCTCCAGTAGAGTCCTAGGAGCAAGCCTATTTGGGTAAATCTGCTTAGCGTTAATAAGGGTTGCTATGTAAGGTAACCCCCATGAGAATACGTGGAACATGGGTACGATGTGGAGTAGTGTTGAATTCTCTCTAAGCCCTATGAGGGGCGATGTTGCAGCGAAGAGCGCTACGGATAAGGCGTGTAGGACTATCATTCTATGAGTGAAATACGCACCTTTAGGTAGCCCTGTGGTACCACTGGTATAGCACATAGCGGCAACCTCGTTCTCATCTAGCTCAGGCCATTCAAACTTACCCTTATATGATTTCACGAGGTCTTCGTAGTGGTACGCTTTTACACCCCCAATCCTCTCAGGTACACTCTCACTATCAACAACCACCACGGCCTCCAAGCTTTTAACCCTGGGGGCTACAAGCTCCACTAGCTTAGTGAAGTCAGAGTGCACTATTGCAACCTTATCCTCAGCGTGGTTCATAATATACTCTATCTCGAAAGGTGCAAGCCTAACATTAACTGTGTGCAACACAGCTCCCATCATGGGTACTGCGAAGTAAGCCTCGTAATGCCAGTGTGTGTTCCAGTCGAGAGTAGCAATCCTATCACCCCTCCTAACACCGAGAGCTGATAGAGCGTTGGCGAGAGCGTTCACCCTCTCAAAAGCCTTGGAGTAATCATATCTCTCAATCCTATCACCACCAGCTGTAACCCTATAAACAATCTCCCTAGTAGGATCGCGGGCTAGACTACTTTTCGCAATCCTATCAACTGTTAAGCTATAACCAGGCCTCTGAGGAACCTCCATTTATCCCACCCCATACGGCCTTCTATAGAGCTAGCTGGAGGAGTTTAAATAAGTGAGTTACAGAGCTGGTGTTAAGGTTGGCTTTGGGGAGGTTGTGGTAAGCCTTTAGGTTTCAAGTTTGAAATCTCAGCTTAGGGGTTGGAGGTTGGTTGAATGGTTTACAGTGTTCTTCAGCCACTTTTACCAGCCTCCTCGCTTCAACCCATGGATTGAGTTTGTTGATTACGATCTCTCCGCCAGCCCTTTCCACGACTGGAATGAGAGGGTTGCTTTTGAATGTTACTCTAGGCTCTCTAACGCCCCCCTCTACAGCGGGGATGGGTGGGTTTTAGATGTTATTAACGTCTACTCCAGGATATCATTCTCCTTCGGCCCCATCCTCCTTGAGTGGCTTAAAGCTAGGCTCCCCAAGGTTTACAATGCTATAGTTGAGGCTGATAAGGAGTCTTTGTCTAGGGAGGGTTTTGGAAACGCTATAGCTCAACCCTATGCTCATATAATCATGCCTCTCGCTGATAGGAGGTACAGGGAGCTAGCTGTTAACTGGGGGGTTAAGTTCTTTGAGAAGACCTTCGATAGGTACCCTGAGGGCTTCTGGTTGCCGGAGGCCGCTGTTGACCATGAGACGTTGGAGGTTTTAGCCGACCACGGTATAAGGTATATCGTGCTAGGACCTCACCAGATCGATGCTATAAGGGTTGGGGATAGATGGGTTAAGGTTGATAGGGTGGATCCTAGGGTTACGTACAAGCTAGTACTACCATCTGGTAGGAGTATAGCGGCTGTGGTGTACGATGATGTGCTATCCAGGGAGGTTTCATTCGGCAGCCTCCTAGAAGATGGGAGGATGCTAGCTTCAAGGGTTATAGAGTCATTCAACGAGCTCCTGCAAGGCCCACAGCTGGTTAGCATTGCTAGTGATGGCGAGGTCTACGGCCACCATAGGAAGCGTGGTGTGGAGGAGCTTGTTAGAGCTCTTGAAATCCTAGAATCCACAGGCTACATAGGGGTTACGAACTACTCTAAGTTCCTATCAGTATCACCACCAAAGGTTAAAGCTAGGGTTGCTGAGAGAACCTCGTGGAGCTGCCCTCATGGCGTTGAGAGGTGGAGAGCTAACTGTGGTTGTGGTTCAGACATAAGACCTGGGTGGACTCAGGATTGGAGAGCTCCACTACGTAAGGCCATAGACACCCTATCCCTAGGGGTTCTCAGAGCCCTGGAGCTGATGGGGGCTGAGCTCTACAGGAACCCCTGGGCTACAGCTCTAGGTTACATAGATGTCCTCTACGAGAGGAGCTTAGAGAGAACAGCTTCCTTCGTCGAAGAGCGCATCTTAAAACCAGGTGATCCAAACGCTGTTGTTAGAGCTCTAAAGCTACTAGAGGCTCTAAGAAACGCTCTCCTAGCACAGTCTAGTGACGCTTGGTTCCACGAGGATCTCGACAGGCCCGAGCCTATCCAAGCGTTAAGGCATGCTGCTAGGGTTTTAGAGCTCCTAGAAGATCTAGGCTTCAAAGGCTATGTGGGGGAGGTATTGGAAGTGCTGAGGGAGGCTAGGGGTAACACTGGTGTTAGGGGTGACGAGCTCCTAGAGAAGGCTCTTAGATCGAAAGTGGACCCAGCTATGGTAACCGCGGTTTACGCCTTAAGAGCTCTTAGAGGCATCGTGGGAGATGAGGGTTTAGTGTACTCCTACAAGATCTCAAGGTCCAGGAGGGATAGGATGGAGCTAGGGCCGATGGTGGTGGATATGGGTGTTGTAAACATCCTATCAACGGTTACCCTGGAGCAGAGCACCCTATACTACGTTCTAATCCACCTAGGAGGCTGGGATCTCTACGTTGGAGTAGACTACTTGGAGAAGCCCGAGGACTACATTAGGGTTAACACGTTATTTAAATCAAACCTCGGGCTTACACCAGCTTCAAGGCTAGTGGATATGCTAGGCGAGCTGTTCAAGGGGAGGGTTTACACGGTAGCAGAGCTACTATTAGACGACCAGGTGGATCTAGCACTCTGGGTACTAGAGGGTTTCAAGAGCTCCTTCAAAGACTACCTTGAGAAACTCTCACCCACCCTGCTACCCTTACACTACACGTTCAAGACTACAGGTGTTAAACCCCCAGGTTACCTAACCAACACTCTCTCATCACTGCTAAGCTTGAAGGTTGAAGAGAGCCTTAGAAAGCAGGATATGCTGGAGCTCGGAGAGCTCATCGAGATGGCCGGGAGTCTTGGAATCCCACTAGAACCCTATGTTAGGGAGCTCATAGCAATAAAGCTTATAGAGCTCCTGGATAGGCTAGATGTCGACCCGGTGAATACAAGGGTCATTGAGGGGGCGCTTGAACTAGCACTGATCCTAGACAGGATGGGAGCTCTTGGGGATCGTTTAATGGAGGATGCTAGGATCAGGGTTGCATTGGCGAGGAAGAGGTATTATGCTAGTATAAGGAGGGCTGCTGAGGCTGGTGATGAGGTTTCATGGGGTTGGGTTAAGCTATTTACCTCCTTAGCTAGAACACTAAGGGTTAGGGTCTAGATTGGAGCTCTTCGCACCAACAGGTATAAGTAGGGTTTGGATGGCGAGCTTCGAGTACTCTGGGGTAGCGAGCTTAGGCGGCCTAGGGGAGGCTGTAAGAGCTAGGGCTGAGATGCTTGCTAGGAGGGGTGTTAGCGTCACCGTCTTCATGCCATCCCATGGCAGGTACATGGACCCCCTGTTGAGGGTTAAGCTAGGGCTTAGGGATATAGGTTTCTCAGAGTGCGGGTACAGGAGAGGTGTTGACGGGGTATACTACCACTACTGCATCGGAGCTGAGGAGGCTAGGGTTAACGGGGTTAGAATAGTGATGTTTAAAGGCCTCGATAGGGTTACTAGGAGTGTTCTAGATGAGTGGAGCATATACTCGATGGCTGAGGAGAAGGCGTCACTCCTAGCTAGAGCTCTTAAAGCATATACACAGCGAGCCGGAGAGCTCCCAGATCTCATCGACGTTCACGACTGGCACAGCGTCCTAGCAGGGGTGACTGTTAAACAGGAGGTTGAGAGGAGGGGGTTAGCTACACCGTTAGTCTACACGATACACCTATCAGGCTCACCTAGCTTCCCCTGGCACTACGCATCCCAGGACTGGTCAGGTTTATCCAACGGACCTCACCTGGTTTGGAGGGTTACAAGGCATGATGTTGAGTATTACAGTCGTATATGGGATTCCGTCAACGGTAATGTTGAAGCCTTCGGCATCCAAGAGGCTGATGTCGTGGTTACCGTGAGCGTATCCTATCTCAGAGAGGAGCTTTTCAGAAGGTATGGAGATTGGATTGCTGGTAAGTCATGTGTCGTCTATAACCCTGTAGATCTCAGGGTTGACGATGCTGAGAAGTGGATTCTAGAAAGGTATGGTGGGCTCCATGGAGGTGTAGAGTGGAGGGTTTTAGATGAAATGCTAGAAGGGTATAGGAGGATGGGTTACCTCGATAGGGGCGGTGTCCTCCTAGTAGCCCTGGGTAGGCTTACATGGCAGAAAGGCTTCGATGTAGCCGTTAGAGCCCTGGACCACTCACCTTCAGCGAGACTACTGGTTCTAGGTTTATCTATTGGAGACCAGGGGTTTGAGAGCGAGCTTAGGAGGCTTGTTGAGGAGAGGCCTGGTAAGGCTATGGTTTTACTCGATAGAATACCTGTTGACGTTAGGAACGCCATAGTGAGGCTGGCTAAGGCAACAGTAGTCCCTTCAAGGTGGGAGCCCTTCGGGCTTGTAGCCGTTGAGTCTATGGCTTTAGGGACCCCTGTTGTAGCGTCAGCCGTGGGGGGTCTCAAGGAGGTTGTAGTGGATCTTAGATGGAATCCCGATGGCACAGGGTTGCTGGTTAGGCCGGGGGATCCGTGGGAAATGGGGGTTGCCATGGAGTCTATAGCTGTGTTAATGAGTAATGGTAACCCTAACGCTATCCCGTTAAACGAGCTTAGAAGCTTAGCGGGTGCCAGTGTAGAGTCTAGGATTAGAGGTAGATGTGCTAGACTTGTAGATGAGCATTTCAGAGAGCACGCTGTTTACGGTCAACTTGAGGTATGCTATGAAAAGGCTAGGCAAATGGCTTATTATAGGGCCATAGCATCTCACCACGTCCGGGTGGTATAGTTGGTTGATTTAGTCCTACTATTCGAGGTACATCAACCGCTACGCATTAAACCTTTCATAGGCGTGCCACCGGGATCGAAGGTGGAGGATCCTCTAGAGCTGTTCGACTGGGATTTAAATTGGATTGTATTCGATAGGGTTGCAGAGAATGTTTACATTAGAGCATCGAAGATAGTTTTAGAGGCTTTAAGGGAGATAGAGGAGTTTAAGGTAACCTTCAGCATCTCAGGTATAGCTCTTGAACTGATGAGGAGGAGGGCTCCCCAGGCTCTAGAGCTACTTAGAGATATAGCATCTACGGGGAGAGCTGAGTTCATGGCTCAAACCTACTACCACTCCCTCGCATGGTTCATTGATATCGGGGAGTTCACATCCCAAATCCTAGATCACGTTAAACTAGTGGAGGAACTCCTAGGATACAAGCCTACCTCAGCTGAGAACACGGAGTTCATATACAATAATGATGTAGCATGCGCTCTGCACAACATGGGGTTTAAGGCCACGGTAACCGAAGGTGTAGACTGGATCCCGGGATTCAAGGGGCCTAACCATGTCTACGAAGCATACACGTGCCCCATAAGGGTTCTCACGAGGAATTACAGGTTGAGCGATGATATAGGGTTTAGGTTTAGCCTGAAGACGTGGGATCAGTATCCTCTAACAGCTGATAAATATGCATCGTGGCTCTCCAAATCCCACGGGGATGTTATTTTGGTAGCCTTAGACTATGAGACCTTCGGAGAGCACCAGAGACCTGAGACCGGGATATACGAGTTTCTCAAATGGCTTCCAAGAGAATCCATTAAAGCTGGTGTCGGGTTCGCAACGGTAACGGAGGCGGCTTTAAGGCATAGGCCTGTAGGGGCTCTAGACATACCGCCTTGGAATACTATAAGCTGGGCTGATGAGAGGGATTTATCTGCATGGCTTGGGAACGAGGTGCAAAGGCTTGGGCTTGATGTTTTGAAAACCCTCTATAGCTATGCTAAAGCCATAGGAGGCAGCGCTCTTAGAGCTTGGAGGCTCTACTCTCTAAGCGATCACTTCTACTACCAGGCTACTAAGATGGGGCCTGCGGGCGAGGTCCACAGTTACTTCAACCCGTATAGGAGCCCTTATAAGGCTCAGATAGTGTACCATGTGGCTCTCAAGCTCCTAGAGGAGCACCTCGTTAGACTTGCCAGAGCTGACTACTGCAGGTTCCTAGAGAGGTTTAGAGCCCATAAGAGCCTCTGCTACCACATAACCCTATCTGACAGCCTCCTGGAAGCATGTTCTCTAAAGGAGCTCAGGGAAGTGCTAGAAAAACTACCCAAGCATATAGCCGAAGAGCATGTAGCGAAAGGCTATATCGATAAGTGGGTTAGAGAGGTTCTCCTAGCCGAGGGGGGTCTAGAGTATGTTAGATCAAAGTGCCCAAGCCTAACACCACTCTACCCCAGCACGATATAATGTTAATAGGCTTCAACCCCACTAGATTACAGGGGGTGCAGGCTCTAGTCTTGATAACAAAAGCTTTCATACCAGTGGGGGGTCTAGGGACCAGGTTATACCCGTTAACTGTTGAAACCTCTAAGGCTATGGTGAGATTTCTCAATAACTTCCTCATAAACTTTATAATAAGGAGGCTTGCATACCAGGGTGTGGAGGAGTTCTACTTAGGTGTTAGCGGTTACTTTAACTACAAGGCTTTGCACGACCACCTAGGCGGAGGTTTCAGGATTAGATTAGCTCCTGGAGTGAGTAAGCTCGTTAGAATAAGATATCAGCCTAACGAGGATAGTGTTGGTAACGCTCATTCTATAAGAATACTCCTGGAATACTATAAGATTAAAGAGCCCATACTAGTCGTCCAAGGGGATACGGTGGCTAACATTAATGTAAGGAAGCTCTATAGAAGGCACAGGGAGGCGGGGGCTTTCATGACCATAGCTTTAAAGGAGATAGAGGATGTCGAGGAGTTAAAGCACTTCGGCGTAGCAGTCTTAGACGAGAATGGTTTAATAAGGGGGTTCGTTGAGAAGCCTAGGAGAGTTGAGGAGGCCCCATCGCGTCTAGTTAATACAGGTATATACGTTATATCAGAGGAGATGGTAGAGTTCCTGCTATCAGAGGAGTTTGGTAAGATGGTGGAGGGGGGCAGGGCTGATTTCGGAGCTCACGTTATACCAAAGATTATATTTGATGGGAGGAGGGTTGTAGGCTATGTTATGGACGGATACTGGTTTGATATCGGGACACCGGAGAGGTACATAGAGGCTTCATTATACCTGCTTAGAACCCTCAAAGCAGAAGAACTAGAGGTAGCAACAGTCTATAGAGGCGTTAGAATGCAAGGCTACAGCCCAGCTTCAAGAGCGTTACACATTGACCTTGTTGAGAGAGCTGCACGTGGAGTAATAGCCTTAGACGGAGACGTACTCCTAGGCCGGCACGTGAGGCTAGAGGATAACGTGAGGATCGCAAACGCCATAATAGACAGCTACACCATAGTGAAGAGAGGGTCTAACATAGAGGAGAGCGTGATCATGGATAGAAGTGTTATAGGCCAGAGATCTACAATTAGAGGTAGCATTATAGGAAGGCATGTGAGAATCGGAGGAAACGTTAAAATGAATACAAGCTACGTAGGAGATAATGTGATCTTAGAGGATAACGCTATACTTGAAAACTGCAAGGTATGGCCTCATAGGATTGTCAAAAGCGACTATAAATGCATAAACGAAACCATAACATAAGACTGGGAGGAGCTCTGCATAAGACACCGAGTGGCCTTGAAAGCTTCCGGGGGCTATCATGATGCTTTAGGAAAGATATAAGCGTTCTCCTAAACACCTAACACCTCCCAGTTAATATTATATGGAGGGTTTGAAGCTTATAACATTATTCTATAAACTTAGATATTCCAGATCACTTACCTCCTACTATCTCGTTGCAGGAGCTCCGCTTCTCCTAAAGCTATTAGGCTCCTAGAGAACTCCTAGACCTGCTCCCTCTCCTATTTCAACTTTAAGGATTCTAAATTTTCCAGGTATTAGAGTTTTAATCTGTTCTACGTCTAAGGCCATGGCTAGGGGTTTACTCTCGCTATCCAAGGTTTTAACGAGCTCGTCTTTAACCAACCCGGCTTCATCTAATCTGCTATCTCCGGGTGCTAGGATGGTGTATGCTATTGAAGCTCTCCTAACTACTCTCTCGCTCCCCACGAAAGCTAGGGGGTTTCCTTCATTATCCAATGCTAGTCCTAGAGCTAGCAGGAGTCTAACACCACGTATGTAGTTTCGCTCACCGTAGATCATGAAAGCCCCTGTCCTCAGATACTCTCCGGCTGGGGCGCTTTTGGAAACCTGGTTTCCGTAAACCCAGTACACGTCTACGCTTGCTAAACCAGCCTTCCAGGCTCTACTGTAGCATGCAGCTATGATAGCTGCGTCCTCCACATCTTCCCTGGAGGGCTCTCTGCCCTGTGTTTTGACTATGACAGCCGAGCCTCCCTGTATATCAGCGTGTAGGAAGAGATCTCTTTCATCCAGGTATCTTCTAACTAAGCTCTCATTCTGGCTAGCATCCCTACCACCTATTACGAGGAACCCGTTGGATGTCAAAGTCCATCTAAACCTCTCGAACCAAGCTATCCTCCTAGCTCTAGCTCTTAGAGTTACAACTCTAGCTTTAGCCTTCAACTCTAGCTCTGAAAGCCTCCCTAGAGCCTCCACTACAGCCTCCCTAGCCCTCCTAGCCTTCCCCTCCAACTCTCCAGCCTCCCTGTACAACCTAACTATAGCGTCCTGAACCCCCTCTCCATAGTTAAGCCTCACTCTAACACCCTCTATATCCACGTAGTAGAGGCCTTTATTGAAATCAACCTCTACAACGCTGCCACACCTACTCACATCCCTCAACCTCCAAGACTTCCTAACACACTCAATCAACGACTCCACCACCCCATAGTTCCTAGCTAGAATTTCCGCCTCCAACCTCCTAGCACCGGCCTCAGCTCTATACCTAGCCTCAAGATCCTCAGCTTCCCCGAGGCTCTTCTCAAGCTTAGCAATCTCATCTCTCAAATGTTGATCCTCAAAGGTAACCCTTGAAGAGAATAGCTCGTCGAGAGCGTCATCGAAACTATCAAACTCTTTAACAAAGCCCTCAGCAACCCTCCTAGGCTTGAAGGGCGTAGCCTCAGAGGGTGAGCCCTCCTTTAGCAAAAGGTAACCCCTACCCTCAAGGGATTCCCTATAGAGATCCCCGAGCTCCTCCCACACCCTCCTGAAGACATCGAAGCCCAGCGTCTTAGGATTTGATTCTAAGCTCACGTTAGCTCTAAATAAAACCTCCTCTGCAACCTCACCGGGCAGCCCAACACCTCTAACTAAGCCCCTAACAATATCCACGCCAACACTAGCTCTAGAAGCTAGATCCTCTAAGCTTAACTTGAACGGGTTAACGGTTTGAAGTGGCGGGGGCCTGTACTGGACGCCAGGCTTTACAACTCTATCTCTCAACTCTGCATACCTAGAAGCTGCAACCACCCTACCCTCGTTAACTAAAACTGCAAACCCTCTTGGCAGAAGCTCAACGTATAGCTCTACCCCGCCTGAAAACGCGAACTTCAACACCCTATCGAAGCCAAGTTGCTCGACACCATCGAGCTTCCTATCCCTAAGATGCCTTTTAACAACAGAGGGGAACCCGCGAGATGCCTCCTCCAACTTAGAAACCCTACTGGTGACATGAGCTCTAACCCCAGCCTCCAAGGCTAAGAACCTAATGCTACCACCTACCCTAAGCTTAAGGTATATGGTATCTCCTAGAGTATACACATTATCAACTCTACCACCTACAAAACCAGTAGACCTATAAACCCACACATTCACATCAAGGTTACTCATAGAAACTCTAGCCATCAGACACCCCTAGCGTGAAGGCTGAGATTGAGGCTTCACCACACCCTCCTCACTATGTTTTCTAAGCTTAGGGTATATGAAGACAACTTTAACCATCATGACGTATAGTTTAAGCTTCATAGCATACTCTCTCAAATCCATCCTACCAGATTCGTAGCCCTCATTCCATATGAGGTCGGCAATCCTATCAAGCTCCCTAAGATCAGCTAATGTAAGCTCCTCGGGATCCTTGGCTAGAAGCTCGTCAAGCCTTCTAGCAACCTCCTCAGTATAATACTTAGAGGCAGGCTGAGGTCTCAGAGAACCTAGAAAACCCTTAAGAGCTAAAACCTCACCCCTAGATAGCATACCTTTAGCTTCAAGTAGTGATACGAGGATCTCGTTATACTGTATGAAGACATCCCTAAAGCTAGAAAACTCCTTCTCAAGCTTCTCAAACCTCTCGTTTACCTTTTCAAACCTCTCATCGATTAAAGTAAACCTCCTACCAAGCCAGTATGCTAGAGAAGCTACGCTTACCAATATGGAGGCTAGCACCGGTATTAGTATTGATAGTACTGTCACGATATCGACCAAGACGAACCCCTAGTATACTGCACTCCATGAGAGCTTAATATGCTTAACGTTCACACGTATTACTCTAATTGAAACTTGGGGTAATCGAGTTTTATAACATTACGTTGCCGTCGTCTACCATATCGGCTTTAATACCCCCCTCGGGTCGAGGGCTTTCTTAACCCTCTCTAGTACTACCCTGGACTGCCCTGGATCTATCTCAACCCATCTCGCTCTAAGCAATCCTATGCCGTGGTGGTGGCTTAGTGTTGCTCCTGCTCTCATAGCTTGTTCTAAGGCTGTATCCACTATTCTCCAGTAGAGCTCCGGGTTCTTCTCGTATACTATTGTAAAGTATAGTGCTACTCCTGCTAGGTAGAAGTGGGAGGCGTGGCACATCATCGCTACGTTTCTAAGCCTCTCTAACCCCTCTCTCACACTTGTATACGCTTTATAAGCTTTAGACCACGTTGCAGCTATGTCTATTGTCTCAAACCACAGGTTTAGGGAGTCTAGGAGCTTCATTTCATCCAAGTACTTGAACCTCTGGTCTAACCATTTGTTGAAGAGCTCCTCTCCAACGTAGATTCCTCCCATCGACTCCACGAGTCTAGCTGTTTTACTCCAGAGTAGTGTTACTAGATCGCCGTCCCAGCCCTCGTAGCTTAGAAGGAGTATTGGCCTGCTCCTATCGAACCTAAGTAACGCTTCCCTGTCATCGCTAACCCTGGCTATAGCGGGTTTAAACCCTCTTAGTAGGAGCTCTCTAACCACCTTCAGCCCGAGTTGGAAGCTTGGCACCTCGAAGGCCCCTTTAAGGACGTACTCTGGTTTAGGTATTACTCTTAGGACAGCCTTGGTTATGATACCTAGAGACCCCTCTGATGCTATGAACATGGATTTAATGTCGGGCCCCATCGCGGATCTAGGGGTTGTAACACTCCTAGTCCATACAACCTCACCTGTTGGTAGGACAACCTCTAGGTTTACAACTACATCCTCTATACCACCATAGCCTGTAGTATACTGACCTACCCCGCCTGCTGCTATGCTCCCACCTACACTAGCTATGTCGAAGGACTGTGGGGTGTAGCGTAGCGTGTACCCCCTCTCGTTAAGCCATAACTCCACTTCTCTTAGCAGAGCTCCAGCTTCAACAGTTACTATGAGATCCTCCTCGCTGAACTCCAGGATCCTATTAAGTCTTGAAAGGCTTAGTATAACGCAGCCCTCCCTAGGCGATGTAGCTCCTGTAACGCTAGAACCACCACCATACGGTATAATGCAGACCCCCTGCTCCCCAGCTAGCCTAACAAGCCTAGATACCTCCTCAACACTCTCCGGGAACAATACAGCCTTAGCCCTAGAACTCCATAGGCCCATCTTCTCAAGTAGGATTGCCAGAGGCCACCAATCCCTAGAATACCTATCTATGATATCGCCTTCAACGTAAACCCTATCGCCCAGCAACCTACGAGCCTCGGCTATGAAACCCTCAAACCCCATCTGGAGCTCTCCTCCCACAACCTCAAATCAGTCTTAATAACGCTATCACCGGGTTTTACGGTTAAATCAATATCAGTTAGCCTCACCAGGTCGTCGAAGCTAATACCACCTTCATATAGTGCTACAAGTAAAGCCACACCCCGGCCCGTGGCATCGCAACCTCTAACACGCTCTACAGCCACCCCACAAGCTGTTGATAGGAGTTTAAGGTAGGAGGAGCTCCTACTAAAACCACCATCAGCTCTAATAACTTTGACACCACCTGCAACCTCCCCCACTGTTTTAACAATACTACAGGATGCTAAGGCTAAACCCTCAATGAAACCCCTCACTACATCAGCTCTCGTCATCCCAGGCCTCATACCGTATAATAGACCCGAACCATAGCTCCTCGATGTCGGGAAGCTCATCCCGGTTATTGATGGCTGGAATACAATACTAGCCTTAGCCCTCTCCACCAGCTCGTCCACCTCACTTAGATCCCTTAGTAGCTCTACTGAGAGGAGCCACTCTAGAACCGTACCACCTGACTGGTTAAACCCTTCGACACCGTAACCTCTACGTCCATCAATACTGTATAGGACAACAGGTATTAAACCCCTTCCCGGCATCATGAAATCCCTTGTTGGTGCATCAGCGAAAACCCCAGTTCCACTTGTCAGCTTAACACAGCCTAGGTTAAAACAAGACGACCCTATAACTGCAGCCTGCTGATCAGCTATCAAAGCTACCACATCTACACCATCAACAGACCCTATGTAGGCATTGTTATCTACAACCTCCGGGTCTACAGCCTTGGGGATTCCGAGGATTTCATAGGTTACCGTAAGGCGTTTCAATGTCTTAGGGTGAAGTAGACCTGTTAGAGCCTCGTTTGTCACATCATTAACATATCTCCTCGACACCAGAAATGCAATGTAGGAGCTGACGGTTCCAATGTAAGCATCACCCCTCTCAACCCTAGCCTTTAGATCTCCTCTTGTTTCTAATAACCACTTCATTTTAACAGCTGGGCTATCAACTCTTAGTATCTTATCGAGGGGAGGTATGAGTTTTAAGATCCTATAGAGGGGCCTGGATAACACTTCTGCAGGCCTTCTATCAAGCCATGTTATGATATCTGTTAGAGGGTTACCATTCTTATCCCATGCTAGGACTGAAGCTCTATACGTTGAAATCCCAAGCCTCCTAACTCCTAGGCTACGAGCTTTTCTAATGAAATGCTCGAAAGCCTCCTTCAAGATTGTAGGGTTATGCGCCCTCATATCATTTGATAGCTGAGTCCTAGCGTACACCCTCTCATCGTAAACCACGTTGAAATTGCCATCATAGACTTTAAGCTTAATACTAGTAGTTCCCACATCTATAACACCATAAGCTCTACTCACACTCACACCCCCTCAACTGAGATTCTCACGGAGCTCAAACCACCTACGTCAACCACAGCATACCCCATACTTAGGTCTACAGACACTCCGTTAACCTTAACCCTCCCACCTCTAGGTCTTGCTATGAGGATTCTCTTTAAACATCTTCTAACAACCCTAGGAAACACCTGGATGTCACCTTCCACCACCACTCCCATCCTTTCATCTGACTCACAGGCCATGTTCTCAGCTAGAAGTTTAGAGGTCTCAACTAGAGCTTGAGGCTCGTAGACCTCTACAGCCGCGTGGCCTACCACATCGAAGTTGGGGAAGGGGTTCCAGGTTTTGAATATAGCTGTTACAAGCGTATCAACTTCAAGTATACTGCTCCCCACTAGGACTGATTCTACCCTCGCAACCCCCTTAACTCTCCTCACACGCCCCTCTAGAACCTCAATGTGATCCGGGGTTTTAATCGGGGTTTTCTCCGGTGCTATCATGTATATCTCCCTGGCGCCCGCTTCTAGGAGTTTTTCGGCTAGGAGTACACTATACCTGTTATACCCGTATATGGCTATTCTCCTACCAATACTTAGACCTTCCATGGTTAGATCTAGTGCGACGTGGAATGGGAAGACACCTGAGGGTCTATCACCTAGGATGCCCAGCTCTGCTGGTGAGGGCACTCTAAAACCTATAGCCGTAATACCTCTCACTACCCCTTCAACGCCTGACCTGGAGACTGCTAGGGTTCTACCGCCTACCCTTACAATAGCTTTCTCCAGCTCTACGGGGATATCTGAGAGCTTATCCAGTATTCTTCTAGCGTCCCCATCGATAATGGATATGCCGCCTACCCTCCTTCTAAGCTCTAAGACTCTAACCTGAAACCCTCTATCTAGGAGCTCCCTAGCCAGCGTTAACCCTGATAGGCCGGCTCCAGCTATGACATCTACTCCACTATCCAAGACCCCTCACCGCCTTTAACAACATATCTTGGCTCAACACCAGTCATTCTTGAGAACTCGATCAAAGCCCTCCCAAGACAATGCTGGCCCTGGCAGGAGCCCATGGCCAGCTTAGTCCTGAATATAACCCCATCGAGGGTTCTAGCACCTCCTCTAACAGCCCTAGCTATATCAGCTAGGCTAACACTCATACAAGGGCACACTATGACCCCCTCATCACCTTGGACACTTAAACCTAGCACAAGCTTATCACGTGTCGAAAGATACCTTAGGCTTGGAGGCCTCCTCTTCAAACCCAGCTTTAAACCAGCCTTCCTAAGCATATCCAATACCATGACCGCTATAGCTGGAGCTGCTGTGAGGCCAGGAGAGTCTATGCCCGCTACGTTTACAACCCTCCTACTTGTAGGCGAGTACGCTATCACGAAGTCACCCTTATCGCTTGTAGGTCTAACCCCTGCATAGGCTTTAATAATCCTTCCTTTAACCCTGATCACCCCACCAAACCTTCTAAGTAGGACAGCTACATCCTCATGGTACACCCCTCTATCCCCTTTGGAGATGTCGCTATCCAGGTTAGGCCCCCATATCGTGTGACCCCACGTTGTTGGAATCACACCACCCCCCTTGGTGCCTCTACGCTCTAAGAGCACTAGGGGAGCTACTATGTTGCGAACCTGTAGCCTATCAAATACCAGCATTGAACCCCTTCTACCCTCCACTCTAACCTTAAAACCCGTCTGTGATGCTATGTAATCAGAGTTGAGGCCTGCAGCGTTGACAAGGAATGAGGCTTTAAGGGGGCCCCGCGTGGTTTCAATATCAACGCGATCCTGGGACACCTTTACACCGGTAACCCGGGTTCCTAGATGGAATACCACGCCCAAGGATCTGCAAGCTTCGTAGAGCTTGTAGACTAGATCGAAGGAATCGACTACAGCGTAGCCGTCCACAGCTATAGCAGCCCAGCCTCCCACATTAGGCTCTAAATCCCGTAACTCCCTACCACTCACTATGCTGACCTTGAAACCCCTAGTCTCGTATAGAAGTTTTAGTATAATGTAGAGGAGCGGTAGTATGGCGAGCTGGATAGCGCTACCAGCAACTAGTAGAGCCTTCAACCTCCTATACCTAACCCCCAGCTCTCTAACAAGGATATCGTAGAGCCTATTACCGTGTATTGCTAGCACACTCTTAAGGGAGGAGAATGGGGGTTGAATTACATGTATAACACCAGCGTGGCCTTTAGAGACACCGAAGCCTGGCTCAAGGTTCTCATCTACAACTGCGACACTAACACCACGTTTTGAAAGCTCATATGCTACAAGGAGGCCCACGATCCCCGAGCCTACAACCACCACATCGTATCGCTCCACAGCCCACCCCATAGCCCTCCTGTTATATTTAAAGTTAAAGAATTTTAAGTCTAGGCCTGTATGCGGGTTTAACGTTTTATAGTTAAGGTTAATAGGTTCTCTCTACACCATCTAAGGTAAAGCATCCAACTCCCCGGGAGGGTTCCCCGTATGGGGATTATCGAGGCCGGTATAGCTATTGTCCATGGTAGGGTTGTTGAGGGTTTTAGGGCTCCCTTTAGGGAGGATGCTTACTACGACGTTGTCCTAGCTGTAACTAACTTTTCTCTTGGTGTCATAACCTCAGAAATTTTCTTTTTCCCATCCTCAAATACAATATCCCTATAAGTCACTATACCAAGCAAATGATTTGATTCATCCGCCACCAAAAACTGTTTACCTTATATTGTCTTGACATCTTACGCATATAATCTATAGTTGCGTTGGGATAAATTATATAAGGTTTTTCGATGATTATTCCCTCTGATCTTTTAACCTCTATAACTTCTCTTACTTATTCTTCGATTGACATAAACCTGTGAATAATTCCAACACCACCTTCTCTTGCTATAGCTATTGCTAATCTTGCTTCTGTAACAGTATCCATTGGGCTACTAACAATAGGAATGTTGATTTTGATCTTTTTTGTTAAAAAGGTGCTTGTGTCAACTTCCTTTCTAGAATTTATGCTTGAAGGTCTAGGAAGTAATAATACGTCATCGAAAGTAAGACCTTCGCCTTTAATAACAACCATCAATTATCCTATTAATTTTAGGAGAGATGGATATGAAAATTTATTTTAGAATTATATTATTACCTGTATTGAAAATTCACCTTTTCCCAAGGTTCTATCTCTCCTGGAACTATCTTAAAAAGAGGATGTGGCTCTATTTCTTTAAGGTCTTTTATCAACTCATAATGTGTCTTCGAACGTGTTTTTAATTTATTTAGTAAGTGTTGATACTCGTACCTTAGCTGACCAACTGTAACAGGAATTTTCTCTAAAGTTAGATCGTAGGTTTTTATCTTGCTTAAATTAAACCTGTATCCTCTTCTAATACCTTCTAGGTATACGTAGTATAGGTACGTACCAATATATAGTGATGGATTTGAAGTCTGCTTAAATCTAATTAACTGCGGATGGTTCACATAACCTTTGGTAAGTCCTAGCAAGCATTTCTGAGCTAACAGACCCTCTCTCCATAATCCAAGAAGTCCTTTAGTATCTAGGTATTTTGGGTGTATGGACCACAACCTCAAATTTTCTCACCTAAAAATCAATGTTACTAGCAACTAGTAAAGCCTTCAACCTCCTATACCTAACCCCCAACTCTCCAACAAGCCTATCGTAGAGCTTATTACCATGTATTGCCAACACGCTCTTCAAGGAGGAGAATGGGGGTTGGATTACATGCATAACACCAGCATGGCCTTTAGAGACACCGAAGCCTGGCTCCAAGTTCTCATCTACAACTGTGACACTAACACCACGTTTTGAAAGCTCATATGCTACAAGGAGGCCCACAATCCCCGAGCCTACAACCACTACATCGTAGCGCTCCACAGCCCAACCCCATAGCCCTCTTGTCATATTTAAAGTTAAAGAATTGTAAGTCTAGGCCTGTATGCGGGTTTAACGTTTTATAGTTAAGGTTAATAGGTTCTCTCAACACCATCTAAGATAAAGCATCCAACTCCCCGGGAGGGTTCCCCCATGGGGGTTATTGAGGCTGGTATAGCTGTTGTCCATGGTAGGATTGTTGAGGGTTTTAGGGCCCCCTTTAGGGAGGATGCTTACTACGACGTTGTCCTAGTCCCCGGTTTTAGTGATGGTCATGCTCACCCTCAGGTTATAGATGGTGGTCTTAGGCGTGGTGTTAGGTGGAGGGATTCCTATGAGTGGATTAGAGGGAGGGATATGGTTGTCGATGAGGTTATGGTGAGGAGGGATCTTAGTGTAGCATCTAAGCTATCATACCTAACTATGGTTAGAGCTCTCCTCGAAGGCACTACGTTGCTGGCTTTGACTGGTAGGCTTGCAGCTAATGTTAGGGCTTGGTTTAAGCTTAGAGTTAGACCTCGACTCGTCCTCCTCCCAACTGTTATGGATAGGGTTGGCTGGTCTCTAGGTGAGGTTGTAAGTGATTATAGTAGGGTTAGCATGCTTGTTAGCGATGGGTTTGCTAGGATGGGTGTTTTCATACACAGCCTGGGCATGGCCGGGGTTACTACTATCAGGGAGTCTTTAAGCTTGGCAAGTAGAGGTGATGGGATAGTAGGTTTACATCTAGGTGAGGGGGTCTCCGAGCTAGAGGAGTTTAAGAGGATATTGGGGGAGCCTCCATACCCCGTTAAGATAATCCCTGTCCACTGCATAGACGATGATGTCCAAGAGGTGGGCCTCCAATGCGTTTCATGCCCTACAACAAACATCATACTATACGGTAGAACTAGAGGGAGCCTAGCAGGCATATCGAGTTTCGGGAGCGACTGGCCACTACTACTTGGAACAACACCTAAACATCTGAAGTTAATAAGAAGGGTTTTCAAAGAGCCCTTAGAGGTTATAGCCAGAACCGCCACCATAGGAGGCTACAAGTTATACGAAATACCATACGACGGAGACATGGTAGCCTTCGACGGGAACCTAGAGGATGTTATGAGCGGCTATGTTAAACCAAAACTAGTCATAGTTAACAACCAGGTAGCAGTATATGATGGAGCTTTAGTAGACCCCCAGATAACAGTTGAGGATGTAGAGAAGAGGATAAGGGAGGCTATAAAAGAGGTCTCCGAGAAATATGGAAGCGGAGCCCAACCCCTAATACCGCCAAAACCAGAGGATTTGATTTAAAGTGGGAGGAGAAAAGATGTTGGAGTAGTGGTTTACTAAATCCTCCTCATCCTAAGAGCTACTATGAAGGCTATTACTGCTAAGCCTATAACAGCTACCACCACGTAGAGCCACATCCTAGACTCCTTAGCTTCCATATCAACACCAGGCTCTAGCTATGCTGTTCTCACATACTCCCCACCCTCCTGAGCTATCGTGGTCTTAGGTGTTTGCTGCCCTACCTTAGACTTTGTAGGTGGGGTCATCCTCCCCTCAACATAAACTATCTTAGCACCTTCACCACCTGGCGTTATGGGTTTAGATGTTATAGCTATTATGGGATCTCCAGGTTTTACTGTGAATGTAGTTGTTCTAGATTTTGAGTCGATAGCGTATTCTTCGATCTCAGCGTATGCTTCTCTAGTTGAGCTGTATTTGTAGATTTTAGCCTAGCTGATATCGCTAACAATATGGATCTACTGTTCTTTCAGCGTATGCTAGTAGTATTGATTGTGATGCTATTAGAGAGACTAGGGTTAGAGCTAAAACCCTTAAAGCCGATGTTAAACCCATATCAAAACCACCCTAATCTAAGCTAGCTAAGCTAAAAACGACCCTTAAATATACCAGGTTTTACTGTTTTGTAAAACCCAAAACACATAGCCTAAAGTGAGGGCGGTGGGTTTGCTGGGTTTAGCGGGGTTTACGGTTTCTGATTTAATGCCTTTTCCTATCCCTACTTGTTGTTTTCCATAGTTCTTATCTTAAATCTTATGGTTTGGCCATCTCTTATGTTTAGTGTTTCTCTTAGACTTGTATCTGCTATTAGCTCTACTACATCGCTTTTGTAGATTGTTATAACTGGTCTGACTATGAATACGCTTGGGTTGAAGTAGCCTTCCACCTCAGCTGGGTATGCGTTGACAGCTCCAAGTCTCACACCGGGGATACTGGGGGGTTCTATGAGTATGTGGTTCGCCCTACTTAGGCATATGTTGAACACCTC
>Ga0081478_127324_pt1 | contig 28930 bp, 19 predicted proteins | sample OctSprmetagenome_FD_70983 | JGI IMG/M metagenome (GOLD analysis project Ga0081478, IMG submission 70983) | Hot spring and microbial mat streamer communities from Octopus Spring Streamers, Yellowstone National Park, USA - T=80-84 v2 (version 2) | ecosystem: Environmental > Aquatic > Thermal... | reverse complement strand
CCTCGCGGCCGGCGTTAGTCACAACGTTCACCGCCGGGGCCCCCAGCCTCGCCCAGGCCTTCGCAAGCCTAGTGGCTATCTCGAAGCCCTTCGCCGATTTCTCCAGCGGTGCGTCTAATATATTTACGAAATGTTCCTTCGAGACCACTAACAAATGCCCATGCGACGCTGGGTATTTGTCTAGGATAACAACGAAGTCCTCGTCCTCATAAATCCTCCACGCCGGCGCCTCGCCTTTTACTATCCTGCAGAATATGCAGTCCATCAGCATTGGAGAAGAAGACATTTAAAACAGTAGACAACGCCTAAACGGGTGGGGAGCCTAGCAGAATATTCAATCCATGGCCTAGGGGAAGTGGCTTCCTGCCGGTATGTACCAAAGCAGAACTGGCAGATACCGCCTGATCTTCTCAATCCCCTTTATACCCTCATCTCATTTGCGGCTTTTCTGACGCTCGTCGGAGTTGCGCCTGCCGCCTCAGCCAGCTTAGCCAGAAGCCCGCTGTAAAACAGAAATAAAGAGATAGTTTAAGACGGCGGGAGAGGGGGTTAGCAAAAAGGTTAGTTTAGAGGCGGCGGTATTTCGTCTGTCTCGCTAGAGCATCCTCACGTATTCTTTCGCCGCCGTGGTGTATGCCAGCAGTCCCTTGGGGCGGTACACCTCTCTAATCTTCTCCTCATACACTTCATATCTGCTGAAGGCCAGCTCCAGTCTCACCTCCCTCGCCGCGCCGTCCCGCGCGCAGAAAGCCTTCGACGAGGTGAGCAAAATACACGCCTCAGAACCGTCCCTAGCCACATAAACCTCCACCGCGTAGGGGTGGAGAATGCTCATAGGTCTTTGTTTCACCACCACCTCTTTGCTGCAGGCTGTGGAGTTTTTAAACAGGCATGTTTATCGTAGAGAAAACGCAGAATGGCAGATGGCGCATAAAGATAGATACGTCAGTGGCCTGGACAGACTCGGCCTCTACACCTTCATGATAATAGCCGAAGACCTCAGAGGGATCAAGTGGAAACCCATGTCGTCGTGGGGAGATGCGAGGGTCGGGAAATGCAGAATAATGGAATACACCGTGGCGAAATAACGACGAATAGGATCTGTAGCCAGCTACACCGCCCTCGCGTAGCGTCTTATTGCATCTATTGTTTTGGCTATCGCAAGTACCATGTAGCCCACTCCGATCACGCCGGCCAGTGCCGCGTAGGACCGTCTCGAACCCCACTCCTCTAGGTATGCCTGCATGATTATGATTGCCGAGATGATGTGCCACAGTACCGCAAAGATGGAGAGGTCAGCCGGGGCGCCTTCTGACGCCTTCGACATATAGTAGGCTAAAAGCGGAATAGTGCCTGAGGCGCCTACCAATGCGGAATCCCAAGCTCTTCGATCCGCAAAAGTGGACACAATAGGCGAAATAAGGGCGGATACGATGTAGCCTACTGACGATATGAATATGGGCATGTTAAACTCTATAACGCCGTAGTTGGTGGCCGCATAGATAAACGATATGAACAACATTAAGAAGCCAAATGCTCTGAACAAATCCGCAGTTCCAAGCAACAGTTCTTTGCCTGCAGACAGTTCTCTGCTAGGCAAGCTGATGGCGGATGGTTTGGAATAGCCCCCAGAAGAGGACGTCCTCTCTACGCCTTTGATGATTACGTCGGTGTCCATCGAGACGTGGGCCGCGGGTCCCGGTTGCACCTCTACCACCACGAGCCTAATGGCGCCTCCGTAGAAGGGTACTTCTATTGTTTGTCCTCTTGCGACGGGCTTGCCGAAGAGTATCCGCTCCTTTAGGTATTTGGGATCTAGTCTGATGGGCTCGGTGGGGGCGAGGACTACTCTTTGGGCCGGCTTTAGAGCCGCCTTCTTTATCTTCACGATGTCGCCTATGCCCACGCCGGCGCTTTGTCTAATTATGCCGTCCATCCGCACTATGTCCTTATCCTCGTCGTCAGGATAGGCGGGCCACACCTGGGCATATGCGGTCTTCCTCCCCACAATCTCCACGTAGTCGCCAAGATCAACGCCGAGTTTCTTCGTTATGCGGACGGGGATTCTAACAATGCTACGGCCTACGTCGCGTGATCTAGACTCGGCGACTTTTATTAGCACATATGGCGCCGGTGACGTGCCTACCTCTGGCTGTCGATGTTCGCTGTACGTATCACGCTGTATTTCTGTCTTGGTGGATAGCTGAACGTAGGCGGCTGGGGCCGGGACTACGTCCTCAACTCTGAGCGTTACTGTTTTGTCTTGTTGGGGCACAGCAGTAATGTTTCCTTTCGCAAGTGGTTTGAAGAGCAGGTATCTCTTGACGTATTCGGCGTCTACGGGTTGATTTGTCTTGAGAACGATTTTCTCGGCTGGAGGCAACACCGCTTTCTTTATGCGCACATAATCGCCCAATTCGGCGCCGGCGTTAGACCTCGTGACTTCGTCCATCTTCACTACGTCTTCCTCCTCAGTAGGCTGGACCACGGCATACGTCGACGTGGCGCCTATTATCTCGACGAAGTCCCCCGGCTTTAGACCTAGCCTCTCCATTGCCGAGAGGGGAAGTCTGACCACTCCGAGATGCGTCCCGTACTCGGCCAAACCGCCCACACGCAAGACGACCTCGCCTGGCCCGGCTACGGGCGCCCTCTTTGGGGTTGGCTCTTGCTGGTGCTTCCCCTTAGCCTCCGCCGTGGCGGCGGGAGCGCTAGGCAGGTGCGCTGTGTCGGCGGCTACAGTAGGCGTCTCCGCCGCTGGCAACTGGGTAGTTATCGGCGCGTTGGCTCCTATGCGTGGCGTCATGTTTGGGAATATGTGGTAGAGCACCTCGACAACGTTTGGGCTTAGGCCGTGGATGTATGTGCTATACACCGCATATCTGTCTATGCCGCTGGCGTCCAGCGCGGCGGATATGTACTCGATGACTTTGTCTATCTCGCATCTCTTGATCGCAGACGCGATGACGCTAGCTATGCGAGACGCTATTTGCCAATCCTCAAAACCTCTAGGGGCCCTCCTATAGGCCGCTATGAAGTCGTTAAGCTCATAGACAGCATCGGCAGGCATACACGAGGGGGGAGACTGCGGCTCAGGCCCACCTTTGACGATGGAAACACACCTCTTAATGCACCTATACCTCTCCGCTTCGTCCTGCACAGACGAGCATAAGTCTACACAAGTCAGCATAGCTTCCACCATGCGCCTTTAGGTGCTACGTCTCCTGCATCTACAATTGACTCCCTCCTCAGAACTCTCTGGATAGAATTCTCAGTGGCGAGAAAGTGTGACCGGTGCTGTATCGGTAATATAAGTACATCTGGACAATCCACAGTCTTATTTATTATTTATTTAAAGATATCTCCCTATTTGTGAAATGCCTTAGCTAATTGGGCGCCGAGAAACTGTTCCAATGAGCCTTGCTTATGGCTATCAGATGGGGAGTAGCGATAATAAACTCTCTACTTCTTAAGGGTCCTGGTGCCAGATTGATTTTTATCAAAAGAATTTTACGAGTCCCGCCGCGCCAGGTATGGTGTATGCCCTGTAGCCAAGCCGTCTAAGGTGCCTCGTCAACCTCTCGGAGAAGCCGTACACGGTGTACACGAGCCTAGGGGAGGTCTCTCTGACGAACTCCACGAGGCTTGGGAAGTCGCTGTGGTCGCTGAGCGGGATGCCGTATACGCCCTCCTCGGCCGCCCTCCTCCTAAGCCCCTCCTCTGCATACCACCCGCTCACCTCTATCTTGAAGCGGCGAGGCGGCGCCGCCCGGAGGCTCGGGACTATGATCACGTCGCCGCCTCCGCCGGTGGAGATGCCGAACGCTCTGTTGTACCTAGCCACTGAGGCGTGCGCGCCCGCCTTGGCGCCGAGGAGCTTCGCTACCTCCTGCGCCTTGCCCAACGGATACGCCGCGATGGCGACGCCCCCGTCCTCCGCATGCCTCTCCACCACGTCGAGGAGCTCGTTGTAGAGCTCGGCGCGGTTGGGGAAGACATATGTCGGGTCGCCGTAGGTCGCCTCCATGACCAATACGTCGGGCCTCTCCACGGGCTCGGCGGCGTCGGTCAAGATGGTTCCCGCCGTGTTGAAGTCGCCAGTGAACAAAATCTGCAAGCCGTCGACCTCCACCAAGTACATCACGCTACCCAGTATATGCCCCGCCTCAAACACGGCGATCTGCGCCCCGTCCATCTCCACGACGTCGCCGGGGGCCGCCGTCATACGTCTCGTCGGCACGCCGCCCAGCCGTATCGACATGGCGGTAAACGTCTCCCGAGTTGCCACTACCCTATGCCGCAGTACATAACGGGATATGTGGTCGCTGTGTCCGTGAGTCACAAGCACAAAGTCCACAGACCCCCTGATGGGGCCCGTGGGATCTACGACAAACCTAACCCTAGAGCCCTCCACGTATATGCCCCTGTCGTAAAAAATCTTCATCGCAACCCGTCAACACACACAATTTTTATACATCACCACCAATCTATTCTCGTGATGTGGTGTCCCTTTGCTGAGCCTGTGAGGAGGTACGCCACAGCCTGATCGAATACGCCTTTATGCCGAGTTTCCTCAGGCTCTCCGCCACGTCGAGGCTGAGCCCCCCGCCATAGCAGTAGAAGACGTAGGTCTTGTCGCGGCCCATTCTGTCGACGAGCGAAAGGACGTCCTCCGGATCGCCCCTCACCGCGCCGGGGAGAAGCCACCTTCTGTAGGACTCCCCGTCTCTTAAGTCTACCACCACCTCGTCTGGGGGAAACTCCCCGATTTCCAGGTCCTGCGGCGGCGTCAAAGACTTTATGCATCGTCGCGTTCTCTCTTGCGCAGTATCTTCAAGCTCTTCACAACCTCCTCAACAGCGTCGCGTATGGCTAGGTCTATCTCCTCCACCTCTACTCTCGTCGCCCACTTCCTAGGCCTCCGGCTGAACACCGCGCAGTACTCGGGCAACCTCGTCGAAAGTTCGTACGTCCCTACCCTCTGCGCCAGCTTCACGATTTCGTCTTTGTCCATGCCTATCAGCGGCCTCAGCAGGAGCATTTCAAGCCCCCTCTCGACGGCGGCTAGGGCCTGTAGCGTCTGCGAGGAGACCTGCCCCAGCGACTCGCCAGTAACGAGGGCGGCCGCCTTCACCACACGCGCCGCCTCGGCGGCGGCGAGGTAGAGCCCCCTCTTAACGCTACATTCCACAACTCCTCTCTGACGCCCCTCCTAATGGCCTTGGCGAGGGGGCCGCAGTCGGCCACGGCGACGCGGGCGTTGTAGCCGTAGGACCAAGACAGAAGCGTCTTCACCACCTCCAACACGTGCCTCAAGGCATGTGTCCCGCCGAGATTGCAGTAAAAGACGTCGACATGGGCGCCGCGGCACATCATCATCCACGCCGCCACGGGCGAGTCGATGCCGCCTGACACCAAGGCGAGGACCTTCCCCTCGGAGCCGAGCGGGAGGCCCCCGGGGGCCCTCCAACACCTCCGTGTAGAGGAAAGCCCTCCTCCCCCTTATCTCTACATAAAGCTCCACCTCAGGCCGCTCGAGGTCTACCTTCCCGCCGGCGGAGACGAGCGCCGCGCCTATCTTAGCGGCGGCGTCTGGAAACGTGAAGTTGTGGATGCCCCATCTATGGACCCTTACTGCGAACCTTCGGCCCCGCACCACATCGCCCACAGCCTCGCCGCGGCGTCGGCCACCTCGTCTAAATTACTAAATCTAACCAGATAGGTGGGGCTCACAGACTTGACGCCAAACACTCTCGACAAGACCCTCTTTAGGCACTCTACATCGCCCTATGCGTAAAACCGGCCGGGCTCCCAAGCATTTTGGCGCCGCCGCACTCCTCAGCCGCCTCCTTCATGGCGCTTAGCAGTAGCCGCTCCATCTCCTTCCTAGTCCAGCCCCTCTTTACGCTAAGCTCGCCAACTCGCACCAAGACGACTCTATCCACATAAACCCCCATACATACTCTTAAAAAACCTACGAGCTTGCCAAAGGCTAGGCTTGCGCCAAAAATACCACGCTTTAGCTATTGTGGCCAACACCTCCTTCAAGTCGTTTTAAAGACAGCAACGGAACAAGTTGACGATTTTTACAGAAAGTCTATCTCTTGTACTTAGGCGCCACATGGGGGGCGTAAGAGGAAGATCGCTAGACAGGCGGACAGAATAGACAAGACAAATCAAGAATAGACAGACCGCAAAGGCTTTGACAGGATTGATGAACAATAAGAGATGGCTTGACGAAGATAGTGCGTTGCAAGAGGAGGGAGTTGCCTATTTAAGCAATGAGAAGCTGTGGCCGAGGCTACGGGACTAGAGGTAGCCGTAATCCTTAAACAGTCGGTCCATGGCGAAGTAATCTCTAAAAGTGCGGTACGCGTTGTATGCCACCTCCCAGTAACGGCCGCTGTGGTAGGCGTCTAGCGCCTCTTCGACCTTTTTCCTAAATTCGTCGTACTCCCGTCGGTCGATGTCGGGCGAGTCGAGGGGGAGGAGTCTATCTCTGTCCTCGCCGAAGAGCCAGCCGTTGTGGCCATCCTTAACCACCTCAGTCACGGCTCCGTCGCGCGACGCCACAGACGGCACCCCGTTGACGCCGGCCTTCATAAACGACGTGCCCGACGCCTCCCAGCCGCTAAACGGAGTGAAGAGCCAGACGTCGGAAGCCCATATGATCCTCCTCGCCGTCTCCACGTCTAGGTCGGGGAAGTAGTACACGTTCTCCATGGACTCAGCCGCCTCTCTGAACTTCTTCATCATCTCGACGCCGTAGTGGTCGTTGGGGTGGGCGCGGCCGCCGAGCAGAAAGACGACGTCTCTATTGAGTTCTTTTATGAGCTGGAGCACAAAATGTGGACGTTTGTAGTGGGTAAGCCGCCTAGCCCAGGACAAGACCACCTTGCCCCTAGCCTCCACGCCCAGGACCTTAAGCGCCTCCTCCTTCACAGCTTCCCTCGTCTTCTTCAGCTCCTCAGGGCTTTTTACGCCTGCGACTTTGGGATGCTCCCACCGCGGAATCTCAACGGCATTGGTCACCGGCCTTATCTTGTGGCAGTGATGCGGGAAAGTCTTTGAAGTCAACTTCACCATTTTCTTCGACACCACCACGCCCTCGGCCGCCATGGCGAGCCCCAGCTCCGTCAGCACAACAAGCTCCATCGCCATCTCGAAGCCGAACTCGTCTCTGAAAAACCTCCGGTGGAAGGCGGGGTGGCCCCACGGCGCAGGCGTATGGATGACGAGCCTAGCCCTTGGATGCCTCTTGAAAAACAGCGCCAAGACCGTGTAGGCTTCCTGCAGGTCTAGATGCTTCACCCTCTCCCACCTCACGAACCGTTCCACGTACTCCACAGCCGCCTTCGCCAAGATCACGTATTTGTAGAAGCGGTCAGCTTCGGTATCCTCCTGGTAAAGCCTCCTAGTCGCCTTCACGGCCCAGTCCGGCGCCTCCACCTTCACAAACACCGCAGTCGCCGTGTTGAGCCTATATACGTAGTATGAGACGGACACCTTATCGCCCCTCACCGTAAACTCGGCGCCGCCAACCTTCGCAAGTTTCTCAAGTGGGTTGGGCTCAGCCGCCGGGATGAGATCTCCGTTTTCCTCCCTATACTTCACATAGCCCTCGGGGTAAAACAGCGTGATGACGGTGTAAGACACGCCGAGTCTCGCCGCGGCGTAGAACCTGTCGGCCTCCAACACGCCGAGGCCCCCAGCGAAGTTCTTCAGAAAGTCGACGCCGAGCTCAGGCGTAATTGAGATAATCATGGAGGCGGAGAGGAGAACCTTATTAAAAAGTTAGTCGCGACTAAAGTCGGCGGCCTGCCCGAAATCGTCGGGAGATACGGCATCTTAGTAGAGCCGGAGGACGTGGAAGGGCTAGGTTCACTAGCCCTCCTCCAGACCTCTGTCGGTGTCGTGCTTGCGGCTTGTCTCTTCTAGCCACCTCTCTATGTCGTCTGCAAGCTCGGCATAACGTCTGAAGCCCTCCAGATGCCCCTCGTAGCACTCTATCATTATCTTGCCGTTCTTCATGCGGTTTATCCTCGGCTTCCTCCCGGTAAGGGCCTCTACCACGGCGGCGAATCTCTCGGCGTCTGCCTCCCTGACCTCCGGCGCGTCGCCCTTGGCGTAGGCGCGTCCCACGGCCTCGTTGTCTCTACTACGTCTGCCGAAGGTAATCGTGTAGTCGCTCTTTACGCCGTCTACCTCCGCCGTAATCCTAATCCTTAGCAACTTTCTGCCGTCTCTGTCCTCCTCAACGGCTTCTCCGTCTATGACCTTCACCACGTGCCTTCTGCCGTCCACTTCGACCTCCTTCTTTAAGCCCTTTAACGTCAAGGAGTCTCTCGACATCCCCTCCTCTATGATCTTTTTGGCTTTTTCGTGGACCTCTTTACCAGCCTCCTCCGCCCTTTTGAGTATGTGCTCCACGAACCTCGCCGCCAGCTCCCGTTGTTCTCCCTCGCCGTAGACGGAGAGCCAGGCGGCGTGCGCCAAGCCCTCCCTACGGATATAAACATAGCCGTCGCGGCCCTCCTCCGGCATCTTCACCGTGAAGTGCTTCCCCTCCTCAAGGCCCATGTTCTCAAGCCGTTGTGCCTCCCGCTCTATGTTTTTGCGACTGGTGGAGCGATATCTGACATCAAGCGCGCCGCTACGCACAAGCCTCACGAGGTACTTCGGCCAGCCCTCCATCAACACGCGGCCCTCCTCCAGCTTCTCAAGCCAGCGCTCAGTCTTCTTCTCATCCACCCAGCCGTTCTCCACAGCTCTCCTAACGATCTCGGCCAGGGCTTTTCTGAGTCTCTCATGTCCAGCCGCAAGCCTGTCGGTGGTGGTTACGACGTACCATACGTTTCTATTGCCCACCTTCGTCACCTCCGCGCTAACGCCCGCAAGCCTCAGAAGGCGAGCCGCAAGCTCGACACGGCTCCGGTCCGTCGAGGCGAATTGGAGCTCGACCGCATCGCCGCGCAGATATACGTTGTACTTCACGGCGACGCCGCCCTCCGATATGATCAAATCGGCGGCGACGCGGCCGCTTGGAGTTCTCCTCAGCCCCTCCCAGCTGACGCTAAGCCCCTCAGCTCCGAGCCTCACGGCTTCAGCCAGCTTGTAGTTAATTACCTTTTCATCTCCCTCAAGCAGAGGAGGACCGAAGAGGAAGTATAGACCAGCCAGCTTGACCGCGTCGCCGCCGGATGCGACTACGTCGAACTTCCTACCGGCGCTTCTCACCTCAGCCTCTATGCCGTGTGCCGCGAGGGCGGCCGCCCAGAGCAAGGCGACTTCACGCATGCCGCTGGTTAAGCCTACCACCCCCATCGCCGTGGACACGTATCCATCTCCGCCTATTGCGCCGGAGGTAACAGCGCCGAAGTATCTCAGCGTTGTTTCATTTACGCCCAGCCTTTCAGCCTGTATCAGCAGAAGGGCCGGCGCGACGACCTCTCTAGCCACCTTGTCGTCGTTCAGCTTATCCCTCAGAGCCTCTAGCTCGCCCCGGACCTCCTCGCCCAGCCGCCTCGCGGCGGCATCCACCACGCCGTCCCAGTTCTCCACAACCAACCCCTTCAGCCCCTCCCAGCTCTCCGCCTTAATGCCCAGCATCTTAAGCCACCCGCCTTCCGCGCTTCTTCTGATCGCCTCGTTGAGACTGTCAAGGGGGGCTTCAACCACAACTTGCAACTTCGGCCCCTCCAGAGTCAAGTTCATGCGGAACACTGTGACGTAGGACCAGCCGAACAAGGCCTTAGTCTCCGCCAACTGCCACCGGTGGGAGGTGCCCATCTGCAACAGCCCTCCACTTATCGCCACATCGGAGTTAACCCAGCCAACCATGTAGAGGAGGTGGTCCTCCACGGGCAGACGTCCCCCAACCTCCTCCGCCGCCTTCATCGCCGCCTCAAGCTCTTGCTTGAAGAACTCACGCCATCTCGCGTCGAACTCTAGGGCGTAAACTATGCTCGCCCCCTCCTCTCTCACCTTTGCAATCCTCAGCTTTATGCCCAGCTCCTTGAGCTTGTCGCCCTCCTCAAGCCTAAAGAGCCTAAACACGTAGGACGACTCGGCCTCATTCTCAAGCATCAGCGCCAGCTTGCCGCCCTTCGTGAGCTCCTCGACAAAGCGTCTGTGGTAGTCGGCGCCAGGCTTTAGGAAGAGGCGGCGGAAGGCCTCTGCTAACATCTCCTCCACCGTTACGGGTCTCTCCACCCCCGCCCTCTCGGCCTTTTCGTACGCCGTAATCGGCGCGTAGTAGAGAAGCCAAGCAGGCCCGCCCACTTCAAGCCAATGCCAAGCCGCAATGCCATAGACACCCCTCCTGCCCAGCGCGTATTCCCTATAGGCGATTAGAGCGGCGTATGCCTTAGTGCCGAAGCTCACGCCGCTGAACCTGGAGAGCTCCGGCTGTTTCGCCTCCGCCAGCCTCCTGGCCATGCTCTCATTCACGTCGAGAAGGTCTCTCAGACCATACTTTACCGCGTATTCATTCAGCCGCTCCCTGAGGATCTTCAAGGCGTTTTCGAAGGCCTTGCCCTCCTCCTCGGCCAGCTGTGCTAGACGGCCGAGGTCCGCCGCAACTCTCTTAAACGGCTCCTCCCCCACCTCCACCCTCTGCACCGTCTCTACGTATTTTCTCAACGCAGATCTGTAAACGCCAAACACCTCCTCCAGCGCGAGAGTTGCGTAGAATAGGGCGCGTTTGTACTTCTCATCTTCGAGATACTTGGAATACAGCGTAACACCCCCGCCCCACATAAGTTTCCTCTCCTCAGACGGCCTTGGCATTATCAACACCCTCAGCGACTCCCAGGGCTCAGCCAGCTTCACTCTCCCGGCGGTGGCCGCCTTGGCGACCTCCTTGAACTTCTCGTAGGGGTCGGGGTCGTTCTTCAAAATGTTAAACACCTCCTCCCTAGAGTACTCCCTAACGCCGGCGGTCACAAACGGCGTCAGAGACGCCGCATACGCCGGCTTCTCCAGCTCAATCATACCCCACATATTCAACACGGCGGACAGCGCAACGGCCCCAGCCGCCACGGCGGCCATCAAGAAGAGATATGCTTTGTGCTCATCCACCCAAGCCAGCACCCGCGTCACCGCCTCCACAAACAACTCAACAAGGCGCTGAACCGTCACCTTAACTTTCTCGAATACTTCCTTTGCCGCCTCGTAAAGCGTCTTCGCTGCCTTCTGCACATACTCAACAGCCTCCCTATACTGTCCAACCTCCGCCAACGCCACGGCGGAAGCCACCGACGAAACCACAGCCTCCGAGTAGAGGCCGCTGTAAACAGAATACAACGCCGCCGCCGAGAAGCCAGCCAGCGCAGACGCCCTAAGCGCCTTCTCCACCGTAGAGACGCCTTTCAACGCGTCTCTCTTATACCGCTCCCCGGCCCTAGCCAAGATGTCGATAACCTCAAGGACGAACTGCTTAATGCGGTACTCCGCGTCTGGGATACCCGCCTCCTCTGCTTTTTTAACCGCCTCTTTAACCGTGTGTTCAATCATCTTGAAGAGCAGCTCCCCATCTCTCGTCTGATACCCCTCGAAGAGGTAAAACAGCGCGTTGTACACATGCCTAGCGGCGTCTGGCGACGCCGTAAGCCGCCCGAAGGAGCTCAACACGCGCTCAGCCACTTCGGCCAATATGTGGGCAAACTCCGGCTCTTTTGCGGCCACCTTCTCCAGCCTAGCCTTCACCTTAGCCGTCACGAGGCTCTTCGCCTTAAAAGCCGCCTCCTTGTCCAAGGCAAAACCAAACCGCTCCAGCAGATAATCCACAGACTCCACCCTCATCACGTCGACAACAGGCGCCCTAGGCCTCTCCTCACGTCTTAAACCACGTACAACCTTGGCCTCGGGCTTCGGGGCTTCTGGCTTAACGACCTCCGGCTTGCCAATCTCAGGCCTAACAGCCTGAGGCCTAACCTCCGGCTTCTCGACCTCCCGTCTTAAACCACGTTCCTCAGGCCTCTGAACCTCCACAGTCGGCTTGGTCTCGGGTTTAGCCGCCTCCTGTCTCTGGGTCTCCGGCTTCGGCGGAGGCGGCGGCGGGAAGAGCTCCTCGTACCTGAGCCTGGCGCCTACAAAGGCGTTGAAGAGCTCCACCGCCTTTCTCGCCACCGCCGGCTTCTTCGGCGTGTAGGGAGCGGCCATCCGCTCAAACCACATATCGACGGCGGTGTACCACGCGGCTCTGAACTCAGCCCCTCCCTCCGGGTCGCCCACCAGCCTAAGCCAGAAGAGCGGAGCCAGCTCCACCGGAAGCCAAGGCATAAATACCGCACCGGCAACCTCCTCCTTGGTCTTGAACTCCCTACCGGCGCCGCTTCTCAGATAGTCGGCGTATTCGTCGGCAAGTCTGAAGGCAAGCCACGTCAGATACAGCTCGTCGTGGCGCTCCCAAACTTTAGACTCCGGCTCGCCGTATTTTTGTCTGAGGTGCTCAAGGGCGGCCTCAGCCCTCTCCCGGTCGAACTCGTACACCATCTGCCAGAGGGTTCTGTTGAACCGGGCCTCGTATAGCTCCCGCACTGTCTTCTTCATTTCGTCGTAGTTCCTAGCGCGCAGGGCTTCGCCGAATTTAGACAAAGGCTCCTCGATGGAGAGTCTGTCTATGGAGTAGGCCGTAATCCACTCGCCCTCCTTAACAGGCTGCCTGTCTTTGAGGATGAACCACAGGTAGGCCTCAGGCACAGGCCACTCCACCGGCCTGACGCGGGCGACGCCCTCACGCGCCCCATCCACATGCTCAACCACAGCCCTCTCCACCGCCGACAAGTCAAAGCCAAAAGGCGCGGCCACGTAGCCGGTGCGCCACTCCTTAGGCACCCCCTCCTCAAACGAAACCGGCCGCTTAATCTGCCGCACCTCCCAACCCGCCTCGCCAGCCCTCCTCGCCAGCTTCTCGTCCTCGGTCCAGTAGGCCGTGTATGGTTCAAGTCTGCCGCGCCAGCCGCCTTTCGCATATGTCTCAACCACCTCCTCCGGCATCGTCGAGAGGCCGAGGAGGAGGGCCCTCTCAGCCGCCTCCCTCCCAACCCTCAGACCCGTATCCCTCGCATAGTGCCGCATCCCCTCGTGCATCTCTGCGACGACGTCCTCCATCCTGTCTGAACGCACAAACCGCTCAGCCGCCCTAGCGCCGTATGCCGCCAGAAGACCGTCCACAGCCTTCTCAAGCTCCTCCGTAGAGGCCTCTCCCCTCTGCACCCTCCTCGCCGCCTCTACAACCTGCTTGACGTATTCACGCATCTCTGGCCACTCGCCGTTGGCGGTGAAGACCCGTTCCAGCGCCTTCTCGAAACCCTCCAAATTCATCTCCACGCCCTTCTTCACGCCGATGCCGGCGTTCCTCAGCGTGTTGCGGACCAGCTCGTAGACGGCCTCCTCCTCCTTCTTCGCGATGAGCTCCCTCACCGCTTGAGGCAGAGCGTCCCAGCGCTCCTCCACCGGCCTAGCCCAGCACCGGGCGTACTCCTCCAGAGCCCTGTTCCCAGTTTTGTAGGCAACGAGAGACATCCACCTCCCTATCGAGTCTAGCCCGCCCTCCTTCGCCGCCTCGCCCAACGCCAGCGCCGCCTCAGGCGAAAACTTGGCAACGGCCTTCACGGCAGATATGTATTCCCTCCTTGCGTTTACATACTCCTCATAGGCCGGCCTCAGCTTCTCCTCCACAGCCTTCAGCACTGTCTTCACGTCTTCGCCCTCCGCCTCAATGCCTAGGGCTTTGAGGGCGGCCTTCAGCTCCTCCAGCGCCTTGAGGGCTTGCTCTTTGTCTTTAGTCTTCAGCGCCTTCTGAAGTGCTTGATACGCCTTCTTCACCTCCTTCTTGGCATACCTCTCGTCGTTTTTAACCAGCGCCAAGTAGACGACCGCCCTCTCCGCCGTCTCTTTCAGCTTGCCGTAGTAAGCCGCGAAGACGTCTCTGACCACCTTCGGCACCGCCACCTCCAGCCGACTCCTCTGAGGCGGCGGATGCGGCCTTACGTCTGTGAAGAAGCGGCCCGCCTTCTCCAAGTCGTACACCGGCGGGATGGGCTCAGCCTTAGCCCTTAGCACCTTCTCAAACTTGTTGTAGACCCGCTCGGCGTCTGCGATCCTCACGGCGATCTCGCCCAGCTCCTTGGGGAGCTTGAGCTCATCAACCCAGCTTATGACGCGCCTGATGTCCACCGCGCGTATCATCTTCTCAGCCACAGCCTCCGGGTCTCCTGCGAAGGCCCTAGCCGTGAGGCCGAAGTACTTCATCCCAACTTCGCGGACGTCGCCGTGACCCCCGACGAAGTCTCTCACCTCCGCAAAATACGCCTTATACCTGGCGCGGGCGTCTGCGAGGTGCTTCTCCGCCTTCCTCTGTGCCGCCTCCAGCATTTCCCTGGCCTTTGTCTCCAGCGCCAGCCTCCTATCCATGTCTCTCTCCTTCTCCGCCTCGCGGAGGAGCGCCGCGGCCCTCCTCTCGGCGCCCTTGAGATATGCATTCACCATGCGCACCTCTTCATACGCCGCCTTAGCCCTCAACACAGAAGCCAACAGCTTCAGCTCATGCGCCTCAGCCACAAGTCGCTTAGCGGCTTCGTCTGATGCAGTCTTCGCCTCAGAAAGCATTTGCGTAGCTTTGGCCATCAAGACCGAGGCCGCCTTGTCGAAGAGCTGTATTTTGGCGCCCCTAATAGTCATCTCAGAAAGCTCCCTAAACGGCCTCCCCTCGCCTCTGTAGTACGCCTTCAACCCCCTCGCCACCGCCTCCTGGCTGAAGTCGCCTAGCCACTTCATCATCTTCCCCGCATAGCTGAAGCCGCCGGTCAATCCCAGCGGCGCCCCGGCCTTCACCGCACTCGTCTTGGCATGTTCAAAAGCCGCATTTAGGTACGGGCCGTAGTCTGTGAAGAACCCGTACCACTTTGCGTATACAGGCTGGAGGACGTCGGGGCCGAGGCGGTCTACGACGTAGGAATACATCGGCGCCCTGACGAGGGCCCTAACATGCTCCTGGTCGATTAAGTGCTTAACCTCGTCGTAAAGCGGATTGCGGAAAACTTCGCGGCCCTCCCTAAGCAGGTACAGCGATGCCTCGGAAAGCGCCTTGAAGAGTCTATCGGCCTCCTCAAGGCCCAACATGCGCACTACGGCCCAGGCGTGGCCGAATTCGGCGTCTGCCCTAGGCCTTCTCACATACTCCACAAGCTCAAGAGCCCCGTAGAGCCTAGCCAACTCCCGCTCCAGCTCTCCCAAGGCCTTAGACACGTTTCTCTCCGTCGGTCTCTCAAGGGCCTTGACAACCTTCTCTAGTCCAAGTTGTTCTGCCAGAGCCCTAGCCTCCCTAATCCTTTCCTCCAGCGGCTCAAGCCTCGCCCTCTTCTCCTCAATAATCTTCAGAATCTTGTCAAACTCTGCAACCGCTCTCTCGAAGTCTTTCACCTTCAAAGATTTCAACGCTTCGTCGAAGACGGCTTTGACGTCGTCAGGAGCCTTTTTAAGCGCCTTTTCCAGCTCCTTCACCTTTTTGTCTATGTGTGCAACCTTCTCCAGACTCTTCTTCGCCTCACCCAGCTCACCCACCAGCTTCTGCAGTTGTCTGTGCCGCTCCGCCAGCTTCGGAAGCTCCGCCTCGACGGCAGGCAGGACGGAGTAGTCGCCAGCCTTAACCTTCTCTAATAAAGGCGACAGATGCGGCGCCACCAGCTCCACCGCCGGCTTGACGTCGTCGATGAGCTTGGCAAGCTTCGCCTCAACGTCGCGTTTAGCCGTAACCACCTCCTTGGCCTCTCTCGCTAGGGAGGCCAGAGCGGAGTAGTAGCCGTACTCGGAGATCTGCCTCACGACAGCCTCATCCCTCAGCCTCGCCATCAGCCTCTCCGCCTCCTCCACCGCCGAGGAAAGTCTCTGCGCCACCTCCTCAGGCGCCTTCCAGGCGATGGACTCAGCCGCCTTAAGCGCGGTTTCAGCCGCCCTCCGCAGGTTCTCCACCCCCAGCCCACGCTCCTCAAAAGCCTTAACCATCTTCTCCGCCTCAGCCGTAAAGACCCGCCTAAACATCTCAGTCCTCTCCCCCTCCGGAGCCCTGAGCGCCTCTGCGACAGCCTTAACGAATATGGGATAGACGTCCCCGGCCTCTTTCCTCACTCTCTCCACCGCCTTAAACAGCGAGGCGGCCTCACCCAAGCCGAAGGCCTCCGCCGCCTTGGCGGCCTTCTCCGCGTCGACGCGTTGCAGAGCTACAGGCAGGTCGGCCAGAGCCTTCAAGCTTTCAGCCGCCTTTTCTAATTCCCTAACGGCTTGCTCTCTGTACTCCGGCGAGCTGAGGCGTCTGGTTTCAAGGCCGAGGCGCTCCAGCGTCTTGGCCACAGGCTCTACGTCTCTCACGGCGGCCAGTCTTTCGTTGGCGGCTTTTTCTACGGCTTCTGTGAGGGCTAGGGCGCGGCTGTAGTTTCTGCCGGCGGCCGCCTCAAGCGCCGTCTTCACCGCCGCGGCCTCAAGGCCGGAGACGCCGGCCACCGCCAGCGCCAAAGCGTAGACCCTCTCCTCCGGCTGGGCGGCGGGTATGAGACTCTTCGCCTCTTTAACAGCTTTTACAACCTCCGCGGCCCCCGCCGCCTCTATCCGCGTCAGTATTTCCCTCGCTCTCTCCGCCTCTCCGCGGCGGACTGCCTCTAATGTCTTCTCCAGCCCCGGCTTGAGGGAAGGCGCCCTCTCTAAAACCTCCGCCAGCCTCTCGGCGGCTCTCGCCAACCCCTCAGCCTCCACCCGCACCTCTCTAAACAGCCGGAGGACAGACGCATCTGCAAGCGCCCTCTCCACAGCCTCCAGCTGTTTAGCGGCTACGCCGTATTCACCCCTTCGGAGCTCCTCCAGAGCCGCAGAGAGGAGCCTCGCCGCCTCCCCCTCTAAAGCGCCGGCCCTAGACATCAGCTCAGAAATCTTTCTATCCGCCGCCTCAGCCTCATGCCCGAGGATGACCATCCTCTCCACGCCTCCAGCCGCCCGCGCAGTCCAATACTCACCCTCCTTCACGACGCCCTCCACATGCCCCACAGTCTCAGCCGCCTCAGCCCACCTCCCGGCCTTAAGCGCAGTCTTCATCTTCTCAACGTCTTCTTTGACGGCGGGCACCACCTCAGCTGCCCTCTTCAAGACCTCCGCGGCTTCTACAGGCGCGGAGGCTAGGCCCCTAACCTCTCCCGCCAGCTCTCCTACCTGTCTTAGGTGCATGAGCTCTCTGTATGTGCTAAGCGCCTCGGTGGTGAAGAGGCTGTGCAGAAGCTCCAGCCTGCCCAGCACGCCTCCGGCGTGCTCAGGCGAGAGAAGCGGCCTCAGCCTCTCCACAGCACCCCACCCGCCGGCGTAGACCTCACCCGCGATTTTATCAGCAACCCTCCTCACCCGCTCCGCGGCGTCACTCATCCCCTGTTGTTCAAACAGCTTAGCCGCCTCCTCCGCCCTCGCCCTAAACGCGTCGACAAGGCGGGCCGCGTCCCCCACCCCGCCCACAGCCTTAACCGCCTCTTCAAAAGCCTTTGCGACAGCCGGCAGTACAAGGGCGACGTCTTCAACGGCCCTCCAGCCGACTGCCTCGGAGATCTTGGCCAGCTCAGCCGCGGCGCGCCTAATCTTCTCCACAGCCTCCACGTCGCCCCGCCTTGCGTACTCCTCCACCAGCCTCTCCACCCGCTCCATAAACACCTCGCGGAACACACGCTCTCTGCGTCCAGGCGCCTTAAGCGCCTCCGCCAAGGCGTCTTCGAAGGCCCGCACCACCTCCCTCACCTCAGGCACCTCCCTCCTAACGACCCTGCGGCCCTCCAGCAAATCCCGAACGAAGAAGAACTCCTCTCCAAATCTTCTATAGATCTGAGAGGTCTCTTGTAGAACCTCCTGCCTCAGCTTTTCGGCCCTGGCTTTAAGCTCCTCCGCCGCCTTCGGCATGATGCGGAGCTCCTCCGCCCTCTCCAGCATGTGCTCTACGCGGCGGTACTCCACGGCCTTCCTCAGCGCCTCCAGCGCCTTCTCCTCAGCCCTAAAGCCGGCGAGGTATTTGGCGTATTCAGCGGTGAGGGCCACGTCCGGCCTTATCTTGACGGCCTCGCGCGCGTCCAGCGCCCGCCCGCCGAGGGGGGAGAAGCGGTGCACAACCGCCTCCCAAGGCCTCTCCTCGATGTTAAGACGGCCGCGGGAAGGCCCCCAGGCATTGAGCAAAGCCTCGCCCTCCTCTGCGCTTCTGCCTCCCATCACGATGCCGCGGGCGGCTCCTGCCAGCCTAAGCGTCGGTAGCTGCTCCTCAATCTTCCACTTCACCACCTCAGCCGCGATCTGTCTCGTGTCGTACCTCGTAGGCGCCACTGCGTAGTGCGCCTCGAGGAACTTCTCCGCACTCCTCAACGCCCTAACTGCGGCGTCGAAGTCCATCAGCGCCAGGTGCTTAACCACGCCCTCGACGGAGGCGTCTCTGGGGATTTGAGACGCCTTGCCCTCTGCAACGCGCTGAAGCGCCTCGTTAAGCGCAGATATCAGCCTAGCCCTAGGCGCCTTGTCAACAACGGCGAAGTGCCTAATCGCCTCGTTGAGGCACTCTGTAACACTCTTCACCGTCTCTTCTAACCGCCCACGCTCCTTCTCGTCCAGCTTAGAGAGATCCTCTGTGAAGTACCTCCTCAGCGCCTCGTACCGTCGCTGGAACTCCGTTATGAATCTGCGGAAGTCGGCAAGTACCTTCTCCGCCTCATGCGCCATCTTCTGCCTAGCCTTTTCAAACTCCTCTCTCGCCTGCTCTACATACAGCGAAAGTGGGTGGAGCCAGCCCCAGCTCCGCCTCATTTCCCTCATATAGCCTCGTACAGCGGCGCGTAGGTTTAGGTACAACGCGGCGTCCTCCGGCTTCACCTTCCCCTCAGCCGCGAGCCTGGCGACGACGCGCGGGTCGAGCTTAAGCAATACGCGCCACATAAACGGCAACCTATCCAGCCTCCACCAGAAGAGGTGGTAAGACAGCGAGCCGCGGCTCATCTCCTCCCTTTCCTGCACCCACATGTCGAACCTCGGCGAAAGCTCTCTCGCCGCTTCGATAATGTTGTCTGCCCTTAGGGCGTTCCAGATGCGCCTAGCCGCCTCTATGCGAGCCCTCCTCTCCTCTTCACGCCTACGCTCAAGATTCCGCAACCACTCCACATCCGCCCTCTCCTCTGCGGCGCGTAAAACGCGCTCCAGAGCCTCTCTCCTCCACTTCACTTTAATCTCTTCGCGTATCTGCTCCGCCGGGTCTTTTATTGCGATTTCTCTCCTCCAGAGGACGTACCGTCTGTAGTACTCCTTGAGGTCGGGACTCCGGAGGTATCTGAGGCCGGGTATCCGCGTGGCGAAGAAGGAATGCACCCTAGCCGCCGTGCGGACTGTCCGCCTCATCACCGGCCTCTTCACGGCGAGCCAAATCCTCAGCAGAAGCTTGCCCCTAACGGCGACGCGGAACGGGAGCCAGTAAGTCCAGTCTTGTATTACGCCTATGACGAAGCCGAAAACCGCCCTCATAGGCGTGGGGAAGTCGAAGAGGGCGCCTAAGAACTCAAACACCGCAACTATAGACAAGATGGTGACAAAGAGGACGGTTAAGAGCCAGCTCAAGACGTTGCTCTGCGTCATCTGCACATCCTCAAGGTGCTGAATACTCCAAAGCGGGATACCGGTCTCGTTGTCTCTAGGCGGCATCTTCATTTGAACGTCGTAATACGGCGTATACGGCAACGTCCTGTTGTTCCAGGGGATGCGCCACTGCTTCACAAAGCCGCTTAAATTCGCCGGCGGCGGAGGAGGCGGCGTCCCGAAGACGTATCTGAACATGTCGGCCTTGGCCGTAGCGACGGCCTCAGCCACCCTCGAATGCCCCATTGGGTAAGAAGCAACCCACCACTCCCTCCCGGGGTTGAGGCGGAGCTCAGCCGTGAGGTTCACCGGCGCACGCCAGTCGTACACGACGCATGCGACGAGGACGTTCCGCCCACTGTAGCTGTCCGGCGCCGTGTAGTAAAGCGGCACGGCGGCGGGCGTCTTGTTCACCAGCGCCAGATACTCCCTGACGGACGCAACAGCCGCCTTGGCCAGAGAGGAGTTACTAGTCTCAGCCGCCGCCAGATAAGGCCCCACCCGGGCGAAGTAGGCGAGGGAGACGTTTCTAATGACCACCAAGGTCAGGTAGTTGTCTCTCAACAGCTTCGTCAAGTTGCGCTCAGCGTCTACCACGGGGCGCCAGCGCGGCTCTGCCGTCGGCACTAGGGCGGGTTGGCAGTAGTGTTGATGCTCCACGCCCTCTAGATACTCCACAACTTTCACCCCGTCTGTATCCGTGTAGTTGGCGAGTATGTCCGGCAGGCTTCCTCCGCGTTGCGGGTATTCAACGCCTACAATCCCTGTCCACGCGAAGGCGTACAAGATGCGCGGAGGCCCCGAGACGGCTCTGAAGAAGGACAGCACCATGTACGTCCTGTTGTCGTGGGTGTAGCAACTTGCGTCGCTTGGCGGCGTGCCGTCCCCACTCCACGGCCCGTATTCAAGCCAGATCTGAACGTCCCACGTCCGCGTGGTGGTGGGTATCCCGCCGGTGTAGTTCTGCTCCTCTTCAGGCACCCAAGGCCGTGAATACACCGTAGTGTTGTATTGATAGCGGCCGGAGCCCAGCCTCTTAGCCACGTCGGCCCTCTGCCAGACGTCTCTTGACGAAGAGCACCACTGCGTACATGTGCCGTTGACGTATTCACAACACCACTCGCAAGTCTCCACCCACCGGTGGAGGTTGATAGACCTGCTAAACACAGGCCGGCTGGAGTTCCGCACAGCGAAGCTAAACACCGAGCGGACCCAGTCAACAACTGGATCCACAACCCGCTTCTCCCCAGACCATAGGGAGAAGTTGTAGCGGCCTACCCGAAGTGTGGCGTCCAACGCGGCGCACGTCGTCTTGTTGCCCGAGGCGTTGAAGCACGTCTCGTTGTCCGGCCCAGCCAGCCAGCCCCACACCCCGTTCCAGCCGTAGACAACGCCTCTATCCACCACCCCGTGTCTGTCCTTGGCGGTGTAGTTTACCGCCACTGTGAGGAACCGCCAATGTGCCGGGACGCCTATCCGGAGGAAGTAGATTCTGTAGCCGAGCCACTGGTGGAATTGGCATATTGCGTTGGAGAGATTCGCCACCCGCTCCTTAAGCCTCTGCGCCTGGTCGGGGGGCATTAAGTAGTCTATAAATTCGCGGAAGTCTCCGTGGGATATGCACCCGCCCTCCTCCGGCCTAGGCGCGGGGAAGTCAAGCCAAGTGTTTATGGCGGTTGTAGATAGCCACGTCTTGTTGCCATATGCTATGGGCGTTACGGAGCCGGCGGTGGTTGAGACCCAGTCTGTGCCGTTGAATGCTGTTTTTTCGAAGACTTTGTATTTATCGGCTAGCTCCAGGGCGGCGGCCGCCGCCTTCTCCACGTGGGTGGAGTTCAGCGGCACGCCGGTGGAGTTCAGCATGGTTGAGTTCAACGCCGTCAACACCTCTCGCATCTTCTCCCCCAGCTCCGCGGCGTTAGGCTTCACGAAGGTGTTGTTGTAACGCGCAAAGAAGAGGGTGTGTGGAGTGCCCTCCACGGTCACGAGCGGCATCGGGGCTATGCCTGTGGCGTTTGCCGCCGTGGCGTTTAGCCACTTCGCCGTCTCCAGGCCCCACACGGCGAAGTCCTCACCCAGCGGCGCCAGGTAGTAGCCGATGTACGACGGCACAATCATTATCAGTGCGAAGAACAACAAGGCACCGCCCAGCGCCCTGGTGGGCCCGAAGATGACGGCCAGAAGCGAAAGGGCCAGAAGCGGCACAGCCATCTTCACCGCCGCCCCGGCCAAGAACTCCAGGAAGTGGAAGACCATGACGAAGGCGGTGACGGCGTTGTAAGTCGTCAGCGAGATCTGCAGTACAGGGTCTCCCACTTTGGAGACGTACATGGCGTATTTGGATAGCTGGACGAGGGCGCCTCCCGGCACCAGCGACGCAATTATGTTGACCACAGTCTCCGCAGACGCCACCGCAAAGAGGGCTGTGTAAGAGGCTTGCTGAACCGTTAGGAGGGCTTCGAAGGTTTCGTGTATTGCTCTGTAGTTCCTCTCCAGCGCCTCCTGCAACGAGCCGGCGGGGTAGAAGTATGGGAAGAACTCGCCCTGCCTGACTTCAAACAGGAGCGGTAGGGGAGATCCCTTGGGCGTGAAATAGGCTATAGTCAACATAGTCACTGTGGGCACTAGAAAGAGCGCCGCGGCGCCTATCAACGCGGGGAGGGCCCACTTAGGGTCTCCCCTCAAAAGCATAACGAAGGCGGCTACGCCCACCAGCACGATTATGCCTAGGTCGTACATCTCAATCGGCGAGAGGCGTGTCTCTGCGTGGTTGAAGAGTTACGGCCGCCGAGGCGGTTGCGTGTCCAACCCCGGAGTGGGGGTTGCGGTGGATAAACACGGGGTCTATACGCGAGCTACAAGCCATAGCCCCGCGTGTCTTGACAGCGCCGGACGGCGACGTGGCTGGCTCCGCCGCCTCAAGCGCCGATGCGCATGACATACACAACGCATAGATACTCTCTAAAAAATACACTAGTTATACCAAACACAGACAAGACACACCTCTCCAAAACTTCCTCAAGATACAACATAGAAATGTATTGAATAAGGCTTGGAAGTTTTTATGAAGTGTCCCGCGGTGGGGCCGCGGCGTAGATGCAGAAGCTTCTCAACGCCCACGGCTGTAGCCGCATATGCGGCCTGCCGCCCTCCCCCGCGCTAGACGTCTCGGCGCGTTTTGCGTAATGCCGAGGACGCCACATGAGAGGCCAAGGAGAACCCCGTACAATCACCACATAATCTTCGAGATCTCGGGTATTGTCTATGACGCGGTGTCTCGTAGATAGATGAAGACATCCAGCGCACCGCCGCCAGAAACCTCGGCGGGGAGTACAGCCTCCTAGACGTGAGAGACGAGAGGGAGGCGGCGGGGCTTGTGGGCCGCGCCTTGGCTGAGCTCTTCGTAGAGCGGAAGTATCCAGGCGCCAAGGTCCTAAACGCAGAGACTAAGACAGAGGACAAACAGCTGATGGAGGTGGTGGCCGAGGTCGATGCCGGGGGCCGGGTCTTTACGCTTCGGCTCCTGCCCTGGGCCATGAAGTTTGAAGAGGTTTAACCCGGAGATCCCGCGGTTTTTCCCTTCTTCGGCGAGCGGGTGTCTATGCTGTTCCGCAGGTTGTTGGAGAAGTTGGCGGGGAAAGACCTGCGGGATATAGACGCGGTAATGAAGATGGTGGAGTCCGAGACGGCTGAGGAGTATAATGACAGTGTGTGGAAGACAGGCTTCACAAAAGCCAGGTGGATATCGTGAGGGGGATGAACATGATCTAGGAGACTGGCCTCTTCGACGTCTCCTATGCCGTTGCCGGCCGGAGGACCTTCGCCGCGTTCGGCGAGTCTACGTGGAGCTGGGGGTCTCGTGGTTGTCGACTTCCGCGAGGGAGGTGCCGTCGGCGGTGGCGTGCTCGGCGTTGTGGAGAAAAGCCTCCACATGCCCCCAGCCCAGAAGCCGCGGCGTATCAACATAGAAGACGTCAAGCCCACAGACCACACCTAAACACACGCCTCTTCACACCCTCCGCCGAAGAAAAAACGTCTTTAAAATCTGCAAACTCATCATCCCACCTCAGAGTATCAAAAACGGCCCCCGGCCAAGACACAGCGGCGGAGGACCCAGCCGCTGTCGCAGGTTCGCGGCGACAGCCGGCCTACGAATCCCACCGGGTAGCCCCAGCGGTCGGTTATGTGGCCGTTGGCTTTTCACGCCGCCTTTTGAGGCGTGGGTATGTTTTTAGGAGTATGTAGTGGGCTAGTAGCGCCGTCGACACGGCGGCGAGGACGTTGATCCAGAGGATTTGAGGCAGTGGCCAGGAGAGGGCGACGCCCAATGCGGCTGACAGCACAAACCAGAGAACTACGTGGGTCAGGTCTTTAAAGACGCCGTGCCTCCAGCCGAGATACACCGGGTACAGCAGTACGAAGAAAAGAGCCGGTATAGCTGTCAGCGCAAGAGGCGGATACATGTGGAAGGAGGCGAAGAGAACCACCAACACAGCGGCCTCCAACACCCTCCTCCCAACACTAGGAACCACGTGGAAGAAAAACACCAAACCCACCAACACTAGGTAAAACAACGCAAGAAAGACGCCAGCCCCCAAGGGATACAACACGCCACCCCCCACCCAATACGAAAAGAAAAGGAGAAGCAAAAAAGAAACAAAAAACAAAAACCTAGGCGTTAATTTACACATTAACGGCTACCAACGGTCAACGCATCTGTTAATAAATAAGTTTGGCCGCGCCACGTCCAGATTTTCGCAGATGCCCGCGATTCGCTAGTCACCGAGCTGGGAGACAGGTACATGTTTGTGTTAACAACACGGTAGGTAGGGTCAAGAACACATCCCAACGTAGTTGGGTACCCCTCTCTGAAGTATCTCCACTCGGCATATTGCGGTGTCGAGGAGGACTGGCGGTGTAGTAATATAACTACGGTGGGTGGCGGAGACTCGGCCCAGCCTTTTATCCATCTTATGTAGTATAAGCCGTTGGAGGAGGTGACGCTTACGCTGGCGCTTGCCGTTTGGAAGATGTTCTGCACCACCTTGATGAGGAGAGAAGCCAATGCGCCGTAACCACTACTACTAGCAAGATTCCCAAGAGTTAGGAACCAGTCCGCCGCGTCAAGCACTCTATTGCCCATCGCAGCCCACCACTTCTCATCAACCGCCTCGTTGCCGTAGAACGGCGAAGGAGACCCAGTTACCGGCGCCGTTATCACCCACTCGGCGCCACATATATGAAACATGGGGTCTAGCTGGTTATGGGCCAGAGACAGCGCCAGCTGGGAGTAGGAACTCCTTATCTCTGAAATCATGTTCAGACTAGAGGCGTTTATAGGGCCAAGAACTTGATATGTATTAAGAAGCAACATAACGCCCCATTGTAAATATGGCCTACCTATAACGCTATCTATGTAGTTGGAGTGGAATGGTTCTATCCAGCGGTCGTAGACGATTTGTAGAAGGCCGTTGAAAGATATCGTCACGTCAGGTGATCTTAGTACATCATAAGCCGTTGAGACTGTTATCCCTCCGCCTTTTGACAGCGCCTTGGAGATTACGTAACCTCTAGCCCAGAGCTGGAGGACAGTAGATGGGACGTTATAGTTGCAGTAGTAGCCGGCCGGAGAGGAGGTGGAGGGACCGACGAAGCGTGTTGTATAGGCTATATTGTTGACCTGGTATTCAACTCGAAGCATCGGGCAGTACTGACCATACCAGCGGAGCCTCACAGTATGTGACGGCACGTTGATGTAGCTGAAGGAGGTGCCTGCGGCGGTGGCCGCCAGGCCGTCGTAGGCCACGTAGGGGCCGAAGAGCACGGCAATTCTGTCGCGGTAGCCGGAGCTGACGCTGGGAGCTCTGGCCGCCACCGCCTTCGTGGTGGCTATCTGCGCCAAGCTGTTAACTGTCTTTACATACCTCGCAACAACGGATACGTTAATTATGGCGTCGCTCGACGCGTAGCCGTATACGCGTGCTCTAACACCTATCTGAGAGTCTAGCGGCAGATGCACATTAACATTTTCCCACCTGCTCCCAGAGCTGGGCAGTGATATGTAATATGTAGTGATGAGTGTGCACGTGTCGCGGTTGTAAAACTCAAGGGTCAAGGTGCCGTAGTAGATCGTGCCAGACACCTTAACGCCGACGGTGAAGTTCAAGACCTCGAAGCCAACCCAATGCATATGAGGTAATCCACTACAGAAGATGTTATTCCCATCGGGTGTGTCCACCGGCACGTAGGTGCTGAACCAGCCGCTTCTTACTTTTGCTGGCTGGAAGTATAGGCTTCCTATTGGGTAGATGGTTGCGCCTGGGGACACGGCGTAGCTTGCCGTGCCTACTTCTCCAGCAGCTTCGTTGTTTTTAGGCGGTCTTCTCGGCGGGTTTATGAATTTCCCGCGGTGGGGGGTTTTGGGCGGCTGGTCGCCTAGCGCATACCAGGTGGAGAGCGTAAGGTTTCCCTTGGTTAAGGGTTTTCTGCCTACCGCCAGCTCCACCACCGCCTTCCTTGTCCCGTTTTGCACCTCTAGCGTCCATTTCTCTAGGCCGGGGGGTGTGCGCGGCGGGCCGCGTCTAAAGGCTTCTCTTGGTATTTCCAGTATGTATCTAGACATGTTGTAGTAGGGCATTGAAGCCCACTGCTCGACGGCGGCTATGTAGGTGTGGATGTACTCTGGGACGTAGATCACGCCTACAGGTGTCCACTCTCCCCCGTCCCATGCGTATATGTGTAGGCCGTCTAGGTCGGGGCCGTCTTCCACGTAAACCTCCACATAGCCAGCAACCACGGCGATGGACAGCGCCAGCACCACCAGCGGAATACCCCTCAACATGTCTCAAAAAAAAACGGCTTTATAACATTTTCTGATTACTGCAGATTTCTTGCCTGTTGGGGCCTTGCGGCTCTCTCTGCATCCGCCTCTCTGACGCCGGGGGCGCCGGCCGCGGCGTAGCCCACAGCCGCGTTGTCTCTCCCATGCCGCCGCGTGATACGCCTTGTGACCCGACGTGAGGCGGAGCTTGGCAAGTGGTGGGCGGAGAAGGCGTGGGCGGCTGTGCCGTGGGTGCTTGGAAACGGCCTCTTCGGCGTAGAGGTGGTGTTTGAAGACGCCAGTTACAGCAATCGCGTGTCTACAATACGGCGGGGGCTGGCAGAGGTGGAGGAGGTGCACGGCCTGCTAAACACGGAGCCAGTAGTCGGCTTTAGGCTACACGACGGCGCCGTGCGGTGGCTGAGGGGGTGGGCTATGGCGCTGAGAGACGAGGCTGTGAAGCGGAGGGCCGTGGAGAGGGCTAGGCGCGTGAAGTACTGCCGCTTCTAAACCCAACTTTTTTGTCAATCCCCCTTTTCCCGCCTTCTTAAACTGTGTTCTCTTTCAAGCTTTATGTTTTTTGTTGTGTTTAAGTGTCGGCGTCTTAAACTGCGTACTTTTCAGATAGCTTAACTATTTAGTCGCTTTTTTTATTATTATATCGATTTTTTGAAAACTTTTTAAAGGCGGGTTTTCTCCAGATCGTGGCCGGGTGTCTGGTCTGTGGGGGTCCGGCAATAACCGACCGGGAGAGGTGGTGTGCGCCCAATGCGGCCTAGTGGTGGCTGGAAAGGTGGACATTGGGCCGGAGTGGCGTTCTTTTGACAAGGAGAAGCGGGTTAGGACGGCGCCGCTTAGGCTGGTTGTCAAGACGGATATGGTGGTAAAAGCGGAGCACGGCGCGAGGTGGCGTAGGCTGGCGAAGTTTCACAGAGACACACTACACGGCTACGAGAGGAGGCTGGTTAAAATCGGCGGCGAGATTAGGCGCATTAGGGAATGCGTCGGCCTGCCGCAGAGCGTGGTGGAGGAGGCTGAGGCGCTGGTAAAGCGGTATTTTGAGGTGGTGGCTGGGTTCCCGCCGAAGGTGGTGGCTGTGGCTGTGCTGTGGACAGCCGCGAAGGCGGCCGGCGTGCCGAGGCCGCTGGAGGACTTCCTAATGTGTAGTAGGGCTGAGGAGCGTCGGGTGAGGAGGGTGGCGTGGAGGTTGAAAGAAGTAATGAAGCTGGGGAGGAGGCCTATTGAAGACTACGTAAAGACGCTGGCGGCTAGGGTTAATCTGCCCGCGGCTGTAGTCAAATCGGCGGTGGAGCTTCTGGAGCGGAATAGGAGGGTTTTGTTTGGCAAAAACCCGTGGGTTTCTGCAGCCGCCGCCTTATGGCTGGCGTCGTTTAAGAAGCTGGGGCTTCTGAAGGCGCTGGCTGAGGCGGCTGGCACAACTCCGGTCAGCATAAGGAAAGCCGCCGGGAGGATGAAGGTATGAAGGTCTGGAAAATAAAGCAGTATCTACCGGCTCTGCTTTTGTACGTCCAGCGGCGTGTGGGTGGTGAGAGAGGTGCCATGGTCGCGGTGAGGACGCGGGATACATGCGGCATGGATAGGCGGTGTGGGATGGCTGTGCACTGGCTCATGATAGTCCCCGGCGTCTAGGATCTCCACCTTTCCGTCTTCTATGTAGATGTAAGACGGCTTCTCGGCCCTCCCCTCGACCACCAAGGCGTCGTAACCCGCCTTCCGGAGGTTCACGGCAGCCCAGCTACCTATGTTCCCATCGCCGTAGCCACCTGTAAGCGGGCTCTTCGCCGCGACCACAAGCTTTCCCCAGCGAGATGGTGTCTAGTTAGTGAACCTCCACCACTCTCTCCAGCTGGGGCACCACGTAGTCGAGACCCAGCTTCCTCAAGGCCTCCCTCGTCGGCACGCCGTTTCTGTCCCAGCCCCTAATCTCGTAGTAGTAGTCGAGTAGCTTGTTGTAGCCGTCGTAGTCCAGGTGGGCCCCCTTCAACGGGCCTTTAGTTAACGGTTGCTTAAACCACTTGGCGGGGGGCATGTCGAGCTCTCTGCTCCACCAGCCGTATTCCCTGACCCAGAAAGCCCTGATCAACGCGTATATGCGGTCGCCGACCTCGTTGAAGTAATCCGGCGTCGCGTCGACTCCCGTGGCCGCCTTGAAAAGCTTGGGATACCAATCCAGCGAGAGCCCGACCTCGACCCAGGGGAAGCGGCAACCCACGAAGGTCTCGTACCAGCCTCCCCTTATGCGCTGTAGCTCAACAACCTTGGCCGCCTTCTCCCTCGTGTAGCCGAAGCGGTCTGTGCGGACCTCCCAGGATATGACCCACGCGTCTTTGTGATGCGCGCCTATTGGCGACGTGGCGTATGCCAGCGCCATGGCGGGCGCCGCGTGGCAGTCGTAGGCGCTTACCTCAAGCCCCTTAGTGTGGATCGCGAACTCCTCCCCGCCGATCCTCT
>Ga0081478_136394_pt1 | contig 28951 bp, 34 predicted proteins | sample OctSprmetagenome_FD_70983 | JGI IMG/M metagenome (GOLD analysis project Ga0081478, IMG submission 70983) | Hot spring and microbial mat streamer communities from Octopus Spring Streamers, Yellowstone National Park, USA - T=80-84 v2 (version 2) | ecosystem: Environmental > Aquatic > Thermal... | reverse complement strand
AATGAATATAAAAGCATTCCTACTACCATGAAAAAGGATGGTGGTTCATCGCCTTTCATATTTACTGATTTCATGGCTCTCAGCATATCTCATAGCGTTAAGAGGTCTCAGAAACCAATGAGCATGAGTGCTACAAATGATTATAAAAACTGAAACAGCCCTTTCACGAACTATATTTAGAGATCTTTACCTAATAATTGCCTAGATCTTATGGTATATGTTACTTAAATTAATAGTTATTATATTAGTTATGCTAATTAGTACTGTTTAAATTGATAAATATTAAGAAGATTATAAGATCATTAGTGCTTAAATAACCCTTAAAAAGATAATTTAAGCGGTGATAAGGTGATGTCAAAATCGAACATTTTGATTAGCTCGTGCAAGATAGTTCAAACGTGATCTTCTTTATAGCTGTTATAATTGTATTGTCGCCTTTAGCTCCTGCTTTGATCTCCATTTAGCCCTTTAAGGCGGGCTTCCAGTTGTAAACGCTCAGATAACTAGGGCTAACTATTTCGTCGGTGCTTGGCCCTATCAAGTTCCGCCTTAGGGGCACTTTAATACATTTGTGACTGGTGCGATCACCCTTGGTATCTATTATGATCTGATCCAATCTCCCCTTGGTATTTATATATTTCACCATGATATATTGAAAAGTGGTTTCATGATCTCCCTAGTTAAATAACCTATTAATTAGTAATAGTCCTAGAATTTCCTTAACTCGGCTTCATAAATCTTAAGCGGAGCTTTAAGTTGTTATTAATAACGCTTTACACTTTACAATAGATCTCCAAAGATCATATTCCGTTTGTTTGCTTTGAAAGAATTTAAACACAATTCTATAGCATCTAGTATAACATATATCTAAAAAGTATCTATGAGGAGACTTTTGCTAAAGAGCTTTAAATTTGGATCCTAGTTATGTTGTTGGGCCTGGGCTCCTCGGCTGCCCTGTCCTCTTTATAAGTTCTTTGGGGATCTTGACCAGCTGGATCACTCCCTGTGTCTGGATAGAGTAGATCGGGATCCCAGTATTGGGGTCGTGCCCGACCTTTATAACCCCTGTGACCACTACCTTGAATCTCAATATGGTGCCATCTTTAAGCTTGATCGTTATCCAGGGAAACTCCTCAGCCTCGAACTCGATAACCTCAACCTCGCCTAGGGGTTGCGGGAATGGGAGCACCTCTAGATCGCCTAGCCATAATTGCTTAGAAAGCTATTAAGCATAACAGACTATGTGTAGTAAGAGTTACATGTAATCATATTTATAAGTCTTTTTTACTACATGTAGGTGGGTGGTGTTATGAGTAGCTTTGATGTAGAGGGTTTTAAGAGGCGTGTTGATGAGGCTTTCAAGAAGATCGAGGATGAGGTGAACGAGCTCGAGAGGAGGATCGAGTCTGGGGAATATAGGCCTTTTAGATGGGCTATGAGGGAGCTCAGAGATCTTGTGAGGGAGTTTAGAGGGGCCCTCAACGAGCTAATCGAGGAGCTGAGAAAGGCTAAAGAAGGAAGCGATGAGGGAGGCGATGTTAGGAATACTCTTAAAGAGCTTGAGGACTATATTGAGAAGAGGGCGTATAGCCTTAGAGATAGGATCATGGATCTCGCAGACAAGATCAGGGCTAGATATGGGCTAGAGAGTATCATACCTATTAGAGTGTTCGAGAATATAGGGAAAACAGTGGCTAAAGTGATCGAGGAGAGTCTAGAGACCCTTGAACAGGCTGTGGGGAGAGTCTCAACTACGGTTCTCTCTGTTAGAATAAGCGATGAAGATCTCAGGATAATAGATAGCCTGGTAGAGGGAGGGGTCTTCAGAAGCAGGAGCGAGGCTGTGGCATTCTTCACTCACAGAGGTATAGAGTGTAGCAAGGACTGGATCGAAAAGGTCAAGGACAAGCTAGAGGAGATAAGAAAGCTCCAAAGAGAAATAAGATCGGAAATCGACTTACAATTCAACAGAAAATCTTCCTAGCCCTCATAACTCTACTAGCTATTAGATAGTGAGAATCTAGGATCCAGCCTTCTCTCAGCCCAGGAGAATGGGAGATTTAAAGCTTCCACCCTTTCAACTCCACGGAATCTGATTGTATCTAAGATCTCGAATATTATTTCCTTGGTATATTGAGGGATTCTATGGGTTTGCCTAGCTACATTTTAGTGGCTTATATCTTGGTTGTCTTTGTGATGTTTAGAGGGATGTTGAGGATCTTAGAACTCACTATAGTTCTGGAAATATCTCCTTGGAGATCTCATCTAGCCTTCTCTTTATATGCTGTAGAACCTCTGCCAATATCTCTCCATTGTTATAGCTCTTCAATATATCCTCGAGCTCCTCTCTCCTCCTACCCCTGAGCATTCTGATCTTTTCAATTAATAGGGGTATGGCTCTCACGATGTTATCTACTATAGTTATATCTGCAGCCCTAGCCGTTCTCGATAGAGGGTTCAGATCTACAGCAATCACCTTCTTACCCATCTTCTTAAGAGCCTCGGTTCTATCCCCATCCTCGAGCGCTACAAATACAACATCTGCAATTAAGATACCCTCTCTACTCACCCACCTCCTCTCACTACTAAGCCACGGTATACCCTCGACGACATCGTCAACACCTAGAACCCTCTCAGCCCCTAGCTCGAGGAGCTCTCTAGCTATCTTCTCAGCCCTCTCCCTAGTCCTGTGGAATAGATTAACCTCTAAAGGTGCTCCCAATTCTTTTGATAGCCTAACAAGATCCTCTGGAACGAGGGCTGCTGTGTTGCCATTAACACTTATCACAGGTCTTCTAGCAAGTAGTAGGGCTGCGGCAGAGGCCCTTATAGCCATTCTAGCAGGCTCTATAGTCCTCTCACCTATTAAGTAGTCGAAGCACTCACCCCTCCCATGGGCTATGAGGCCCTGGGGAACCACTATACCTCTTCTAAACCCCTCAACAAGCTTCTCCCTTATAATCAGCGACTCCCTCCTAGGATGATCTGGAGGTATCCATGACATCTAGGCAGCCCAGCTCTTTTAAGATGAGGTAGCTTATAAACAGCCCAAAGATTCTGATCAGCAATGATGATCTCTTTTAAATATGGCCGGCTGCACATAATTACTAGCTCTAACAGCTGGATAACTCCTCTAAACAACCTATGCCTCTTGACCCAATATTGAAGAGGTGGGATCTATAAGCATTGCTTGAAATATAGAGTTAAGATCCTAGGTGGGGATATTCTCTGTGGAATCGAGGGTGAAACCTTCATATGCCACCCTATATATACCGAAGACCCTTTTAACAATCCCTCTAACAGCTGAGGCGATCTCGCTACCCACCCTCTTCTCATGGGCTATCACAAGCATAGATTTCTTAACATAGTAGCCAAGCAGATGCCCTTTTCCACGGTATGGGGTGAGGGTTTCGTCTAGAGAGCTCTTTAGATCTCTGTCTAGGAAGCCAACCTCTTGGGAGAATCTGTGGGATAGCTCTATAAAGCTCTCTAAGCTGGGATCCTTTTCAAATTCTCTATAGGCCTCCTTACCATATTTATAGATCTTCTCCCATAGACCTTTAAGCACATCTGCAGTAGTGATCTGCCTATCTATCTGAGCTAATGTAAACTCAACAGATTTGAGTGCGGGGTCTCTTATAGCTATTGCACACCCGATCCCTGGGGCTCCTGGTTTTAACCTAATAACCAGACCCCCACCAGTGATCATGGCTATCACATCTCCTAATCCTGTTAATGCGAGCACCTCGGCTCTATGAGCTATTCTAGAGGCTTCTAAGAGATCCTCCCTAGATCTGCAGCCCCTGCCCTCAGCCCTCAGAGCCTCACACGAGACGGCAAGGGCTGTGAAAGCGCTTACAGCACCTCCAACCCCTGGGGGCACCGAGGATCTTATGTAGAGGCCGTGTGCAACCCTCCTCTCGCGGGTTATAACCTCCACCGGGCCTTTATCTAAACAGATATCGCCAACCTCCACAATACAGCTATCAACAGGTTTATCATAGGCTATCATCCCAGGCTCTAGAAGTATTCCAACACCGAGCGAGCCCGTTGAATATGGATCTCTGTCTTTCAAAGGGATCCAGAAGCCTGTTACATGATGAGGCGCTCTATAAACCGTACATACCACCGCCTATAGATCCAATTTCACATATATATAGCTAGATTTGACAAAAAGCTATCTCGGCTGAGAGGAGAATGCTATGTCATCAACGCTTCTAACTATTTTCCCCTTATATAGGAAGTCTATCTGTCTAAGCGCAGCATATAGATCGAATTCTGTGAGGGCTGAGACTCCGTCTATGGGGACTATCACGTCGAACCATCTTAGAGCCGCGCTCCCAGCAGTGTGGAGCACACATATGTTTGCCACAGTACCGGTTATTATGAGGGTATCTCTTTTGAGAACCCTGGAGAGGATATGCTCTAGATGTGTCCCATAGAAGGCATCATATCTAAGCTTTCTAATCACTATATCGCCCTCCTGGGGCTTTAGCTCCTCAACGATCTCAGCCCCCCATGTACCTCCAACAGCATGTTCACCCCAGATCCTGAACTCTGGATCGTCTCTCATATGCCAATCCTGTGTATATATTATTGGAACACCATATTGCCTTGCCCTTGCTAATAGCCTTGATATATTGGGTATAGTCTTAGGCGCTTCTGGCACAAACAGCCTTCCCTTCGGATGTGTGAAGTCGTTCTGCATATCAACTACTATCACCGCTGCCTTCCAAGTATCTACAGATACTCTATCATAGATCTTTATATCGGGTAGTTGTACTAATTTCTGCATGGACCCCCACCACTGAACATATGTTCGGAAAAATATATTTCTTCAGGATTCTATCTATTTAGGTTCTTGTGGAGTAGCTGCTAGCCGCATCTACCCTCTTCAATAATGCTAGATATTGTTATAAGCTCTATTGACCTCCCCAGCTATTTTTCTAGAAGCATAAACTCAACTCCCAGTTTTCTGCCAAGGAGCAGCGGTATTTTCTTCAATAGCTCCTCGTAAGAAGCCTTTACAGATGCTACAGCTGCAAGTCTATGCCCTCCCCATCCACCCCCATAGATCTTCACAAGATCATCTAGAATCATATCCCCCAGCCCGGCTTCTCTACAGAATTCCTCTGAACATCTACCTACAACCCTTGTCTCACCATCCTTCTCCGAGATCACTATAGCTAGATCGCATCCCCCTCCTATGAGGATCTGGGCTGCAGAGGCTTCATAAGCGCCTACATGCGTTATGCACAATAGTATCTCACCACTCCTATAGATCATAACCCTTGACATGGCCTTCAACCTGGCTATCCTCTCATCCACCCCAGGCGATCTTCTTATGAGATGTAAAGCCTCGCCGATCCTTGCTCCCCATCTCATCAAATATCTAGTGGCCTCTATAGCGATTATTGAGGCTAGTGTGAGGGTTCTCGTGTCATATAGGATCCCGGCTAGGATCTTGTTAGCTAGCTGGGGATCTGGGATATCTGTGGAGGTCTCCTCAAGCATTAATGTGCATAACTCTGTGGTTGAGGACGCCTCGGGATATACAATGCCTGGGTATCTAGGCTCTTCCCCACTCGACATATGATGATCGATCACATAGACTGCGTCGAAGGAAGAGCACTCAGCAGATGCTCTTCTACATGGTGTATCCACTACCAATAGGATCCAGTTGCTCTGCAGATTCGCTGGGCAATCCCCCATATATCCTTTAGAGACAGCATCTTCATAGACTCTCTTCGCCAGGGTATCAAACCCTCCGCTAGATATATAGCATGGAATTGTGTTCGAACGGCTTTTAATAAGCAGAGATAATGCAAGTGCTGAGGAGATTGAGTCTAGATCAGCTGAGGGGTGAGACGCTATAGCCACCTTCTTCTCCTTCGAAAGATCTCCGATCTCTTCTCCAACCCTTCTCAATATACCTCTCAGCTTCTCTAAATCCAGCATCGATCACCTCATCAACTATTTCTAAAAGCTTCTCCCTGGATCCTGATGAAGAAAATATCTGAAGATCTATTCCTAGGTTAACACTATCAGAGGATCTTCTAATGCTAATAGCAGCGACATAATGCGCTTTTCTCCCAAGCCTCTTCTTAATCTCCCTCTCAATCCTATCCTCTACCTTTAGAGCCACCTCTACCCATAGATCCCCTCTACTCTCGCTAGCCTCCTCCGCCTTTTCTACCATAGTATCTTCCCATTATCTCGTTGATCTTTGCCTCTAGATCCTTTATCTCGCTATTCAAACTGGCCTCCTGCCTCTCCAAAGCCTTAAGCCTAAGCTCGAGAATATCCTTCCTATCGCTCAGCTCCTTCTCAGCATCATCTTTAGAAACCCTAACCATTAGATGCCCAGCACTCTTAAAAACAAGGGCATCTGGAGCTGCTCCCTTTAAAAGCTCTAAGGCCCTCTCAACCTCCTTCAACTCAGCCTGGACAACCCCTTTTTCAGCCTGAACCTGTCCGAGCCTAGCCCTCAGCTGCTGGAGCTTTACAGCATATTGCTCCAACTCAGGAGGCACAACCTCTGCCAAGCCATACCCCAATATAATGGATTATCTACCCTTATTAACAAGAGATCCCTCTTAAACCGATTACATTAAAGATACACTCTCTAGAGAGGAGATTATGCTACTAGGGTTCGGGTTTCATTGGGCTTGGTGTTTGTCAAGCCCTCTTCCCTTAGCTTCATCGCATTGGGCAGGGCTTTCACTGCCCTGCCGCATCATCTGCATCAACCCGCTCTGGGTGACTCTAAACCGCAGCTCCACCCTCATTGCGGGGCTCTATAAGAAATCCACTAACAAACCTTCTAAACCAACATGAAGCCAAAACAGCTCATGAGGGCTTGGCTATGGTTTTCTGTTTTCTAGATGTTATGTGTGAGAATAAGAAATTCTTCCACCGCATATATGGTTATAGCTAAAAGCTATATTGATAGGTTAATGATATCAGCTATGCTGGTAACTATATGATCTGGTGGAGGAGCCAGAGGATCTATTGGAAGGCCGTGGCGATTAATATATATAGCTCTCATGCCAGCATTCTTCGCACCGTAAATATCGAAAGGGTTTGCAGAGACTAGATATGCGTCCACAGAACCGATCCATGATAGAAACCCCCCATAGATCTCAACGGAGGGTTTATACTTCTTAACATTTTCAGCGGTGTATATTCCTTTAAAGCATCTGAGAAGCCCATTCTTCTCTAAGGCCTCCTCAATACTCCTCCTAGTCCCGTTTGTGAGGGCATATATGCTGTGTTTCTCACCGAGCACGCATATGTATTTTGAATCTTCATATGCAGCCATCCCATACCACTTCCTTAGGATCTCCTCCTCATCCGCTGCTAAACCAATCTTATTCATAGCGTATCTTAGTGAGATCCTTGTTATCTCATCGAAATCAAACCATAGACCCATTAAACTCGATCTCCATGTCATCTCCAGCTGCGCGGATCTCCACTCTTTTAGAAGAGATCTATCTATACCAATGCTACTTAAATCCAGAACAGTACCATATATATCAAATGCAAGAATAGCCATTGATAATCACCGATGAATATACTGGCAAGAGCTCTAATATCCTCGAAAAGATCTGTATCTAGACACCCCCACCCCTCACCTAATAAATTCAACTTCCTACTAGCTCTAAAGGCTCAAGGCTTTTAGTCATATAAAGCCTAAGCCACTTAACTAATTGCTTTTGAAACCAGCTTTGCAAAAGACTCCTCTAGGTTTTTAGATCCTGTCATATTCTTTATATCCTCCACACCGCCCTCACCTACTATCACTCCATCATTGATTAGAGCTATTCTATCGCAGAGGTATTCAACCTCAAACATGTTGTGGCTTGAAAGCACTACCGAGGATCCCCTTTCCTTCGAATACTCCTTTATAGCCTCCCTAACCTGTATTGATGAGAATATATCGAGCCCCGAGGTAGGCTCGTCTAGTATTGCTAGGAGGGGCTCTGTCATGAGTGTTCTTGCTATTAGTAGCCTCCTTCTCATGCCCTTGCTATATGTTCCAGTTCTCCTCTTAAGATCCTGGATAGATAGGCCAGAGATCTTTATCCCCATCTCAAGCGCCTTCTCCACATCCATGTTATAGAGCTCTGCAAAGAATCTGAGATATTCTATCCCGCTGAGCCTTGAATATACATCCGCCTCTTCTGGGAGGTAGTTTATCTTCCCCCTAATATCCGATAGATCCTTTGTCCTAGCTATATCCACACCGAAGATCTTAACAGATCCAGAGCTGGGCTTGGCAAGTGTTGCCATTATCCTCAAAGTAGTTGTCTTCCCAGCCCCGTTGGGGCCTACTAGACAGAATATCTCCCCAGGCATAACCCTTATCGTAATACCCTTCAGAACCTCCCTCCTTCCATAGCTCTTTCTAACATCGATCATCTCTACAAAGTAGCTCAAGAAGCACACTAATATAGATAATCCATAGAGGGATATATCCTCAACATAGGCATTTTCCGATATATTTAACCTCGATATATATTCCATATAAGGGTTATCTTGGAGGAGGAAGAGATCCCAGAGAATTTTTTAAATGCAATTAAAGAGATGATCAGGGGTTTTAAAAAGGCGAAGGGATATATTTCAAACAGCGATAGAGAATCTATCGAGGAGGGATTCGTCTCTCTTATAGCTGATATGCTCCACTCATGGATGAAGAGCAATAACATAGACCCCGATCAAGCTGCCATAAGGATAGAGATTGAGGAGGAAGAGGTTGATGTAGAGCTCCCCAGGAGGATCAGAAGGTTCAGGCTATAACTGGTCTCGACCTTTTTTCAGCGAGATCTCATCCACAAGATCGATTGACTTCTTAAGGATCTCCGAGCATCCCCACTTCTTAGCCCTGGTTATTATCGTAATGTTAGGTCTAGACCCTATCACAAGCCTATCTATATCCTTAGAGGCAACTCTATCAACTATATACTCTAATCTCGACCCAGATATCGCCCTATACACAACTCTATACCCCCTGATCTCCTCACCTCCTCTAGAGAGATTTGACCTCGTTATACTAGCTTCCCCTGGCATAGGCTCCTCAGGCTGGATCTTCACAATAGCTATCCTACTCCTGCGAGAGGCAAGCTTAGCCACTAAGTTAAAGGGGTTGTCAAACGGCAGCCCCTCAACATATATGCCGAGATATCTAAATCCCTTCATCTTGAATTCAACGAGAGCCGAGCTAGGGGTTATCAGCCTTAAAGCCCCGCCCTCCTCTAAACAAGATCTTACATAGCTCCTCATCACCCTCCTACCAACCCAAGATCCGAACGAGTACCACAAGCCCAAAGTAATAGCCAATATAGCGAAAACCTCAACCACATCCAACTAGACCCGCCTATCCCTAGAAACTATTATGAGAGAATAGCGATATTATATAGCTATAGATCCACAATTTAAAGCAGACACCACATAGATCAAAAACGCTGGTTAAGCTGGCAATTCCCTTCCGCTTGTCCCCCGATGGTTGTTGAGTGTCGCCGGCATGCATTTGTTTTGGGTTGCTTTGCTTCTCGATCCACAGGGATGTTATAGCATCCCTGTGGCCATCGAGGGGCTTCCACCCCCAAAAGGGAGCCCAGCGGAAAGGGGCTCCCATCTATACTTGAAACTCCGAAGCTCTTCTGGGCATAGCCCTTATAAAGGGTTTTGAGGGCTTTAAAATAGAGGTTGATCAAGGCAACTACCTCTCTATGCCATTTCTCACCACCTTTGCTGCAGATCCCTATTCTAGCCTCTCCATATTCTATTACAGCCCTGTGTATTTGGCAGATCTTAGATGTGTTCCTGGGATCTACCATCAATACTGGCACACCATATTCCCTAGCCTTATCTATTATCGCGTTCAGCTCTCCCTTCAATGCACTCTGATATATCCTATGCCTCAACTGTCTATCCCTATACCTAATGTCATCTCCAGTATATAGTGGGATGGGATATCTGGATAGATATTCCTTAGCTCTCAATACCTCCCATTCTTAAGCCTGTAGCAGTCCTCGATTATATTCTTGGATGCATGGGGTAATATATCTTCAAGCATCCTGCTATATATTCACAACCTCCTCTAACACCTTGAAATCCCTTCTAGATAGCTTCTTTGAAGGCAGGATAACGGTTCTGCTAGTAACTATCTTATCTCCTGGCTTGACAACCCACATCCACCTCTTATCCCTCTTTCTCTTTCCCCTAGCCATTATCCCTAGACCTTGTTCGCCCCTAAATCTCCACTCGAACCATTAATCAATAATAAAGAATATAGAAAGATTTCTACTATCATAAAAAAGGATACAGCCCTGCTGAGGCTGCGGTGATAGGTATTATAGTGTCTTGACTAGCTATACAGCTGATTTTCCCTAATCCCGTTATTATTTCCTTTCACAGCTTATCGAGCATTAGATTCCATAGTATACTATAGCTGAGAAGCCCCATATTATTTAGCGTGTTAAATTGAGCTAGACTTTAGCTGTGGAGAGATACTCCTTAGGGTGGGCAGATACCCTAGTTTTCCGAAAGCGTTTATTGTGTGGAGGATGGATTTTGGTAATAGTCTTCTTAGACCTGCTGATAGCTTATTTTTGAAGTCCCTCTCCCTAGCTATGTACTTCTCATATTTTTACAACTGAAAGCCTCGCCATTTATGGCGGGGATGGGGATTTACAAGCCTCCTAGGATTTAATCTTTATGGAGCCCGGGATGATAGGCTCCTGGGGAAGTTCTGGCCCCCCTCACCGCCCCCCAAATGACAGATGTAAGCCCGAACAGATAGGGGGAACCTATGATCCGCCTGAAAGGAATGACGATCAAAATGACGACCTGAAGGCGGGAGAGGAGGTCAGCCCTTTTCTATGCAGTGGCTTTCTTCTCCTCACATGCGATCTTCGTGTTTTGGAGAGGCCTGAGATCGACGTGGGTAAAACCTATACTGGGCTCGTAGTCATCTAATGATGGCTTGTTGCTATCTTAACCAACAGCCTTTTAAGAGATCTAAGGAGATCTATGTTAACATGGAATAAGCTGTTATGATAACAGCATCAACCCAATGATTAGCATATAGGTTATCCCTCATAAGCTCGTCTCTAAGGCTTTTCCTAAACCCCCTTATCCCTTGGCATTGTGGAGATGTGGATCTTTAAACTCTTGATTACGATCAGCCTTCCACCCCTTCTAACGATCTTTGGGAATCGATATCCCCACCCAATATTGTTCCAGATCATACCTATAGCCTTCTGTAGAGCTCTAATATATCATGTTATAAACTTCGAGACCCTATCATCCTTGATAAGCACAGAATATGCCCTCACAAGCTCAAGTGTCTTCGGCGGGCCTCTAGACATACAGGGCAGGGCTCGATGACTTCATCTAAGAAACTTAATATCTATCCTTATAAACCAATATGAAACCAAACAGCTCATGCTGGGCATGACATACTGTTTATAAGATCTTCACAGCTCGTTGATTATTTGGAGAAGATCCCTTGTATATCTCGCTACATACGCCATATACGCCTCTAGATCCTTTAATGTTTTCTCGAGAGAGGATGTGGAGCTTGTTTTGAGCCCCCTAGCTAGATCTTCCCTCATGTTGCTTAGAGTTGTATAGATCACCTCTAGGTGGGGCTGTATATATATGCAGAGTCTGACCCCGCTGGGTGATGAGAATACCTTGGATTTTAGTATTGCTAGAAAGCTCTCAACGGCTTTTAGAGCGTCTGTGGGCGCTAGCCTAGATATATTTCTATATTTTAATGTCTCCTGTGAGATCTCTGAGAGATCTTTCGAGAATCTCTTGAGATCCTCTACGATGGATCTAAAGATGTTCTTAGCCCTCTCAAGCTCTCCTCTTGAGATGAAGTCTCTTAAGAGATATATGGGTTTGAAGCATCCCAGCCTTGCTAGTGTATCCATTTTCGAGATAACGATCTTCTCAGTCTCCAAAGCAGGGCCCTCAACCATTTAAAATATATTTATCTAGGGTATTAACATACCGCCTCAGCTTATCGAGAGTGCTCCACTTATGCCTTATAAAGGGGCTTATAAGCTTTATATCCTCTGCATCTGCGCTAGAGATCCATTCCCTAGTCCTGGGATCCGAGGGGTAGCCTGAGCCGAAGTCCCCAACGAGGTTCTTTATCTTCTCTATATACCAATCTCTAAGCACCTTGGCGACTATACTTGCAGCGCCAACCACGTAGTATCTAGCGTCAGCTCCATACTCAGCTACCATGTCTGGGCATATCGAGTACAGGTTTGAGATTTTCTCTAGTGGGGCGAAGAGATCTATATATGTTTTTGGGCAGAAGCCCAGAATGGTTGATATAGATGTTAAGATCCTCTCTATGGCTTTAATTTCAAGTGTGTTTATATTATTCTCATCAAGATCCTTTGGGGCTAGTACAACTGCTATTGTGGCTAGTGAGTTTTCTATTATGATTGGTGCTAGTTTTTCCCTAGCAGATCTGCTAAGTCTCTTGCTATCCCTAACACCTGCTTTGGCGAGTTTTTCGAGAGATGCTTTGGTGAGGACAACGGCTACTACTACCATAGGCCCCACAAGGGGGCCTCTTCCAGCCTCATCTATCCCGGCTATTATATCGCCTCTACTCTCGCTAGTGCTGGCTAATGGTTTCACCGGTATTTATAAATCCTCTAGAGGGATTTTAATAAGGGGTATTTATAGATGATTGCATCTAAACCTGAGGTGAGGATAGAGAATATAGTTGCAACTGTCATATTTGAGCATCAACTGGATCTCGATCTTATTGAGCAGGGTGTCTCGAACATAGAGTATAACCCAGATCAGTTTCCAGGGCTGATTCTAAGGCTTGACAGTCCCAAAGTCACAGCTCTGATCTTCAGATCTGGAAAAATGGTTGTTACAGGTGCTAAGAGAACATCTGATCTTATAAAGGCTGTTAAGAAGATCCTGAGGATGTTTATCAAAAGCGGTGTAACGGTCTCCGGAAAGCCGAGGATACAGATCCAAAATATAGTTGCATCAGCTAACCTTAGTATGGAGGTTCTTCTAGAGAAGGCTGCATATCTCCTTGAGAACACAATGTATGAGCCCGAGCAATTCCCAGGGCTAATCTACAGGCTAACAGATCCAAAGGTGGTTCTACTGATCTTCTCATCAGGTAAGATGGTCATAACAGGGGCTAAAAGTGAGGAAGAGGTGGAGAAGGCTGTTAACTACACCCATAAGACGCTCCTAGACCTCAACTGCCTTAAGAAGATCGAGAGGAGCGAGGAGGAGCTGGAGAAAGAGATAGATCTTGAAGAGATCTAGAGTAGTAGTTGGCGGAGAACTTGAAGCTAGATTTGTTGGTTGAAAAGCTATCGACCCTCACAGCCAACTCTGAGGATATTTTAGTGGCTATTGAGGAGGCTAGTATTCTAGGAATGAACTATCTATATCTATCACTTAAAAGGGGGGATGCAAAAGCGATATTAGCGCTTCATATAAACCCATTCAACGGCGACTTAATAAGCCTAATAGCAATGATCCCCATTGGCTGTGGGAAACATTCTCCAAGTATCGAGGAGGCTAACAAACTGGCAAAAAGTCTAGAAGGGCTTATAATGGTTGTGGGGGAATGCAGCTATATCCTCTCAGGATATGATGGATCAAAAGACATAGCTGAGTTCCTATCCGACATATTTTCAAAAATAGCCGGCGACTCTCCCGGCGATAAATTCTTGATCGAGGGGTACTCATACGATCTTTTTACAACTGAAAGCCTCGCCCTCCAGGGCGAGGACGGCTAAGGCTTATAAGCTTTTGTTCCCATTTCTTTGGGGTCTTGGCGGGCTAACCCCTAGTGATTGTCATATAGCGATGATCCCTATCCCTATACCCACCAACACCCTTAAGAAGAAAGCCATAGCCCAGAGCCCCGCACTAACCGGGGTAGGGGTAACACGCCTAAGACGAGCGCAAGGCTGAACCAAGCGAAATCCCAGGATATAGCCCAAACCACCCCGTTCTAGAGGGTGGGAACCCCTGCCCTTCAGGGTGAAGAGGAGGTCAGATTAGATTATTAGAACTTTTGAAACCAGATAAGTTCTAAATGAGAAGCTATGGTTAGGATCTAATTAAAAAATCTGATATCCCAAACTTCTATGCATAGAGTGGGAATCCATTCTTAAAAATAAGCTAGCCCCTTTCAAATCCTAGATCTATTCTTTTAAGAGCTTAAGTATATGAGATATTGAGGTGTATTAGCTGCAAAGGCTCGCAACACCGGTTATTGTGGATACAAGCACCCCTCCTATATGTATTAGCTGTAAAAAGGCTGTAGCTCCCTATGAAAAGGGTGTCTCCTTTAACTGCCCGAACTGTGGTAAAGTGGTTATATGGAGATGCTATAGATGTAGGATTCAGGGTATACCATATAGATGTCCTAACTGCAACTTTGAAGGACCATAGGTGGTTCTGATGGCAGATGTAATAGCATTGGTTAAGATCTACCCGTCTGAGGATGTATCTGACATGGATTCTCTTGTGAGGAGGATTGAGGAGAGCTTGCCAAATATATATAGGGTGGTGATGAAAGAGACAGTAGAGATAGCATATGGGTATAGGGCGCTGGTGCTCTACATAAGATTTCCAGAGAATACAGAAGGAGGTACTGAGGAGCTTGAAACCAGAATTGCGGGTGTTGATGGTGTAAGTAGCGTCGAGATCGAAGCTGTTACAAGGGCTCTCTAGAACTATCTATTCTAACTAAAAACGATTTTCTACTTCACATCGCCAAATACTTCCTCATACTTATCCTGGGGGAGTATGACTCTTGCACCTTTCGAAGCCTCATGTCTCTTCTTCTCCTCCTTCTCCTTCTGCTTCTTCTTCCACTTATAGTGATGCGTTCCCTTTAGACCTCTACTGCTTAGTAACCCTCTCATCCTCCTACCAGCCATTGTCTTGCCCCTGAAAACCCTGCCTCTCTGGGATGGATGCGTGATCCAGTTTATATCGGGGTCACTCTTGATGGTGGGCAGATTGGGATCTACCAGGATCACCTCATACCACTTATACTCACCATCCTCACCCACATAGTAGCTTCCCAAAACTTCCAACCCTCTATATTTCCTCGCAGCGGTTTCTTCAGCTATTAGCTGGAGGCTCTTCTCAGGTGAGTAGCCATAGACACCCATCCTCTTGGGTCTCCTACCCTTGTTAGGCCTCGGCTTCTCTCTACCGCCTTTAGAAACCCTAACCCTAACCACTATGAAACCCTGTTTGGCTTTGTACCCAATACTCCTGGCCCTGTCAAGCCTGGTGGGCTTGTCAATCCTAATAACCACAGGTTCTTTCCTCCACTCGATAAGCCTAGCCCTATTTATCTCCCCTATTACACCCTCATATGGTCTCTTCCATGCTTGTGATATATAGTGATACATAGACCTTGCCATCGAAGCTCCCCACCAGCTGTGCCATACCACATAGCACTACGAGGACTTATATTTTTAACATCACTTGATCATCAATACAACGGGATTTTGGGCTGTATCCTTTTTCATTATGGTGGGAATGCTTTTATATTCGTCTGTTCTCCAGCTTAAGCTTATAAGAATCAGTTCATAATTGTTTTGATGATGAGGTGATATCCCTGCTAGATCTTGGGAGACCTCGGGATGCTATGACCTTTGGAGCACCCGAGACCGAAGCCCTGTATGGGGGCTATGCCCCAATAGAGCCTCGGGATCCAAGGGTAGATGGGAGCTCCTTTCCACGGGCTCGACAGCCACCAATGAAACCACAGGGCTAGAAACCCTGTGGATCAAGAAGCAAAGCAGCACAAACAAAAGAATATCAGCGACATTCAACAACCATTGGGGGGCAAGCGAAGTTAGGTAGCGCGTCTATACTATCGCCGCGTGGGTTTCTCATCACGCATCAGGACTTAAAACCACGCTCATCCGCATACTATGCTCTTTCAAAGTAAAAATAGTTATTGGGGAAGACTGGTCTTTTCTTCACAACAACTTGAAGCCTGCCCTTTTAGGGCGGGGGTCGTCAGCTAAATGGAGACTTTCAGCTGTGGAACTATCAGATCTTTTTTACAGTTGTATAGATTATAAGGGCCGTGGATGCTATGCTGAGCATTGAAACGCTAGCCAATAGGCTTGGTAGATCTCCAATCGACGCTCTGAGGATTTCGTAGAGATATCCAGCCCTTATGCCCTCGAATAGCCTTGGCACCACACATGATATAAACTGATTAGATGGAAACGCCATATCCTCGAGGGCGCAGGGATAGGGGGTTACGGTAACTACTACCGAGTTAATGAATATAGAGAATGTTGAGAGCGCTAGAACCAAAGTGCCGGTCTTAGGCCTTTTAATGAGTAGTAGTTGTATTGGGAGCGCTAGTATGGGGGTTATAGGTACTAAGAACCTTGGGCCATAGCTTAGACCCCCATCGAAGTCATACCACATTGAATGGGGTATCATATATAAGGCTAGGTATGCCGCGAATACGGATCTCTCATATGTGTTGCGTATAGATGATAAGAACCTGGGGAGCATTACAAGCCCCACACCGAGGACTGGGTAGAGGGGTATCAGCCCCTTTCTAGGGTCTATTATAAGCATATATAGACCGTAGAGAGGATCCACCGATATTCCTAAGAAGCCATCAACACCTAACTTCTTGAGCAAAAGGGTCTCTGGAAAGGAAAAGGGGTCCCCTGCTGTGGTTAGATTATAGAGAGTCTGCACAATAGCTAGAGGTGCAAAACCTGCTAACCAGAGTATGAAGCCCCGTAGGAGGATCCTCGCTCCAAGGTTTCTAGCAACATATATAGCTACTATAGCACATACGCCTAGAGATGCTAAGAGGGCCATGGGATCCATTAGAAGGGCTAGAGAGGATAAGAAGCCTAGAAGGAAGTATATGCGTTTCCCAGCAATCCCTCTCCTAATAGCCAGTATTGCTAGATATATAGTTAGAAGCATAGAGAATGTAAGAGATATTTGTGGAAATATATGGCTGGAGTATATCCAAAGCATACCTCCCAGCGAGGCTATTAATGCCGCTGCAAGTGCATAGCGCTCGTCATAGAGCCTTGCGAGAGTGTATGTAAGAATGGTTGATGCGAGGCCGAAGATAGAGACTACCACACCCCCAATAAAGAGAGGGTTGCCGCCTATCCTAGCTATGCATGCTGGGATCGATATTAATAAGGGGAGGCCTATAGGCCCTGCAAAGATATATCTAGAGCTATGTTCAACAACATCTACATATATAGAGTAGCTCTCATTAAGAAAAACCTCTCCCACGCATATCCTAGCGGATAGAGCCAGCAGAGGTGCTGTATAGCTTGTGAACCAAGCAACATTGATGCTAGAGATGAAGATGATCTCAACAGCGAGGAAAACAAGGATCAGCCTAGTTATACTTCGGTTGAGCTTTATAACGATCCCCCCAACTCCACGGAGGATCTATGGCATTCTTAGAGAGCTCCTCTAGCTACATTTTCTGCAGAGCTTATATAGGTTGTCTCGCTGGCTATGGGGGATTGAATCGACTATAACTAGAGGTATCCCCCAGGGCGGAAGAGACTAGGGCTCTAAAGCTTTCTCCTTAGAAGTTCTAGCAAGGCTTCTCTAAGTGCTCTATCATCTACCTTTCCCCTTGCATAGGCTTTGATCTCTTTGTAGGCTCTTTCAACCCTGTCATCCTCTCTTACATGCTTGCCGCAGAGCCATATTAGCGAGTCGAGGTTTATCATCGATATACCGGATATCTCTGAGACTCTTTTCCATGCTCTCTGCGCCTCTTTATAGTTCTTCATAATCTCCTCCACAGGATCCCTCGCCTCTGCATCGGCAATTTCAGATGTATATGTTACTCCAGCGACTCTCCTGTCAACAGGGATTTCTATCGAGACTAGCGGTCTTGGTTTTGAGCCGCATATCCTTGCTATGTAGTGTAGCATTTTAACAGCGAATACTATGGTTTTCTCCGAGCCCTCCCTCTCAAGGCTTCTCGCAAGGATCTCTTTGAGTTTTTCAAGGCTTTTAAATAGATCTTGGGCTTTAACATAGATCTCTATATGTGTCTGGGATGTAACAAGCCTCTTGATCCTAGAGATCTTCTTATCCCTAGCAGCGACATTCCCCTTGGAGGTATTGAGAAAAGATATGAAATCCCTAACAAGCTCGTCAGGGCTACCAGATTTAAAAGGGTATCTAGCGAACTCCCACCAATACTCCTCGCCAGGCATTGATAGCTGATAGGATACAAGGGCGTTTAGAACTACTAGGAGGGATGCTGAGGAGCAGTCTCGAAGTTTTTCTACTAGAAATTCTAGAGCTCTATATTGGGGATCACCCTCCTCTATGGCATATATAGCTTCTAAGCCTAGCCTTGCTAGGACTTTCCCAACTGCCTCAACCCTGTGGTCGTTGATCCTTATGGCCATAGCTCCTCCCTTACTCCTCTAACATGGTTTGTATATCTTGCCAACACGAACAATAGATCTGAGATCCTGTTTAGAAGAACAAGATGCTGCTTGGAGAGCCTGTTAGAGTGGTATAGCTTTGACGCGATTCTCTCGGCCCTTCTACACACAGTTCTCGCTAGGTGAAGCATCGATGCAGCAGGATCTCCCGAGGGATATACGAAAACCAGTCTAGGCTCAGGGATCTTCTCCCAATACTCCTTAGTCTTCTCCTCAACCCAGCTGAGATCTTCATCCCCGATCCTCGGCTTTGTAAGCCTATCTATAGGTGTTGCAACATCGCTTCCAAGCCTGAATAGTGTTTCTTGTAGCCTTCTAAGGATCTTCTCCACATCTTCAGGGGGTTTTAGGCTTCTCACAACACCTATGAGGGAGTTCAGCTCATCAACAGAACCTAGGAGCTCAACAACATCGTCTTCTTTAGCGACTCTCTCGCCATACATGATATATGTATAGCCATTATCACCGCTATGAACTTTCTTCATATGACCACCACACTCTATGTGTTTAGGAATTATTTAGAGGTGGCTATCGGTTGCTATTGACCGGGCTCAATAGATCTTCTACCCTGCTTTAAGAAGCTGTCAAGGGATCTTTCTCCCCTCGATATTTGCCTAGAGATCCTATCGGCCCAGTAGATTGGTAGTGGGAGCTCCCCTTTTCTAGGCTTCATTTTAAGCACTATAGCCTCAAGATCATCGATATCAACCTTATTACCTATAGTTATGTAGATGGCATGCCTACCGCTACCTATGACTATACCTACATATCTACCATCAACCACTATATATTCTCTCCCTCCATCTCTCCTTACCTCTCCATAGAGGAGGCTTCTAGCAATGCCGATCGATGGCATGTTGAGAACAACACCAAGGTAGCTAGCAATACCGCATTTTCTTGGATGGGCAAGTCCATGGCCATTAACCATTAAAATCCCCTCCCTCGTTTTAAGGGATAGGAATGCTTTGATCATAAGGGGCGCTTCTCTAAAGGCTAGAAACCCCGGTATATATGGAAAAAATGTTATACCTTCTGCCACACCTATTTCCTCGATCTCGTGGGTTGCATAGTCTATAGATACTGCTGCAGCATATCCATAGTCGCCTCTATATGATACATCAAGCCCTATAACTCTTCTAGGCTCTCTCCCCAGCCTCTCTATCGAGACCTTTCTGGAGATAATTATCTGGGCTTGTGCAGCTCGCGATAGATCTAGCGCCCCATACCTCGAGACCATATTCTTCACGAAAATACCTGCTGAGTATCTATCTTATAGGGTATGTCCTCTCCTCTATACCGTTGCTCCTCACAATAGCTATGTCTATTCCATCGCCAGACATGGTGTCTCTTGCAGCAGCAGCCCTTATAGCTTTAACCACGAGGTTTACAGCATCCTCGACAGATTCTTTATCGTCCTGTGTTTTTCTAGGCACTAGGGATGGATATTCAGTCTCTATAACACCGATCGCTACGGGAGCGCCTGTTCCAACTGCTGCATATTCATCCTCAATGACAGAGCCAAGTGGATCCATAACATATATGTGTGCACCCTCTTCATCTACACCGCCAACTATGAGCTCTGTTATGAAGGGTGTATATTTATACGAGTACAGGATTGCTGATAAAAGCTTTGCAGCACCCCTAACAGATATCCTCGTTCCCGATGACATCTCATAGTATCTGATCTCGGTCGACATGATCCTTGAGATCGTTATCATGTCCGCGAAAATCCCCGCAGCCGCTATAGCTATCCTATCGTGGATTTTGAAGACCTTCTTAGCAGATCTGCTCATGACGAAGCCGCCATATCCAAACCTCTTTTCAGAGCCAAGGACAGCTACATTGCCAATCTTCAACCCAACAGCTGTTGCCCCTGTACCCAGCTGCTCATATGCCACCTAATATCCCCAATGACTAATCTGTTTAAGAGCTAAATAATCTAAACATATTCTTGGATCTTTTAGAATGCCCAACATAGATCTGCATACCCGTGGCAATAGATCATCGGTTATGAGGGGCTAAGAACAGTGAGAAGGGGTTAATATGAGAGTCACATATGCGCTCATAGCAGTTGCAGCCGTTGCTATCCTAGGCTCCCTCAGTTATTGCTTCTACAAGTACAGCGCTGCTAGAGAGAACTTGAAAAACATATATGTGAGTATAGCTTCGGCGGTGCCGAGGGTGCATCTGCTAAAGAGCTTATAATGTTAAAAGGGAAGCTAGAACTAAAAGATCTCTATGTGGTTGAGGCTGAGCTATGATTCTGTTAGGTTAGATCTCACAATTAAAGAAAGTTCTGAGCTCAACGAAATTCCACTCCTTGCATTTTGGTTATGTCTATAGCTCTCTTTGAATCCTTGGTAGCTGTCTGACATGATCTATTGAGGCTTTAGAACCCCTAGCTCTCTTAGCACGTTTTCCGACGCCTTTAAGATCTTCTCCTCAGTTCCCCTGCTAACAAAGCATACCGGAAACTCCGTTCCATAACCTCCCTCGTCAACCCTCGTCAAAGGCCTCGTCTGGGGGGAGATATCCCGGCTCCCCGTTTGAGTAGCCGGCAACCATAGTGTTTGCGAGGCTAGATATCTCCTTGATCTTGATGCCTGTTCTAGCGAAGACCTCGCCGGGAATTGCTACTATAGCTAGATCTCCAATTCTGACTCCCGAGATCTCTGCTTCAGCAATCCCTGATGGATATAGCTTCCTCAAAGCCTCAGCCGTCTCGATGCTCTTGAGGGTGAACCACGCCTTGATTATCTCCCTATGGTCTCTTCTTTCAACTACTTCTTCAAGGGCTCTCCCAGCCTCTTCAACGCTTAGCGCTTCTATACTTGAGGGGATTCTTAGATCTATATATGCTTTAGAAGAGGAGTATGCTAGGGATTCCGGGTTGGATGGTCTTGCTCCCTGGATTGCTCTAAGCCCTTCAAAAGCTATTGCCCTGCCCATCTCCTCAGCCTCTTCAAAGGTTCCAGAGGATCTATCGTATATTCTTTCAAGCGAGGTGCCCGGTGTTAGGGGATTTACATCTCCGCATGATCCTGTTATGAAGAGAGAGACTCCTCCTAAGATGGTTTCAAGAGTCCTCACAACCCAGCCAGGATAGTCTGCTGAGTAGAGGAGGTTTGTATGTCCAAGCACTACTGGATGTGCAGAGTAGCTTGCTATGCTTCCCAACACTTTACCTCCTAGATCCTCGAATACTGCTAGGTGGACAGTAGGATCTATTGGACCCTTTAGAGGCCTCCTCCTATTTACAGCCCAGCCTGGGAGGGAGCCTGTGGCAGACCTCATAAAAGCCTTAGAAGCCCTTCTAGAAGCCTTCGCAATAGCTGTAGCTGCTAGCCATGGCAGTGCATCTATGTACCAACTATAATCTATATGTCTCATAACACTGTGGAAACCAGCTATCGAGGGGCCTGAATGGGTATGGGTAGCTGATACGATAACCCTCTCCATAGGGATCCCTAGTACTTCCTTAACAGCCCTTTTAATCCTAACCAGAAGGTCTTGGGTCATATAGAGGAGATCTAGAACCACCATATAGATAGCCTCATTGCCGTGTTCAACATAAAGTGCCCTAGCATATAGTTCATCATGAATCCCCTTAGAAGGCGAGGTTCTGAGGGCATAGCCGTCCATGGGAATCCCAATTGACGGGGTTATCGAAACCTTTGCAAAACCAACTCTCAGAAAGACACACCTATGATACGACTGCCTAATGCTCTTAAAAGTGTATGTCTTAGGATCGGATCTAGATGATCATAGTTATAATATATCTTTGGACTAGATGGCTACAAATCTATTCTCGTGATATTCAACATATCACTATCTATATCGAAAACCCGTTGCGTTTGTAAAAGCTATCCCTATCTCAAATAGCTGAGACTTTCAGCTGTAGAGAAAAAACATCTTATCTAATATCTTAATGTTTATTAAGGTCTGTTGCGGGCTAGATATTATGATGTTGCATATGGAACTAGTTAAAGGATTATTAGGTCTAGGCAAGGCGTTGGTCAGTCTCCTTGATGAGACACCTATTGAGTGTGAGGAAAAATCCTCAGATGGAGAGATAGTATATTCCTGCGATGTTGCCAGGATCTCGGTAAAAGTCTCTAGGCTCAGCGATTTCCATGGGAGTGTTGGTGTTGAAGCTGAGTCTATGGTTCCTCTAGCTCCGAGCGATCCTCTGAGGATCTCTCTCAATATATCTAATGTAGAATCCTCTTTAGGCCTTACCCTTCACCCCGGGGCTGTTAGAGATCTATATTCCCAAGGCTTTAGATACTATAACCAGCTCGCAGTTGAGAGAACGCCTGAAGCGCCTAGACCTCCAGATGTTGCTGATTACCCAGCAAGTCTTGGAGAGATCTCGCATAAGGAGTTTGTTAGGCACACACCGTGCTGGGCTTATCCCTATTTCTCCAAGGCACCTAAGGCATCGATAGCTCCGTATACGGTGTTTCTACTTGCGAGAGCTGAAAGTGCGTATATATCCCTCGCTACATTCTCGAGTGGAGATGCCACCGGCTATCTCTGGCCAGGCCCTGCTTTGAAGCTCTTCCTAGGAGCTTCCTCTATGAGGGTTTCTAGGAGCTGGGTTCTATCATATGGATACTCTGAGGATCCCTATGAGGCTGTTGAAAGGGCTGTAGAGGCTGGGTCCCTTGTCGGCTCCGTTGTGCATAGGAATTCTAAGAAGAGGCCCGCTTTCCTGGGTATGCTGGGGTGGTGTAGCTGGAATGCTCTTCAACTCGAGGATCTATCGCATTCGAAGGTTGTCGAGATAGTTAGAGGGCTTATCCAGAGGGGGGTTAGAATAGGCTATGTGATTATAGATGATGGCTGGCAAATGGAGGAGAGGAGGCAGGGGGCCAGGGTCATTGTTGATCTAGATCCTGATCCCAAGAAATTTCCGAAGGGGTTTAAAGCAGTTGTCGATGAGCTCAGGGGACTTGGGGTCAGGTTTGTGGGGCTCTGGCATACAATAAATATCCACTGGGGAGGTGTGGATGCTGGTATGATGGAGAAGTTAGGGGCTGAGGGGATAAGGGTGCCTGTGATCGGAAGCTATGCTCCTCACTATGATTATGCCAAGGCCCTCGATCTATACTCGAATTTCTATAGATGGCTCAGATCCCAGGGATTTGACTTCACCAAGGTTGATAACCAATGGGTTATCCACGCCCTCTATCAAGGAAGTGAGAAGGTTGGGAAGGCCTCTAGAAGCGTTGAGCTGGCTCTCCAGGCAGGGGCTTACGGAGTTGGGATGGAGATTTTGAACTGCATGAGCATGGCACCCGAGAACTATAGCAACTATGTGGTTAGCAATTCCATGAGGGTCTCTATGGACTATGTGCCGTTTTGGAAGTTGGATGCGAAGCTCCACCTCCTCTTCAGTGTATATAATGCGATTTTCTACTCGAAGATCGCCTATCCTGACTATGACATGTTCATGACATACGATCCATATGCACTTGCGCACACAGTAGTTAGGATCCTCAGCGGCGGCCCTGTCTATATAACCGATAGGAGGCCTGAGAAGACAGATATAGGTCTTCTAAACAGGATTGTTATGCCTAGCAGCGAGCTTGTCTCCATAGACGAGCCTGGTCTCCCCACAAGAGATGTGATCCACGAGGATCCCTATTCATCGCGGAAGCTGCTAAAGATCGCAGCCCCTATAAAATGGGCATGGGCTGTTGGAGCTGTGAATATAAATAGAGAGGGGCAGGAGGTGAGTGATGGCATATCGGTCGAGATACTTCCTCGAGACCCTGGATGGAAAGAATATATCTACTACACAGTGCTGGGCAGGAGGAAGGGGGTTATGAGGAGAAGTGAGAAGTTAGAGATCTCGCTGAAAGAGCTCGAAGCTGAGATCGTCATTCTATCCCCTATAACGGATGGTAAAGGAGTTGTTGGCCTTATGGAATATCTAATCCCCCCATACCCAGTGGACATGCTTCCAGATGGAAGGGTTAGAGCGAGGGCTCCAGGGACGTTAATCTATTATGAAGATGGGAAATTTGTGGAAGCGAGGCTTAGTGAGGGTGAGGCGATCAAGATCTAGAACAGCTATTCTTTAAACCAAACTATGATATTTTTAACTCAATGGCTTTCTAAATATTACTGCCTCCCTTATCCTCTGCATAGAGCCAGCATTTTGCTCTCACTCCATTGCCCTTGTGCACAATGTCTGGAGGCTCCTTGTTGAAGCATATGCTCATTGCAAAGGGGCATCTTGGGCATACTTGCACCCTTAGCTAGGAACTCCTTCTCCTCGATTCTAATGCTAAGGCCCTAGCTATAGAGATCCTCTGGAGCTCTCCTCCAGAGAAACCTGCAGGATATTTATCCCTTACCTTATCGAGGCTAAGACATACCTCAAGATCCGTATAGCGAGGTTGTTTTGTTTTCCATATACCATCTTTAGGTATAAAGACTTAATATATTATTGATTATTGTGACCTTTATTAAGCTGTAGAGTTGCATATCTATGGGGCTTATAGTCCTGGATTCTGGGTTCCTACAGCGATGAGATAGAGGAATCAGTAAAGGTGGATCTGTAGCTAGGACTTTCCAAAGTGATTAGATTTATGTAATGCAGAGACTGTGAAAAGCCTTTTCTAATCCTGCCTAAATGCTTTAGTAAAGAGTCTCCCACTATAAGGATTGATGCAGAGAGAACTGTTAAATGTTGGCTCTATACCGAAGATGATAAAAGTAATAGGTTATCTTAAAGATCTCTAGCTGGGCAGGTATAATGTGCTAATACGAGAAGCAAACTGTTTTATGCTCTGGGCTAATCTCTTTCATGGGCGGCTCCTCCCTTCTACAGATCTCCATCGCAAATGATCACCTGTCACCTAACACGCACCCCTTTGGTTTGTTTAGCGGAGAAGGCGCTGGTCCTCCGAGCAATAGCTTTCTAGTCTCTCTAGCCCTTGGGTCTGCTTCTGGTATAGCAGATATAAGGGCACTTGTATATGGATGAAGTGAATTGAAAAGGATATTTATCCAGGTACTTTTCTGGAGGACTCAACACTACTTTGGTCATTATATCTCTTACCAATTCCAGTCTCTCTTTTTCTCCTTTAGCTAGCTTGTGATATGCTACTATATCCATCAATATATCGCGTACTTTCTTGAGCGGATTTATGCTAGCATATGGATCTTGAGGAATATATTGTGAATTGATCCTGTAGAATTTAAAATCCTCTTTGGCCATATTGAAGATGCTTTTTCCGTTAAAGAGTACATCACCTCTTTGAGGCCTTATTAGTGCAAGAGTTACCTTGCCTAAAATATTGTTTTGCCTGAGACGCTTTCGCCTATTAAACCTACAACCGCTCCTCTAGGTATATATATAGGTTAACATTATCAACCGCTCTATATAAGCTGGAGTGTTGAATAGTTTTTGGGGTTTTCAAGATGATCTTGAGCGGTGAGATCCACTATGCTAGGGTTCCTAGGGGTTTGTGGAGGGATAGGCTTCTTAAGCTTGTGAGGGCTGGTTTTAATGCTGTTACCACCTACTTTTTCTGGAATTATCATGAGGTCTCCCCTGGTGTTTTTGATTTCTCTGGTGAGAGGGATGTTGATGAGTTTCTCTCGATTGCTTCTTCTCTTAGTCTTAGGATCATAGCTAGGGTTGGGCCTTATGTGTGTGCTGAGTGGGATAATGGTGGGCATCCTGACTGGCTTATCTCTAACAATTTTATCCCAAGATCTCTTGATCCTTCTTACTTTCCATATGCTGAGAGGAGGCTTAGGGCTATTCTCGCTAAGATCTCTAGGTATGATCCTAGTAGAGGTGGGGGGCTAGTTGCTCTTCAGCTTGAGAATGAATATTTCTGGGGCAATATACCTTATTCACCTCAGGCTTGCTGAGATTGCTAGGGGTCTAGGTATTACTGTGAAGCTCTATACAAATGCTAATAGATATACTAGGAACACCCTTTTCACCGATTCGGTGGATCTATATCCTGATCCTTGGAGGCTCGACTTTCTCGTCTGTCTCGAAAACTGCTGGGAGCCATTCTCTCGGGTTGGAGAAATATTCTGTGGAAGCTTCAGCAGCCTAGATTTCGTGGGCCCATTTAATCCCTCTATCTGGGAGTGGCCAGTGGTAGTGTCTAAAACTGGCCCACATGATCCACGGCTTTTTAAGCTCTACAGAATATTCTGGATGCCCATAGCTTGTCTTCTCATAATCGCTTAAAAATGGAATCGGTGTTCTCAGTGAGAGGGCCATATACCACTTGCCAAGCACCGAGGATCCTTCACACCTCTTCCACCCACCCCTTGGCCCTAGGAAGAGCTGGATATACCATGTTCCTGTCCCTCCTAGGTTCTCTGTGAGCATGAGGATCCTCCCCCCGTTTACGAATGTTTTGTGGACGTCTGCCGCATCTCACAAAAGCGATCCTCCGATTGTTTTCCTCATCACGACAGGCTTGGGAAAAGGTCTCTTTGTAAAGTCCTCTACCGCCATAAGGGATCTTTCGAGGCCGAATCCTCCAGTGCACGTGAGGGCCTTATCATCTTCATATGATATGCAGGAGAAGCCTGCATCCCCCATGTTAAGGGGGGCCTCGACTATTGTTGTCTCAACCTTAGAGAAATCTGGGTCTGAGGATATAAGGGCGAATCTCCTCTGCTCTCCTCCATATACAGTTGAAAAGATCAGCCAACGATCGTTATAATAATCATAAAAAGCATCCACAGTATTTAGGCCTACTACGCCTACCTCTGAGCCTGAGGAGATCTTTTTAGATCTTTTAAGATCTACCTCAAAAGATAGTTCATCAGCTATAGGTGCAGCCCAAACCTCTCTCACCTGGCCAGCTACATCCTTCCAAGCTGTAAATAGGATCCAAGGCTCCCTAGTATATGGATGCCTAACCACCCTTGGAGACCCATATCCCAAATAACCATCTAGGGGCGTACCTCTAGCAAGAGCTAGTGAAATAACCAACCTAGTAAGTCCCGCCACGAAACTACCAAGGAATATATAAGATCTCAATAATATATTTTTCCTTTATCATACCACATGTTAATAGTTAAGTTTAAGGGCTTGCAAAAGGGGTAACAACATACGACGCGAAAATATTGATATGCTCTTATTAGCGAGATAGATATTGCAGCAGAGTATAGCCGAAAGTCTCGCCCTAAGAGACGATGAATATGTCAGGATAGGGACGATTAGAATAGGTGCTTGCCAGAGTCCATTACATTAGCTATTCAGATTATTTTACAGGACCTCCCCCTATCCCTTATCGGATATACATCTAGTTGGGGCTGTTGAAAAGGTCTAAAAAATAGGATAAAAACAATACTAGAAGGGGCACAGGAGGTAATGGGAAGAAACAACGTAGACACCATAAAAATAGTATCAAAAGCAGTAACACTCCTAAGAACATATGGCACAGGAACAGGAAGAGCCGCAGGCTCTGGACACGGTCACTACGGCTTACTAAAGGAAAAAATAGTGATGAAGATTCCCTGATCCTTGGGGGGCTTCTCCCGGAAAATTTTCATGTAGATCATTCAAATTAGCAGCACTTATATAGCCCATAAACAACTAATAGACCAGAAACTATAGAAAGAAACTACAAAAAATATCCTGGAGGATGAGACCTCTGGCGTCATACATGGAAACCATAGGAAGAAACTACAAGAGAATAGGCAGGGTGGGTCACATCTATGTGAGGAGGAGAAGGGTTGGGCGTATTAGGATTTTGAGGGTTTTAGGTGCCGCTGTTGGCTGTGAGGGTTAGGATTAGGGCTAGGTCTAGAAGAAGTGGCAGGGCTGAGGATGTTGTTGCCCTGGTCAACTCAGGCTTTGAGACAGAGAAACCCCAGGTCCTTATGCCAATTGCGCTGGCCAAGCGCCTTGATCTGTGGCCGCCTCCGCTAGACTCCTATTTAGTAGAGCTGGGAACTGCCGGAGGCCCTGTCAGGAACTACCTGGTGCCGGAAGCTCTTGAGGTGTATGTGATCACGGGGGACAGGGTTAGAGGACCTGTGCTTTCTGATGCCATATTATCCCATGTAGAGGAGGAGGTTATTTTAAACGACAAGCTGAGCGAAGAGCTTGGAATAGTGATCCTGGGTATTGGGAGCGGGAGGTGGAGATTCGGCGACGATCGACCAGATATTGTAAGATCCTCCGAAAAACCCCAGTACTTCTATTAGATAGCGTAGAGACAGCCACCACCTCCCTGCCATAAACCTAAATGTGAGGCTTATCGAAATTATAACTGAAAACCTCGCCTTTTAAGGCAGGGACTGTTTTATTGGCTTTTAAGATCTTAATTGTGTTTGGGGGGGGCTCTATGGCCTCTGGCGATGGGGGTTGCTAACCATCTCGATTGATATAAGGGTTAGTCCCGAGCCTGGAGCCATAGAGCTCCTCAGGAGATACAACACGGCCCTGAACTATG
>Ga0081478_141985_pt1 | contig 29110 bp, 25 predicted proteins | sample OctSprmetagenome_FD_70983 | JGI IMG/M metagenome (GOLD analysis project Ga0081478, IMG submission 70983) | Hot spring and microbial mat streamer communities from Octopus Spring Streamers, Yellowstone National Park, USA - T=80-84 v2 (version 2) | ecosystem: Environmental > Aquatic > Thermal... | reverse complement strand
CCCAGCCTGCCCCATGACCCGCTCGCGAGGGAAACCAGTGACCTTCCAAGCCACATAGGTCATGACATCAAGGGGATTGGTCACGACGATGACGATGGAGTTGGGGGCTAACTCACGGATGTGGTTTGAAATGGTCTCCACGATGCCTGCGTTGGTCATGAGCAAGTCCATGCGGGTCATCCCCGGCTTTCGCGGGACACCGGCGGTGATGACGACGACATCGCTGTCTTTGATGACACTGTAATCGTTCGTTTTGCCGACAAGCGCGACATCAAATCCGTCAAGGGGTGAAGATTCCGCCATGTCCAACGCTTTCCCTTCGGCGACAAACTCCACGACATCAACGAGAACGATGTCGCCCAACTCCTTTTGAGCCATCTTCAACGCAGCCGATGACCCAACCATACCTGCACCTACAACAGCAATCTTGGGCTTCCCCAACATCTTGCATCCTCCCCCTTCGTGAGTGCGTTATTCTCAGCGGCATTCAGCCGCTTCCCGACCTGATTGTTCGCTCCATAACGCCCTTGCCTTCCCTTCGCCCCTCAGACAATCTCCAACATCCGTTCAATTGCCCTACGGGCTCGGTCAGCAATTTCGGGCGGAACAGTGACCTCATAGACCATATCGCGCAAACTGCGGTAAACCTTGGGCAGCGTGATGGTCTTCATGTATTCGCAGATGGCATCTTCCTTGACTGGCACGAAACGCTTGTGAGGAGCTTCCTTACGCATGCGGTGCAAGATGCCGACCTCTGTGGCGACAAGGTGGGTTGGGGCGGGCGAAGTGCGGACATGGCGAACCATCCCACTGGTGCTGTAAACGAAAGTTCGGTCAGCAGGCAATTCACCTTCAGCAAGGGCATACATGCACTGACTTATGCAACCGCATTCGGGGTGAAGGAGCAGGTCAGCATCAGGGTGGCGGTCAAATAAGCCTTGTATGTCTTCTGGACGGATGCCTGCGTGAACATGGCACTCTCCAGGCCACAAATACATCCTCCGTCCAGTCATTCGCTGAACATAAGCGCCCAAAAACATGTCTGGCAGGAAAAGGATTTCTCGGTCAGGCGGTAACGATTGGATTACCTTGACAGCATTGGCAGAAGTGCAGCAATAATCCGCTTCAGCTTTTACCTCCGCTGTGGTGTTGATGTAGGCGACGACGATGGCATCGGGGTGTCTTTCTTTCCAGCGACGAACTTGCTCGGCGGTAACTGTCGCCGCTAAGGAGCAACCTGCCTCGGGATCGGGAATCAGCACTTTTTTGTCGGGACAAAGGATGGCAGCAGTCTCAGCCATGAAGTGGACGCCGCAAAAAACGATGACATCGGCATCGGTTTTCGCTGCTTGGCGGGACAACTCCAAAGAGTCGCCAACGAAATCGGCAAGGTCTTGAATGACTGGCAACTGGTAGTTGTGAGCCAAGATGACAGCGTTTCGCTCCTTGCGCAGCCGGTTGATGCCCTCAATGAGTTGCTCCTCGGTCATGTTCCGTATCTCTTCGTCCTGCTCAACCGCCCTCGTCGCCTCAGTATCCGCAACGGAAGGTCTCTGCTTGACAGGAAGCAAGTCTGTCTCCAGCATGTCGGATCAACTCCTTCGCAGAGCGAAACACTGATTTGCCGTCTATAAAGGATAGCGCAGTTGCGTTTACTCAAAGAGCGTCACGGTAACGGTTGTGCCTGCTTCAAGGTGAGTCACTTCTTCTGGGATGACGATGAAGCCGTCGGCGTGGGAAAGGCTGGTGATGGTTGAAGATTCCTTGTAAGCCCTTTCAGCCCAGCCGTTTCGGAGCCTGACAGTGAAAAACTGTCGCAGACCTTCAATTGACTTGACATCTTGGGCAAGTTTAGCCTGAACGGTTTTGGGCTTCCATTCAGGCAGGCGAGCCAATTTGCGAAGGACGGGGACGAGCAAAACATGAGCCATCATGAGGCAAGAAGTCGGGAAACCGGGCAAATTGATGACCAACTTCCCATCCACAACTGCAGCCAAAGTTGGGCGACCGGGACGAGTGGCGAGACCGTGAAAAAGGAGCGTCCCTCGCTCGCTGATCAGGCGTGGCAATATGTCTCGTTGCCCAATTGAACTGCCGGCGGTAAAGACAACCATGTCAGCGTTCTCAATGGCATCTTCAAGGGCATCTTGCAACGATTTCTCATCATCGGGCACAATGTCTTTCAGCAAAGGTTCGCATCCATGTTGGCGCATCAACGAAGCGAGCGTGTAGGAGTTCATGTCGTAAACTTGTCCCAACCGCAAAGGTTTGCCGGGCTTTGCAATCTCGCTGCCAGTCGGGATGACAGCGATTTTGGGGCGTGCATAGACGGGAACATTTTCCAGACCCAATCCAGCCAACACCCCAATTCGCGCTGGGGTGAGCAATGTCCCTTCGGTAAGAACTGTCTCGCCGACTCGTATATCTGCGCCTCGTTCGTCAATGTTTGCGTGCTTGGGATAGGCTTTAAGGACAAGCACCAAATCGCCTTGCCTTTTCGTGTCCTCAACAGGCACAACGCAATTTGAGCCTTTGGGAATAGGTGCTCCGGTGGCTACTTCAAAGCAGATTCCATCAGTCACTTCTGCGTTTGGTGGTTCATCGCCTGCAAGCACTTGCCCGATGACTTTTAACGCGACGGGGTTTTCAGGAGACGCTTCAGCGATGTCCTCTGCCCGAACGGCGTAGCCATCCATTGCTGCCCTGTCAAAAGGCGGGACATCAAAAGGAGCAACGATGTCCTCAGCCAAAACGCGGTAGCCACACTCTGTCAAGGCAACTTTTTCTTTGCGCTCTATTGGTTTGGCGGCATCCATCAGTTTCTCCAGTGCCTCATCAAACCTTGTCAGCGGCTTACCTCCAAGGTAGTAGCGCATAACGCTTTCTCCTTTCCATGTCCCTTGTCCCATGTCCCGCCTGCCCAAAGATTAAGGTGCAATGCCTCCACACCACAGCCCAGTGCGCTCATCCAAGTTGAACATCAGGTTGAAACACTGAACGGCGTTCCCTGAAGCGCCCTTGACGAGATTGTCAATCGCAGAAAGAGCGATGACCCTTTGGGTTCTCTCATCCACGACGACGGAGACATCGCAGAAGTTGCTCCCGACAACCGCTTTAACTCGCGGCAGTTCGCCAATTTCAAGCAGGCGAACGAAAGGTTCGCGGGCGTAATCCAACTCGTAAACTTTGTGGACATCTTCCGTGCTCAACGGTTCTGTCAATCTTGCGTATGCGGTGGTGAAAATCCCGCGAACCATAGGGACAAGGTGCGGCGTGAAAGTCAGGCGGATTGATTCGCCTGCCAGTTCCGAAAATTCCTGTTCCATCTCAGGCGTGTGCCTGTGGTTCGCGACGCCGTAAGCCCTAAAGTCTTCGTCCAACTCTGTGAACAGGTAACCGACTTCAAGCCTTGAGCGCCCCGCACCTGAAATACCCGATTTGCTGTCAATCACGATGCTGTCCAAGTGAACCAGTTTCCGTCGCAGAAGTGGTGCTAAAGCAAGCAGGGCTGAAACGGGATAGCAACCGGGATTGGCGATCAATCGTGCGTTGCGAATTTGCTCCCGGCGAATTTCCGGCAATCCGTAAACCGCTTCGGCGAGCAAGTCTTTTGCGGAATGGGATTTGCGATACCACCGTTCATAAGTTTCGTGGTTGCGAAAGCGGAAATCGGCGGATAGGTCAATCACCTTGACACCTTTTTCAAGCAACTTCGGTGCAAGTTCCATCGCAACTCCGTTGGGGACAGCCAAAAAGGCAGCATCAACGCCGTCAAGCAGGCTGTCATCGTATGGGACGCATTCAAGTTTCGTGAGACCTCTCAGGTGCGGGTGAGCCTTATGGAGCGGAAGTGCCTCTTCCGAAGACAAACGGAGCAAGGCAGCAATTTCTGCATTAGGGTGCTGAAGTAGCAGCCTCACCAGTTCGCCCCCGGTGTATCCTGTCGCCCCGATAATCGCGACTTTGAGTTTCCTGCTTTCCATGCTTCGTGCCTCCTTGACTGCCAAAGAGTTTGAAAATGCGGTCACTTTTTGAACCGCTCCTTCAGCCTCTCCCACCAGTTGGGTTCAGCCCCTTTGGGCTCAACACCCATAGTCTTTGCCAGTTGCCTTAGGAGTTTCCTTTGCTCCTCCGTTAACTCAGTTGGCACTGTGACTTGGACATGGACAAACAAATCGCCTCGTCGCCCGCTGCGCATGCTGACGAAACCTTTTCGCGGGATTTTCAAGACGGTGCCGGGCTGCGTTCCCGGCGGGATTGTCAACTCCGCTTTACCGTCCAGCGTCTCAACTTCAACCACATCGCCCAAAGCGAGTTGCGGGAATGTTAATGGCAACTCCATGTGCAGGTTTATGCCTTCTCGCCTAAATACAGGGTGCGGTTTAATGCGGACAGTGACATACAAATCGCCCGGCGGTCCACCAGCCTTGCCCGAGTTACCTTGTCCAGGTATGCGAAGGGTCATTCCGTCTTCAATTCCCGCTGGCAACTCAACTTTGACCTTTCTCGTTGTCTCAATTCGCCCTATGCCTTGACATGTGTCGCAGATTTGGGCAGCAACTTGCCCACTTCCTTGACATGTCGGGCAAGTGGTCATCGTTCTCATGAAGACGCCACCGGCTTGACGGGAGTAAGTGATGCGACCGCTCCCGTGGCAATCTGGGCACCGCTTGAAACCTCCCAGAGCGCCGAAACCGCTACATTCTGGGCATGTGACCAAGACATCAACCTCAACTTCTTTTTCGCCGCCGTGAAAAGCCTCCTCAAGGGTGATTTCCAAAACCGCTTCAATGTCTTCGCCTCGTTCCGTTCGGGTTCGGTAACGGCTGGTGGTTCTGAAGCCGAAGAATTCGTCCACCATCCTCATCAAGTCTTCAAAGGGGTCAAACCCGTATCCGCTGGGCACAGGGACTTCGCCGACAGTGCCGTAAAGGTCATACTGGCGACGCTTCTCCGGGTCGGATAAAACTTCGTAGGCTTCCTGAATTTCCTTGAACCGTTCCTCCGCTTCCTTGCGGTTTTCGGGATGCAGGTCAGGATGCCATTGCTTGACCAAGCGCCGATATGCCTGCTTGATTTCCTCTTGTGTCGCATTGCGCGGCACACCCAATATGGCGTAATAGTCTTTGTGCCCCTGCGGCACGGTTTAACCCCTCCGTCACTTCAAAAAGTTTTGAACGATGATTCCTGCCAGCATAAGCAGGACGGGTATGGCAAAGGCGAGAAACCAACGCTCCAGTCGTTGAATCTCGCCGCGAAGCGCTTCTATCTCCTGCCGTAATTCTCTGCGGATTGCTTCGTCCCTTTCTTCCGCTTGTTGGAATCCCAGTTGCATTTCCCGTCGCAACGCTTCAAATCGCTCATCCATCTCCTGCCTTAACGCTTCAAATCGCTCATTCGTCTCTCGCCTCAGACTTTCGTCTCTCTCCGCTGCTTGCTGAAATCCCTGTTGCATCTCCCGCCTTAGACTTTCATCCCTTTCCATTGCTTGCAAAAATCCCTGCTGCATCTCCCTCATCAGTGCTTCAAATCGCTCGTTCGTCTCTCGCCTTAGACCTTCATCCCTTTCCGCCGCTTGCTGGAATCTTTGCTCTATCTCCCGTCTCAGAGCCTCGTCCCTCTCTTCAGCTCTTTTGAATCCCTGTTCCACTTCTCGCCTCAACGCCTCTTCTCTTTCTTCGGTTCGCTTAAACCATTGTTCCATTTCCCGCCTCAGAGCCTCGTCCCTCTCTTCGGCACGCTTAAATCCTTGCTCCATTTCCCGCCTCAGAGCCTCGTCCCTCTCTTCGGCTCGTTTAAACCCTTGCTCCATCGCAATTCTCAAACCGTTGATTTCAGCCTCAAGGGTGGAACGGAGACCATTGATTTCCGCTTCAAAAGCAGAACGAAGCCCTCTGATCTCCGCCTCAAGGGTGGAGCGGACACCTTCAATCTTTGCATCCAAGTAGCGGACGAAAGGTGGCTCAACCTCAACGGCTAAAGGCAACTGCTGCCACAAGGCTTGAAGGAATTGACGGATTTCGTCTTCAGATTTGCCCAACGCCTCTGCCAAGTCAGCAATCAAACTTCGTCGGTGCATTCAGTTTCGCCCTCCTCAGCGGGCTGTGGCGCTGTAAGTTGTGGTGCTGGCTTTACCGCCACATAGACCTTTGCCGGTCTTATGACCCTATCTCCCATCTTGTAGCCCCGCTCCACTTCACCGACGATGAGACCTTCCTCGACATCTTCCCGCTCAACTCGCTCAAAGGCTTCGTGGTAGTATGGGTCAAACTTTTGCCCTTCTGTCTGGATGGGCTCAACATCAAGCCGCCTCAATGCCTCTTGGAACAACCTGACGATGAGTTCCAAACCGCGCTTGAAAGCGTTCAGGTCGGATGTTTCCGTAAGGGAAGAAAGCGCCCTCTCCATATTGTCAAGGACAGGGAGAACAGCCAGCACGGCATCTTCCTTGCCTTTGTTGTAAGCCTCAACCCTTTCCTGCATGACCCGCTTTCGGAAGTTTTGAAAGTCTGCAGAGACCCTAATCCAACGCTCCTTGTAATCCTCAGCCTCAGCCTTCGCTTGTGCCAATTGCTCCTCCAGTTCAGCGATGCGGGCTTTGAGTTCCTCAATCGAAGGCTCTTGCTCTGTCACAACGGTTTCCCCAGTTGCTTCGGTTGGCTCAGAAGTCTCCGCTACTGGCTCTTCAACCTCGTTTGAGAGATTCTCAGCCTGCTTGAGTTCTTCGTCCATCTCCCATCACCTCGCTCTGGGAAAGTCAAAAGTCTTTTCTGCTCAGGATTGGAGCGAAGCGGTCGGCAGGTCTCGGTTGTCGCTGCAATACGCATCATTAAGTTTGGCACATCGGTTGTGTGAATTGGATTGCTGTGAACTGCCTTTCGCAACTAAATTTGCTCCAAGACTGCTTGAGCGAAAAGCGGTATCAGCAACTCGTGGTGACCGACAATGTAGTAGCCCTTCCCGCCTAACGCATCAGCCTTTTCGGGTGGGTTGCGCCAAGCGCGATAATGGCGGATGAAGTCGAAGGTGACGCCGATAAATTTTTCAGGTTCGCCCCACAGGTTGCGGGAAACGGTCAATGCCTTTTCAAGGACTGTCGGGAGCAAAACCGCAGAACCCCAAAGCATCACCACTCCACCCGTTAAGTCTTTGACCAACCTGCAGAGTAGCCTGAAATCGTGATGGGTTGCTACGCCCCAAGCGGCAGGGTCAAAACTCCCGTGCATGTGGTTGACATCGGTTCCAAAAGCGACATGAACGGTCACGGGCACATCCATCTTGGCACATTGAGCGAGAACGCTGAATTCAACGAACTTGCCGTTACTTTCCAAGAGAGCCTGCCCTATCGCTCGCCCCAAGCCAATTCCTTGCTCGGCAGCCTTTTTCGCCGCTGCGTTGATGAAATCGCAGGGCTCTTTCGCCATCCCGAAGGTTCCCACTTTCATGCCTTCAGTGACATCCTCGCTCGTCTTGCCGAAAAGCGCCAACTCAACATCGTGGAATGCTGTCGCCCCGTTGATGGCAACCGAAGTGATGACACCTTCCCTTGCCAACTGGACGACAATCGGTCCCAACCCAACTTTAATGACATGAGCGCCAAACAGCACGATGACGGGTCTTCCATTCTTGCGAGCCTTGACAACTGCATCCACGACTTCCTTCAAATCCTTTGCGGCAAGGATAATGGGAAGAGATTGCCAGAACTCAGCGAAACTTGCCCTTTTGCGCAAGGGTTTTGCCAGCAAGTCAACTTCCACTTTGCTTTCCCTTTCGGCGACGGAAATCGTTTTCACTTTCGTCAAGTCCGCAGGTTGGATTTCACCGCTCATTTTTTCACCCCCAGTTCGTCCAGCCAACGAAGTGGCGGGACTCGTTTGATGTCCTCGGTCAGCGAGCGGCATTCGGCGTAAACTTGAAACGCCACGAAAATTGCCATCAAAATCCACAACTCAACCGTTGCGATACCGGACGAAGGCGACATCCAATGGTTCAAAACCCAAACGCCAAAGCATGCCCCCAACGGGTTTGAGCCAGCATCGCCCATCATCGCTTGCCGCCGAAAATCTGCGGGAGCGTAAGCAACGGTTCCCGCCAACAAAGGCAGCAAAGACCACCAACCTTCCCCACCCGAAACGAGCAAACCGACTAAAGACAGTGCCCAAAACCCCTTCAACGCCCGCGAAGGGCGAACATCAAGCAAGTTCAAAGTGTTGGCGCTGATGGCAATGAGAACTGTTCCGAAAACGAGCAACGAAAGCCAATTTGCGGAAAGGCGCGAGACAGATGGCAGGATATTTACCGAGAACAGCCACGCCGAGAGAAAGATTGCCCCAACTCCTCCTCCGACCAGTTTGATGAACCCCGTCGTGATTCTCTTTTGACGGAAGAGAGCCATCAAGTGTCCGCGCCAACCTTTAGCGCCCCCATCTCCAGCAAGGTCATCAAGCAACCCCAAGGAACCGAACCACAAAGCAGCAAACATCAACTGCCCGCCTTCGTGCCAATCCACAAACCCTCGCCAACAAAGCAGCAGCCAGCCCAAAACGGCGCTGCCGATGAAAGCCAACCCAGCACTACCGACGACCTCTTCGCCCAAGAAGTTTTTCCGCCGCAGCAGGGGTTGATGGAAGATGTTTCGGAGTGTAAGCCTTGTCCACAAGGCGACGAACGCGGCTACTAAAACGGCGATGACAGCCTCCCTCATTTTGGCTCACTTCCGCTCATTCAACCTTCGGTGGCACAATACCGCGCTGCCCTTGATACTTGCCTTGCCTGTCCGCATACGAAACTTCGCAAATCTCATCGGCGCCGATGAAGATAACTTGGGCAATCCCCTCATTTGCGTAAATCTTTGCGGGAAGCGGTGTCGTGTTGGAAATCTCAATGGTCACATGCCCTTCCCATTCAGGCTCTAAGGGCGTTACATTCACGACGATTCCGCAGTTGTGGACGAAGACTCCTGCTTCCAAGGCAAAGTTGCCTGCTTCAGGAACCGTCAGGCAAAAAACATCATGCTCCCCTTTCAACTCCCGCACCGCCACGATTTGATGATTGCGCTGTGACCGAAATTCGGCAATCACTTGCGGGAAGCGTCGGAAAACACTTCTATCACAACCCAGTAGCCTTGCTGCCCCTCGTAGGGAGCCTGCTACTCTCAAGGCTTCAGCGAGCTTTTCCTCCGTGATGTCCGTGCGTAAGCGGATGCGTCGGGCAATCTCTCGTTGCTTTTCTCTTCGTTCGTCGGAAACGCTCATCCACCACTCCCGCGCTCGCTTAGCGACTTCCTGTTTCCGCTCGGCATTGGCTTCCCAAAACTTTCGGTAGGCAATACTTCTCCCACGACGGCGTTCTTCTGTCCAATACGCTTGGCGCTTCCTGCGGAGCGCTTCTCTTGCCGACAGATACTTTTCATCCCGCCAGAAAAGCAATGCTCGGCAGCGTTGCTTTTCACAGAAATTTGCCAGCCATTCAGGGTTTTCTCTCAACCGAGCAAAAGCTGCTCGGATGCGATAGCCGTGTTGTTCAGGATCAAGGTCTCTGGTCGCGTTGTGATATTGGAGATGTTCAGACGAAGGAACGCGAGCGATATTCCAAGGCATGTTGTTTCGGCGATTGCCATCAAGGTGATGGCGATGAGTGTTGGGCAAATCGGGGTAAACGCCATGTCGCAAATTCCATTCATCAGCAAGCCGGTGAGTCGGATAGTAGCGACCCGTTAGGGGCTGATAGACCATCTCATAACCCCGAAAAACGCGGCGATAAAGGGGCATCAATCGGTCGCCGGGACGCAAATCGGCAGCAGGCACCATCAGTCCATCCCGTGTCAAGAACAGGTGGTCAGGTGTGCAGTGAATTTTCTGCCCGTTGTCCAAAGTGATTTCCAGCAAACTGTCCCGCCCGATGTATCGGGGAGCGACCAATTCCGTGACGATGATGCGCCCAAAAGCACCGACACTGTAGCCAAAAAAGCGTTCTCCCTTTTCCCATCGTTGTGCCATCTCCTCCAGCGTCGGCGCCGTCCCATCCACCAGCGCCACCCGCGTGTCGCCCCGAAAACAACGGGCATACGACGATTTGCCGACGACGATGCAGATGACTTCGCGGGGGATGCGGAAATACTCCACGCTGCGCCCCAGCACGAAAGAGTTGGGCGGGATGATGCAAAAGTCGCCTTTATGGCGGACGAAAGCCCGCTCGTCAAAGGCTTTCGGGTCAACGATGGCGCCCCAGACATTGGTGAAAATGAGGAACTCGTCGGCAAGGCGCATGTCGTAGCCGTAGGAACTGAGCCCGTAACTGATGACGCCCTTGCGCACCAGCCGTTCCTCAAAGGGCTCAATCATCTTGTGCTTGATTGCCATCTCCCGAATCCATCGGTCGTTCTTGACGCCCACAAATGTTCACCCCTTCGCCTTAACGGGTTGCCTCGCTGACGCTTACCGCCGTCAGCAAAGTGCGGGGGTTGGCGACGACGCGCATTTCGCCGACAACCTCAAAAGTGCCCCGCAAGCGGATGTCTTCCGAAGAACTGCCCACTTGCACCTCAAAAGTGCCCGGCTCCACGATCAGGCGCATCGCTTCGTCGTAAAACGCCAGTTGGTCTGCCGACAGGGTGAAGGTAATCCGTTTCGCTTCACCCGCTTTCAAAGTCAGCCGTTGAAAGCCCTTCAGTTCCTTGACGGGGCGGACGCGACAGGCGACGACATCCCGCACATACAGTTGCACGACTTCATCGCCGTCTCGGTCGCCGACATTCTGCACCGTCACGCCGATGCGCACCGTGCCAGCGGGCGAAATTTGCGTCGGCTCAATGGTCAAGTCACGATACTCAAAGCGGGTGTAACTGAGCCCGTGCCCGAAGGGAAATTGTGGCATCGCTTTGCCTTCCACATAGTCACGGAACGACGAAGGGTGGCGGTTATAGTGCAGCGGGATTTGACCGACATCCTGAGGGAAGGTGACGGGCAGTTTGCCGCTGGGGTTGACTTCGCCGAACAGCACTTCTGCAATCGCCACACCTCCCATTTCGCCCGGCAGCCATGCTTCTACGACGGCGGGAATTTTCGCCCACAAATTTCCCAGAGTGACGGGACGACCATTAACCAGCACCAACACGACGGGCTTGCCCGTTTCCACGATGGCTTTTACCAACGCCATCTGATGACCCGGCAATGCTAAGGTGATGCGGTCACGCCCCTCGCCACTCGTCGCAGGGGCATTGAACAAGCCTGAACGGTCGCCGACGACCAACACGACCACATCGGCTTGTCGGGCGATTTCAACGGCATCGGCGATGCCCTCGTCCGTCCCGCCGACGACTTCGCACCCTTTCGCATACAGCACCTTCGTCGTCGGCATCACTTTTCCCTTGACCGCTTCCAACACGCTCGTGACGGGCACATCGGGTTCGCTCAAGTTCATGTGCACGGCGTAAGTGTAATCGCCGAGCAAATGCAAGGGCGCATCGGCGTTCGGTCCGACGACGGCAAGAGTGCCCAAGTCTTTGCGCAAGGGCAACAAGTTGCCATCGTTTTTCAGCAGGACGATGGACTTGCGGGCGATTTCCAGCGAGAGGGAACGATGCTCGTCGGCGTGGACGATGGTGGCAGCCGCGTCGGGGTCAACGAAAGGGTTGTCAAACAAGCCCAATCGCATCTTCACCCGCAAGACGCGCCGAACGGCTTCGTCCACAACGGCTTCCGAAACGCGCCCTTGACGGACGGCGTTGATGAGTTGGGTGTAGCAATGGGTGCTGGGCAACTCCACATCAATGCCCGCTTCCAACGCCAAGCAGGCGGCTTCCATCTCGTTGCTGGCGACACGGTGAACTGTCATCAGCATGTGGACGGCGCCATAGTCGGAAACGACGATGCCATCAAAGCCCCATTCGCCCCGCAAGATGTCCGTCAGCAACTCACGGGATGCGGCGCACGGAATCCCATCCAAATCGTGGTAGGCGTTCATGAGTGATTGCACTCGTGCGTGGCGGACGGCGACTTCAAAAGGGAACAGGAAAACTTCCCGCAACTCTCGCTCTCCGACATGGACAGGGGCGGTGTTGCGCCCACCCTCTGAGAAGCCGTGTGCTGCAAAGTGCTTGGCGGTGGCGATGACGCCTTGTCGCAAATCGTCCCCTTGCAACCCGCGAATGTAAGCGGCGGTCATCACGGCAATCAAGTAATGGTCTTCGCCCATCGTCTCCTCTGTCCGACCCCAACGGGGGTCGCGCAAAACATCCAGCACGGGCGCTAAGCCCTGATGAGCGCCGATGGCGCGCATCTCTCGTCGGATTGCCGTTGTCATCCGCTCAATCAATTCAGGTTGCCAAGTGCTCGCCAAATTGATGGCTTGAGGGAAAGTCGTCGCACCCTTTGCCATCAACCCGCTCAGGCACTCTTCGTGCACGATGGCAGGGATGGCAAGGCGTGTCTTTTCCACAAGGAAGCGCTGGATAGCGTTGACGAGTTGGGCGACTTCTTTGGGCGGCAAACCGCTCCAGCCAGCGGGGCGAGTGATTTGCCCGATGCCGTGCCGCAACCGCTCCTGCGCCTTCGCTTCCGAAAACTTGTCGCCGTCCAGCAAATCCCGCACCGACACCGAACCCAATTGCGCCACCTTCTCCTCCAAACTCATCTGCCGCAACAGTTGCTCCACATCACGCCCGTTGCGCCCATTGGGCATTCCCATCCTACCCTCCTTTTCGCGCTTCCCTTCGTTCTTTGTCACTCGCTCCCTGTTATCGCACCAAACTTTGCCACACTCGTTCAGCGGCTTCAGAACTGCTGCGGATGCAATCGGGGATGCCGATGCCCGTCAGGTAGTTGCCCGCTAACGCCAACTGTCGCCAGCGCTGCAAGCGCTGCTGGATGCGGACGACGCGTTCGCCGTGCCCGACGATGTATTGGGGCATCGCTTGTCGCCAGCGAAACACCCACGCCCGTTCGGGTTCCCCGATGATGCCCAAAATCGGGCGCAATTCGTCCATCACCGCCCGCACGATTTCCTCATCCGTCTCGTCCCTCGTCGCCCATCCCTCGTCCCCTTCCGTTTCGTCCCCCGTCCCTCGTCCCGCGCCCCCTTTCACAAACGCCCGCAGCAACACTTTGCCCGACGGCGCACGGGGCGGGAACTTGCTGGAAGTCCAAGTGCACGCCAGCAATCGTCGCTTTTCCGTCGGCGCCACGAGGAAACCCGAACCGTCAAGGGGATGGCGAACTTGGGAGCGGTCAAAGGCGAACGAGACGGTGATGGCGTCGTCGTGCGGGATGGACATCAGTTCGTTTGCCAGCGCTTCATCGTGCGGGCGCAAAAGTTGGGCGGCAGCGTAAGCGGATGTGGCGATGATGACCGCATCGGCAAGCAACCGTTCGCCATCGTCCAGCACGACTGTCACTCCATTCGCCATTTGCCATTCGCAACTCGCTTCTTTGCCTTCCCCGTTCCGTTCCGTTGCCTGCAATGCCACGACAGTTCGCCCCGACAGCAACGCAACTTTTGCCCCATGCCCCATGCCCCATGTCCCACTTCGTAACCGCTGCACCAACGCCTCCACCAATTCGCCCAGCCCACCTTCCAGCGTCAGGAAGTGGGGGCGGGAAGGTTTTTCGTCCCGCTGTCGGCGTTGCAGGTAGCGAAGGAGCGACGCCCAAACCAAGTTGCGATGGGTTTGGCTAAGTTGCCAAAGAGTCGGCAAAGTCATGCGGGCGCTCAATCGCTCCATGTCGCCACCGTAAACGCCCGCCAGCAAAGGCGCGATAACCCGCTCCGCCATCTCTGCCCCGAAGTGATAACGCAGGAAAGTCCCGACGCTCACATCGCCATCCCATCGCAATGGCGGCAGGGCGATGCCCAACGCCACCCGCAACTTGCCTTGCCACGACAGCAAGTCTGTCGTCAGCAAACCGAGCAGGTCAGGCGTGAAGGCGAGAAAGCCTTGCGGAAGCAAGCGCAAACGGTTGCGCCAAAGGACGAAGACGCGCCGCGCAGCGGGATTGGTCGGCAGTAACCGTTCACCCAAGCCCAACTCCTCGCACAACTGCACCGCCCAAGGTTTGCTGGTGATGAAGGCGTCAGGACCGCCCTCCACGACGAAGCCTGCCTCTCGCACCGTCTTGATTTTCCCGCCCCAAGCGTTCTCCCGCTCCACGACGGTCAACCGCAAGGGCACACCCTCTCGCTCTGCCTTCTGGCACAACCGATAGGCAGCGGTCAATCCTGCGATCCCGCCGCCGATGATGACGATGTGGCGAACGCTCATGGCGGTCACCTTCGTCCTTCGCCTGTCGTGGCGATGTCGTCAGGTGTTTTGGGTTCAACGGCGATGGTTTTGAAGTGGGTGTAGAGCGCCAAGCCTTTTTGCCCTTTGGCGGGTCGGACATATTTTGCCCGCGTGTAGTCCACTTCCACCCATGCGGAAGTGCGGCGACGGCTGTGGTAGGCAGCCAATTGGGCGGCTTCCCTGATGGCGTCAGGTGGGACTTGCTCGTTGCGCTGGCGCACCCGCAACAAAGCGTGGCTGCCCGGCGCTCCCTTGACATGAAACCACAAATCGTCAGGGCGGGCGAGATGAAGGAGTTTTGCGTTGGCGTCGGCATTGCGACCGACCCAAACCTCGTAACCGCCTGCGACGACATAGCGCAAAAACTCGCCATCTCGTTGCACCGACGGCGGCGATGGCGTCGCTTGTGCCCTCGCTTCCTCGCTCAACTTTGCCAGTTCGCTTTCGTCTGCGTTTTGCACTTGCTCCATCAGTTGACGCAATTCGTCGGCGCGCCGTTGCAATCGCTCCATGACAGAAGGCAATGCGTCGGCGGCGTTTTTGAGTTTGCGATACAAGGCGAAGTAATGTTGGGCGGCGTCCGTGACGGTTTTGCCTTCGGGCAAAGGGATGCGGACGGTTTGGGGCGGGTCGGCATCGTAATCGGTGACGACGGCTTCCGTTACGCCGTCGGGGATTTCGTGGGCGAAAGTGAGCAGCAACTCGCCCCATCGGCGATAACGGTCAGCGTCCTGAGTTTCCTGCCATCGCTGCCGCAGCGCCTTAAGTTGCTGCTCCACGCCCTCCAATTGCCGACGCAGTTCGCCCAGCAAACTTTGTCGGCGTTGCTCTGCGGTTTCCCGATGCGCCAACGAGTTCAGCCACTCGCAAAGTGGCGGACCGAAATGGCGGACAGGTTCGGGACGCGCCGTTGCGATGGGACTTTGATGGCAGGGGAACGGGTAGCACCAAACGATAACGCCACTTTCATCGCGCCAGACCATTGGGGCGAATTTTCTTTGCTGCAACATCTCCCGCAGCCATTGCAGGGCGCGCCCAAAGGCATCGGGGTTGTTCAGCGGTTCGCCGATTTGTTCCGCCATCAGCGTTAGCAACGCCTCGCTCATGCCGAAAAACAGTTTCGCCCAATCGCGGGGTTCGGCGACAGGATGAAGGGTGGCAAGTTGCGAAAGTTCGTCGGGCGTGACGGCGAGCGGGTTGCGCCGTTCGCCCGTCGGCGGGCGCAAGTAAGGACGGTTCGGCAAAACCTCGCGATAGCGGTTGACGGAAGAAGGCAGGCGCTTGAGGGCGTCCACGATGAGTTGGCTTTCTTCGTCCACCAAAACCAAGTTGCTGTGCTTGCCCATAATCTCCGCCCAAAGGGCGAAGCGTTTTCGTTCGCCCAAAGGCGTGACGGTGACGAAACGCAAAAGGAGCAGGCGGTCAAAGTCCACTTGCTCAGCGCCGACCAATTTTGCGCCTTCCAAGTGGCGAGAGAGCGTTTCGGCGAAGCGAACGGTTTCGGGATGCTCAAAAGGTTCGCTAAAAGGCGCTTCGGGTTGCCAACCGACATGGGCGTAGCGGGTGTGGGCGGATGCGAGCACCCACGCCCTATTGCCTCGCCCCTGCAACAGCAAAGCGATTTGCCAAGGGGCGACGGGGCGAATGCGCCGAACAGTCGCCCCCTGAAACGCCCGAAGTTCATGGACGACGGCAGCAAGCATGAAACTGTCCACCAGCATCGCAATTGCCCTTTCCGACGGTGAATTTTGCCCGATCACCGAAGAAGTCCGTTGGAGCGGCTATCAGCCGCGATGGACGCAGCCTGACTTAGCGCGGCGTTGCCTCATCGGTCAGATGTAAAACATCAGCGGTTGCTTCGTCCGTCGTTCCCGCTCCCACGCGCAGACTTGGGCAAGGGTGATTGCCCGCAGCGTCCCTTCCATCGCTTGGCGCAGTCGCTCCCAAACTTCGGTGACGCCCGAAGTTTGCGCCCGTTCCCGCAACGCCACATCGGTAGGCTCGGCGTCCAAAATCGGTCCTTCCAACGCCTCCAAGATTTCCAGCACGGTGATTTGGCTGGCGGGACGGGCTAAGGTGTAACCGCCCCGAACGCCCCGCTGGCTGCGCACCAAACCCGCCCGCTTCAGCGGCATCATCAGTTGCTCCAGATACTCTTCGGGGATGCCTTGACTTTCCGAGATTTCCCGCACTTGCACCCGCCCCTGTCGCTCCCGCAGTCCCAACTCCACCATCGCCATCAGCCCATACCAAGCCCGCGTGGAAACCCGCATCGCCTTCGCCTCCTTCTGACCATCGGCAAGTATGGCAGTGACAGGCGATAGCGTTACAATCTTGACAGCCGTTTTGGAGGGATTGCCCATGCGCAACGGGAACGGCGTGAAATTGGGGTTGGCGTTTGTCGCCGTGATGATTGTGGGGTTTGTCGTCGGGTTGTATGTGCTGGGACCGCTGTTCAGCCACCGACCGCCGAGACCGTCGGAAGCGCAACAGCCCGACCGTCCGCCATCTAACTTGCTGGCGAGCGTTGACCAAAACGCTATTTTGCGGCGGGATGTGGACAGCGTGCCTGAGCACACGACCGTCGTCATAGAGCCATTGACGCGCCCTGCCGAAACCGTGCCGACCCCGCCCCCTGACATCTCCACGCCGTCAAAACCCAAACCATCGCCTTCTCCACCTGCCCGCTCCCCCGCACCGCCCCAACCCGAACCACCTGCGCCCAGCCCTGAGCCAGAAAATGTAGCGCCTCAGCCGAACCCTGCTCCGCCCACTCCTTCCGATTTGCCGCCCCCAACTTCGGGCGAGCGGCGCTATCGGGTGCGGACGGGCGTCTTCAACAGCGCCGAAAATGCCGACCGATTGATGGCTGCCCTCGCCGAACAGGGCTATCACCCCTTCAAGGTGGAAGAGAAAACGCCATCGGGCGAGACACGCTACCGCGTTTATGCGGGAGCGACCGATGACCGTGACAGCGCGGAACGGCTCAAAAAGGAACTGACTGACAAGGGCTTTGCCGCCATCGTGGAGGAGGTTCCCAGCGGGCGATGAATTGGGAGCAACTGTTTCCGATGGTCACTTGGCTGTTGATTTGGCTGGCGTTGCTTTGGGTGCTCATCGTCTTTCCCCAGCAACGCCGCCAAAGGGAGCGCGACCAGTTCCTCAACTCCCTCAAGCCCGGCGATGAAGTGGCGACGACGGGCGGCATCTGTGGGCGCATCCTCAGCGTGGATGGCGACACGGTGACGCTCCGCATCGCTGACGGCGTGGACATCAAAGTCCTCAAATCGGGCATCGCCCGCCGACTGGACAAAGAGGAAGCCGAGAAACTCCGCAGTGTCCTGCGCAAAGGGGGACGGTAGCAAAGCGTGCTCCCGTTGGTCACCGCCTCGGAAAGCCGCCAGTTAGACCAACTCGCCGAGCAATCGGGCGTCCCGTCCATCGTGTTGATGGAGAACGCCGCTTTGAGATTGGCGGAAGTCGTCCAGCAGCATTTTGAGTTAGACCCGCCCAAACGCATCGTCATCGTTTGTGGCAAGGGCAACAACGGCGGCGACGGGTTGGCATTGGCGCGCCACCTGCACAACATCGGCTTTGCTGTCCAAGCCTTTTTGCTCGCCGACCCCAGTCAGTTGAAAGGTGACGCTGCCATCAACTTTTCCGCTGCCACGCGCCTCGGCGTCCCCGTTCAACCCCTCCCGTCGGCGGAGCACCTTCGCCACCTTGTTGAGCCTTTGCGCCACGCCGATTTGGTCGTGGACGCCATGTTGGGCACGGGCATCGCAGGCGAAGTGCGGGGCATTTACGCCGACGCCATCCCGCTCCTCAACGAACATGCCTCTCGCATCCTTGCCGTTGATGTGCCGTCAGGCATCAACAGCGACACGGGCGAAGTCTGTGGCGTGGCAGTCAGAGCCGATGCGACGGTGACTTTGGGCGCTATCAAACTGGGCTTGATGCTTTTCCCCGCTGCCGATTGTGTCGGCGATTTGTTCGTCGGTTCATTGGGCGTCCCTGAAACGCTTTTTGCCTCCCTGAACATTCGCAGGTTCGTGACGACGCACGAGTTGGTGGCGCAAGCATTGCCGTCCCGCCATCCCAATTCGCACAAGGGCAATTACGGGCGGGTGTTGGTCGTCGGCGGTGCGCCCGGCATGACGGGCGCTGCCCTTTTGGCGGGCAAGGCGGCGTTGCGCAGCGGTGCAGGTTTGGTGCAGGTCGCCTTACCGAAAAGCCTCAATCTCGCCGCCGAAGCGGCGGCGTTGGAAGTGATGAGTTTTCCGTTGCCCGAAACGGAGGCGGGCACGATTGCCCCTGACGCCCTCCACGCATTGGCGCCCCGCCTTGAATGGGCGGATGTCATTGCCGTCGGTTGTGGGATTTCCCGCCACGAGCGGACGCAAACTTTCGTCCGCCAACTCGTCGCCCAAGTGGACAAGCCGATGGTCATTGACGCCGACGGATTGATGGCGCTCGCAGGGCAGACCGACTTGCTCCGAAAGCGTCAAGCCTTGACGGTTTTGACGCCTCACCCTGGTGAAATGGCAGCGTTGTTGAAAACGACGACCGAGGAAGTGCAGCGGGATCGGGTCGGGATCGCTTTGCATGCTGCCGAAACTTTCAACGCCATCGTCGTCCTCAAAGGCGCTCGGACGATTGTCGCCGCTCCCGATGGTGCACTTTTTGTCAACCCGACGGGCAACGCGGGGATGGCGACAGGCGGGACGGGCGATGTCTTGACAGGGATGGTGGCGTCTTTGCTGGCGCAAACGCTATGTCGCTCCCTTGCGGTGACGCCAACGGAAGCGGTCGCTGCTGCCGTTTTCCTTCATGGCTTGGCGGGCGACATCGCCAGTTGGGAGAAGGGCGAGACGGCGTTGGTGGCAGGCGATTTGCTGGAGCATTTACCGCGAGCGATTTTGGAGCCCGAACTTTCGCAACCGATCACCTTGCGTCCCCTCAGCCCTTTCGTCCGCTTCGTCCTGCGCTATCGCCGATGATACTCTTCAGCAAGGCTGCGTGCCCTCACTTTTGCCCCGCTGTTTGCGCGCCGTCACCCGCACGACGATGCGGTTGCCCCTGCGGAAAGGTTTGCCGATGGCGATGGGACGGTCACCGTGCCAGATCAGCAGCGGCATTTGCAAGGGCAAGATGTCGCCGACTTGCAACTTCGGCAAACGGCGCAGCGGGATCGGTTCGCCTCGCCAACCGCACCGCAACGGGATGGCGACATGGTGGGAAAGGGGCGTGGCGGATGGCATCGTCCCTGTCCGTCGTTGCCGTTCGGAAAAGCCCAACAGCGTTTCGGCAGGCAACAGCCATTGCACCACACCCGTTTCGTCGCCGACTTGCAACCGATGGGAAAGCAGCAACGCCCCACCGCTTTCGCTGAAAAGGGTTGCGGCTTGCTCCGTCCAGTCGCCCACAAACAACTGCGTCAAGCGCAACTCCATCCGCTCTCCAATTTGTGCCCAAGCCGCTGCGTAAGCCTCGGCGAAGGTCGTCAGCAACCCTCGCAAGAGGGCTTGCTCTAAGGGCGTCCACCCTTCGGAAGGGCGCTCAACGCTTTGCCCAGGTCCACCCAGCCAACGGTCCATCAACCGCAAAGCGATGGAACGGCTCAGCGTCAGCAGCCAAACACCTCGCCCCATGACTTGAAAGGCTGCCGCCACGCTCCAACCGTAGTCGCGCCGCAAAAAATGGGCGCACGAATCTTTTTCCAACCGCAAGGGCGAAAGGTGAACGCTCATCCGCACCCGCATCAGCAGCAACTGGTTGAGCGTCGTCGGGAAACGGTCATGGACTTGCTGCAGCAAAGCGTAAACGCCGCGCCCCAATCGGTCAGGGTTGGCGAAGTCGTAGCGGACGATGGATTGGCGGGGTTGGACGATGCGTTGGGCGACGAAAAACGACGCCGCATTGCCCCTCGGCATTTCGTCGCTTGGCGTCAACGCAATTTCCAACTGCAGCGACCCTGCGTCGGTGTGCAGCGGGATGACCAGCCGCTGAAAATCGCGCTGCGAAAGCAAAATGCCCCGCCGCATCGTCAATTCGGGTGGCGAAATCATGCAAACCTTGCCCGCCGCTTCCAAGTGCATCGCCGCCCGACCCGCCAAAGTGTTGGCGATTTCCTGCAATGCGCTGCGGGCTAACTCGCTCTCCTGCAAAAAATCGCTGATGGGCAAATTGCTGTCCAACTCTTCGCCCAGCATCTGTTGCAGCAGCCGAAACGCCGTTCGGTAACTCAGCCCCAAAAGCACCAAACCCTTCAGCGCCCCATCCACGCTGATGGCGATGGTGATGTCCTCTTCGGTGTAGGCGGAGCGGATGAGCGATGGCGTGCCTCGCGTCGCCCGCAGTTCCATCAACCCCTCCAGCGTTTCGGCGGCGGCGCGCAGGACGGGATTGGCGACTTCGGCATACCACGCCGCAATGTGGCTGATGTCCTCAGCGGACAAAGGGTGGGCTTCCCGCTCCGTCTGCAACCCCATCACCTCTCACCGACTCGCCGATAAAAACCGAATTGCAAAGGCATAAAGCCATACGCCGACGGCGAGAGCAAAACTTCCGATGCCCCCAAAAACAAAACTCCGCCGTCCACCAACGCCCGCGCAAAGCCGTGAAAGATTTTCGGCTTGACTTCCGAGCGGAAGTAAATCAGCAAGTTGCGACAGACCAAAAGGTGAACGCCCGTCGGGTAAGGGTCGCTGAGCAAGTTCAGCCGTTCAAACCGCACCATTTTCCGCAACGCTTCGGGCACGATTAACCGACCATCGCGCACGACGAACAGCGTCCGATAAGTCGGCGGGATTTCCTGCAAGTCGCTGGCGGGATACTCCGCCCGTTGCGCCTGCCGCAGCGCCGCCTCGTCTATGTCCGTCGCCAAGATGGCGTGATTGCCTTTGGGATCAAGGCGATGGAGCACGACTGCCAGCGAGTATGGCTCTTTGCCGACGGAGCAACCCGCACTCCAAACTTGCAACCGTTTGAACCGTTTCAGCAAGTCGGGCAAAACTTCCCGCTCTAAAGTCGCCCACATCGCTGGGTCACGGAAAAACTGGGTGACATTGATGCCCAAACTGTCCAGCAGCGCTTGGCGCAAGCGGGCATCCCGCCGCAAGGCTGCCAACAACGCATCCATGTCCGCTAAACCTTGCCGCTGCAGAAAACCCGTCAACAACCGCTGCAATTGCGGCGGGTGATAAGCCGTCAAATCCAAACCGAGCCATCGGCTGAGTTGGGCGATTTGCCAATCCGTCAACGCTCTCACCCGCTTCGTGCTCTCACCAAATTCATCGCTCCGACGACTTCGCGGGCGACTTGCGTCAAGCGTTGGGGCAACCGCTCTAACGGGACGCTCTCTTGCGCAGCACCCAATTTCAGCGCCGATTCGGGCATGCTCGGAATGGTGCAGGTTTCGGGCGCTTGCACCAAAGTCCGCCCACCCCGCTCCCGAACGGTCAGCAACCCGACCGCCCCGTCGCTTCCCATCCCTGTCATCACGCAGCCGACGCATCGTTCCCTGAAAGCATGGGCGGCGCTGTCCAAAGTTTTGTCGGCAGCGGGACGGACGCCGTGTAACGGCGGCGATTGGTCCAACCGCAACCGACCGCCCCGCTCCACCAGCAAATGGAAACCAGATGGCGCTAAGTAAACCCGCTGCGGTTGAACGATTTCGCCATCCTGCGCCTCGTGGACGGGCAAGGCGGAAACTTGGTTCAGGTTATCGGCGAAAAATTTCGTGAAGCCGACGGGCATGTGTTGCACCAGCAAGATGGCAGCGGGCAAATCGGGTGGCAATTGCGATAGGACATAGCGAACCGTCGCAGGTCCGCCCGTAGACGCCGCAAGGACGACGACCGCCCACTCGCTGGGCGGAGCAGGAACCGTCGGCACAATCCGACGGGGCGGTGTCAAAAGCACTCGCAACTTCGCCCGCGCTGCCGCCTTGACTTTCGCCACCAATTCGTCACGGATTTTGTGGGCGTCCAGCGAGATGGAACCTGACGGCTTAGCGATGAAATCCACCGCCCCCAACTGCAGCGCCCGCAAGGTTATTTCAGCGCCCTCTTTCGTCAAGGCGCTGACCATCACGACGGGCGTCGGGCACTCTCGCATCAACCGCTCCAATGTCGTCAATCCGTCCATGACGGGCATTTCCACATCCAGCGTCACGACGGACGGGCGCAGGGTCTTCACAACTTCCAACGCTTCCAAACCGTTGCTTGCTGTCCCGATGACCTCAATTTCGGCGTCCTCGTTGAGCATCCGTGCGAGGACCATCCGCATGAAGGCGGAATCGTCCACGACGACGACTTTGCACCAGCGTTCCATCACCGCTCTTCGCCTCCTGACAGCAGCGACTGGTGATTAGCGACTGGCGATTGGTTAACGGCAACGGGTAACGATTGGTCGTTTCCCTCTCGCCATTTGCCCTTCGCCAGTCGCTACTAACGGTCGTTGCCTTGCAGCCAACGCTGGACAACCTGCTTGATTTGGTCGGGTTGGAAGGGCTTGACGACGAAATCTTTCGCCCCCGCTTGCAGCGCCTGCATAACGACGCTCTCTTGCCCCAACGCGCTGACCATGACGACCTGTGCTGAAGCGTCCTGCGCCACGATGGCTTTCAGCGCCGCCAAGCCGTCCATTTCGGGCATGGTGATGTCCATCAGCACCAAATCGGGACGATGGGCGTTAAATTGCTGAACGGCTTCAGCGCCGTTGGCTGCCTCTATGACCTCCAAGCCCAACTCCTCCAGCACCTTGCGCAACTTCATGCGGATGAAGGCGGCATCATCGGCGATGAGCACCTTCGCCATCTCGTTACCCTCCATCGCAACCCTTGTGGCTCGGCGAATTCAAAGGGCGATTTGATGCGCCTTGCCATCCCCGCTCCGCACGGTCACGACGCCATCGGCGACGCGGAAGCGAACGACCCAACCGTGACCACCCCCGACGAACTGGGCGACGATGTTGGTGGCGGGTCGCAATAACTCCAGCACGGCTTGGACATTCATCGCCCCGATGTTAAGGGCATCCTGTTGGGGCGAAGGGATGGCGACTTGGAACATGTTCGCGCCCCCCACGACGACGCAGTTGGGACGCACTGCCCCCTTCGCCTGCAAACTCGCCAACAAGTGCGGGATGGCACGGTCGGCGAACCAAAAAGGTTTTGACGCTGTGCCCCGAAAATTCTCGCTGGACGGCAAAACGATGTGAGCCATACCTGCCACCTTCGCCCTTCGGTGATAGGCGCAAACAATCACGCACGAACCGACACCAGGCACGACCAAAGTGACCGTCGGGTCATCGGTGACGACCAATTCGCCCAGTCCGACCAAGCGCTCGCCCTCAGTTTCCATCACTTCAAGCCCTCACCTCATAGCGGCAGGAAAAAGTGTCCTAACCCGTGCGCCGTTCCGTCGGGCAACCGAACTCGCATTTGCCAAAGGGCGTGCAGGACATTCCCTCGCCCTTGCGCAAGCAACAAGGTGGCAAGGCTTTGCAGCAACGCCCCCGAAAAATCCACCCGCGTTTCAGGGGGTGTCGGCAACGATTCGCCGAACAACCGCAAGGCTTTGCCCATCCCCATCAAAAGCCGCGCCGTCGCAAGGTTGCCCAACTCCGCCAAAACGGACTCCCGCAGGCTCTCATCGCCTTCGTCGCCCAGAACGAAGGAAGCGATGCGGTCAGCGTCGTTCATCGGCAGCAAAAGGATGAGGTAGCCTTGCATTTGCCCATAGACGCCGACGACGATGGCGCGCACTTGCGACGGTTCGGCGAAACTGTAAAGGACGCTGAGCAGTTCATCCGCCTGCCGTTGCGCCCACTCCTTCAGTTCAAATGCCACTTCAGTGGCGAGGAACTGCGACAAGGCAACCTCGCATTCTTGCTGGGCTGCCGACAAGGCTTCCTGCAAGACTTCCACCGTCACCATTGCCTTTCATCTCCTCGCAAGGACGCCGTTTAAGTCCACGATCAACGCGACGCTCCCGTCACCCAAAATCGTCGCCCCCAAAAAGGTGCGCAAGGTGTGCAAGGGAAAGCCCAGCGGTTTGATGACGATTTCGTCCTTGCCCTCCACGCCTTCCACGCTGACCGCCACCCCTCGGTCTCGTTGGCGGACGATGACCGCTGTCGTTTCCTTCTGTCCGTTTGTCGCCCCCAAGAGATGCGCCAGCGACCAAAGGGGCAAAGGTTCGCCCCGCAGCATCAGCACCCGTTCGCCTTGTCCGATAACTTGCACCGTTTCCCGCCGCAAGTCCAACACTTCCGCGACGCTGTGCATCGGCAAGGCAAACAAGCGCCCCGCCACCCGCACCAGCAAGGCAGGGATGATCGCCAAAGTCAAGGGCAACCGCAGTGTCACCGTCGTGCCTCCACCGACCGTTGACTGGATGTCCACCGTCCCGCCGATTTGCTCAAGGGCGTTTTTGACGACATCCATCCCGACGCCCCGTCCCGACACCTCGCTGACTTGCTCCTTCGTGCTGAAGCCGGGGCGAAAAATGAGCCGCAGGGCGTCATCATCGCTCAATGCTGCCGCTTGCTCTTCGCTCAGCCATCCCCGCTCAACGGCTTTGCGGCGCACCTTGTCGGGATCAATGCCCCGCCCGTCATCGCGAACGACGACGATGACGCTCCCTTCCGATTGCGACGCCATCAGTTCCACCACGCCCTCTGGCGGTTTGCCCGATGCGATGCGTTCGTCGGGCGGTTCAATGCCGTGATCCAAAGCGTTGCGGACGAGATGGACAAGGCACTCGTTGAGTTTCTCCACCAACGCTCGGTCAATTTCGGTGTCTTCGCCCTCAATGCGCAGTTGCACTCGTTTGCCCATGCTGCGCGCCAACTCCCGCACCAAGCGGGGGAAGCGACCGAAGACGACGCTCAAAGGCACCATGCGAGTTCGCGTCAACGCTTCCTGCAATTGACCGACGATGCGGCTGATGCGCTCGGTGACACCTTGCAACTCTTCGGCGATGCCGTTGCCGTGAAATTCCGTGACCCGTCGGACGCCCCGCTCCAACCGCGCCCGCTCAATGACCAACTCGCCGACCAAGTTCAGCAACGCATCCATTTGCTCCACCGACACGCGAACGCTTTGCAACTCCGTCGGCGCTGCTGTCGGCGTTTCGGCAGCCGATGGCGGGACGACGATTTCCCGAACCCGTTGCCCTTCCTGTTGCCGTTGCATTTCCACGACCACATCGTCAAACCGAGACAGTTCCCGCTCCAACTCCGCCAACGCCGCTTCGTCGGGAAACCGCACCTGAGCGTCCAAGCGATACTTGACGCGCCCCGCCTGAATTTCGCTGACAGGCGGCTCTAACGAAACGACTTCCCCGTAGCGGCTCATCGCCAGATAGGCTTGAAAGGCTCTCGCCGCAGGCATGGGACATTCGGGCTTGATGAAGATGTTCAAGGTGACGATGACTTCCGTCGCCCGCTGCGATGGTGTCGCTAATTCGTCCCGTTGGAGTTCGCTGGGAGTTTGTTGCGCCAATGCCGTCAGTTGATCAATCAGCGGCGCTGCATCAGGGAGCGGGGTGTTTTGGCGCAAGGCAACGACCATCGCCCGCAAAAAATCCACGCCCATCAGCAACGCATCAACCAACTCCGCCGTCACCGCCCGCGTCCCGTTCCGCACTTGGTCAAGCAAGTTCTCCATCGCATGGGCGAGTTGGCTCATGCCCGTCAAACCCGCTGCCCCTGCCGAACCCTTCAGGGTGTGGGCGGAGCGAAACAGTTCGGCGATGACCGCCCCATCACCGCCTTGCTCCAGTCGTAGCAAACCGCTTTCCAAGTTGGCGATGTGCTCTTCCGCCTCAGCGATGAACAAAGTTCGCTCTTCCGCCGTCAGTTCCACAGAGCATCACCTTGTCAGGCAACTGCCCTTACCCGTTGGCGAAGCCTCCAAGCGTTTCGGTGTCCAGCAACCGTTCGGCATTGAGCAGCAAGACAAGTTGACCGTCCAGTTTCAGGACACCTTCCAATCGCTGGGCTTCCTCAGGTGCCACGAGGTCACCGACGGGTTCTACGGCGTCATCGGCAATACGGGCGACTTGCACGACTTCATCCACCGTGAAGCCAACCAAGTGCTCGCCGACTTGGGCAACCATCACCAGCACTTTGTCCGTCGCGTCATGCGTCCCGATGCCCAAAAGTCGTTTGGAATCCACGACCGCCATGATTCGTCCCCGCAAGTTGACGATGCCCATGATGAACGGCGGGGCACCAGGCACAGACACGATGTCGCTTTGCTGGACGATTTCTTGCACGCTGCGGATGTCTAAGGCGAAGAGAGTGCCGTTAAGCCGAAAGACGACGATGTGGCGTTCCTGCGTTCGTTCCGCCTTCTCCGTCAGTGTCATGGCGCTCACCTCGCTCCATCTTAGGCGTTAAAGGCGGTAAGCGGCGACCGTGACGCCGTCGGTTTTAGTAGCACCGTCCGTCTTGCGGGAAAGTGCGCTAATCGGTTCGGCGGATTCCGTTTCGTCCGTCTTGAAGCGTTGGACGAGTTGGTGCAATTGCGCCGCCATCGCCGCCAACTGTTGGGCGTTGCTCGCCATCTCCGACGCTTGGGCGCTGACTTCCTCCGATGCCGCCGAAACTTCCTCCATCGCCGCCGAAGTTTGCTCGCTGATGTGGGCGACGCTGCGGATTTGCTCGCTCATGTCCGAAGCCGTCGCCGCCAGTTCCTCGGTCGCTGCGGCGTTCTGCTCGGCAATGGCGGAGAGCCGCTGAACGATGCCGAACACTTGCTCCAACGCCTTTGACACATCCGTTTGAGCCCGTTCTAACTCGCCACTTTGCGCCTGCACTTTTTGGACGGAGGCGATGATGTCACCCAGTGCATTTTCCGCCTCGCTGACGGTTGCGGCGCTTTCAGCGACTTGTCGGTAAGTTGCCGCCATCGCTTTGACGCTCTCTTCCGCCCCTTGCTGGATGGTGGCGATCAAATCAGCGATTTCTTTCGTCGCTTGAGCGGAGCGTTCGGCGAGTTTGCGCACTTCGTCGGCGACGACGGAAAAGCCCCGCCCCTGTTCGCCTGCCCGTGCCGCTTCAATGGCAGCGTTCAGCGCCAGCAAATTCGTCTGCTGGGCGATGTCGGCGATGGTGTTGACGATTTTCCCGATGTCCGCCATCAATCGGTTCATGCTTTCCACTTGCTGTTGCGCCGTCTCCACCGAACTGCGGATGGCGTTCATGCTGGCGAGCATCTGGCGCAACTTCTGGACGCTGGCAGACGCAATGTTGAAAGCCTCAACGGCAGCCGCCACGCCTTCCGTGACGGTGCGTGAGAAGCCTTGAAGGATTTGCTGGATGCGGTCGGCGGCGTGAGAAAGGTCGCTGACGAGTTTGGCTTGTTCTTGGGCGCCGCTGGCGATGCTTTCAATGGCGACGCGGTTAAGTTGCTCAAACGCCGATTGCGTTCGGGCGATAGTAGCGGCTTGCTCAGTTGCCCCTTGAGCGCTTTGTTGGACGGAGTTGGCAATTTGGGCGATGGCAGCGCCGACTTGTTGTGTCGCCGTCGCCATCTGGGCGCTGACTTCGTTCAAGCGCTTGACCGCCATCCCCACTTCGCCGACCAGTTGAGCCAACTGGCGGGACGAAAGGCTGTAAGCGTCGGCGATGCGACGGGCGCTACCGACTAACTGAGCCGCCGCCGCAAGGAGTTGCCCCTCTTCCGTCTGGGCGTTGCTGTCGGCAGGGATGTCGGCGATGGTGACATTAAGCCGATGCGTCAAATCGCCCTGCGCCAACCGCTCCAACGCCGTCACCAATTGCGGGAAGACTTGCTCGCTCAGGTGACGGGCATGTTCGGTGACCGTTTGCAGCCCGTGCGTCGTGGCGAAGTAGAAGCCAAAGAACAACCCGAACGCCAACGCCAGCATCACGACGATGAAGCCGACGGTGACCGCCCGCTGCCGTTGCAGTTTTTGGATGCGGTCTTTGAGCAAGTTGTCCAACTCGCCCGACAGCGTTTTGGTCAGGTCAAACAAACTGTCAATGGCTGCCGTCGCCGCCGCATAGTATTCCTGCGGGGTCACCGTGACTTGCTGGCTGCGCAGCAACTGCTCGTTCACCATCGTCAGGAAACTTTGAACTTTCTCATGGGTGGAGCGGACAGTTTGCTCAATGCGGTTGCGCAAAGCAGAGTTGTAACCCATTGCCCGCTCCAACCCTCTCTGCGCTTGCCGTAGCCTGTCGGATGCTATGTCGTAATGCATCGATAGTCGCATCCGTTCGGTCTCGTTTATCTTGCGGTCAGCGATAGCAGCGGTTCCTCGTGCGCGCAACTGACCAAGTTGCTCCATCGCCTCAGGGTATTGCAAGACGACGACAAGCACCAGGTAGATGGAATCCAAATCGGGATCAAGGATAAGGTTGGAAGCGTCGCCGATGTCTTGGCGCAACTGCAGGACTTTGGCGATCAAGTCACTATGGCGTTGGAAACTTTCGTCGGGGGAGAAGCGCTCCACTTGGCTTTGCAAGTTTTGCTACTCCCGTTTGATTTCTTCCCAAGTGCCCTTGACCTTGAACTCGTCGCCGTAGCGCTCCATCACGGCGTCTATGGCTTTGATGTCCTCGGCGATTTCCGCCTGCTTTTGCTCCATCGTCCCTTTGAAGGAACGGTCACCCGACAGGTAACCGCTTGATGCGCCCCGATGCTGTTGCAGGTGCTGGATGAGCGGGAGCAAAGGTTTCAAGCACTCGTTACCCTTGAGTTCCTGACGGGTGAAAGTGATGTCGGCTTGCAATTTGGCGTTCAGTTGGTAAGCGACGAAGAGCAAGGGCACGGTGAAGGCGGCACCGCTCAGCGCAATC
>Ga0081478_140604_pt1 | contig 29193 bp, 38 predicted proteins | sample OctSprmetagenome_FD_70983 | JGI IMG/M metagenome (GOLD analysis project Ga0081478, IMG submission 70983) | Hot spring and microbial mat streamer communities from Octopus Spring Streamers, Yellowstone National Park, USA - T=80-84 v2 (version 2) | ecosystem: Environmental > Aquatic > Thermal... | reverse complement strand
AAGCTCGGCGTTGGGGCCATGAGGGACACCATGGCTGGGAACTTGGAGATCCTTACCGACTCGTTGGACAAGGCCCTTAAGATCAGGGAGGCGGTGGAGAAGATGGGGTTCCCAGTTGGCGGCTGGGGGCCCACTCTGTGGGGCATCAACTCGTGTACCGCGTATCTGACCTGCACCACTGCGGTGGTGGACTCGCCGTCGATCACGAAGGCCCTCGGCGACGCGCTTAAGCCCTACTTCACTGGCGAGGTAACTCTGCCAGCTAAGTTGCGGGTGTTTGTAAGTGGGTGTCCTGCGTTGTGTGCAGGAGCTCGGCGATGGACATAGTGATTGTGGGGCAGTGGGGGGCTCCGCCGAAGATAAGAGAGGAGGCCCTCGGCAACTGTCTGCCGCCGAAGAGGGTGTTGGAGAAGGTGCCGGAGGGCCAGGTTTTCATTGTGCAGGTCTGTCCGACTGGCGCCTTGTCGCCTAGGCGCGAGGGCGACAAGGTGAAGCTTGTCCTCATTCCGGAGAAGTGCACCAACTGCGCCCGCTGTAAGGAGAACTGCGACGCCTTTGACTACGACCCGGAGAACGTGGGCGTCGCCGTGTTGGTGGGCGGCAAGATGTCTAACACAGGCAAGGGGCCGCGGCTGGGCAGGTTACTGATCCCGTGGATTCCCGCCGTCCCGCCGAGGTACGAGGAGATCGTGGCCGTGGTCAAGAGGGTGGTGGACGTCTGGAGGGAACACGCCCAGCCCGGGGAGAGGTTGGCCGAGTTCATCGACAGAGTGGGCTGGCAGAGGTTTATAGAGATGGTGGGCTTGAGCAAGGTGCATGCCGTGTATCAGAAGATGCCTGACTATGTGAGGACGTATATGTACTTCAGACAGAGGAGCGAGGCGTGGCCGCGGTTTAGAGATGATCGCGGGAACTCCAAAATTTTTGATCCTCCAGACGGAGGGGGTCCTAGTCTTTTTCCTCGAAGATCTGGATCTCTACGTGGTTTCTCACTTCGATGGGGAACTCTACCGCCTTGGGTTTGTTGACTTGAGGACTAGGGTGGGGCTGAAGGTGCGGTGCGATGGACTGGAGGAGGAGGCCGCGGTTGCGACTGAGCTGAAGGATATCCCCTGGGAGCGGTTGCGGCTGAAGGTGGTGTTTGCACTGTACCCCCTCAACTGCTTCGAAGAGGGGGCCGAGGGGGCCCTGGCCCTTAAGATCAACATAGAGCCTCATTGGCTCATGTACGACTGGGTTAAAATCGCCAGAGCCATTCCGTCTAGCTGGTCTGAGCAATATGTGAGGTGGCTTAAGGAGAGGTTCGGACCCGTAGACGCCGTCAAGATCGTGGGCTAGATGTGTGTGACGTCTCTGTAAGGTCCGAAGATTTCTTTTAGCTCCTCCTTAAGTCTCCTGCATGCCGGGCAGAGGGTGTGACAGTCCCTATCTGCGAACAAGGCTCCGCATTCTACACACCGCCTGAGGTTGACCCTCACCAGCGTCCTCTCGACGCCGTTTAAGACTTCGCGCTCATCGACGTCGGTACGGCGCCGGCGGCGCAAGAGACCAGACACGACCTGCATTTCACGCAGAGGTCGGTCCTGTAGTAGATTGCGCCTTTTCCGTCTGCCCTCAAGGCGCCGGTGGTGCAGAGCGCGGCGCACGTCTAGCGCGGCCGCTGGCGAGTTTTCACAGTTCCTCTGGTGGATGACCGCTGGCGCCTAACCTGGCTACCCCGTCATGACTGATGCTGTGCAGTCGGCAGGTGTGGAATACCGCAGTCAAGATAGAGAAGGCGCAGCCTGGCGATGGCGACGCCTCCGTCAACTTGGCCCACTTGGTTAGACGGCGCGGCGACATTACCGGGAAGAAGGAATAACCTGGACGGCGGTATCTGGGTCCTCGCGCGGGGTTCTGCGTCACGGCTTGTCCCGCTGACGCCATTCAAGTTATGCACGACACATCTCAATTGTGGAGAACCTCTGCACCGACTGGGTATATGTATGCGGGCGTGCCCCACGGAGGTGTCGGCGGCACCGCCGCCGTATAGCGAAATCGCCAAGAGGAGACACATAGGAAGCGGCACAGATGGGACCGAATGCGGAGCGCACGTGGGGTAGGACTCAAAAAGCGGCATTGATACTCCACCTAGCATGGGGCAAAGTCCATTGTGAGGACGTGTGAGAGGGCCCTTTATCCGCCTACGATAGGGCGCGGATCAGCGGAATCTAGCCACGGAAAGCGCGTCTACTCCCTTCTTGCCTAGTGCTAGGTCTGCGGCGAGTCTTCCTAAGGCGGGTCCGAAGGTCCAGCCGAGGCGGCAGGCTCCTGTGACGACGGCCACCGAGCCTATCTTGTCCACGACGGGGAAGCCGTCGGGGGTGCAGGGCCGGTAGCCGACCGCCATGTCTATGACCTCGAAGCTGCCGAGCACCTCGCGGGCTCTTTGCAACACCTTCTGCGCAGGTCTGTGGTCGTCTGAGCCGTCTAGGTCGAATCTGCCGGTGACCTTCGTCCATCTTGAAAGCGGAACTACGAAAATCCCTTTAGACATATCGGCAAACAGCTTCTCAGACTTGGCGTTGGTCCGGAAGCCGTAGCCCTTAAACGGCGCCACAGGCACGCCGAGCTTCCGCGCCCAGTACCCCGCCGCCACGACGACGGCGTCGGCCTTCAAGACACCGCCGCCCTCGAGCTGGACCTCGTTGCCCGCCACCTCTTGTGCCCTGCGCTTCACGAACTGCACACCTTTCAGCTCTTTGAGCAACCTCTCGGTTGCCAAGTCTGTGGAGATCTTCACGGCGTCGAGATACACAAGAGCCCTCTTCCCGCAACATTCGCCGACGTCTACCCTAGGCATCAACGGGTCTCTTCGCGCCTCCTCTAGAGCCGCGTCCACGTCGATCCCCACCTCATACAGAGGCTCTTCGGCGTAGTCGAAGTCGTTTTTAGCCTCAGCCAAAGACCTGTACTGCCGGCGAGAGAACTCTCCTAGGGTCTTTACGGCCTCCCACATATCCCCCGGCGGCTCTTTGCCCCACTTCTTTACGTACTCGAAGATCCACCGCCAGTCCCACTTCTTGATCCGCGCATCGCCCCGAAGCATCATGCTGAGGTACTTCTTGGGATACGACCTCACTGTTATCTTGTTAATGTCAAAGCGGGTGAACTCAAGCGCGCCCGCCGCTGCCCTCGACCAAGAGCCTGGATCTCCTTGATCCACCACAGCGACGTCAACCCCCTCCTGGATTAGGTAAAAAGCCGTAAACAACCCGGCCACGCCGCCGCCGACAATTACAACTTTCATGATTATATAAAAACGGTGGCTTTATTTAATTTTTCAGTATACTATCCATCGTAGCGCTGATGGCGGGAATGGTAACGGGCCGATTGTTGGGCATATAGCCATGCCATCATACGTCAGCAGTAAAGACGGCACGAAACGCTCCTTGACGGCTTGAGGAACCCGACACGTTGATGACGGATAGACTGAGGTTATCCTAAAAAACAGGGGCACGCCCGCCGTCATAAAGCCCGAACACATGCAATGAGGATAGGCGCCGCCCGGCCACCCGTGGTATTGGCAGGCGTCAGTTATCATCTTTCTGCCAGACCCTCACGGGATCTAGAGTGCCGAGTCTCCTCGCGACCTCTAGCAGAAGTCCCCTCTTATCCGGAGGCCCCCGACCAGCCTTAGGTCCTCCCGCCTGACGATCTGGGGTTGAGGGACATACTTCGCCACCAGTTCCAGTTGCTTGGGCCTCTGCCGTGCTCCACGCGTAGAACAGCGCCACCCCGGCTTCTCCTTAAGCGAGACGCCGAGTTTAATCTTTTTCTCTCATTTCCTACGTCTACCCACTTGGGCATCTTTCGCAGTGGATCACAGTAAACTGGTTTTCGGCCTTTACCGCGGGCTACTTATCGGCGCAGAGCCGTCGGCGCCCATATGTGGAAGTGCGTTGGCAGTCGCCGTCCTTCAGACGCAGAACTGCCGCTGGTCCACCGTCTCTTACAGTCTCTTGTAGAGTAGCCTTATGGTTTCCCCCTCTCTGTGAAGCGCCACGAATTTATCCACCATGGGACATGTGCAGTAGAGGAGGAAGGCCTCGCCGGGGTCCAGCTGTATGGCCTCTATGAAGGCGTGGTGGGACTTGGCGAAGGACACGCGGCCTCCGCCCTCGTTTCTAATCCGCATTGTAATGAAATCGATGTGTTGCCCGGGGTCCAGGGAGTCCACGACTATGCCTGGGATTTTTAGAAACTCCTGCACCCGCGCTTCGTCTAAGGGCTCGCCGTCGACGCCGAAGTGCTTCAGCGCCGCAGTGTCGATTTCCATGCACATACCTCGATATATATTTATGAATGTTATGATTAATACATTGTTATTATCACCCCCATAAACCCTAAGTTTCCCCCACTGAGTCCCTTTAAAGAGGCGATGCTTGGGCCACAACGGTCGGTCTCTCCGCGTTGCTATCGTCGGCTTAGGAGCACCGAGGCGACGTTTTCAGCCTCGGCCACCTCCGCCAGCTTTTTGTCGGCTGTGTAGAGCGTCTCGCATCTCACGTATTTGCAGGTGGCGATTTGCAAGGCGTCCACCACATATACGTGGTGGCGGAGCACCACGGCGATAGACCCCCTCAGAATTTTCCCACCTAGAGGCACCACGACGAAGCCCCCCAGGCGGGCCAGCGTCTTGACTTCTCTCAGCATCAGAGAGACGGCGGTCTTCACGTCTCCGGCGAGCTCGCCCCGCCTGGCCTTTTTGTCTAGGACTGAGGCCGCCTCGCCGATGTTGAGGACCGAGGTGGCTAAGACGGCTGATCCCCTGTACGCAGAGTCGAAGAGCTTGTCCACCTCCTGGGTACCCTCCTCCTCGACGTAGCGCTTGACCAAGGCGCTTGTGTCAAGATATATCATCGAGGCGGCCTCTGCGCAACTTGGCGACTAGCTCAGAGGCGGGCCGGCCGAGGGTTTTTGGACGCCGCGCCGCGATCTCGCCCGGCGGCAGAAACGCGTCGCATTCCAAGCCGAGGTCTCTGCAGAGGACGTCGACGAGCCCCTCTCCGTCTAGAGTACAGAGGAAGTCCTCCACCACGGCGCTCAACGAGCCGAGCCGCCTAGCCTTCAACTTAGCCCGCTCCACGACGTCTCCCGACATGGAAAGAGTAACCTTCTTCACGTATATACGGATGTACGTACTTTATAAACTTTACCAACCGCGCACGGGCCGTTGTTCAAGTAGCTCACGCCGAGGCGCCGGTCTACTCGTGTTCAGCCTCGTACATTCTTATTATCAGTTGTTCATATGGACTGAGCCTCCTTGCCCACATCACCTCCACCTCGCCGTTGGCCCACCTGTAGTAGGTGATTTCGCCGGGGATCTCCCTAACGGCGTATCTGATCTCTCTGCCGCGCGCCGCCTCTTTGAAGCCCTCAAGCTCAGATGCGGCGAAGTAGGCGGGTGTGTGAAGCACGGCGGTTTTCCGAATAAGCCGTAGCATCTTCAAGACGAGAATACCCAGCTCATCTCTATACGGCCCCGCCAACACAAGGCCGTAGTCCGCCTCCCCCGCCTCACCTATGGGCTGGACCTCGGTCTCGAGCCCCGCGGCCAGGCGGAGAGCGGCCACCGCCGACGCGATCAACACACAGCTCTCGGACCGCTCGTAAAAGACGTGGAGGGGGTTGAGGTCCCTGGTGAGGTCCCAGTACACAACCCCGAGGAGGGCCCTATATCTAACCTCCTCTGGCTCCATGGAGACATACCAACCACACTATATAAATAAACTGAAGTGAAAGGATTGCCCTAATAAACGCACTATATATAATGCTTGAAGAATACCTTTATGGAGCGGAAGTTGGGGATTGTGTTCGCGTCTGGGGCTACAAACAGGATTTGTCGTCTCGCCGCGGCGCTGGCGTCTGGCTATAAACTCTACATACATCTAGTCAACGAGGGCCTTGTGGCGTTTCGTAAAGACGTCCTGCCGCGGCTCAGCGATACAGGTATAGAGGCCACCTATTCGCCGCCCATGTATCTGCCCTACGTCGAGACCAATCTAAAACCACGGGGCCGTGGGGAGGGCACTCAACACTTGGTACGTCTTCCTGAGTAAGTTGAAATCTGCTCGCGGCAACGGGTTCAGGGCATGTGCATGTCCGCATGCCGCGCAACTTTAAGAAAAAGGACTCGGTGGAACTCGTAGACGCCGCCAGATGAGCCTCTTGGAGGAGGTCTGCGGGGGCGTAGGTATCTCTGAACCCGCTTTTCTGCCTCTGCCGGCCTCCGGCACGCCGTTGGTCAAGTCCCGGGTCTTTGGTCGGAGGTGGCTTTTTCTTTAGCCAAATTCATGACGTACTGCGCCAGTGGGCCCAGCCTGCCGCTGGGCGCCACCACGTGGGGTACGCCGAGTTGTGTGAGGGCTTTGGAGACGCCGGGGCCTCCTGCCACCACAAGCTTTTTGGCCAGCTCTTTGACAGCTTGGGGCCCGCCCACCTCTGCGAAGTACCGCACTGCCAAAGCGCTCGTGAAGACCGCCGCGTCGGAGGACAGTATCTTAGCCACGGAGTCGCGGCCGCCCGGCAGGGCCCGGTAGGGGGAGAACTCTACGTAGCTACAGCCGACGCGCGCCAATAGCTCCTCGTCCCGGGCCCCGTAGTGGAAGACGACGGCGTAGCGGCAGTCCTCCAGCTGGAACTCCTCCACCGTCGACGCCACAACGGCGGGCCTCACGCCGAAGGCGTTCTGCACCATGACGGCGCCCTTCTCTCCCTCCACCGTGGCCACTTTCATGTGGGCCACTAGACTGCGTATCTTCTCGTAGAGCCCAGCCCTCTTGGCCTCCTCCGCAAGCCTATAGGCGGCTCTCCCAGAGGCGAAGACCACGGCGTCGCAACGCTCCATGGTCTCAGCCACCGCGGCGACGTCCAGAGGGTTCTCCACCAACTGAACCATAGGCGCCTCCACCACCTCCACCCCCCTAGCCACAGCCCTAAACACCGGCACAGCCCCCGGGGACGTAACAGCAATACGCACAAAGAAAAAAATTTCAGTTAAATAAACAGATAGCCCGCTAAGTCTCCGTGATGGATATGACCCAGCCCAGCTCAATCGGCACATTGGTGTCGTCGTCCAGCCTCAGCAACAGCTTGCCGCCGGCCTCATGGACCAAGATGCCCACCGCCGTCTTTACGTCGGTGGTCTGGTCGCACTGGGCGAGCAGAACCCTCACTTGTCTGCCGACTAGGTGCTCAACCTCCGTGGGTTGCCGCCAGCTTGGCGCGCCACGCCCCCGCCTCGGGGTACAGCTCGGCGCGGCTCACCTTGTACCACTTCTCAGGCGGCGGCGCGCCAGCCTCTGAAGCCCTCTTGACCGCGGCCACGGGGCAGACATACACGCAGGCGAAGTCGTCTCGGCAGAGATCCCATATGAGTACCGGCTTGCCCTCCTCGTCGGGCTCCAGCGCGCCGTAGGGGCAGAACGCTATGCATGCCCCGCGCGCGATGCAACTGTTCCTGAAGATAACCACCTTCTGCACGTCTATGCATCTGTACAAAATTTTTAAATTTTATTAACAACAAATTAAAGAATATATTTTTTGCACATATTTAAAAAGCGAGGACGGAGGGGGGCCATGACGGTTGGGGAGAGGCTTTGGGAGAAGGCGAGGGGGCTCAGAGGGGTCTGGGAGGGGATCGCCCGGGCCGAAGACGATCTACTGCGGCAGTTTAAGGACCCAGTGGAGTTTATTGATTGGTTTAAGGCGACGGCTGACCCCGTGTTGCAGTTCCACTACGAGATAGGCTACCAGTGGGGGGTCTCCACCGACGTGGAGGGCGTCAAGTCCTGGCTCAGGCAGGGGGTTTGGAACGAGTGGGCCGCCGCGTCCGACGTGGCGCGGATAGTCAACGAGTATAGAGATTTTATAGACACCGAGTTCATGACCATGTTTGCCCAACAGATCTCAGACGAGGGGAGGCACCTCTACCTCAGATCCCGCATACTGAGGGCCTTCGGCGGCTCCATGGAGGGGTTCCAGCCCATAAAAGAGTGGGTGGAGCTATTCGAGCTTCCCTTCGTCTGCGCCCCGAAGAGGATGGAGTGGTTCCAGGTGAGGGCCACCTCCACCCTGCAGGTGGTTGAGCTCACCAGCGTCTATCATCACAGAGGTGTGCACGACGCCCTGCCGAGAAACGCCAAGCTCATGGAGGGACCCTACAGAGCCGCGGCGGTGGCCCTCCAGGAGAGCTTCAGGGAGATCGAGGACGACGAGCTCTTCCACTGGTCTATCGCAGAGCGCATGTGGGCGAAATACGCCAGGTCTCCGGAGGCCATGCGGAACATCCTGGACTGCGCCGCGGAGGCGCTCAGAGTAGCCACCGAGGCAAGGGTGAGGAGGGTTGAGCTGGCAGAGAAGAGGGCCATATAATGCGCATCTACGAGGGCAGGAGGGTAAGAGTTGAAGTTTTTTCACATATACTCCCAAACGGCAGATCGATAAAGGCAGAGAGGGTCCTCTTCCCGCCGGTGGTCTCCGTGTTGCCGGTGCTCAACGGCTCCGTGGTTCTTCTGAAGCAGTATAGACCAGCCCTGGGGGCGTACCACCTCGAAGTCCCCTCGGGCGTCGTGGAGGGGGGCGAGGCGCCGGAGGCCGCGGCGGCCCGGGAGCTGGAGGAGGAGGCGGGTCTCAAGGCGGCTCGGCTGGACCTGCTCTTCGAGGGGGTGGTGAGCCCCGGCTACTCCACCGAGTACTCCTACGTGTTCCTCGCCGAGGAACCCGAGAGGACGCAGCCGCGGCGGGAGAAGCACGAGGTGATTGATACGGTGGAGATCCCGCTGGGGGAGGCGTTTGAAATGCTGAGGGGCGGCCGGATCAGAGACATGCGGACGGCCTTAGCCTTCTCGCTGTACTTCATGGTGAAAAATTTTCACGGGTATAGATAAAAATCGGCTTTCGCAACGCATCCATGGACAGGCTTCCCCCCGTCGCCAAGCTCGTGGTGACGTACATGGCCTTACAGCATCTACTTAAGGGCCGCGGTCATGTTACCATAAGGGAGCTCCAGCAGGAGCTCCAGGTCTCGCAGAGGCGGCTGAGGAGCGTCTTGGCGGACTTGAGGCGGCGGGGGCTCGTCAAGGCCTACCTAGACCCGGCGCGGGGCAGGGCCCACCTCTACAGCCTAGCCTTCGACAGCTTCGACCTAGACGTACCGCCGGTGAGACCGGGCGTATACTACATCGATATACCGCCCGACGCCAAGATCCCGCACGACCTCACCTTCAGAGCCTACTCTGTCATAAGAGCCAGCGACATACTGCTCTATACGCCCCACTTCGAAAACAAGAAGCAGCTCTTCTACCTAACCAGGTGCGTCTGCACCGTGAGGCCCTACGCGCCAGAGGCCGTCGAGGAGGCCCGGCAAGCCGCTACACGCGGCAAGGTGGTGTCTGTGATCTACAGCTCGCAAATAGACGACATATACATGCCGGAAAACGCCGCTGTGATTGAACATCTTCAGATAGCTATAAGAGCTGTACAAAGTTAAAATATAATTTGTCATTTATAAGCTGTCCCAGCCGGAAACAATCCCCTGCCCGGCCAGAAAAAGCCAGTCGGGGAAGGGCTGGGTATTAATACCGGGCCGAAAAAGATGATTTTGACCTATTTTTGTTGTGCCATTTTTTCGGCTTCTTTTATCACTTCGTCGTAGGGGGGTTCGTTGCGTGGGTCGTCTGAGTACCAGACGTATTTGATGGTGCCGCTTGGGTCGATTATGTAGACTGCTCTTTTGGCTAGGTGGAAGAGGGGCAACCCCAAGAGGTTTGCTTGCACCACGTCGTACATGGCTATCACCATGCGGTTGAAGTCTGACAGCAACGGGAAATTCAGCCTGTTCGCCTCTTTAAAAGCCTTGAGCGCAAACGGGCTGTCGACGGAGATCCCCAACACGGCGGCGTTTGCCTTGTTCAGAAGCGCCATCTTGTCTCTGAACGTACAGAGCTCCTTCGTACATACAGACGTAAACGCCCCTGGGAAAAACAGCAGTATCGCCGGCCTGCCTTCCTTCAGAACCTCGGAGAGCCTTACCGGCTTAAGCTCCTCGTTTAGTAGCTCGAAGTCAGGCGCCTTTTCACCCACCTTCAGTGGCATAACCACCTTCCAATATGCAAATATAAACATTTCTATAACAATACATAATTTTACTTATCGAAACGCACGGTTGACCACTGCGGCAAACGCAGCATAGACGTTTGTCCGAGACGTGTAGTACTCACCGCACACAGCCACAGCACCTGGCCGTAAACCTCTGGCGGCGCGGGTAACTACGCCTGTAAACTCGGGCGACGAACTCCACGCGTCCTGTATGCGTCATCCGCCCGCTTAGGGGCTGGGTCGGCGTTAATCGGCTGTAACGACCCTACTCGTCATGGGGTGGGGCCCAAATATCTTCTCTACTCCGCCCTCGCCTATCTCGTAGGTTTCCGTCGTCGAGTAGATAAGCTGGCCTCCGTGAGACGCGAGGCCGGTCGTGCCGAAGGTGGGGGGCGGCAACCAGTGGTGCACCTCCTGCCAGAGCTCCCCGTCGTCGCTTGAAATCACCGGCTTGGTCCTCATTAGGTGGCTGAACAGCCTCCCGCCGTGAATCGCCCAACCGTTGTAAGGGCGTTAATGTGGAACTGAATCCCGTTGGGGGAAGAGAGGGGGTCGCCACGAGGACGGTTCATTACGTTCAATTGATCACAGCGCTTCATGAATAAGGTTGAAAAAATCTTGGAGAAGTACAAGATTTACCTAGGCGTAAAAGACGTCAAGGTAGTGGTGAGACCATACAAGACTAGGACTGCCTTCACCAACTTGGCAAGTTCATCGCCAACCATCTGCCTCAACAAACACCTAATCGATGACGAGGAGGTTGTTGAATACCTGATCCTCCGCGAGTTGATACACATTGCACTCCACAGGTACCGTTCGAGGTACACCGGCGGCTTGTCCTACGCCGAGAAGTTTGAAAATACCCTTTACTTCTTAATATAGGCTTGCCAGGGGTAGCGGAGCTTGTGAACTGCTTATAGCTCCAGCTCCAGGCGGCGAAGCTGAAACACGCCTAACCCCTAGGGGGTCTGTGAATTCTGCTATTTCGCCTAAGCTTTAGGTAGGACTTGCCGCCTCGGCGCCTTATCTAAGGTGACTTGAGGTTGTAGATATAACTCCTTAAACCTCCCATGTAGCTCGCCATATTTCTCTCTTGCAATGTTGCGTGACATACCTCCTCCCCTATCCGGCAGTACGCCCCCCACCGCATATAGCCTAAGCGGCGGATCCTTGACTTCCACAGCTTTCCCATACAGCACATCCTATATCCTAAAAATACGAACCAGGCAGCTACCCCCGCCCGGGGAGGGGGTTTCAGTCGTCTGCAAGAAATCTCGTTAACCAATATTGTGGCTTCTCGCTGTATCTGATCACATGGGTCATTTATAAACTTCCACTTTCCGAGCCCGGCGCTATTAATACTATGCCGTAATTCTCGGCGAGCTTATCGCTTTAACACTTCTATCTCAGTGGCCGAGATTACGATGTCGGCTGTTGCAGATCCCACCTCTTTACCAGTCAATCCCATACATCCGCGGCCTCTCTTATGAAAAAGGACTCTTACAGGTCCGCCCGCTGTCCCAACCTCGATTAGACTTGCAGTAGGGGGCGGCGGTCAAGGCGAAATGTCTGGCTAGTGAAGTGGGTGAGAGAGTAACAACGTGAATCCCCTGTCGTATTTTGGTGATGCTGATGCCGTTCGTGAACCTCGTCTGGAGGGGCCGCCTTGGCGGCAGCCGGCGGAGCTACCTCAGCCACACGGAGGAGATAGGTCTCGACGAGTCTAATCTGCCGCACGTTGGGAAGATGTTGCACGCCTTCTCGGCTGTGTGGGGCCTACGTCGTACAGACACGTCCTCAAGCCTGCGGCGGTCAACCGCGCTACAGCTTCAAGGCGCTTCTGAGCTCCGCAAGCGTCTTATCCAGCTCGTCAAGCCGCTTGAACCTGCCCCTAAGAGCCTCAACGCGTCTCGCCACCTCGTTCACCAGCCTCAAGACGTACTCCCACGCCTCCTCCGGGCTCTTAAACTTCGAGAGGGCCATGTCTGGATCCGGCCCGTTGTACTGATAGTCGTAGAGGTCAAGAGCCACGGCGGTCCAAGCTATCACACCCTCGTGGCCAGCCCTCTCAAGCATGAGCGAAAGCGAGACCATCTTACCCGTGGGCACTCTAGGCACAGCCTTGGACTCATGCCAACGCCTCTCCTCCTCGGACCTGGCCAGGGCCTTGAGCTTGTCCAGCTCAAGCCGCAACAGAACAGCCATAAACGCCTTCCAGGCCTGGAATGCCTTACCGGCGGCGTTTCGGGTGAGGCCTCTCTCCAAAAACTCCAACGCAAGCCTCGCCTCGCCCAGAGCCTCAAGAAGCCTAGCCTCGATATAGCCCTCGTCGGAGGGCTTAGGAAGCGGTCTCTCTAAAACCTCAACGGCCACTAATGTGGAAAAGGCTTAAATAATTTAGCGACGATATGCCGCGGCAACGGCTGACCGACGCCCATTCTGCGCAACGCGCTGAATAGCCACCGAAGTCCAGCCGACCCCGAGGCCGGCGTGCCGGCCGCCAGGTCGCCGCCCCGAGGCGTTGGCGAGAGACGTAGGCATCTCCACTGCGGCCGCCTGTCCCTGACACCTGCCTTCTAGCATCGCGATGGGCATCTGGGGTTAAGTACTAGAGGAGGTCTCTGCGGCGCGTCTCCGGTTCCTTCTTTTCAAGGTTTGTTCATGCTCCTTCACGTCGGGAGCGGCGTGTCTGCCTTCCTTAACGGTATTCCAGATCTCGATAAGCCGCCGGCGCATCCGGGTCGGAGCAAACAGGACTGCGATTCATAGGATAATGCGATGACTTAGCTATAGGTCTCCGTCCCTCCGCAGGTGCAGGCCTTCGCCTTGTAAAAGCTTGCCGATAGCCACTGCGGCTTTTCGCTGTACCTACCACGTCGGCGAACTTCCGCCCCCTGACCCAGGCGCTGTTGACGACGCCGAGGTTCTCGGCAAGCCTATCGCCAATAGGCACCTCTGCCTCAGCAGTCGATATCACGACGTCGGCGGAGGGCCAACCTCTCTCACCTACATACATCATCTACCTCATGAGGAAGACTCTCGCAGAGCCGGCCTCGACCAGCTCGCAGTGGGGCGGCGGATGAGGCGAGGGCCAGCCGGTGTGCACCACGTTTCTCGTGGCGTCCACGGCGCCGCCGAAAGGCTCGGCGAGCTCCACGGCGTACGCCACGTTCTCACGCCTCTTGAGCCCCATGCCGACGCTAACCACTACCTCAGCCTCCCTAGGATCAGGAAGCTCCCACCTAGCCGCCTCCCTAGCCGCGAAGCGCAACCGCGGCTCGATACGCATTTCAATCACCTCCCCCCGCCTTCCGTAGTTGGGGGAATAGGGGGAAACATGCCAGGTCGCGCCGTGGCCATGTACGGAGTCGTCTTGGAGTATATCACTGAGACGACTGCTCCTCCGAAGGCGGGCTTAAACTGCGCCGATCTGTAGCCCACAACGTCAAGATTCACGCAATCCGCCGCGAGCCCCAGCCTAGCCGCCGCCCGGGCCAAAACATCCCTCCCATAGCTCGTCGAGGGCGCCAGCACGGCCCAAGGCCTCCTCTCCGTCACGAGTCTCATCAGCGCGTCGGCATAGGCCATGTAGTCCCGCGGATCAGCCTCCTGCAACAAGACCACCCTATCGGCTCCGCGGACCACCAGCTCCTCCGGCTTTTCGCCGCCGCCGTATATTGCCGTTACGTATCCGCCGACCTTAGCCGCTAGCTCCGAGGCCTTCGCCAGCATCTCGTAAGAGGCCTTGGCCACGCCGCCGCTTAATCCCTCCTCAGTAACCACAGATATCTCGCTTCCGCCAGCCGCGCCCGAGGGCGGGTTGAGCCTCTCCGCGGAGGGCCCGCCCTCCCCAAGCGCCTTCTTGACGAGGTCCAGCGTTGCATAGGCCCCCTCCTCCGGGGACTTCCAGGCGTCTACCACGACTCTGTTTTCCCTCTCGATTCTCTCCATTCTCTCCTCGACCAGATCCGCGACGTAGGTGGGTGATCCAGCCTCCCCAAAGATATCCAGCCTATCGGAGATCTCGGCGGCGCCGACGACTCAGCAATTGCCCGCCGCTCTTCCCGGCGTCCTCGGCTTATTCGTTCTATCCGTCACCGTGAAGACGGCGGGCAGGTCGACCTCCACCCGCTCCACGGCGTCCTCCACCTCCCGTACTGCGGTTGCCCTAGGCGGGTCCGCCTCCAGAGAGACCACCCCAGACACGTGGGGGATGCCCAACAGCTCGGCCACCTGAGGCCCAACTTGTCCGGTCTCCCCATCCAACGAATACTTCCCGGCAAACACAGCCCCCAGCTCCGCGTCGGCGAACTTTTAATTGCAAGCGCCAAGGCCCTAGAGGTGGCGAGCGTGTCCGACCCCGCGAAGGCCCGGTCCGAGAGGTGAATCACCTCGTCTACGCCCATGGAGAGTATCACCTCCGCAGACTGCTTAAACGCCGGAGGGCCCATGGTAATGGCGTAGACGGATCCGCCAAATCTGTCCCGCGTCTCCAACGCCGCTTCAACGGCGTGTAGATCGAAGGGATTGATTATGTTAGGAACCCCCTCCCTAACAAGCCTCTTAGTAGCTGGGTCTATCTTAATAAACCCAACATCAGGTATCTGCTTAAAAAGAGCCACAAAGATATGAATTATATCCTATTCCTCTCGAGCCACTCCTTAAAAACCCGGTATCGCGCCTCCACCCTTTCCCTCATGTAGGCAATTGGGTCAAAGCTCTGCACTTGCTCTTTACTTATGCGCACAACCACCTTTCCCCTGGCTAGGCCCTCCACATATTCCTTTCCGTAGAGCTCCTCTAAGGCCCTCCTCCCCTCTAGGGTGGCCATGTTGGGAGACCACTGCGTGTTTAAATCCACCTTGACCTCCACCTCGTATCCAGGCAGGGCGCGCGCCACCGCGTACTTCACCTGGACCGCCATCATCTCCGCCACCGGACACATCTGGCCCGAAGTGAACAACATGGTCACCTGAACTCTCCCGTTGCCGACGGTGATATCCCTAATTAGGCCTAGGTCGTAGATATTAATCGGTATCTCGGGGTCGTAGACCTCCCGAAGGGCCTTGACAACCTCCTCCTTCATAGCCCCACCGCCGAGTCGAACTGGGCGAACCTCGACCTAACCTCCTCCACCACCTGCTCAACCGGCACCTTGACGGGCAACGACTCATAAACCGGCTTGAGGGCCGCAACCGCTTGAACAGCCGCATTTCTCCACCTAGACACGATCTGCCGCACCACATCGCGGGCGGCTGGCGCCTTCTCGAAGGCGTATCTAAACAAGGCGACCAGCTGATCCCAGTGCCGCGCAGAGTCCTTCTCAAAGGACATGTGGATCTGCGCCAGGTAACGGTCGCCGTTGAGATCAGCTAGGGATCCGAAGTATTTAAGATATGCCACGTCAAACGCGGGCTTCAACGCAGCGGCAAACGAGGTCAACGCCTCAGTGTAGTCATACGCAACAAGCATCTCCTCAACCGCCTGCCTGGTGGGCTGAAGGGCAGGGTGCTCCTCCCAGTTCTGCCTGCCTCTGGCGCCGAACCCGTAGCCGGGATACACGATATCCAGCATCTTAACCCTCTGTGCCACTCTCTGCGCCCTTCTGAGGTAATCCATAGCCATGAAGGTGAAGATGTTTATCACCGTGCTGGTCGGCGCCATCTGGCCCAGATAGGCGCAGTGCATCTGCATCGCGTGCCACAGGAAGCGCGTGGGGTCGTAGAAGTCGCGGTAGAAGGCCAGCACCTCCTCCGCAAGCCGCGTGTCGTGTTTCGTGGCCACTATCTGCTCCAGCAACTCATCCACAAACAGCTCCTCCTCATCCATCATGGAGTTGTACTTCCAGTAGACGACCTCGTGGGGGTCTGCGTAGTCGTGCCACCCACCCGCCTCAACCACGGCCTTAACCAGCGGCGACCTATCCCGGAAGTAGATATACCACTTCTGTATGTGGTGCGTAGGGCTCAGCTCAAAAGGAGCCCCCAAGTACCTATACGTCGGGGAGTTGGGGTCAGCCCCCCAGTAGGCAAGGGCGTAAGACACCGATTGGTACTCGCTAGGCCTTTTCCTGCCGATCCGCTTCTCCAGCATGGGCCACGTAATCCAAACCCTCTTATAGCCTTGGTACTCCTTGTCTCTAAACACCTTCTCACTCATCGACGCCTTTGCGAAGTACTGCCTATAGACCTCGTCCCAGTTCATAGCTCTAGATACCAGGTGATTTTTTCTCCCGTGACCTGTATTTTCCCGGCGAACGCCGACATAATGACCTCCACCTCGCCCGGAAACCTCACCTCTCTGCCTGCAACGCGCTCAAGAGTAGCTTTATTAAGCAAAAGCCTCCTCTGGCCCAGAACCCTTATGTAAAGCCCTCTGTCGAGAATCCCCACGAAGGTCTCCGGGTTGTCCTCCACTATGGCCAACGTGGCGTAAACCGCAAGCTCCGACTTCATGAACACAGGCCCCACCAGGTCTTTCGGCATCTTGCCCTCGTCGACGACAAACTGCGTCAGCTCAGGCGCCCACTCGGATAAAGCGGCGACGCTCATAGCCCCTCGTACATCTTGAACCACTTCTCCTTAAATTCCGCCACTGGCACATCAGGCACCTTGACGTAAAGCACCCCATCTCGTATCTCGTGCTCAAGCGCAAATAGGCGGGCCCCACGCGGGTTCAGCCCCTCGCCTGTGAAGGCATCGAACTCCCACTGATGCATGTTACACACTATCTTCCTCCCGTCGAAGTCTGAAGGAGCCAGCACACAGCAGGCGTGGGGGCATCTGCCGTAATATACCCTCAGCTGTCCGTCGGCGTATACTACATACACCTCGTAAGGCCCCACCTTGAAGATCTGCGCCTCGCCGTCGATAAGGTCATCAACAGGGCACACCTCTACCCACCTGCCCGGATACTCCCTCTGCATAACAGCGATCATACCATGCCCTCCTTCTCAAGTCTTCTTATGATGCTCAGCCTCTCGAAGTCTTCCCGGAATATATTCATGGGCGAGCGGGGCGCCTTAGTCCTCATCAACTCCTCCGCCTCCTTAACCACTCTGAAGATCTCGTCGTCTTTTTTCCTCCACCACTCCTCCTTAGGAGGCCACCACACCAGCAGGAGAGGCTCCCCTGGCTTCACCACGTCGCCGTACCGGGCGTTGGGGTCGAGAACCTCGCCCGTGTAGTACTTGACAATCCTCACCTCCTTCCTCTTAGGCCACACTGTGGCGTTCGCCACCAGCGACATAAGGAACTCCGCCGCCTGCCTTACGGTGAGGTCGGCGGGCACGAAGAATGCCTGCCAGACGAAGTCCTCCTCGTGCATGAAGATGGTGGGAACTAGACTCATGGCCTCGCCTCCATCCACTTCTCCACACGCTTCTCGTAGTTGGGGTCCTTCTCCTTATACAGCAAAGCCCATGCGCCGTTTGTCGCATCTAGGCCGGCCTCCCCAAACTCGGTGTAGCCCATGTGCCAGATGATCTCGTCCCACAGCCTCTCGATGCTCTTCATGGCCTCGGGGCTCAGCTTAATCTTGCCAGCCAGCAATCTGTCCACGTACGTCATGTGGCCCGCGTATCTCTCCTTCTCCTGCTCCCATATCCACATACACACGGGGGAACAGAAGTTGTACAGACGCCCGTTGTACTCCTTCTGGTAGATCACCACGTGACGCCCGGGCTTCACGCTGATTAGAGGTAGCTGACACATGTTGCAAAGCAGAGGAGCCGTCTTAGGCAGAGGCGGCCTGCCCTCTATGTAATTCTTAGCATATAGATCCCAGAACCTTCCGAAAGTCTCCTCCCAGCCGGGATACTTCTCCTCAAGCCACCTCCGCTCCTCAGGCGTGGGACCTCTGTTGTGGATATTCGACGTCCTCCTCCAGAGGTACATCACAAGCTCAAAGCTGTGGTGCCACCACTTAGTCTCCTCTTCCCAGTACCTCCAAAACCAGGGCAACTCAATCCCGTAATCCTCCAGTTGCCGCTTAAACTGGGCGCCTACCCACTCCACCATAAACTCTCTGAAAGACATGATCCGCCCGTCTAGCGGCGTTAGATAATCCATAGAAGGCCCAGTCAACGCGGCGATGGCGCGCCAATTAAGCCAGAACGACTTGGCTATGTAGAACTCCGCAGCCTCTTTAAGCGCAGAACCGCCCTTCCCCAGCCTCTTGGCGTACTCAACCGTACGCCGAAGCCGCGCAGAGATACGACCAGCCTGCCTCTCAAGCTCCTCCCAGGCCTGACTCTTGGGTTCTGGCACGCATCTTTTCCCGCTCTTCTTTTTTTAAATTTCTCTAAAAATCTAAAAAATGCACAAGCATCATAAAAATATTTATAATGTAGCTTATTTTATAGTATTGAATAGTAGCAACTATTGAATAGTAGCAACAATATATTATTCAAAAATTTAGAATTTGGTGATTACAAACCTTCCAGGGGACCTATACTCAGATAGGGCACGTTAGGCGTCGTTTACCTCGTCAAGAGAGATGTGCCGGTATATCACGTGCTCAAGGTTTATACGGCCTTCCGACAGGAGCTTGAATATGCCCTCGTATTTCTGCGACGCAAGCATCAACACGCCCTGTATCGTGAGTTTCCCGGCCACGACGAGGTCTGAGGCGAGGGGCCACGTCTCTTTCCCCTTGACCATTAGACCTGCCAGAAGCACTCTCACCTGCGGCCGCACCGCGGGAAGTACTGCAGATAACACATCTGGGTTGCCCGTTGTGTCAAAAACGACGTCAACCTTGCCGTACGTCTTTACAATCTCCTCGTTCACGAGCTTAGCAAGCTCCCTCGGATCGCCCGAGTAGCTGTAAGCCGCCGTCGCGCCGATTTTCTTCGCCCTCTCCGCGGCGGCAGCATTTACATCAGTTGCCCTCTTTACAGAAGCGGCACGTCCCCCCGTCGCCGCTGGAGGAGGCGGGCGCCACCACCACGTCACCTGGCGCCACGTTGGTCACCCCCTTCCCAACCTCCACAACGCGTCCAGCCACCTCATGCCCTGGAATTATCGGAAGCCTCCTCCTGACCACTCCATATAGGCCACAAGCGATGGGTCCCCGCCAGAGGTGCCAGTCAGATCGGCACATGCCGCAGGCCTTAACCTCTAGCAACACCTCTCCCGCGCCCACCTTGGGGGTTGGTACCTCTTCGATAGAAAGCGGCTTGTTAAACTCTTTCAGAAGAGCGGCTCTCATGAAGAAAGCTTCGACACATCGACGAATGTCTTGAGAACCGGATGGCCGATTTGGGCATGCCTGGCTTCGTCGGTCTGGATAGAAGCCGTGGCGGTTCCGAATAAGAAGTCGCCGCTCTTGTTAGCCATGGCGGCGTAGGCAACGAACTGAAGATTGGTGAATCCGGTCTCGAAGCCGTATGTAAGCATGAGTGCGTTCTCCACGGCGTCTGCAGCAGTGATGATGTCGTCGAAGAACTTCCGGGCTAATACGGAAACCCAGCCGTCCACCCAGAACAACTTGTGCGCCCAGGCGAACTTCGGGTTTACTCCGATCTTGTCGTGAGACAGCAGTAGCTGTAGCTGGGCGTGTCTCATCTCGTCCATGGAGCCATATGTCGCCAAATTCCTCCACTCCCCGGCCTTGCCGAATCTAGCCATCCTGAGCTCGCCGACTACGGCGGCGTACTCTAGTATAGGTATCGCAGTTATGTGGAAACAGAAGGCGCCCCCGTGATAGGTGACGTCTAGCTTTCTGTCTAATTCGGCGCGGGCCGCCGCATCTCTCACGGCAAAGACCATCTTGTCCTTCTCTTTCTGATTCCTCACGTATTCCCTATACGTGACCTTGTAGGGAGCATCATAGAGCTCAGCCCAGACGTCAATGGGAAGGTAGGGAAGCCCGTGCATATCCACGGGGAAGAGCTCCTCCTCAGCGACGTACTTAGGCGTCCACTCAAGCCTATTAGCCAAATCGTAGAACTCGTCCCTAGTGGGAAGCCTAGGCACATTTGGGTTCGGTTTCATGTTAAGGAGAATGCTATGTTCTTAAATACCTATCTTAAATATATAGTATTTAAAGGGAGTAGGATATTTAGATTAGACCTATGATAAAATTTAAGGATCTTATATAAATATACTCGAATAAAAATATAGGTATCAACAAAAAATATTTGCCGGTTCGCGGCAATACTAAAATCCGCAGAGCCCTTGCTCGTGCTTATCTCCGAGCCAGGTGCACCGATGCCATATATGAGCTTGTAGTGAATGGAGACCTTCATCCCCGAAGGCCAGCTTTGACCGCGCCACTAGCCGTTCCACAGATAAGATCTGCGCAGTTGTAACGACTTCAGTCTCCAGTCCGACCGCCGCCCGGGCCAAGTCAAGATGACGGGGAGCCAATCACTCCTTTCTATTATGTATCGGCCCAGCCCTAGGGGCTTCGAGCGGCTCTGTCAAGGACGCTACTTCTGACGCAACCCACGGTCAGCGACGCACCTGCGGCCCTCGTAAAAATGTCTTGTCGATGTGGCCCCCGGCGTAGACGGTAGGACGTCAACGCCGCGGCTCACAGACCGCGGGCGGGATGTGGCTGTGGAGATAGAGCGGTTCATGTCGATCATAAGCTCAGCCATGCAACAACTGGGCGGCGAGGATCTGCGGGGGGCTCTTCCATGGGCTTCTGAAACTCGCCGCTGAGCTCTACAATGCTGGGGTGATACTTGAGGCGCGCATCTGCTTGACGTGTAATACCTGTCGAAAAGAGGAGGTTACTACTGCTCGTTGCTTAAAGCCCCCATCAGCGTAGAGGAGCTTAGGGTTGATTGCCCCAACCACAGCCCCGCGGCGCGCCCGGCCCAGTGGAAGTAAGGGCAAAGGCTCTGTAAGCATGTTGCTAAGAGATTGCGGCCCGGAAATAACTATGTAGTCAGGCCGATATATACTAGTTGAATATTCCCACAGAGTTACATATTTATGTATTTTATATACCGCCGTAGGGACGTCTTAAGTCTTGCCGATTTTAAACGCGTGTACCAGTATCTCAATAGCTCCCCGCAGGTTCTCGGCTACGTATTTAGTTTTGAATCTATGTTGCGTTCTGCCGTTGGTGACGGCGACGAATGGGACACCCGCGGCGTTGGCGGCGGCTTCGTCCCACTCGCTGTCGCCCACCATGACGGCCTCGCTGACGCCGAGTCTCTCCAGCGCCTTCAAGACGGGGTCTGGGCTGGGCTTGGGTCTTATGCCTGGTTCCCTGGCCACCACGGCGTCTACGGCTATTCCGTGCCGCTGAAGCACATACGCGGTGGGGCGCGGGGAGAGGAGGGTGACGACGGCCTTGGGCGCTCCCTTCACGGCTTCTAGAAACTCCGCGAGGTAGGGCATGGGGGTCGAGGCGGCGGCTCCCCACAGCTCGTATCTCTCCACTATCTCGTTGGCGGCGCTCCACGCCCCGCCCTCCAGCGAGATCAAGATGTCCATGACCCTCTTCGTGCACTTGCCCCAGTAGGTCTCGGGGCCCGCGGCCCGGGGCGAGAAGCCCCTCGCCTCCAGCTCCCGCAGGACGGCGCAGTAGTCTGTATGGTCCTCCACGTTGACCAAGGTTTTGTCCAGGTCTAGGAGCAGGGCCTTCACCACCATCTCTGTATTATCACCTTTCTGTCTGTGAAGAAGTCCACGGCGTCTATCTGGGCGTGGAGGACGCCGAAGAAGGACTGCTTGCGGCCGCCGAAGGGGAAGTGGGGCGTGGGCTGGGCTATGGACATGTTTATGCCGATGTTGCCCGCGTTGACCCTCCGGGCGAACTCTCTGGCGTATCTCCCGCTGGAGGTGAAGATGGAGGCCGCGTTGCCGTATCTCGTGGCGTTGGCCAGCTCCAGGGCCTCTTCGAAATCCTCGGCGTATATGATCGGAAGCACGGGGCCGAAGACCTCCTCCTGCGCGATCTCCATGTCTATGGACACCGAGTCAAGCACCGTGGGGCCGAGGTAGAAGCCCTCCTCGTATCCCCGCGGCGGCTGGGCCGCCCGGCCGTCCACAAGGGGCTTGGCGCCCTGCGCCACCGCCCTGTCTATCATTTCCATGACCCTCCTCCGGGCCGCGGCGGATACGAGGGGCCCCATGTCTGTGCCGTCGAGGAGCTGGTAGCCGATCTTTATCCTTTTGACTCTCTCCACCAGCGGCTCCTTGAACTTACGGTAGGCGTCCCCCACCAGTATGAGGTTCCCCGGCGCGAGGCAACGCTGGCCCGCCATCACGAAGAAGCCGGTGGCCACGTTCTCCACGGTCTGCTCCGGCGGGGCGTCCGGCATGACCACGACGGGGTTCTTAGCGCCGGCGCCCACGAGGGCCCTCTTGCCGTGGGCCGCGGCGAGGGCGTAGACCTGCGACCCGACTCTTGTGGAGCCTACGAAGGCTACGCCGACCACCTCTCTGTGTTTTATCAGTTGCTCCGCGGCGGAGCCGTCGCCCAGCGCCACGTTTACAACACCAGGCGGGTAGCCGGCCTCGGCGAAGAGCCCCGCCAGGTACAGGGCTGGGATTGGGTCCAGCTCGCTGGGCTTGAGGACGACGGTGTCGCCCAGCGTCACGGCCAGGGGTATGAACCACATGGGTATCATTACGGGGAAGTTAAACGGCGTAATCACCGCGAAGACGCCCAGCGGCTCCTTAACAGTCTCCATGTCGATCTCCGGGTCGGCGCGGGCTATGTTCATTACCTTCCTCACCTCCGCCGCGTAGTGAGGCGCCGCCAGCGCCATGTCGATGGCCTCGACGGCTCGTCTCAACTCCCCGTGGGCCTCGGCCACGGTCTTCCCCACGTTTTGCGCGATGAGCCTAGCCAGCTCGTCGAGTCTCTGCTCGAAGAGGATCTTGAGCTTCACGAGGTGTTGAAGCCTGTCGTAGACCGGGAGCTTAGACCACTTCTCAAACGCCGCGGCGGCGGAGTCCACCGCGTCGTCTACCCTCTTGGCCACCGGGACCTCGCCGATCTGCCTGCCGAGACCAGGGTCGTAGGTGGGCAGATGCCGGTCGTGCTCCGGCTCCACGTATTTGCCGTCTATAAATGCCTTCAGCCTCCCGTATTGAGCCGAGAACCTATACATCGCATCAACACCGTAGCGAATTTTTTAATGCTTAGGAAAAATAATGTTGGTTAAAGCTCTATAGTTTGATATTTAGCAAATTATATACGATGTCTTTTATGATATCGCCTGTAGTGCTCCACTTCTCTTCGCGTTTCTTCCTGCTCCACACCGTCTCGGGCCTGGCCTGTAGGATGTATACTCCGTTTTCCACGGCCCACTCCACGTCTACGGGATGCCCGAAGTACCGCTCCAAAGCCGCCGCCTGCTCCGCCAGCTTAGCCACCTCCTCGTCGGTGAGCGACGGCGCCGTCGCCTCCTCCGGCGTGGTTTCGCGCCTAGTCACCCGCCCCTCCTCCAGCACGTACTTCACCGATTTCCCGCTGGAGATTTGGCGTTTGAGTATCTCGCCGGTGATTTTGCTCACGACGAATCTGTCGGGGTTCACCTCACCGGCGACCACCGCCTCCCCCAGGCCCCAGCTGGACTCCACGACGATTACCGATCTGTCGCCGTTGAGCGGGTCCAGGGTGAAGGCAACGCCCGCCGCCTTGGGGTTGAGTAGCTTCTGCACCACCACCGCCATGAAGACCTTAGAGGGCGGGATTCTGTTGTCCAGCTTATACGTCACTGCCCTGTCCTCGAAGTTGCTGGCCCACACCCTCCGCACGTAGTCAACCGCCTGGGCACCCCTCACGCCGAGGTACGTCTCGTGGATGCCCGCGAAGCTGAACTCGGGGGAGTCCTCGTAGGTGGCGCTGGAACGCACCGCCAGGAAGTCGCCGGCGAATTCGCTGGACACCTTGGCGAGCTCCCCGCCGACGTCGGGAGGCATCTCGCCCTTCAAGAAGGCCTCTCTGATTTCATGTGCGAGCCTCAGCGGATCGTCCTGCCCAGACTCAAGCCTCCAGATGAGCTTATCTATGCCGTTGTACTCCACATAGGCCTTATACGCCGTGCTGGTCACCACGTAGCCCGGAGGGACCTTGGCCCCCGCCTGCACCAGCTCGCCGAGGGAGGCGCCTTTGCCCCCAGCAAGAAGCACGTCGGTTCTCCTGAGGCTCGATATCGGCACTAGAAACGTCATTCCAGTATCTCCACCACGCCCTTGAAGCCGTCTACTCTGATTTTCATGCCGTCTTTGATAATCCTAGACGCGTTGCCCGTGCCGACGACCGCAGGTACGCCGTACTCCCTCGCCACTATCGCTGCGTGGGCCATGAGGCCGCCTATGTCGGACACAACCGCCTTCACCTTGGCGAACACGGGCCCCCACGCGGGGGAGGTGTTGGGGCAGACCAGTACATCGCCCTCTTTGACCTTGGAGAGCTCCTCAAGCGAGGTGACCACCACGGCTCTGCCCTCCACCAAGCCCGGCGAGGCGGGGAAGCCCTTTATCACCTTGCCCGCGGCGGCGGCCGTGCCGAGCCAGTCCTCTATCCTCTCCCGCGTCACGCCCCACAGCATAACCGTGAACGGCTCCGTCACCACCTCAGGTGGCGTCCCCATGGCGGGGGGCGGCTTCACCTCCCTCAGCTTTTTCAGAATCTCCTTTCTCTTGGCTATCTCCCTTGGCCAGTAGTACTTGCCCACCGCGGGCATCACCACGCCCCAGCTGGCGACGAGGTCCTGGAGGGCCAGCGCCACCTCCCACCACGTCATGTAGAATATGTCGTCGGGCTTCTCAAGGAAGCCGTGTCTGTGGAGTATCCGCCCCACCTCTCTTATCTTTCTGTAGAGGACCGTGTGGCCCCAGTGCTCCACGAAGAAGTTGTGCTCCTCCACATAGGGAAACACCGTCCTCGCCACTTGGAGGTACTGGTCGAAGACCTTCCTGTCCTCCTCGCCGAGGAGCTCTCTGTACTTGTTGGCTATGTCGTCTCTCTGACTCCTGAGCCTCTCGGTGGCCGTCTCGAGGGTCTCCCCCCTCTTGACCTTCGCTATGTAGTCCTTCAAGAAGCCGAAGGGTATGTTGAGGTCGTCGATCCACCGGGGCTCGTGGTGGTAGAAGCCTATGCCGGTGGTGTAGTAGAACCATGGGTACTTCACGCTGTTCCACTCGTCGAACCACTTCCTCTCGTTTTGATCGCTGGAGCGGGAGAGCGAAGCCTCCATCTGCTCCGCCGTGGCGAATGAGAGTATCTTGTCGGCAACGCCGAGCTCCACCGCCAGCTTCGCCAGGCGCCTGAGCTCTAGATCCGGCTTGAAGAGGATGACGTCTATGCCGGCCACCATTAAGGCTATGTGTTGATCCGGTATGTCGGGGAACTTCTGCTTCATGAACTGGTAGAACAGCAGATACGCCGCGTATCCGAGGTTCAGCATCTCGAAGTGCTTCCACCAAAGCCTCTGCTCCAGGAGCATCAGCTTGAACCAGTTCTCCACCAAGTGATACGCCGAGGGCGAATAGCCGAGGTGGTCAAACACCACCTTCTCGTCTTCGAATTCGGGAAGGTCTCTGAACTCCAACGCCTCCATCTCCTTGATTATCCTCTCGGCCTCGGGCTTCCAGCTCTTCTCGTAGATCTCGTTCCAGTTCTGGTAGTAGTGCCCCGCCCTCCTCTGGAAGTACTCAAGCCTCTTCTGTATCTCCTTCTCGTCCAGCACCGACACGAAGGAGATGAAGAGGTAGCCGTTTACTATTCTGTGGGGTATGCCGTTGGCCGGCGGCACAACGAAGATTCTGGAGTTGTAGGTGGACAGCACAAGCTCCCAGTCCTGGGGGTGTATGTCGTCCAGCGGCGTCATGACGTCGTAGTGGTGCATGGCGTCTTGATACCAGAACATCTTGCGTTCCCACTCCACCAGCTCCTTGGGGGCGTCTCTGCCGAACAGAACCGTGGCGGGGAGCCTAAAGTAGGGATACATCCTCTTGTAGGCCTCCAAGTCTATGTCTTCCGGCAATTTTATTTCGTCTGGGTAGGGGAACCTTCTCTCCGACATGTCTCTACCATGGAATACCTATAAAACTTTTTCACAAAATAATAAAGGCGTCTATCTGTGTATTCGTTTTATCCTTAAAATATTTTTAATGCTACATGAAATAATTTTTTATAGATATAATTATTTGAAGCGGCGGCTCATATATTTAGACAGAAGATATTTCTAGCGGGTTCCCGTAAGGCCTATGGCGAAATTAACCACTTATTTCTTCGACGTGCAGGGCACCTTGGTGAGAAGAGATCCCCAGACGCTTAAGAACAAGCTGATCGCGGGGCTTAAGGCCATCGAGCGCATTAGGCAAGCCGGCGGACGGGTCTTTATCCTCTCCAACGCGCCGCGGGCCACCGAGGAGGTCCACAGGGATCTCGCCGGCGTGGGGATACCGATTTCGCCGGATGAGATAATCACCTCGGCGCAGGTGACGGGGGAGTATATCGCCAAGAAGTTCGGCCCGTCGAGGTTATACGTGCTGGGATCTGACAGCTTCAAGGCCGAGCTCGCCAAGTACGGCCACAAGGCTGTGGAGGAGGACGCAGACGTCGTGGTGGTGGGCATAGACAGGCAACTTACCTTCGAGAAGCTGAACAAGGCCATGCAGATGATAATGGGGGGCGCCCGGCTCGTGGCCGCAGGCATGTCGAGGTTTATACCCGAGGACAAGCCCACCATCTCCATAGGCCCCATAGCCATGGCTCTCTACTACGCCACGGGGGTTAAGCCGATAAACGCGGGGAAGCCGTCGCGGATCATGTACACATACGCCCTGGTGAGGGCTAGAGCCGTGCCTGAGGAGAGCATGATAATAAGCGACGACATGGAGGATTTAGTCTTGGCGAAGAAGATGGGCTTCGCCACGGCCCTGGTCCTCACAGGTTCTACAACTTTGGAGAGGCTCAAGGCCTCCGGCTTCCAGCCTGACCTAGTGCTGAAGGACGCCGACGAGCTACCGGCATGATCAAGGCCAAGCTCTACGCCTTCGACGTGCATGGAGTACTTATCACGCGGATGCTCGACGACCCGGAGGTGCTCGGCGGCCACGAGGTGGTTAGACGGCTGAAGCTCAACGGCGGTCGGGTGGCCGTGATCGGGAGCGGCTCCAACTGGAGCACAAGGGAATACGCCGAGAGGTTGAGGGCGCTTGGGTTCGGCTTCGACGACGACGAGGTGTGGCCGGCGGCTCGGGTGGCCAGGGTTCACCTCTCCAGAGTTTTCGGCAAGGCCCACGTGTTGGTCGTGGGCGAAGACGGCTTGAGGGAGGAGCTTGAGGCCGGCGGCCATGTCGCCGTCGAGGACTGGAGGGAGGCCGAGGCCGTGGTGGTGGGCCACGACAGGAAGATAACCTTTGAAAAGCTCACCGCGGCCATCAGGGCCGTCGCCGCCGGGGCGTACTTCCTAGCCGTCAACAAGGTCAGGTGGTACTACATGCCCGACCAGGGCCCCATATTGTCTCCGGGGGCTATAGTAGCCGCCATAGAGCACCAGACCAGGCGGGAGGCCGTGGTTGTCGGGAAGCCCAGCCCGGTGCACTACATGGAGGTGTTGAACCACTTCGGCGTCCGCCCGCAGGAGGCCGTCATGGTGGGAGACGACGTGGAGGCCGACATGATGCCCGCCAAGACCTTAGGCATGAAAACTGTGCTGGTGGATTTCAAAAGGAGGTGGGACTCCCAGCATTACCCAAGGGGGCTGGTGGATTTGGTGGTGGGACACGTAGATGACCTTTTGAAATACATCTAAGGCAACTGGCTACACGCCTTCTCCACGAAATCCACGTGCCCAGCCACTATGTCCACTCGGGCGTCGTGCCTGAGGTCGGCCTCCCTTACGCAGTATCTAAACCTCGGATTGTGCCTCCCCGCAACCAGCGGCGCCGCCACGTCCCAAGGCCCAAGCCTCCGCCTCACGTCCACGTACCCCGCCGCGGCGCCCAGGGCAGACGCCAGCAGTTGGCACCCGGCGCAACCCCCACTCCTCAGCTTATAGCCGGCGGCCAGAGGGACCTGGAGGCTTTTGAAGGGGAATCGCCTTCCCAGCTCCACGAAGACCACCGGCTCCGGCCTCTCCCTAGGCTTGACGGGGACGCCGTTTACGAGGAGCCCCCGCCGGGGGTCGGCCGTGTAGAGGCGGTCCGCGGCGGGGATACATATGGCAGACTCGGCCAAGTCCTCCAGCCTCCTAGCGCCTACGCCGGCGGCCAACATGACGGCGAAGTACGGTATGCCCAAGGCGAAGTTCCCCGAGCCGTCTAGAGGGTCGACCACCACCAACAGGTCGCCCTCGCCGAACTTCACAAGCCCCGCCTCCTCAGTCAGCAAAGTGAAGCTCCCTATCTCCCTCCTCAAAACCTCGATCACTGCGGCCTCGGCTGCCGCGTCTACGCGCCTAGTCACGTCGACGTCGCCTCTCCGCACCTCCTCCAAGCCCTCTCCCTTTATGAACATCTCCCACACGAGCCGTCCAGCCTCCCGGGCGGCCTTGGCCAAGACTTCAACGTACATACACCAGCCCCTCGTAGCCGTCCACCTCCACCGTAGTCCCCTCTCTGATCTTTTCCATCGCCCCCTCGACTGCCACCACGGCGGGTTTGCCAAGCTCACGCGCCACTATGGCCGTGTGCGACAGAACCCCACCCGCCTCCGCCACCACCCCGGCGGCCGCCGCAAGGGCAGAAAGCCAGGATGGGTAGAGCGCCTTCACCACCGCCACCGCGCCGGGGCCAACCCTCTTGAGGTCCTCGGCGTCTCTGACTAGCACTGCGGCTCCGCGGGCCCGGCCTGGCGACGCTGGGACGCCAGCGAGGGCCCCGTCCGGCGTGGCGCGGGCCTGCGCCCTGTGGAGCATGACGAGGTTTGAGTCTCTTATCTCCTCCGGCGGAGTCCCCAGGTGGGGCGGGGCCTCCGCCTTCCTCAGCTCCTCTAGAAGAAGCCGCCTGGAGCGGGCAACCTCCCTCAGCCTCAGCCTCGGCTCCGTGCCGTTGGCCCACGCCGTCAGCCCGTCTAGGAGGCCGTGAAATACCTCGTCCCATCTGAGCAGGAATATGTCCTCGGCGTCGTCCA
>Ga0081478_137755_pt1 | contig 29215 bp, 23 predicted proteins | sample OctSprmetagenome_FD_70983 | JGI IMG/M metagenome (GOLD analysis project Ga0081478, IMG submission 70983) | Hot spring and microbial mat streamer communities from Octopus Spring Streamers, Yellowstone National Park, USA - T=80-84 v2 (version 2) | ecosystem: Environmental > Aquatic > Thermal... | reverse complement strand
TTTTTTAAATTTAATTTTTTTGAGATAATTTCCGCTTGTGTTCCCTTACCTGCCCCAGGTGGTCCAAGAAAAACAATTCTCATCATAAGATTTAAAATTTTAAAGCTTTGTCTAATAATTCGGGAATTATTTATTTTTCTTCATTTTCCCCATCCACCCTTAAATTAAGCCTTCGGCTTACTTTCGCCCCCTAAATGAACCCACAATAAAATCAATAATTTCCTGAAATTTTTATAAGTTGTTGATTATAAATCACTTAACATTATTTATTGGACAAAGCATAATTCTAATAAAAACTTTAACGAAATTATAGGTTTTACTGGGGGACTATTAGGAGAGCGAAGTTCTTAAGGCAAAGCCTTATTTTCAGGGTAAGTGGGGAAAATATAATAAAATATATGATTTCAGAATTACTAGACAAGGTACTTGATAATTGCTTTGTCCAATAATTATTGTTAAGTTCTTGACAATCAATAAGTTATAAAAAATTTTCTAAAACTATTGATTTAATGGGGGGCGAAGCCCCCGAGGCATAAAAATGGGCATTTTTAAGCCGAAGGGCTTATTTTTAGGGCAGGAGGGAAAAATAAGAAATAATCTGTATTTCAGAATTATTAGACATTACATTTGTTAAAAAATAATTGCTATAAAATTTTCAATCTATATGAAAGCATTAGAAGAAAAGTGGCAGAAGTTTTGGGATGAAAGAAAATTATTTAAAGTAAAAGGAGATAGAAAAAAATTTTATGTTCTTGAAATGTTTCCATATCCATCTGGTGATTTACATATGGGGCATTTGAAAAACTATGCTATTGGTGATGTTGTAGCAAGAATTAAATTTATGGAAGGTTATGATGTTTTACATCCTATGGGATGGGATGCATTCGGACTTCCTGCTGAGAACGCAGCAATAAATTATAATATTCATCCAAGAGAATGGACATATAAAAATATAAACATTTTTAGAAATACACTTAAAAAGGCAGGAATTAGTTATGATTGGGATAGAGAAATTGCTACTTGTGAGCCAAGTTATTATAAATGGACACAATGGTTATTTTTACTGCTTTATAAGAAAAAGTTAGCATATAGAAAGAAAGAATTCGTTCATTATTGTGAAAATTGTAAAACCGTTTTAGCTAATGAGCAAGTAATAGATGGTAAATGTGAAAGATGTAAGAGACCTGTTATAAAAAAAGAATTTGAGCAGTGGTTCTTTAAAATAACTGATTATGCTGAAAGATTACTTAAAGACTTAGATAAATTAAGAGGTAAATGGCCAGAGAATGTTATAAGACAACAAGAAAATTGGATAGGTAAAAGTGAAGGAACAATTGTAAAATTCAAATATAGAGATTACTATTTAGAAGTTTTTACAACAAGAGTAGATACAATTTATGGGGTTAGTTTTATATCAATAGCGCCAGAGCATCCAATTTTAAATGAAATTTTAAGATATTCAAAAAATAAAAGTGAAATTGAAAACTATATTAAAACTGCCTTAAATAAAAGTGAAATTGAAAGGAAAACTCAAAAAAAGAAGACAGGAATTTTTACTTATGAATATGCAATTCATCCTTTAACAAATGAAAAAATTCCTATTTTTGTGGCAGATTATGTTTTATATGATTACGGGACAGGTATTGTAATGGGTGTTCCTGCTCATGATCAAAGAGATTATGAATTTGCTAAAATTTTTAATTTAGAGATTAAGCCTGTTATAAGACCCAAAGATGAAAATGTTGAAGATATTATAAAAGAAAGAGCATTTGAAGAATACGGAATTTTGATAAATAGTTATGAATTTGATAATTTAGATTCAAAAACTGCTATTATTGAGATTACTAAAAAACTTGAAAAATTGGGATTAGGTAAAAAGGCAATTACTTATAGATTGAGAGATTGGTTAATATCAAGACAAAGATATTGGGGATGCCCAATTCCTATTGTTTATTGTGATAATTGTGGAATTGTTGAAATTCCAGAAAATGAATTGCCTGTTTTATTACCAGAAAAACTTGAAGTTTGGAAACCTATTGGAGGTTATTCACCATTGGAAAATGACATAAATTTTGTTTGGACAAATTGCCCAAAATGTAAAGGGAAAGCAAAAAGAGAAACAGATACTATGGATACATTTGTTGATTCTTCTTGGTACTTTTTAAGATTTATAGACCCTAAAAATGATAATGAAATTGTTAATAAAGAGCTTGAAAGGAAATTTATGCCTGTTGATTTATATATTGGTGGAATTGAGCATGCTACTAAACATTTGATATACGCAAGATTTATATATAAAGTTTTATATGATGAGGGAATTGTTAATTATGATGAGCCTTTTGAAAACTTATTTACACAAGGACTTGTCCTTAAAAAATTCTATTGGGACCCTATAAATTATAAAACAATTGATGAAGAATTTGTTATTGAAAAAGATGGAAAATTTTATCATAAAGAAACGGGTATTGAGCTTGAAGAAAGAATTGAAATGATGTCAAAATCAAGAGGAAATATTGTTCCTCTTTCAAAATTCTTAGAGGAGAATGGTTCAGATGTTGCCAGAATTGCTATATTATTTGCTGCTCCTCCTGAGCAAAATTTTGAATGGACTAATGCTATTGTAATTGGTGCTAAAAAGTTCTTAAACAGAGTTTTAAACTTATATCAAAATTTAGAGTTTAATGAAAATTTTGAAGATAAAAAATTGCTTTCATTCGTTCATAAGAAAATTAAAGAAATAAGAGAAGATATTTCAAAATTTAAGTTTAATACTGCTATTGCTAAACTTATGGAGTTTTTGAATTTTTTGGAAGATTATGAAAGAAAAAATACTATTCAATATAAATTTGCCTTAAAGATATTCTCAATTTTGCTTGCTCCATTTGCTCCTCACATTTCAGAAGAAATATACCATAGACTTGGTTATGAAAATTCCGTATTTGAAAATGAGTTTCCAAATTATGATGAAAGTTATATAATTGAAGAAGAAATTGAAGTTCCTATTCAAATAAATGGTAAAATAAGAGGTGTTATAAAAATTCCCATAAATGCTAATGAGGAAAAAGCCTTTGAAATTTTAAAAAATTCTGAAATTTACGAAAGATATTTAAAAGATAAACAAATTATTAAAAAAATTTTTGTTCCAAATAAAATGCTAAGTATTGTTGTAAAATGAATTTTGATGAAATTTCTGCTGGATTTATCGTTTTTTATATTGAAAATAATAAAGTTTATTATTTGCTATTAAAACACTCTTCATATTGGGGATTTCCAAAGGGAAAAATAGAAGAAAATGAAAGTGAAATAGAAAGTGCCAAAAGAGAGCTTTTTGAAGAAACTTCAATTAAGGATATTGAAATTTTTGACTTTAGAGAGGAAATTTATTATAATTATTATTTCAATGGCAAGTTAATAAGAAAGAAATTAATTCTTTTTTTAGCAAGAGCAAAAGATAAAAAGTTTTGTATAAGTGATGAGCATTTAGCAGGAGGATGGTTTGAATTTGAAACTGCTTTAAAATTCGTTCGTTATGAAAATAATAAGAATGTCTTAATAAAAGCAAATGAGTATATTAAAAAGTTATTTTTTAGTTGAATTTGAGTTAAAACTTTTGAAAATTTTAGGGAAATTATTGATTTTTAAGCCGAAGGCTTATCTTTGGGTGAGTGGGCAAAATAAAAAAATAATGGTATTTTCAGAATTAATAGACAACGCAATTTAAAGCTTTAAAATTTCCTTATGACTGAAAGAGAAAAAGAAGTAATAGAAATTATAAAAAAGTATCCCGAGGAAATTCTTGAAGTTGTTTTAGACCTTTTTAAAAAAAGATATAAAATCGCTACAAAAAGAGACATAAAAACTCTATATTACAAAATTAAACTGAAAATTGCTCAATCAGAAAGTAACACAAAATTAGAAATTGAAAAATTAAGAGCAGAAACAAATGAAAGAATTACTCAACTTGAAAATAACACTAAATTAGAAATTGAAAAGTTAAAATCTGAAAGTAATGAAAGAATTGAAAAATTAAGAATAGAATTTAATGAAAGGATTACTCAATTAGAAAACAATACCAAATTAGAAATTGAAAAACTAAAAGCAGAATCTAATGAGAGAATTTCTCAACTTGAAAACAATACCAAGTTAGAAATTGAAAAAATAAGAGCAGAAATTGCCAAATCCGAAAGTAGAATTATAAAATTTATTTTAGCATCTTCCATTATTCAAACAATTTTTATTATCTCGGCAGTTTTGGCTATTGTTTTCGCAAAGTCATAGGCTTGAATGTTGGGTGGGAAAAATAATGGTACTAAATAATTGACTATTAATAATCAATAATTTATAAAAATTTTAAGAAATTACTGAACTTATGGGGGTTCATTTAAGGGAGCGAAAGTAAGCCGAAGGCTTAATTTAAGAGTGAGTAAGAAAATGAAGAAAAATAAATAATTTTGGAATTATTTGACAAGGCAAGTATTTGTGAAAATCATGCTTTAAAATTTTACTATGATTGACAAACACTTTAAAGAGCAGTATGAAAAATGGTCTGAAAAAAGAAAGCAATTTCAAGATGTTTCTCGTCCTTCATATAGGACTATATCAGGCATAGAAATAAAGGACTTATATACACCTGACGATATAAAGAACTTAGATTATCTGAGAGATTTGGGATTCCCTGGTGAATATCCATACACAAGAGGTGTTTATTATAATATGTACAGAGGAAAAATTTGGACCATGAGAATGTTTGCAGGATTTGGAAGAGCAAAAGACACTAATGAAAGATTTAAATTTTTAATTAAGCAAGGTCAAACAGGACTTTCTACTGCTTTTGATATGCCCACACTTATGGGTTATGATTCTGATGACCCAAGAAGTGAAGGAGAAGTAGGAAGAGAAGGTGTAGCAATAGATACATTAGCAGATTTTGAAGTTCTATTTGATGGAATAGACCTTGGGGAAGTTTCAACTTCATTCACAATAAATGCTCCTGCTATATTCATATATGCCTTATATGTAGCATTGGCAGAAAAGAAAGGTGTTCCTTTACATAAAATTAGAGGAACATTACAAAACGATATATTAAAAGAATATCATGCTCAAAATGAATTTGTATTTCCACCAGAACCTTCAATAAAATTAATTGTTGATATAATGGAATTTTCAAGCCAACATACACCTAAATTTAATACAATTTCAGTTTCAGGTTATCACATAAGAGAAGCAGGTTCTACTGCTGTTCAAGAATTAGCATTTACATTAGCAGATGGATTTGCTTATGTAGAAGCAGGCATAAGGAGAGGTCTTGATGTAGATACATTTGCTCCAAGAATATCATTTTTCTTTAATGCTCATATAGATTTCTTTGAAGAAATTGCTAAATTTAGAGCAGCAAGGAGAATTTGGGCAAGAGAAATGAAAAATAGATACAAAGCGAAAAATCCTGAAAGTTTAAGATTAAGATTTCATACTCAAACTGCTGGATGCTCATTAACAGCACAACAACCATTAAATAATATCATAAGAACAACAATTGAAGCATTAGCAGCAGTTCTTGGAGGAACTCAAAGCCTACATACTAATTCTTATGATGAAGCTCTTCAACTCCCAAGTGAAGAAGCAGTTACGATTGCTTTAAGAACACAACAAATTATTGCTTATGAAACAGGCGTTATTAATACAATTGACCCATTAGCTGGAAGTTATTTTGTAGAAGCATTAACAAATGAAGTAGAAAGACAAGCATATGAATACTTCAATAAAATTTTAGAGATGGGCAACGGCTCATTTTTAGATGGCGTTATAAATGCTGTTTATAATGGTTATATTAAGAAGGAGATAGCAGATGCAGCTTATGAATTCCAAAAGAGAGTGGAAGAAAAAGACTTTATTATTGTTGGAGTTAATGAATTTATAGATGAAAATGAAGTTATAGAGCCTCCTAAATTTAAAATTGACCCTAAGATTGAAATTGAGCAAAGGGAATTTTTAAAGGAAATTAAAGAAAAAAGAGATAATATCCTTGTAAGGCAAAAACTTGAAGCATTAAAATTAGCAGCAGAAAGAGGTGATAATCTCGTTCCATATGTAATAGATGCAGTAAAAGTTTATGCAACAGAGCAGGAAATTATGGAAACTTTGAAAAGTGTTTATGGAACATTTAAAGAAGTTGTTGTAATTTAAAATGTTATAAAGACCACTTATTTGAAAGTCATAACATAATCACAAGCGATTTTTAACTTTTCTAAATTTGGAAGATAATCCTCTTCAAGAATTGATGGTGGATAAGGAATATCCATAGAACAAACTTTTAAAATGGGAGCATAAAGAAATTCTATAATATTTTCAGATATTCTTGAAGATATTTCACTTGCAACAGACATCGTTTTATGAGTTTCTGATATAATAACTACCCTACCAGTTTTCTTAACACTTTGAAAAATTAAATCCTCATCTAAGGGGGAAAGTGTTCTTAAATCTATAATTTCAACATCATAATTTGAAATTTTAGCATATTCCTTCGCTAAAATCACACCCCATCCATAACTAATAATTGTTAAATCAGAACCTTCCTTTATAATTTTTGCCTTACCAATAGGAACTTTATAATAATCTTCTGGCACTTCCATTTTTTCATATCTATACAATTTAATATGCTCTAAAAAAATTATAGGATTTCCATCTTCAATAGCACTTATCAAAAGACCTTTGGCATCATAAGGATTTGAAGGATATAAAACTTTAAGTCCAGGTGTGGCTAATAAATAACTTTCTATACTTTCAGAATGAAGTTCAGGTGTTTTAACACCACCTCCATTTGGCATTCTTATAATAACATTCATCCTAAATTTACCATGACTTCTAAATTGCCATCTACTTAAATGCGAAATTATTTGATTAAATGCTAAATATGAAAAGCCAGAAAATTGAATTTCACAAATAGGCTTATATCCACCCATAGCTAAACCTATTGCCATTCCAACAATCCCAGCCTCACTAATTGGTGTATCAAATACTCTCTCCTTCCCAAATTCATCCATTAAGCCCTCTGTAATTAAAAAAACTCCACCAGCCCTTCCAACATCTTCTCCAAAAACTACTACTTTACTATCATTTCTTAAAATAATTCTTAAAGCATTATTTATTGCTTGTGCCATATTCATTTGAGCCATTTGAAAAATTTTAAAGGATATAAAGCAAAGCTTTAAAATTTCTTTATGACTGAAAGAGAAAAAGAAGTAATAGAAATTATTAAGAAATATCCCGAAGAAATTCTTGAAGTTGTTTTAGACCTCTTGAAAAAAAGATATAAAATTGCTACAAAAAGAGATGTAAAAATTTTATATTACAAAATTAAATTAAAAATTACTCAATTGGAAAGTAGAACCAACGAAAGGATTAGTCAATTAGAAAATAACACAAGATTGGAAATTGAAAAATTAAGAGCAGAAATGAATGAAAGAATTAACCAACTTGAAAATAACACTAAATTAGAAATAGAAAAGTTGAGAACAGAATTTAGTGAGAGAATTACTCAATTAGAAAATAATACCAAGTTAGAAATAGAAAAATTAAGAGCAGAAATGAATGAAAGAATTACTCAGCTTGAAAATAATACAAAATTAGAAATTGAGAAAATAAGAGCGGAAGTTGAAAAATCCAAAACAGAAACTCAATATCATATTGCCAAATCTGAAAGTAGAATTATAAAATTTATTTTAGCATCTTCTATTATTCAGACAATTTTTATTATCTCAGCGGTCTTGGCAATTGTTTTTGTAAAGCCATAGGCTTGAATGTATGGTGAGAAAAATATAATAAAATAGATGGTTTCAGAGTTATTGAATAAAGTATTTTTTACATACTTTGTCTAATAAATAGTGCTAAACAATTGACTATCAATAACTTATAAAAATTTTGAGAAATTGCTGAATTTATCGGGGGTTTTGTTAGGGGGCGAAGCCCCCTGCCGAAAAATGGGCATTTTTAAGCTGTAGGCTTATTTTTAGGTCGGGTGGGAAAATAAAGTAATAATCGTAATTTCAGAATCATTGGGCAAAACAATCTACATGGTTTTACATCCTTTAAAATTTTAATATGATTATCTTTTTAATTTCACTTTTTGATGATAAGGTTATTGTAAGACTATATATAAATGACAAATCAGACATAGACAAAATTATCTCTCTTGGTATAAATGACATATCTGCTGTTGATTTAAGAAAAAAATATATTGATGTCGTTGTGAGTGAAATTGAGTACAACAAAATTAAAAATTTATATCCAAATGAAATTAGATTAAGAAGCTCTGATTTAAGAACACTTATAAACTTCGGTCCCTACTATACTTATAGTGAAGCAATGAATGAAATCCAAAACTTTTATAATAATTATCCAAACTTAGTTTCACAGCCGTTCATAGTAGGTTTAACTTGGGAAAATAGACAAATAAAAGCAATTAAAATATCTTCAAATAATAACCAAAAGCCTGTAGTTTGGTTTAATTCTGCTATTCATGCGAGAGAGCCTGGCGGTGTTTCAGTTCTCTTAGGCTTTGCTCATTATTTACTAAAAAACTATAATAAAATACCTGAAATTACATATCTTCTTGATAATAGAGATATTTACATTATTCCTGTTACGAATCCTGATGGTTATGTATTTAATGAAAGTTATCCAAGTGGTTTGTGGAGAAAGAATAAAAGAGATAATAACAATAATGGTGTTTTTGAGACAACTTATGATGGTGTGGATTTAAATAGGAATTTTGGATATATGTGGGGATGTTGTAATGGCTCAAGTCCAAATCCACCTGCTGAAACATATAGGGGACCTTATCCTTTTTCAGAACCTGAAAGTCAAGCATATAGAAATTTCTTTAATCAAGTAAAACCAAGTATTGCTGTTGATATTCATACTTATTCAAATTTAAATTTGTGGCCTTGGGGTTATACATCTACTCCCACACCTGATGATACGGTTTATAGAGCCATTGCTTGGAGAATATTTAGATATAATGCTTATAGATCCTTTCAAGCTATAAATTTATATGTTACAGATGGAACAACAGATGATTGGATATATGGAGCGACAAATGAACATCCAAAGGCTCTTGGTTGGACATTTGAAGTTGGTGAAAACTTTTATCAACCTGATACGAATATAATTCTTGAGCAGGTAGGAGAGAATATATTTCCACTTTTATATCTTGTAAAATCAGCAGGACCATATATTGAAATTGACACCTTTAAATATAGCTTTGCTTTGGATACTGTGAAAATTTATATAAAAGCTCAGAATTTAGGATTTAATAGTCCTATAAATAATTTATATGTGAAAATGATAATTTTAGATAGTTTAAATGCTGTTGGTATAGATACAATTGTTTATATTGGAAATGTAAATAGTATTCCTTATGGAAGTTTTAGTGCTAACTTTAAATTTAGAGCTTTAAATAACTGCCAAAATTTTAAAATAAAATTTCGTTTTTATAATAATTTGGGATTTTCACAAGATGTTTATAAATTTATAGCAGGTCAAAAATTGGTGATTTTTAATGATGATTTTAATAGTAATGCTAATTGGTTAGTAAATGGAGGAACTTGGGTATTTTCAAATGGATATTTAAGAACAAACCCCTCAGGCTCATTATATAACAATAATCTTGATACAGATGTAAGAATTTCAAGTCCCTTAGATGTTTCAAACTATGATTATATAGAAGCAATAATTACTCATAGATGGAGAATAGAAGGAAATTATAATGTTTTGGATAATGTTTATGATTTCGCAGGTTTAGATTTTTCAAATGATAATAAGCTTTTTATTCCTGTCAGGAGATTTTGGGGTATAAATAGCAATTTTAGAAGTGATACATTTGACATTACTAACTTCAAGTCTAATAGTTTATATTTGAGATTAAAGTTTTATTCAGATCAAAGTGTAAGGGATAGTGGATGGGTAATAGATAAAATTCAAATTTTAGGTGCTAATGCTTGTAATATTACAAAAGATCAAGAATTTTCAAAATCAGATTTTTCAAGACTTAAAATTAGTGTCAAAGATAACTTAATAATTTTAAATGTTCCTTATAAATCTAAGGTTGAAGTTAAAGTATATTCAATAAATGGAAGTTTAATTTTGAATAAGGTTTTTGATTATCAAGAAGAAATTAAGATAAAGCTAAAAAGAGGTTTATTTATAGTTAATGTAAAGACAAACAGGGAAGAGATTTTACGGAAAATTGTATTTTAAGGGCATTTGATAGGGTAAAAAAATCAGCTTTCTTTAAAATGGGCATTTATAAGGTAAATCTGCTTTGTCCAATAAGTAGTGTTAAGTTCTTAATTACCAATAACTTATGAAAATTTCGGGAAATTATAGATTTTATCGGGGGTTCATTGAAGGGGGCGAAAGCCCCCTGCCGAAAATTGGGCATTTATAAGGCGAAGCCTTATTTTCAGGGTGGGTGGGGGAAATATAATAAAATAAATAATTCCAGAATTATTGGACAAAGCAAGGCAAATTAAATTTTAACCTTTAAAATTTTTGTATGGTGTTTCTTCTCTTAACTTTAAATGATCAAACTTTGTACTTTAAGGATAGAGTGATTGCTCAAATAAAGAAAGAATATCTCCCTCTTTTTGAGCTAAATGATATGAAATATGTAAATGGTGCTCTTACAAGATTCTATAAACTTCCAAATAGTGTAAATTCTGTCCTTTCTACCTACTCCATAAAGTCAGTTGAAGGTCTTATACTTGGTAAAATCACACCTAAGGCTATTGAATTTGGTCTTGATAGGATAATTGTTATTTACTTCAATTCAGAAGTTGATATTCATAAAGTAATAAGAGATCTTGAAGCAACAGGAATGTTTGAATATGTTGAGCCTTGGTTCATTTATAAAATGGATATTATTCCTAATGACCCTCTTATTTCAAATCAATGGCATCTTCCAAAAATTCAAGCTTTTAATGCCTGGGATATAACAAAAGCTGATGGAATTGTTGTTGCTGCTATTGATGGAGGTGTTGCCTGGGACCATCCTGATTTGGGAGGTATAATATGGAATAACCTTGGAGAAGATGCTAATGGTAATGGTAAGACGTTAATTTTCAATGGCTCAACTTGGGTATTTGATCCTGGTGATTTAAATGGTGTGGATGATGATGGAAATGGTTTTATTGATGATTTAATAGGATGGGACTTTTATGGCAATGATAATAATCCAAAGCCTAACTCTTGCAACCCTACTTATGATGACCATGGAACGCATGTAACAGGTATTATTTCAGCTTGGACTGATAATGGTGTTGGTGTTGCTGGTGAAGCTTGGAATTCCAAAGCTATGGCGCTTCAAACAGGGGCTTGTGGATATATTTATAATGCAATAAATGGCACTTATTATGCTGCGAATAAAGGTGCTCATATTACAAATCATTCATATGGAGGTTCAAGTTATAACAATTCTGCAAGAATAGCGCTATTATATGCCAGAAGTATGGGAGCTAATAATTATGCTGCTGCTGGTAATCAAGGTGTTGATGTTAGTGTTTCTCCAAGGTATCCCTGCTGTTATAATGATGCTACAATTTGTGTTGCAGCAACAAATCAAAATGACCAAAAGCCAAGTTGGTCAAATTATGGCTCTTGTGTTGATGTTTCTGCACCAGGAGACCCTGTATATTCAACTGCTTGGAATTCTTCAAGCAATTCATTTACATATGCAGCATATTCTGGAACATCTATGGCAAGTCCATCAGCAGCAGGTGTTGGAGCTATGATAAAAGCTGCAAATCCAAGTTTAAGTGTTGATGAGGTTGATTCAATTTTAATATGCTCTACTGATAACATAGATGCTCTTAATCCCTCTTATGCTGGAAAGCTTGGAAGTGGAAGAGTAAATATGTTTAAGGCGGTTAGAATGGCAAAGTTTGCAGGTGTTAGTGTTTTGAGTGTTAGAGTAGATGATAGTAATTATAATAATAATCAAAGAGCAGAAGTAGGAGAGCAAGTAAAATTATTCTTAACAATATCAAATCCAAGATGTTATAGAAATGCTTCTAATGTTAGCTTGGAGCTTATAAATAATGACCCAAATATAACTGTTATAGATGGAAATATAAATGTTGGAAATCTAAGTGTAGGTCAGACTATTGAGCCTTCTGATTTCTTTGAAATTATTGTAAGTGGAAGTGAGCCGAGATTTTGGGATTTTAAAGTTAAAGTTAATTCAATACCTCAAAATGCTGATACAATAATAAATCTAAGATTAATTATTGGATTTCCAAAAATCCTTGTAGTAGATGCTGATACATTAACGAATTTTGAAACTTATTATACATCAGCATTAGATAGCTTAAATAAGGTTTATGAGCTTGTTAGATTTAATGAGCCTCAACTATTTAGATCTAATACAAGAGAAATTATCATTTGGCATACAGGAAATAGAAACACTAATGTTTTGACTACTGCTGAAAGGGATTCTCTTGTCGCTTGGCTAAATTCAGGTAAGAAGTTGTTTATTTCAAGCCAATACTTAGCAGAAGACCCTATAGGAAGTCAATTTATTCAAAATTATCTTGGTGCTAATATTGTCCAAACAGGTATACCTTATAAAACGATTGTAGGTGAAACAGGTGATCCTGTTGGAAATGGATTAAAGTTTAGATTATTAAATCCCGATGGAGCACAAAATGCTAATTCTAATGATAATATAACTCCTAATAACCCAAGCGCTAGAAGAGCATTTAGATGGACTAGTGTTATAGGAAGTGGAGATTATGGTGGGGCAGTTGTATATCAAATTCCTTGTAAAACTGTCTTTTTAGCAGGTCCATTTGAGGCAATAAGTAATACTCAAACAGGTTGGAATAAGAGAGAAGAATTTATGTCAGCAGTTCTTAATTGCTTTATAAGTTCTTCTGATGAAGTTGGATTAATACCATTTGGTATATATCCTTATATTAAAAACTCACAAATTTTAATTAAGTATCACTTTAAGCAAGCTCAAAATTTAAATATTGCTATTTATTCAGTTAATGGGTATAAAATTCATCAATCAGAAATTAAATCTGCTCAATATGGAATATATAAAATTCCTATTAAGTCAAAGGGTGTTTATATTTTAAAAGTAAATGATAAAATCTACAAATTGATAAATAATTGAAAATGAAACTTTTTGATACATTATCATCAACATTAAGGGAATTCAAACCAATTGAAAAAAACAAGGTTAAAATGTACATTTGTGGAATGACGGTTCAAGATGTGCCCCATGCGGGGCACCTTAGAACATTTACAAGTTTTGATGTTTTAAGAAGATATTTAGAATATAAAGGATATGAGGTTATTTATGTTCAGAATTTTACGGATATTGACGATAAAATTATCAATAAATCAAGAGAATTAAATGTTGATTGGAGGAAGTTGGCATATAAATATGAAAGTGAATATATTAAATATGCTAAAATGATGAATTTCAAAGATGTTGAATTTTATCCAAAAGCAACCCTTCACATTCAAGAAATTATTGAAATTATCCAAGTTTTAATAAATAAAGGATTTGCTTATATTAGTAATGGTAATGTTTGGTTTGATGTTGAAAAATTTGAAAGATATGGAAAATTATCAAAGAAAAGTTTAGATGAGCTAATTAGTGGTTATAGAATAGAGCCTGATCCTTCAAAAAAGAAACCTTATGACTTTGCTTTATGGAAAGCATATAAAGAAGGAGAACCTTACTGGTATAGTCCTTTTTCAAAGGGAAGACCTGGCTGGCATATTGAATGTTCAGCAATGAGCATTACTCATCTTGGAAAAACCATAGATATTCACGGAGGAGCAGAAGATTTAATTTTTCCTCACCATGAAAATGAAATTGCTCAAAGTGAAGCATTTACAGGTCAATTATTTTCTAATTTTTGGATTCATACAGGTTTTTTAACAATTGGTGGTGAAAAAATGTCAAAATCAACAGGATTATTCTTTTCAGCAAAAGATTTATTAGAGCATTATGAGCCAAATGTTATAAGGCTTTTCTTTCTAAAAGCTCATTATAGATCACCTCTTGAATTTTCTAATGAGCTATTAGAAGATGCGAAAAATAGTTGGCATAGAATTAAAAATTTCTTATTGGAATTTAAAGAAGAAGGGAAAATTTATAGTAATTTATTAAATGAATTTGAATTAGCTATGGATGAAAATTTAAATACACCAAAAGCACTTGCTATTATTTTTGAATATATAAACTTGGCATATAAAAATCCTCAAATAGCAAATGATATTGCATTTACAATTAGAATGATTTTAAACATTTTAGGATTTAATTTGGATTTTGAAATAAAAAATAATAAACTTGAAGAATTAATTAACCTTATTGTTGAAGTTAGGCAGGATTTAAGGAAACAAAGAAATTTTGAAATTTCTGATAAAATAAGAAATAGATTAAAAGAAATAGGCATTATTTTGGAAGATACAAAAGAAGGAACAAAATGGAAAATTATGTAATTACTAATATAGAAACAGCTATTGAGGAAATCAAAAATGGAAATATAATTATTATAGTTGATGATGAGGATAGAGAAAATGAAGGAGATTTTTTCATTCCTGCACAAATTGTTAAACCAGAACATATTAATTTTATGGCAAGAGTAGGCGGTGGTTTAGTTTGTGTTTCAATAAATTATGAAAGATTTTACAATCTTGAATTAGAAGTTCCTATTGAAAATACTTCAAAATTTTCAACACCATTTGGCTATCCTATTGATTATAAAGATGTTAAAACGGGAACATCTGCTTATGAAAGAGCTTTAACTGCAAGAATGATTTGTGATGAAACGAAAGGAAAAGATGATTTTATAAGACCTGGTCATTTATATACATTGTGTAGTAGGAAAGGGGGAGTTCTTGAAAGAGCGGGACATACTGAGGCAAGTGTAGATTTATCAAGAATTGCTAATTTTTATCCTGCTGGTGTTATATGTGAGATAATGGATGATGATGGAAGTATGGCAAGAATGCCAAAACTAATTGAAATTGCTAAAAAATTCAATCTTAAAATTATAACCATTAGAGATTTAATTGCTTATAGATTTAAAAAGGAAAGAATTATTCAAAAAATTTTTGAAAAGAATGTTAAAACGGAATATGGAGAATTTAAACTTCATGCTTATAAGGATATATACAATAAAGTTCACTATGTTCTTGAAAAACCAACTTCTGAGAAAATTAAATTTGTTAGGGTTCATAGGAGATTTATTTTTGCTGATGAGCTATTTATAATTGATGATATTAATTATGGGAAAAAGAAAAGAGCATTAGAAATGATTTCAAAAAATGGAGGAGCATTTATTTATTTGGATGTTGATGAGAATTTAAATGAAAAAGATAATGTATTTAGAAATTATGGAATAGGCGCTCAAATTATTAAAGATTTAGGATATGAAAAAATCGTTGTAATAACACCAAATCCTTTAAATTATAAAGGGATTGAGGGATTTGGAATAGAGATTGTAGATTTTGTTTTTTAATATTCCCCTTGACAAAAAATTTTTCATCCTTTAAAATTTGGGCTATGAGAAAAATAACCTTAATTTTAACAATAAGCTTGTGGGTAGGTGGTGTTTTTGCTCAAAAGATAAGCTCTATGATTTTTCTGTTGTAAGGGAATGGATAAATGCTAATGAAAAATTATATTACGGGTTTTCATTAAATCGTGGTCAGATAAATAAAGAAGCACTCCTATACTCCAAAAGACATGGATTTAATGTATATATTACTCAAAAAGGACTATCCTTTCTAATGTTTTCTTTTGAAAAAGAAAATTCAGAAATCCCAAAAATAGACAATAAGCTAATTAAGGAGAATATCAAAGTTTGGAGAATAGATTACGATTTAATAGGAGGAAATATCAAAAAGGAAAATATAGTATTTGAAAATGAAATATCAAACTACTATGAAAATTATTATACTCAATATGCACCTGATGGAATTTTATTTGTGAAGCTATATAAAAAAGTTAGAATAAAAGAAGTCTATCCTGGCATTGATTGGATATTAAGGTATGATGAGAATGGGAACTTTCATCATGAATTTGAAGTTAGTCCAAACTCAAACATAGCCCAAATAAAAATCAAAGTAAAGAATGCTGAAATAGAATTAACAGATGAAGGAAGAAGTGTATTATTAAAAACACCAATTGGGATAATAAAAGATGGCAATTTAATTGCTTATGAAGGGAAAAGGGAAATAACTGCCAAATACACAATAAAGGACAATTTATTAAGCTTTGAAATAAAGGATTATGAGGGAAAAGAAAAACTTTTAATTGACCCTCATGCTCTTGTTTGGGCAACTTATTATGGAGGAAGTAGTTATGAGGGTTATCTTTATTATAAAGATATTTCAATTTCAACGGATGCTAATGGAAATGTTTTTGTAGTTGGTTGGACATGGTCAGCTGACTTTCCAACTCTTAATCCAGGGGGAGGTGCTTATTATCAGTCAAATAATGCTGGTTATGGTGATGCTTTTATATTAAAATTCAACAATAGTGGAGCTTTATTATGGGCTACTTATTATGGAGGAAATGATTATGATTATGCCTCTTCAATTTCAACGGATGCTAATGGAAATGTTTTTGTAGTTGGAAGGACATCTTCAACTAACTTTCCAACTTACAATCCAGGAGGAGGTGCTTATTATCAGCCAAATAATGCTGGTTCTTATGATGCTTTTATATTAAAATTCAACAATAGTGGAGCTTTATTATGGGCTACTTATTATGGAGGAAATGATTATGATTATGCCTCTTCAATTTCAACAGATACTAATGGAAATGTTTTTGTAGTTGGAAGGACATCTTCAACTGACTTTCCAACTTATAATCCAGGAGGAGGTGCTTATTATCAGGGAACTTGTGGAGGTTGCTCTGATTCTTCTGATGCTTTTATCTTAAAATTCACTAATAGTGGCATTAGATTATGGGCTACTTATTATGGAGGAAGTTCTTGGGATGGAGCCAATTCAATTTCAACGGATGCTAATGGAAATGTTTTTGTAGTTGGATGGACAAAATCAACTGACTTTCCAACTCTTAATCCAGGAGGAAGTGCTTATTTTGATGGAAGTTGTGGAGGTTGTCCTGATTCTTCTGATGCTTTTATATTAAAATTCAATAATAGTGGAGTTAGATTATGGGCTACTTATTATGGAGGGAGTGATAATGATTATGCTCGTTCAATTTCAACAGATGCTAATGGAAATGTTTTTGTAGTTGGAAGGACATATTCAACTGACTTTCCAACATATAATCCAGGAGGAAGTGCTTATTATCAGCCAAATAATGCTGGCTTAAGTGATGCTTTTATTTTAAAATTCAGTAATAATGGCAATAGATTATGGGCTACTTATTATGGAGGAAATAATGATGATGTAGCCTCTTCAATTTCAACAGATGCTAATGGAAATGTTTTTGTAGTTGGAGAGACAGGTTCAACTGACTTTCCAACATATAATCCAGGAGGAGGTGCTTATTATCAGCCAAATAAGGCTGGTGGTTTTGATGCTTTTATTTTAAAATTCTCTGGCTCTATTTCAATTCCCGAATTATTCATTTCCTCAATAAAAATCAAAAACAATAATGTTGTTATAAAACTAAATGAAAACATAAACGGAGAATTTAAAGTCTTTACAATTCTTGGAAGGGAGATTATAAGAGGAAGGATAAATAATAATGAAATCTCATTTAAAGTGCCAAGTAGTGGGATTTATATTTTAAAAGTTAATAATAAGAATGTGAAAATTGTTGTAAAGTAGAGAATAGGGAATCTTAGGGGGTAAAGCCCCCTTGCCGAAAAGTGGTTATTTTTAAGCCGAAAGCTTATTTAAAGTCAATTCAATTAAAACTGCTTATTTTTTTCTCTTTTTAATTATCCTATTTATCATTTCCTTTGCTTTCTGAAAACTTTCAAAGACTTCATTTGGTATTTCATAGCCTTGCTCTTTAAACTTATTTAATAATTCAATTTGTTTCTTTGTTGGTTTTATATTATTTTTTATCCAATTTTCAAGTTTTTTTTGATTTTTCATAATGTTTTCATCTAAATCTAAATTTAATTCTTTGGCTAATTTTTGGGCAAATTCTAATTGTTTTTTCGTTGGTGGTTTATTTTGGTCAATCCATCTTGAAAGCATAGCTCTATTATTCTTAATCTCTTCACTTAAATTTAAATTTAGCTCTTTGGCTAACTTCTGAGCAAATTCTAACTGCTTTTCCGTTGGTTTATTATCTTTAATTTTACTTTCAACATCCTTTAATTTCTGATATATTTCATTTGCTACATCTTTCCAATTTAGCTTTCCCTCTTCCACAAGGTCAAGTTTTTCTTCCATATCAGCAGTAAATTTATAATCTATCACCCAAGGGTATTCTTTACTTAACCAATCTATTAACTTTTCTCCAATTTCCGTAGGATAAAAAACGCCATTTTTTAGTTTTACATATTTTCTTTTCTTTAATGTTTTAATAATTTGAGCATAAGTTGATGGTCTTCCTATACCAAGTTTTTCAAGCATTTTAATAAGTGTGCTTTCCGTCCATCTTGGTGGGGGTTGGGTTTGTTTTTCTAATAATTCAACTTTTATTTTATTTAGTTTTTCATTTTCATTTAATTTCGGTATAATATTCATCTCAATTTCAGGATAAATTTTTCTCCATCCTTCAAATAAAATGAACTTTCCTTCTGCTATAAGCTCATTTTCTCCTGCTTTTATTATGTACTTTATTTTTTTCCAAATAGCACTTTCCATTTGACTTGCTATTGCTCTATTCCAAATAAGCTCGTAAATTTTTTTTGCTTTTCCTGTTAAATTTAAATTGTTTGGCTCTCTCTTAGGACTTATTATAGAAGGTCTTATTGCCTCATGGGCTTCCTGAGCAAATTTCCTTGTTCTAAAAATTCTAATTTTTTTAGCTAAATAATCCTCTCCAAATTTATTCTTTATATATCCACGAATTTTACTAATAATTTCTTCATTTATCTTAACACTATCAGTTCTATGATAAGTAATATAGCCATTTTCATATAAAAATTGAGCTATATTCATAGTTTCTTCAGGACTAATTCCTAAAATTTTACTTGCATCTTGCTGAAGTGTAGCAGTTCTATATGGCTCAGGTGGTGCTTCTTTTTGCTCAATTTCTATAATTTTATAAACAACATGCTCACTTTCTTCAATTTCTTTAAAAATTTTTTCTGCTTCTTCCTTTTCTTTTATATTTCTATTTAATTTCGCTATAAATGTTAAGTTGTCTTTCTTATATATTACTTGAATTTGATAATATGTTTGAGGCTTAAAGTTTCTTATTTCTCTTTCTCTTTCAACAATAAGTCTTAAAGCAGGACTTTGAACTCTACCAACGGACAATCTGCCTCCAATTGTTTTACTTGCGAGCGGTGATAAAAAATATCCAACAATTCTATCAATCAATCTTCTTGAAAATTGTGAATAAACTCTATTATAATCAATATCTCTTGGATTTGAAAGTGCTTTTTTAATTTCCTCTTCTATAATAGCATGAACTTCAATTCTTTTATAGTTTTTAGGTTTTGTTCTTTGGACTATATGATAAGCAATTGCTTCACCTTCTCTATCAGGATCCGTTGAAATATAAACTATTTCAGATTTACTAACAACTTCTTTAAGCTCCTTAATAATTTTATTTTTTCCTTTTATAGGAACAAAAAACATTTCAAAATTGTTTAAATCCACTCCCATTTCATTTTCAGGTAAATCTACAATATGACCAAGTGTAGCTTTTACTAAATATCCTTTTATTAATTTACTTATCGTTTTTGCTTTACTTGGGCTTTCTACAATAATTAACTTCATTAAGTTATAAAATTTTAGAGCAGAACTGTGCTAACTACATAACACTCAATAAATTCATTTTTTAAGTTATTTCCGCTTTTTGGTTTTATTGAAATGGAATCCTTATTTAATTTTAAAACCTGACTAATGTTTTCTTTCATTTTGTCAATATAAGGTGTTAATTTTGGTTCTTTTAGTATAATAACTGCATCTATACTAATAATTTTGTAGCCCTTTAAACTACTTGAAAACTCTTTAAGTAGGTTTAAACTATAAGCATCTTTATTCTTTTCATTTTCAGCAAAAATTTCACCTATACTTTTATTCAAAATAATTCCACTTAAACTATCAATAATTGCATGAATAAGAGCATCTCCATCAGAATGACCAAAAGCTCCAAAATTAGATGGAATTTCAACACCACCAATAATAAGTTTCCTATTTTCAACAAGTGGATGAATATCATATCCAAAACCAACTTTTATATTTTTCATAAAAAAACGTTCCAAAATTTTAATGTCATCTCTAAATGTAATTTTAAAGTTTTCAAAATCTCCATTAATATATTTAATATCGTTTGAAATGAATGTTTTATAATAAAATGCATCATCTGTTCCATTTATATTGCTTTCAAATGCCTTTTCATAAGCAATTTTAATTAAATGTTTTTTAAATCCTTGTGGTGTTTGAATTAACATTAAATTTTCTCTGTTTAATTCATTGCCGAATTTATCTCTTATTGTATCTCTAACTTCAATAAATGGTACAACAGCATTATTTCCTTTTAATAATTCTTCTTTAATTCTTAAAATTAACTCTTTACTTACATTTGGTCTGCTTGCGTCATGAATTAAAACAAAATCTCCACTTGAATTTATAATCCCATTATAACTTGAATTTGCTCTCGTTTGACCACCATAAACAATTTTTACATTTTTTAAATCTAAATAAAAACCTTCTGGAATAACTAAAATTATTTCATCTACTAAGTTTTCAAATGCCCTTATTGAAAATTCATAAAGTGGAATATCAAAAATTTTTAAAAATTGCTTATATCCACCAAATCTTAAACCTTTTCCTCCTGCTAAAATTATCGCTGAAAACTTCATAATGATATTTTTATATTATTTGATAAAAACCAATCTATTGTCATTCTTAAACCTTCTTCAATTTTAACCTTCGGCTCCCAATTTAATATATTTTTAGCTTTTGTTATGTCCGCTTTTGTTTCATATAAGTCAGCTTTATTAAAAGGCTCATATTTTATTTTTAGTTTTTTATTTAAAATTTTCTCAATAATTTTAATAACATCAATTAGCTTATTATCCTCATCATTTCCAAGATTTATAATTTCAAAACCTTCTAATTGATAAGCAAGATAAGTTCCAATAGCAATATCATCTATATAAGTAAAGCTTCTTCTTTGACTACCATCACCATATATTATAATTTCATTATCATTTATTGCCCAATAAACAAATCTAAATATGCTCATATCTGGTCTTCCAGCAGGTCCATAAACTGTAAAGTATCTTAAAACAATAGCAGATATTCCATATAGATAATGAAAAGTCCAAATTAAATTTTCAGCAGATTTTTTACTTACAGCATAAGGAGAAATCATATTATCGCATTTCATATCTTCTCTAAATGGTGGTTTTTGTCCAGCGTATATTGATGATGTTGATGCTAAAACAATTTTTCTTACATTAAATTCAATCATGAGCTCTAAAAGATTTAAGGTCCCAATAACATTTACTTCAAAATAATCCTTTGGATTTAACAAGCTATTTCTTACACCTGCTTTTGCTGAAAGATTTATAATACCTTCAAAATTGTAAATTTTAAATATGTTTCTTAAACCTTCTTTATCTCTAATATCGGAAAGAATAAAATCAAAATTTTCATAATTTTTCAAATAGTTTATACGATACTCTTTTAGTGATAAATCGTAATATGGGTCAAAATTATCAATGCCTATGACTTTATAATTATTTTTTAAAAACAACTCACAAACCTTATATCCAATAAATCCAGCACAACCAGTTATAAGAATTTTTTTCAATATAGAAATTTTAAAGGAAAAGACTTTACTTTATTAAGCTTGTTTATGGGTGTAATTTAGTAGGGGCAAAGATAATCAGTTTATTGGTTTTATGGGGGAATTTAAGGGTGCTTTGCCTCCTGCCGAAAAATGGGTATTTATAAGGTGAAGCCTTATTTTCAGGGTGTGTGGGGAAAAAGGCAATCTCCAAACGCTTTGTTCAATAAATAGTGTTAAATGACTGACTATCAATAACTTATGAAGATTTTAGGAAATTATAGATTTTATGGGGGGCGAAAGTTATAAGCCGAAGGCTTAATTTAAGGGTGGGTGGGAAAAATATAGAAAAATAAATAGTTTTAGAATTATTGGACAAAGCAATCTCCAAATAGCTTTAAAATTTATAGCTTTATGATAGAAAAAAATTTTGATGTAATTGTTGTTGGTGGAGGACATGCGGGTATTGAAGCGAGTTTAGCAAGTGCAAGAATGGGTTTAAAAACACTATTGCTAACTTTGGATATTGATAAAATTGGACAAATGTCTTGTAATCCCGCTATGGGTGGAATAGCAAAAGCTCATCTTATTAAGGAAATAGATGCTCTTGGAGGAGAAATTGCATTAGCAACTGATGAATGTGCTATATCTACAAAAATGCTAAATGTTAGAAAAGGTCCTGCAGTTTGGTCGTTAAGAGCACAAGTAGATAGAAAAGCTTATAGAGAAAGAATGAAAAAAGTTGTAATGAATACAAAGAATTTGACAGTCTTTCAAGAAGAAGTTGTTAATTTAATTATTGACAAATATAGAGTTATAGGACTTAAAACATCTCTTGGTTATGAATTTTATGCTAAGGCAATTGTTTTAACAACTGGAACATTTCTTGGAGGAAAAATATATGTTGGTTATAATACTAAGCCTGCTGGAAGGCTTGGAGAATCTCCTTCAATTGAACTTTCAAAACAATTAAGGGAAATTTTCAATATATCAAGATTAAAAACAGGAACATCTCCAAGAATTGATGGTAGAACTATTGACTTTTCAAAACTTAAAATTGATGAGCCTGATAATCCTCCAAGAGGTTTTTCATTTAGAAATCCATATTTAAAAATAGAGCAAATTCCTTGTTATGTCACATATTCAAATGAAAAAACCCATGATATTGTTATGAAAAATATTCATTTAGCTCCTATGTATAATGGTTTGATTAAGAGTAAAGGTCCAAGGTATTGTCCAAGCTTTGAGACAAAAGTTGTTGAATTTTTCAAAGAAGTAAAAAGCCATAGAATTATTTTAGAACCTGATGGTAGAGATACTAATGAATGGTACTTAAATGGATTTTCAACATCTTTACCTTTGGAAGTTCAATATGAAATGTTAAGAACAATTCCAGGTCTTGAAAATGCAATTATTTTAAGACCAGGCTATGCGGTTGAATATGATTTTGTAGATCCAAGAGAGCTTTATCCCTGGCTTGAAACGAAGAAATTAGAAAATTTATTTTTAGCAGGTCAAATAAATGGAACTACGGGATATGAAGAAGCGGCAAGTCAAGGAATAATTGCTGGAATAAATGCTGCTTTAAGAGCACTTAACAAAGAGCCATTTTACTTAACAAGACAAGATGGATATATTGGTGTTCTTATTGATGATCTAATTACAAAAGGAGCAGATGAGCCTTATAGGATGCTAACAAGTAGAAATGAATATAGATTAATTCATAGAATGGATAATGCTTATGATAGATTATCAGAGTATGGTTATAAGCTTGGGCTTTTAAGTTATGAAGATTATAAGTTAATAAAAGAAAAAATAGATATTGTTAATAATGAGATTAGAAGATTAAGGGAAGTAAGGATTAAATCAGCTGAAATAAATCCTAAATTGAAGGAGATAGGAGAGGCAGAAGTTAAAGATAGTATAAGCTTATTTGATTTACTAAAAAGAAATAATGTTAGATATGAGCATTTATTAAAATGGGGATATGGTAAAGTTGAGGATAGAACTTTAATTGAAAAAATTGAAATTGAGGTTAAGTATGAAGGTTATATTAAACGATTATTAGAAGAAGCAAAAAGGCTTCAAAAAATTGAAAAATACATAATTCCAAATGATATAAACTATAATTTAATTTCCAATATATCTAACGAAGGAAAAGATAAGCTTATGAAATATAAACCAAAAACACTTGGTCAGGCTTTAAGAATTCCTGGAATTAAGCCTACTGATGTTATAAACCTCTATTATTATTTACAAAAGGTTGGGAACTGATGGATATTATTTACTTTTCTATACTATTTTTTATTGGACTTTATTGGGTTTTAAAGCCAATTTTTCAAAAATGAATATATTTGATAGTTATTATCAAAAGTACGATGAATGGTTTGAAAAACCATTTGGTAAGAGTGCTTATAATTTAGAACTTCAATGTTTAAATAAAATTATAGGTTCTTTTAATAGGGGACTTGAAATAGGTGTTGGAACAGGAAGATTTGCTGAAAAACTAAATGTAAAGTATGGAGTAGATATTTCGTTTAATATGCTAAAAGTCGCTAAAAGTAGAAACATTGTAGTTTTAAAATCAAAGGGTGAGCAATTACCATTCAAAAATGAAGTATTTGACTTGGTTTTAATAGTCGTTTCACTTTGTTTTGTAAAAGAACCATTTTTAGTTTTGAAAGAAAGTTATAGAGTTTTAAAAAATGATGGAAAATTAGTTCTTGGATTAATACTTTGGGACTCACCTTGGGCACAATTTTATAAAAATAAAAAGGAACATCCATTATATCAAAAGGCATTTTTTTACTCTTATTATGAAATTCGTGCTATGTTAGAATTATCAAAGTTTAAAATAAATAAAGTTTTAACAACGCTTTTTGAAAAACCACAAGATGAAAAGCCAATTGAAAATTTTGAAATAAAAGAGGGATTTCACAAGGAAGGTGGATTTGTTTGTATTTCCTCATCAAAGGTTTAAAAAAAAATTGTAATTCTTCTCTCATTTTCTGACAAAATTTCAAATTCAATATCAATTGTTTTTTCAAAATTTAAATTAACATTTTCAGGCCATTCAATAATAATTATTGCTTTTTTCATTAAAATCTCATCAATTCCTAAATTTTCAAATTCAGAACCCTTTAATCTATAAAAATCAATATGATAAATTTTTAAATTATTAGCATCGTATTCATTTATAATTGTGAAACTTGGACTTCTTACATTCTTAATATTAAAAAACTTTAAAAAACCTCTTGTAAATGTAGTTTTACCACTTCCAACTTCACCACTTAGTCTTATTATGATAGGCAAATGCTCTAAATTTAATTTTTTAGCAAATTCATAAGCAAATTTTTTGGTTTCTTCCTCTGACTTTGTTATTATGGATAACAAACTATGAAAATTTTATAGCCCCTTAAAATTATCAAGTTTTATGAATTGTAATCAATTAGAAATAATTTTCACGGTAATCCCTCCACCCTTAGAATGGGATATATCAAAAATTGAAAGAAAAGCTTTTGAAGTTGCTAATATAACGAAGATTCTTGATATTGATTTCATAAGTATTCCAGAAGTTATAGAGGAAAAAAGTAGAGGTCAGAGAATTATTCCTTATAAAATGAAATTTGATAATGCTGAATTTGGAAAAATAATTAAAAACTTTGATAGTTCTGTTGAAATTATCGTAAATAAAATTTCAGTTATTATGGAAAAAGAAGAGTTTGAAGATTGGATTAAGGAAAATTCAAAAAGTTTTAATTATTTATTAATTGTTGGAGGGGAAAGCTCAAAAATTAAATATCCAGGCTATCATCCAATTCCAGCAACATTAATAGCAAAAAACTATTTTAAAAATATATATGGAATTACTATATTTCATAGAAAAGACGAACCCAAAAAACTACTTGAAAAAACAAAAGCGGGAATGAAAGCATTTATTTCACAAATTGTATTTGAATTGGAAAATGCTAAAAAAGTTATTTATGAATATTTTAAATTATGCGAAGAGGAAAATATAAAACCATCAAAAATTTTCATTAGTTTTGCTCCTGTAAGTCAAAGAAAGGATTTAGAATTTTTAAAATGGCTTGGTGTATATGTTCCTAAGGAAATTGAAAATTATTTATTAGAAGATGAGAAAAAGCTTGAAAAGAGAAGTATTGAAATTATTGAAAGTTTATTTCAAGAATTATGCTTTTTAAATATGGAAAACATAGGAATAAATGTTGAGCATGTAATGTATAATAATTTACAAGTCGCAGCATATGCAGTTCATAGAATAAAGGAGGTATGGAAATGGAGAAATTAATATCCTTAAATGGAAAGTACCCAAGAAGTGAAAAGCTTATAAAAGCAACAAGAGATTATGAAAGAAACAGAATCAAATATGAAGAACTATTAATAGCTTATGAAGAAGATTATGAAAGCTTAAAAGAGCTACAAAAAGGATTTAAAATAATATCGGATGGACTTTTAAATTGGCAGGACTTATTAAGACCTTTTTCAGAATTAACAAAATCAGAAGTTAATGGTCTTAAGAGATATTTTGAAACAAATACATTTTATAGAATTCTAAAATTTAATGACTTTGAAATAAAAAATGCTGAGAGTTGGATTGAAAATTATTTTAAATTTGGAAATTTAGCAATTTTGCCATCACTTGGAATTTTTAAGTACTTTTCAGAAAACTATTCTTCGGATAAAATAAGTAATATGCTAAAAACAATTTTAAAATTACTTGAAGAGAAGGGATATAATTATTTTTATTTTCAAGAACCTTCTCTTGGTTTTTATAAAGATTATGACTTAATTTCAGAATTAAGAAAATTTTTTGAAATGATAAGAAAAGAAATTAAAGGGAAAATTATATTAAATACATATTTTTCAGATGTATCTGAATTTTTAAAAGAAATTTTAAAATTTGAAATTGATGGAATTGGCATAGACTTTACATTTAATGATATTGAGATAATTGCTAAAAACTTCAATAGAAAAGATATTGGCATATTAGCTGGAATTTTAGATAATACAAACTCAATAATTGAAACTTATGAAGATGTAAAAATCGTTTTGGATAAAATTCTAAATGAACTAAAACCAACATTTATCATTATTTCAGGTTCTTGTGATTTTGAGCTACTCCCGAGAGAAATTGCTAATAAAAAAGTTCAATTCCTAAAAGAACTAATAGCTAAAATTTAATTTCTAAATTTTTGAACCTTGAAATTGCTATTATTTGAGCTTTCAAATTTTCTCTGAAAGCATGGATAGGTTGTCTTATATTTTTCTTTTGGTGAATTTCTTCGGTTAAATAATCTAAAATTTTATCAAAATTCTTGTATTCCATAATTGCGTCTTCAATTATTTTAGCATATTCATAAGTTGTTTTTAAGGATAATTGAATGTAATTTTTAACATTTTCTTTACCGAAAATTAAATGCTCATGAGGAAGTCCAATGATTTCAATATCTAAATTTTTGATTTTATTAATACTTTCAATATAATTCTCAAAACTTGATAAAAATTGGGGTAAAATATAAGTATCATCCTTATTAGGAACACCAATTGCTTCACCAGGAATAATAATTTTATAAGGTAATATATAATAGGAAACAGAATCCCTCGTATGACCTGGTGTTTCATAAAATAAAATTTTAATTTTTCCAAAGTCTAAAAAATCATTTTCTTTAACTTCATTTGTAATTTCAAAAGGCTCAAACTCATACTTTAAAAATGGATCTAAAACACTAAGCTCTATTTTATTTAAATTATTTATTACACTAATGGCTTTCTGACTCTTAAAAACATTTTTAAAATAACTATGAGCAAATATATGCTCTACTTTAAAATTTTTTAAAATTATTGGAACACCTCCAATATGGTCGTAATGTGAATGTGTTAAAAGCAAATAGTCTATCTTTTCAATACTTTCAGATTTTAAATAATCCTTTACTTTATTACCAAAAAATGCTGTTCCTGTATCAATTAAGATATTTAAATTATTTACTTTAATTAGATAAATATAAGCATAAGCATTTCCTAAAACCACAAAATTATCATCAATTTTCTGAACTTTAAACGCTATTTCTCTCATATTAAACCTAATTTTTATAATTTCCTTGATTAAGTTAAGGAAGAATTTTAATTTCATTTAAAATTTTAAAGGTGAAACTATGAAATTATTGCTTTATCCAGTAATTCTAAAAATAAGCCTTCGGCTTACCTTCGCCCCCCATAAAAACAATAATTTTAAAAAAGATTTCATAAGTTGTTGATAGACAATCACTTAACACTATTTTTGATAATCAATTCTTATTTAAGAATTTGGATTATATCCTCAGCATAATTTCTCGCCCAACAAAAAGCAGAATAGTAAGCTCTACTAACAGCACAACGATATAATGCTTCTTTTGATATTCCTGAACCTCTTAAATCTAAAAGAAATTTTGCTAAATTTAAATACTCTCTCCAATCAAATTCATTCATCAGGTTTCCCAAAATCAGTAGTTAATAAAATCCAACCTCTTTTGCCAATAAGGTCTTTTAGAAATTCATCTTCCGCTTTATCTAAAAGCTCCATAAATTTATTATCATAATCTTTCGCTCTGACATATATTATAGGATGCTTATCATCAATTTCTGGGTCAATATAAAAATCTAAAACAATTTGAGCGTTTGGAAAGTACTTTTTAGCAGAATTAACAGCTTTTGGAATAACATCTATAATATCAGGAAATTCAATTAAATAATCACGAATGGAGTTTATGTTATTTATCCTTATGTCTTTGGAAAGTTCTCTTAAAACATTTTCAATATCAACTTCTAAAATAGAAGAATTTTTATATTTTTCCTTCATAGTTGCTTTTAAAATTTTAAAGCATATTTACTTGAAGTTTATGGATTGTCAAATAATTCTAAAACTATTTATTTTTCTATATTTTCCCTACCCACCCTGAAATCAAGCCTTCGGCTTATAAACTTCGCCCCCAAATAGTCCCCCATAAAATCAATAGTTTTAGAAAATTTTCTATAACTTATTGATTATCAAGGACTTAACATTATTTATTGGACAAAGCATAAAGTTTAAGGATTATCCAGCAATTCTAAAAATACGATTATTTCTATGTTTTTCCCGCATAAGTTGTTGATACTTAATAACTTAACACTTAACTCTGCATTATAAAAATTTCTATTTCATTTTCATTTTATTTAATGCTAACTTTATTAGCTCTTCTGCTTTTAAATTTCCTTTCTCTTTTAGAACAGATATTAAAGAGTTTTTAGCATTATTGTAATCAA